>ERZ1292642.1223-Hain-H14-01um-R1-1223-length-12475-cov-5_pt1 | contig 12475 bp, 26 predicted proteins | sample MGYA00564403_ERZ1292642 | MGnify/ENA primary metagenome ERZ1292642 (study PRJEB36523, sample SAMEA6512643) | groundwater metagenome | collected 2019-01-09 | study: AquaDiva: Metagenomics assemblies of 32 groundwater samples | reverse complement strand
CACCGATCGGTGACGGAGCGGGGAAGTGAGTGTGGTCCTCGTCGTCGCGCAGATGTCGCCGCTTGTGGTCGTCCTCGGGCATCGTCAGCTCGATGCCCTGCGGCGCGATCGGGACGACGTACGGCCGCGACCCCATCTGCTTCACGAACACCGCGACCCCAGCCGCCCTGCACTGCTCCACGAGCGAGCGTGCCCACGCGAGGTCCATGGGCCTCGCGCGGGGGCCGCTCTCGCCGCCGACTATGCACCAGTCGATCCCAAGTCCACCGCTGACACCGGTCACCTTCGCGCTCGCTGTGATTCCCCAAGAGGCGAGCTGCGCCTTGCCGACGGCATCCACGAGATCCACCGGCCCGAGCAGCGGCTCCGCGCTGATAAACCGCACCGCGGCCGGTGTCGCGAGCAGGTGCGGGATCCGCTCATCGGCGCGGTGCTGGTCCTCGACCGAGACGCCGAGCCACACATTCGGTAGCGGCTTCTGCCGGGTCGTTTCGTAGTACGCGGTCATGACCGTTCGCATCCGCTCTGCTCGCTTCGTCAGGAACAGGAACTGGTGCTCTGGCTCGCTACCGGCAACGTTCAGCAGACGGCCGACATCAAGCGCACCCACCCATTCACCAAAGACATCGGTCATCGAGCAGACAAAGACGCGGCGCGGGTTACGCCAGTGACTCGGTAGGGCGAGCACCTTCTCGTCCAAGAATGGCTCGACCTTCGCGAGGTCCGGCACCGTGTAGTCAAGCCCGGTGCCGCCAGCCCATCCCGTTCGGTTCTGCGTCGCGGCGTAACAGTTCACGCAGCCTGGGCTCACGCGGACGCAGGCCCACCCGACCTTCCCGGTGCCGTCGCGTCGGCGGGCCCGGAGCGGGTTCCAAGTAGTATCACACCACTCGATAGAGCTTCGATCGCTCATCGGTGGCGCTCCAAATAGGCCGCCCCACGACGCAGAACAGCAGGATCGTCATGACCGTTGCCGACCATGACGTTGCAGTTGAAGCAGAGGAGTCCGCGAACCGTGCCCGTCCGATGGTCATGGTCAATGTGGGGCAAGCCTGAGAATTCACGGTCACACGCCGCGCACCGACCCGCCTGTGCTCGCATGAGAGCGTCGTAGTCCTCGGGCGTCAGTCCATATCTGAGTCTGAGCAAGGCGCGACGGTGGCGCCGAGAGCGGACCGCGCGGCACGACGCATCGAGGCCGTTGAACCGCGAGCGATCACGAGTAAACGCCGCAGCGAGATGGAACGCGCGATGACCCGAGCACCACTTCTCGCCGGTGGCGGTCCGTCGTTGGTACTCAGCGAACGAGATGCCTATCCGACTGGCGGCCCTACGCAGTGCGCCAACGTGGCTACCCATCAGTTTCGTCCGCCCACTCAATCTTCGTCGGGCTCATCGGGGCGAAACTGTCATACGAGGAACACTACGCGGCGCGTATCCGGCTCGATCGCGTCGATGCGCACGACCTCGTCGCCGCGACGGACCTCAACGCGCCCGTCCCCCAGGTCGTAGCCGAGCGCGTCCACCTCCGCAAAGAAATAGTCAGGCGGGTCGGCCTTGCGCTCGACGGTGCGGAAGCGGAAGACGCCAGTTCGTCCGCTCCGAAGCGGCGCGAACAGATAGTCGCCCGGCATCGGTGGGATGGCCTGGTTGCCCGTGACGCTATCGGGGTACGTGAGCCACGAGACGCGGTCGCCCCACGACTGCCGGATGCGGTAGTGCTTACGCGGTCCTTCTGGATAGTGCGTAGCGCTCGCCCTATCGACCTCGGCACGGAAGGGCGCGCTCATGCGGTAACGGATGGCGGCGTAGAGGCGAAGGAGGATGGCTGTCACGGGACTGGCTCGCCGCACCGCGTACACCGGTAGGGTCCCGTTTCCCGCCTCGGGTCAAAGTTGTATGCGGGGTGGCGCGTCCACTCGCAGAGAAGACGAGCGAGGAAGCGACGGATGGTGCTTAGCAACTGAGGTGGAAGGCGGGCGCCGCTCATCAATCCCACCCTCGACAACCGCAATAGAAGCGGTCGAACTCAGCGGGACCGCGGTGGACGAAGTTGTGGACGAGTGCGGGCCACGTTGTCCAATAGCGCCTATCGCGCATGTTGCGCTCATACGACTCGCCGCCCCGATGTGCATGGATCGTGAACGCACACAGCGCCTCGGCCAGAAGGCGTCGCTCGGCCAGGGTCCGCCGCTCAGCGGGCGCCCCACATTGCTCGGCTGCGTAGGCCGACCCAGGACCCCGATAGGCGAAGAACGCGAGCCCAGGAGCCGAGGCCGCCTGGCAGAGGCAGCCCTGACGGCTGCACGCGCTCATGGTCTTGTCGGCGCCGCCCATTAGGCCCTCCCACGAGCGTCCGGTCCAGGGTCCACGGCCATAGTCATCGCATCGGGCCACTCGGCCGGTCAGGTCCGGCGTGGCGACCGGCGTACAGCCGGTCCGTCGTCCTTGGGCGTCGCGGCCGTCGTGGACGACGCAGGAGGGGTGGTTCGGAAACAGTCCGTCATGCGTGCCGCCGTGCGTCGCTGACGCAGCGTCGCCGCACGCAAGCATCACCGGGGTACTCACGGCGTAGGGTCCGATTTGAAGAGGCGTGCGCTTTCGTTGCGGTCAATGTTCTCCGCGATCCGCTTGTCTTCGGCGTTGCGCTTGCGAGCGACCCACGCCTTGCGCGCCCCATTGGAACGCCGACGGGCCTTGGGGTCGAGCGCGAGTCTTACCACGCGCGCCCAGTTGGTGAGCCACTTTGGGCGACGGCGTCTCGTCGTGCCCCGCCTCGGTCGGAGATATGCGTCCCCGAGGGTGATGCCGAGGTCCGTACCGACCGTCCCGCTGCGCTTCGTCGGGTCACTCTGGGGAGCGTGAACGACCACGGTCCAACTGCGGTTCTGGTGAGACGGTTCCTTGAAAGAGCCCAGCAGCGTACCGACGTGCGCCTCGCACGCCTGCGTGTTGTCGTCTGGCAACTGCGACTCGCCGTAGATCTCGAACTCGGCCGGTGTACCAGCGGCGAAGCAGGACGGGAAACAGCAGAGCGGTCCATTCGGCTGCGTGGTCATGCCCAGCTCCTTTCGTTGGTCAAGCGGTGCCTCACTTGACTAATCCCCCGAGGTTCTGGATGGCGTACCACACGGGGTTCAGTGTGTACTGAATGGTCTGGGCGATGAACATCAGTGCTAGAAACACGAAGACGAACGGCGCCGCGCTGAGCACGACAGCGCCGCACGTGACGAGGTCCGTGTCTTCGCTAGTGACGGATGAATCGTGGTACTGCCCTTCGCCTCGGCGATCACGCCCCAAGAACTCGCTGCGCTTCATCCACAGGTGACGCGATGCTCGGTACGCGATGACCGCGCCGACGAGGAACACGACAGCCCAGGCCGCCGACAGCACGCCGACGACGAGCACCTGCCGCACCGCTGCCTCCCACACCGGAGCAGCGATGTTTGACATGAACGCTGGACCGTACTTGTCGATGACCTTCTCGAACTGATCCATCAGAACGGGATCTCGTCTGGGTCGAACGCCCTGGACTCGTCGGGCACTGGTGTTGTCACCGGCGCGTCAGCCGCTTGCTCGTCGCGATCGCGCCTATCAAGCAGACGGAAGTCGTTCGCGCTGATCTCCAGGCTCAGCCGCCGCTCGCCCTCGCGCGTGGTCCACTCGCGCGGTTGGAAGCGACCCTCGATATAGATCAGCCGTCCCTTTGTGATGTAGTTCTGCGCGTTCTCGGCCTGGGTCCCCCAGCACGAGACCCGATACCAATCCGTCTCCTGCTGATCGCCCTTGCCCCTGTTCACTGCTACCGAGAACTCGCAGACCGCCTTGCCGCTCGCGGTCATCTTGAGTTCCGGGTCCCTCCCGACGTTGCCGATGATGATGATCTTGCTTAGTGAAGCCATGTCGTATCTCCTCTTCTCTTTGGCCCATCTAATCCGTGGATACGCGGGTCGCGCTTGGATTGTTCATTTGCCGCAGGCCCGCGCTGAGACATTCGATAAGTTTCGGAATGTCTCGCGCCGACACGTGGGATTCCATGAAATGGCCGCCCTTGCGGACTTCGATTTCCAACACGTAGTTGAACACATGCTCGGCGCATCCTTCGTGGGGACACTCCGGTCCGGTACGCCAGAAGTGAAATGAGAGTGGGCCATCCGTGAATCGGAAATCGTCCTTTGAGAAGTACGTTGCAGGTTGGTAGTCAGGCACAGCCCTCGGCGTCGGGCCAGCGTGCCCATCGTGCCCAGCGAGGGTCTTGCCCAGCAAAGCCATGTCAAACCTTCTCCTTCTCGCTTGGCGCCAAGGAACGCTCAGCATCCAACAGGGCAGTCTCCATTTCCGCGCGGGTCTCTGGGGATGCGTCTCCGCGCAGGTGGTCACGAACGCGGTCAAGCAGGACCAGCAGGCCAGACGGAACGAGCGGCCGAACGCGGTCGGGCCAGTCGTCCTGTAGGTCGGGGCCGCAGTCGCAACTGTAGTCGCCATGGTGACCGTGGGCGGGCCAGTTCGGGAGTACGTAGCCAATGGACTCCTCGTCCTTGACGTGAACGACCACGAAGTCGTTGTCGTGGCGAGCACGCAGACCATCCTCGATGTCCTCGACGAGTTGTTCGCCGGTCAGCCCCCCACTCTCCGGGTCGTTGCAGACGAGCAGCGTGACCTGTGTGACGGTCCATGCGCCGAGCGGATGGTCGAGAACATTCGCCATTGGACCCAATCCGTGCGGGTCGTCGAGGTCGATCTCGGGCGAAGAGAACGTCACGGGTCGCGCCCCCACTCGTATTCCGGAATACTGTTCATCGTATCGCCGACGCAGCCGTGGGCGGGCGGGTCGCCATAGTGCCAGCCGTCGGGGATGGGCAGCCACTCTTCCTCGCGGCGCTCGGTCGTACCGTCCGGTAGCGCGAAGTTACCGCCATAGTGATGAAGCGATGCGTCGGCGTACTCGTACTGGTACTCACTGCAAGAGACGCACTTGATCGGCTCGCCACTCTCGTCGCGCTTGACGGTCCGCAAGACCATCGAACCCATAAAGTGCCTGTACACCTCATCAACTAGGCAGACCAGAAAGACTCGATGACAATCCTGACAGCGGACGCGGCGGATGAAGAGGCCCACGCCAACAGGAATCTCGCCGAAGCGCGGCACGCCGTGGAGGTCGTACCACGTTGGCTCCTCGCCGATACGCGAGCGGATGTCGCGATAGTCACTGTTCACGTGGTCGCGCCCTTGCTGCGTTCGATTTCGACATTCAGGTCGGCGATCATGAACCGATGCTCGGAGTGAACGATGTGGCCGATACCACGGATCAACCCGTCCTCGATGAACACGCGGCAGTGCTTGCCTTTCAGGTTCTCCCACGACTTGGCGCCGACCGCACGGATAGTCCGCAGGATAGGCTCAATGCCGTAGTAGCGCAGGTCGTAGGTGCCAAATGCCTGGCTCCCATCCTCGTGCTCAACATCGACCATGAACGTCGGGACGCCATGGTCCTCGACCCCGATGAACGTGCCTCGGATCGTCGCGTTCAGCGTCTTCACGGCTATCCCTTCACTACTCCGAGCGGTCGAAGTTTGACCACAGGGCGCACGAGGTCGGCCTGATAGCGCATCACGTCCTCGATTGCCTTGTACGCGAAGCCGCCCTCGTCAAGCACGTCGGCACCCTCGGGAACGATGAGCGCGATCCCCTGCGCCTCCATCTCGACACGGATGTCGCGGCCCGCGTTCTGACGCTTCGCCTCATTGCGCCCGAGTCTGCGCCCAGCGCCATGCGCGCAGGTGTTCAGTGCGAGCGGGTTAGAGATGCCCTCACCGATATAACTGCCCGTCTGCATCGATCCTGGGATGGTGACACGGAGGGGATTCCCACGAGAGGCGACCGTCAGGACGGCACCCTTGCGATGAACGACGACACTATTCCCAAAGTGTCGCTCGACCGCCGCGAAGTTGTGGTGCGTCTTGATGAGATCGCCCCAGCCCGTCGTTCCCGCATCCGGCATAGCGGCCGTGATCGCGTCGATGCAGACCATACGGATCCGTGCGCGGTTCTCCTCGGCAAAGCGCATGGCGAATCCCATATCCCGCAGGTATTCCTGGCCATCCTCCGTGTCTAGCGCCAGGAATGCGAGGTCACGGTCCGGGAGCGCCACGAAGTAGCGCTCACACCACTCTAGCGCCCTGGCATGCCAGAAATCGCATACCGCCTTGCCGAACGACCGCGAGCCGGTGTGCAGCATCAGCCACGCATCACCTTGTTCGTCGGCCTGCAACTCCACGAAGTGGTTCCCAGACCCTACGGTTCCGAGTTGGCGGTCGGCGTGCTCACGCAGGTTGCGGTCCATTGGCGTAGCCGATTCTGCCCACTCTTGCAGCACTTGGGAGTTCTGACGTAACGTGTGACTGCCCGCGTCCCGCGGACGTCCCTTCCCGCCGATACCAACCGGCACGCGGTCGTAGATGGCGCGGAGGATGCTCTCGACCGGGAGTTCGGTCGCCAGGATACCGAGCGGCTGTGCGACCATTCCACAGCCGATGTCTACGCCGACGGCGTATGGAACGACCGCATCCTTAGTGGCAAGCGCGCAGCCGATCGGCATACCGTAGCCCCTGTGGACGTCGGGCATGACAGCGACATGGACGGCGCACGGGAGCGCAGCGATGTTCCTGATCTGCTCCAGTGCGCCATGCTCGATCTCGCTCTTCGGCAGCCACGACCAGATCGGAATCTCGCGTTCCTTCTTCGGCGACGGGTCACCGACGTACATAACGGTCAGCGGATCCAGCCTCTCGGCGGTGCCGCGCTCCGGGACGGTGAATGTGATGGTTGTCATCCCGTGTACGTCATCGTTAGTGATGCGAGATCGTCCTCAAAGATGCGTGTCGGTCCGCTCCGAAGGCTGAACGCGCCCCTCGGCGCGGTGGTCCGATATTCGTGGAAGCCACCGCCACAATGGGCGATTCCGAGTACCGGTGTCTCGTACCGATAGTCGTGTGCGTAGACGACGCGACGAGTGAAGTGGCACTCGGCGCAAACTACAGTGGCCACGCGGCGAGAGGTCATCGCCCTACCTTCAACTTTCGCAGCGTCGGCTGTGCGCGGAAGCCCTGCCCGACGAGCGCCGTCACCTCGGCGAGCGCGTGGTCGGCATCGCCGATCGCTTCGATGGACAGTGCCGTTCGCTCGTTCTTGTCCATCCGCAGGTAGATACGGACCGCGCGGGCCATGTCGTCGCTTAGGTCGAAGCACTCGTCAAGCGTCACGTGCTGATCCGTCAGGAATGGATTGAGGAACGGATTGTTCCCCCTCTCCATGCACTCGGCGGCAGCCTGCATCAGTTCTAGGCGACGGCTCATTCCTCGTCCCTCACCGGGTCGTGAACGCGGCAACTCATTGTGATCCAGCGCCCCCAATCAGGACGCCGTGCTGGTTTGCAGAAGCAGCCAAGGTCACGTGCCTCCTCGGACCCGGGCGCAGGGCGCTCACAGGCGCTCGGTGGCACCCGGGTCGCAAGGAGGCCTGGAGGAGTTGGCAGACGCTGGCGCTCGGTTCCGCCGCGCGCACGATGGGGGTTCTTCCTCACAGCGACGGTCATCCCCCCTTGACCTCGTCTGCATCCGGCGCGGGCTTAGGCTCTGGCTTCGACACGAATGACTGTGCCACGACGAACACGTTCGTGAAATCGTCGTGCCCGCGTGCGTTGAAGTCGGCCCAGTTCGCGTATCCGAGTTCACGGACCTTCGTCGCGATGGCATTGCGCCCATCTCGGCTCTTATCGCCAAGCGACGATACCGTGGCCGCGATCGTGTTCAGCATCGCCTCTGTGATGGGCTTGCCGGGAAGTGGTGCCACGACCTCGGGGATGCCGACCACGTCCGCTGGCTCGATCGGCTTGGGCGGAACACCTGCCGTCACAAGACGCAGGAGCACGTCGGCGAACTCCGCTCCGGGCTTGTCGAACGACTGGCCCGCCTTGATGGTGCCGGTCAGATCGCGGGCCTTCGTCACAGTGAGCGTGGCGTCTTGCAGCGTCCCGATCACATCGAACTCGAACTCGGTCTGCTCACGTTGCACCGCGGCCGTGCCTTGTTGGATCAGGCGCTCGCGCCCGTTCGGACCGATCTCCTTGACCCAGTCCTTCTTTTGGCGCAGCGTCGCGATGATGTGGACCTTGGACCGAACGATCGCCTCCAGCACGCGCCGGTGCTTCGGGGTCATCTTGTCCCAACCGAACCCGCCCTGCTGCTTCAGGGCATCGACACCTTCCAGCACTCCCCCGGCTCCGGTGTATTCGTGAGAGAACGAGTCGATGATGAGCACGGTCCAGCCGACCTCCTCCGCAAATGCGATGAGGTCGATGAATGCATCCGGCGAGTGGTCGGTCATCGGGATACGGTCAAAGAGGGCAACGCCCGGCGGTGCGTCGGCGTAAATCCTCGCGCTGTCCCCTTCGCTGTCCGCGAGCACGATCCCGCGCCCCGACTCAGACTTGCTGGCGGGGCTGCCCATCTGTTCCCAGAGACGTGTCGCGATCTTCAGAGCCGAGACCGTCTTGCCCTGGCCCTCATACGAAATGAGCGCCAATCGCAACTTGCGTTGTTCTTTGGTGGCAGCCTCGACCTTGAACTGTCGCCTGGGGACCGGGGGAAGCGGTACATGAGCGCGCGACTGCGTGGTAGGGGCGTCAGGAGTACCAGCCATTCCAAGCCTTCCTTCTCGCGAGGATCACAGCCAAACGTCGTGGAGCACTATATCAATGTCGCCGCCAGAACGCAAGCGTCTTATTTGCGCTGGCGCAGGACCGGTGATGGTGTCTTGGATCGGAACTGTCGAGCGCGATGCGTGCCTTCCGCTTGGTCTTGGTCGCCTTCTGGAATGTGATTTGGACCGCTGCCATTCCCTATCCTACCTTCCTGAAACCACGTCGCGCTGGACTATATCACTATGCCGGGGGTTCTGTCTACGGCGTCCGACCGGCCGGGAGGGGCCACTGGACATGGGCTCGAAGTAGCCGCTCATGGTAGTCCAGATAGTCGTAGCCCACCATCTCCCACGGTACGGTGGTGCCCAGGGCGCGCATCTGGTCCAGCGCGTCCAAGTAGCGAATGACGGAGTGTATGAGCGAGAGCAGTTCGGTCGCGCTGCCAGTTGGGTCTCGGTCGGCGTCTGCGGCCATCATTTCCAGTCGCGCCATCCGCGAGCGGCGCATGTGTTCACGGATAGCAACCGACGACCCGATCACACTCATTTCACTTGCGCTCCCGCAGTGCGCTGCCCTCGGTCTTGGATCGATGCTTCTGGATGATCGGCCCGAGCCCGACGATATTCTCCAGGCTGCTTAGTTTCGCGTTGTCGGTCGTCCAGTACGGCTCGGGCTTCAACGGATTGACCCACCTGAACGCCGCGTTGATCTTTTCCACCAACGCCGGACCGCCGACGCTCTTCGGGTCGTTCGCGTACAGCAGCAGTTCATCATGCAACACCCCGGCGTTGACCGGGCCATAGAGGTTCTCTTTGCCCACATACCACGTGCGGCCCTCAGCGTCTACGACAGCGGTGGCATTCTCGCCCAGGATGAGCCTGATGGCCTCGTCGTCCAGCCAGCCCGCGTAGCGTCGGATGGCGTCGGCGACCTTCCGAGCCTTTGATCGCCACTCTACTGCCTGCTGCTGTGCTGTCTCGGGCGGCACCAGCTCCAGCACTTCGCCAGTGCCGAGGTCGATGGTCCGGATGGCCGGGAACGACGGTGGCAGGATCACAAGCTGCTCGGCACCGGGTCCCGTCTCAGTCATGCCTGTCTGCCAATGCGCCCGCGCACCCGTTCGATGGCCTCTTCGATGGTCGGATGCCCGTGAAGCCAATCGCCGCCGCGGACACGCCCGGAGAGGTATAGGACCAAGGCCGGTACTTCGTGTTTGCCGGACTCGTCGGACTCACTGCGGTACGGCACCAACTCTGAACGAATCTCCACGCGGACGCATCTGTCGTGAGCAAGAATGACTAGCCTGGTCAGGTCTGCCCAATCATACGTGGCCATGGAGTGAAAGATCGGCACGCTGACGCTCGTACCCGCGAACGACACGTCCAAGATGTCCTCGATGTGGTAAATACCGTCGGCCCACTCCCACAACAAATCGGCCACCACGGCGCCGATCTCACTGACGGCCTTGCCATTATCCAATAGCCACCGCACGGGCCTGCTTGGTGGAGCGGTAACAGTCATCGGAAGAACAATACCTTCAGCGCCAGTGCGATCGCGGCCGCCGACCACGGTCCGTCTGAGATGCCGAAGGCCAGAACGATGACCCCCGCCACCGCCAACCCCGCGATCTGGTGTAACGGGAGAACCAGCTGAACGCGCTCGATCTCGTGCTCGTCGTCGCGGACGACTTGAAGGTGCGGCACGTTCAGCGCTTGCACGTGTATTTCACGTCCTCGAACCACAAGGATGCGAGATAGGCGATTGCGGCTTCCTTGTGTTCGTGTTTGGGCTGAAACGATCCCTGAATGGCCTTTAGGTGACGCCATGCGTCCTTCGGGTTGATGCCTTCCTTCGGCGTAAACTTCACGTCCTCTAGGCCGCCGTAGAACCAGTCCTGCTGAAACTTGATCCACTTCGCCATGCCGGGGTACGCATCGGGGATGTCCTTGTGCTTCGGCATGAGCGTGCGCACGTCTGCGGGGAATACGAGAGTCAGGTCATCGACCTTCTGCGGCAGCGGACTGCTTACGGCCATCGTTGCACCGATTGATGGAGGTGTGGCTGCGTCAGTTGGCGGGCGATCTTCTTTGCTGTGTGATCGGCCTTATGGGCCTCGATAACAGCGCCGAGCGGTGACCTGCCGCCGACGCGCGGCGCGTGCGTGATCCCATGCGCTATGCGCAGGTGGTTCTGTCCGATCGGCAGCCGATCCTTCTTCTCGCTCATGTCGGCGTGTATGTCCGACGAATGGTCGTTTCGGCGCGGCACCTCTCGGTTTCAACGATGGTGCGGTCAAGCAGGTCGCGGATCGCGCGAAGCTCGGCCAGTGTCGGCGTTAGCCCGACCTCGCCGGACGTAGAATCGTCCACCACCTGAATGACAGGTCCCCACTCATCGGCTTCGTCGTCGATGGTGCGGTCCGGCTCTGGTCCGATGAGAGTGACGAAAACGCCGCCATCACCGATAACAACAGGAGCCAACTCGATCGGGATCCCGGCAGCCTGGAGCTGCTGGATAAGCGCGGATCGCGCCTTGTCGAGCGCTCCAGAGATTACCTCCTCGTCGGCCATCTGGTCCATTCCTGCCCTATCCTTCCTCTATGAGCCCGGCTGGAAGTCGTGACGCACGACTATATCATGTAGGTCGCGCTTAGCAACATCCAGCGGCGTCACCGCCTCCCAGACGATCGCGTCGCGGTCTGCCCGTGTCTTCGCGCGCTTACCCGTATCACGGACGCGACCCTCGCGAACCAATTCGATCCGGCGTGGCGTGATCGTTTGCGGGCCCAGCCCGGTCGCATCCTGAATAGCCTGATCCGTCATGGGTCCGTGGTCACGCAGTAGCCGGTAGACCATCTCGCGGAGACGTGGCGTCTTCGGCGCTATCGCCGCGGCCGCGTCAACAGATGTCGGCTGTGCGTACACGGCGGGCGGCTTAGGCATACGGCGCTGGTCGCCACAGCGGCATTGTTCGAACGATGGGTCAAGCCTACTGGGCCAGTAGATGTGCCGGTGCGTCTTCGATGTCATTACTCCTCGGCGGCCTCGCCTTTCACGACGATAGCGTGGCAGTCGGGGCATTCACGAGCCTCAATCTCCTCCATCGGGTCCTCGGCTTCACACTCCTCGCAAGCGTGCTCTTCCACGACCCGTGAGAATGGCGAGTTACACGACGGACAGTTGCGCCACGCCCCAACGAAGGTCCCCTGTGAACAAGCGTCCCGCGAGCACTCGCGCACCTTCGCCTCAGGCTCCTCGTCCGTCGTGTGATCGCAGGAGCCACACTTCCATGCCGGGGCGGCATCTACCATCGCGAGCCGCGCGTGCGGACAGGGCGGGGGCTCTGCGGCCTTCTTTGCCTTCGTGGCGTTGGCAGCCTCCTGCGTCCACCGCGCGCGGTCAGCCTCGTCGTCGGCTTCGGTCCGCATGAGCGGCGACGGCTCACCGATGAGCGCCGCCAGTTCGTCCGCGAGGAAGTAGATACCGAAGCTCGAACCTCGGCTGAACTTCCCGGTCGTACGATCTTTCTCGTTCTGGATGCCACCCCACCGCTCGCGCACCTTCTCCACCGCACGAGCAAGCGCGTCGTTGTGCGCGACCATCTTGTCGAGCGGGATGCGGCTGCTCACAGACCCAGACCTCGCGAGAACTCCTCGACGCGCCGACCTTTCTCGTACCGCTCGACTCCCCCTGGTGCGCGAATGTCGAACCATTGCCCCCCGCGCGCACCAGAGAGCGAGAGCGTGACGGCAATCGCGCGGGCGCGCTCGATACT
>ERZ1292642.1221-Hain-H14-01um-R1-1221-length-12485-cov-7_pt1 | contig 12485 bp, 29 predicted proteins | sample MGYA00564403_ERZ1292642 | MGnify/ENA primary metagenome ERZ1292642 (study PRJEB36523, sample SAMEA6512643) | groundwater metagenome | collected 2019-01-09 | study: AquaDiva: Metagenomics assemblies of 32 groundwater samples | reverse complement strand
TATCAGGTAAGAACATTTTGGATAAATTCTACATCTGAAACATTATGGTTTCTTAACAATCAAAGTAATTCATCAGGACAATTATTATCAAATTGGGTAGAAGTATCTAGCGGAAGTAATGTTTTACAATCTATTTCAGACACATCTAATACACCTGTTTTTCCTAGTTCTTCAGCTTCTACACCTCCAAATAATATTCAGTTAGTGGGTGGTGGTGGAATAACAGTCGTCTCTACACCTGCGTCAAATCTATTAACTATTTCTAATGCTGAAACACAAGGTATTGTCACAATTAACGGTGATACTGGCTCCATTACAGGTACTACAGTCACTATTCATACTAATAGTGCTGCTCAAGAATCGGGTGCAACAGCTAAATTTGTTAATAGCGGAACAGTATCTTTACTTGAATTAGTTGATTCTAATGATAATATAGCAATAGGTCGTGTTGCTGGAAATGCAGCAATGGGAAGTGCAAATAAAAATACTGGATTAGGAACAGGATCTTTGCATGCAATTACAACGGCACAAAATAATACTGCTATTGGTTATGATTCTTGTGTTGATTTAACTACTGGTCAATTTAATACAGCTTTAGGATATGGAAGTTTATCAACAGCTACAACAGTCAATGCGAATACTGCAATCGGTTATGATTCATTAGTCGATTGTACAGGAGCAGAGAACGTTGCTGTAGGTTATTTAGCTCTAAATTCATTAATTACAGGAACTCTGAATTGCGGTATTGGTCCTCAAGTCGGAGGTAATTATGTAGGTTCTGAATCCAGCAATCTTCTTGTATATAATCAGGGTGTTGCATCAGAAAATAATGTAATAAGAATAGGTACTCAAGGCTCTGGATCAGGACAACAAAATACATGTTTCATTGCTGGAATTATTGGAAATACAGTATCTAATCAGCAATTCGTGACTATCAATTCATCTACTGGCCAATTGGGTGTTACAACAGGTTCAACATTATTTAATTCCATCGTTGTGCAGACTTTCACAACAAATGGAACTTACACACCAACTACGGGAATGCTTTATTGTATTGTTGAGATAGTTGGAGGTGGCGGAGGAGGCGGTGGATCAGCTTCTACTTCAGCAACTCAACTTTCAGCAGCTGGAGGAGGTGGTGGTGGTGGTTATTCTAGAAAAGCTTTCACAGCAGCAGCAATAGGTGCTTCTCAAGCCGTTACAATTGGAACAGCAGGTACAGGTGGAGCAGCAGGATCGAATGGTGTTGCGGGAGGCACAACAACATTTGGAGCATTGATTTCTGCAACTGGAGGCGCAGCAGGTTTAGGAAGTGCAGCTTCTAGTGTATCTGCTATTACAGCAAGTGCAGTCACGGGTGGAATAGGATCAGGTGGAGATATAAATTCACCTGGAAGTAGTTCCGTTTATGGAGCCGTAACAATAGTAATAGCAGCATCTAATTCGTATCCTATATCAGGTGGTGGTGGCAATTCATTTTATGGCGAAGGAGCTGCTGATACTTCAAATTCCGCAGGAAATCCAGCTTCAGGATATGGGGCAGGTGGTGGTGGAGCTTCTTGTACTATATCTAATGGAACAGGTTTTGCAGGATCAGATGGTACAGCTGGAATTGTTATTGTCACAGAATTTATTTAAGGATTAATATGAAATTTTATGACGCTGGTTTGACAATCTTGATAATTGTATTAGTGGCTACTGGAATAGCTGGAACTGCTTCATATTTCGTTTTAGGGAAAGATTCTCCTATAACACATGATATAGAATCTGCCGCCGAAACAGAGGGCGAAGCTATTATATTAAAAGAAACAGGAATCGATGTCATACCTAAACCACAGGTCACAAATGCCGTTCAAAAGTGAAGCACAAAGAAAAGCAATGAATGCAAAAGCGAACCGTGGTGAAATTAGTAAAAAAGTAATCAATGAATTCAACACCGCATCTAAAGGTTTGAAGTTACCTGCTAAAGTGAAGAAGAAAAAGAAATGACATCGAAAGAAAAAGACCTTAAGAATGTAGCTAGACGTGAATCTTACTTTTCTACCTTAGCAAAGAAAGAAGCGAAAGGTGCTGAAAAACGTGTTAAGAGTGAATCTAAAGCAGGTATGAAAGAATCAGCTAAAGATTCCCGCAATGAGGTTAAGATAGATAAATCATTTGCAGTGAAACGAAAGAAATTAGCTGAAAAAGCTAAGTCAAAGATTAAGTAATGGGTGATCATCGATGTAATTCAGAACCATGCTTATACTGCATGGTGACCGTACTTTATGACAATATAGAAACTCTAAAAGATGATAGATTGAGATTAGCAACTGAAGTCGTAAAATTAAAAAGGGGAAAAGAAGAGATGGACGAGCAAATTAAAAAAGTAAAAAAAGATATCGATAAAGGTAATAAGAAGAAAGGCGAGAAAGACGTCAAGAAACTATTGAAGATGGATAAAAAATTTGATGCAAAGCTAGAAAAATGCGATATGAAGATGAAAAAAAAGAAATAAGGGTCGACAAGATCCATACATGGGATCTGCTTGAAGAAGTCGATAGGCTTTTAGATCATGTTCCGAACTGGGAACCATTCAAGTGGGATGCTGTGATTCAGCAGAAATATTGTGATAGATATAAAAATAAAACTGGTTTTAATGGGCTTCCTAAAAAAAAGAAAAGATAATGACTATAGCATTTGTCGGTTTTATCCTAATCTGCATGATCTTAACAATTTGGAAGTGGGCTAAGTATGATAGCTGATTTATATATATTTAAAATTTTCATTCTGTTATTTATGGTGATGTTCTAATTTTTTTCATATTTCGTTTTCCTAAGCATTTTGATTCATTCGTTGTTCTTACCCCTGGGTCTCCATTCTCAGGGGTTTTTTATTTCTTTAAATTTTTAATTATTTTAGGATTATTTTGAAGTCCCATAAATAAAAAATTCTGTCTCTGAGCAGAGTGAAATTCCGATATTTTTTTGAATTGAATTATCCTCATCAGAAATGGTGAGGATTTTTTTTATTATTTGCAGGATTCGTTTGTTGAGAAATTTAAAATTCACTACACTGCATGTCGTGAACTCTAAATATTGCTCCTGTGACAAATGTGTTACAGGGGTATTTGCTACATTAGCTCAGTTGGTTAGAGCGTGATGATCCGTCTACAGTAGGGATAGATCCTCTTAAGTAGTCGGGGAGAGGTCGATAGTTCAAGCCTATCATGTAGCTTTTGGGTCGGGGGTTCCTGGCCGTAGCAATGGCCCGTAGCCGTAAGCGGGCTATTCTATTTCTTTCCAGTGTGTAACACTATGAATATACTCTCTTTTCCCTAAATCCCACCAATAACATGGTTTTATCCCGTAAAAATGTAAAAATAGAGGAGATTCATCATAATATTGAGCAATAGATAATCTCTCTCCGTTACAATTACCAAATTCTTTAACTTGTACTACTTTTAAACATTTAGGTAATTTATCTTTAACGTCGATCCAATCATTTGACATGTGATGAATTCTCACATTGGATTTCATAAGTCGAATTGCATTCAGGACATATCCAGTAATCTATATCCCAGGGATAATCGTCAATCCTGGCAGGATAAAAGTCGCAATTGCAGCCGCATTTTTCACAGATCATTATTTCTCCTGATCATTGACATTTTTTTCTTTAATTTCTAAGCGATTTAAAAGTTCATCTACTAATCAGACCCACCTAATAAATCTACATCCTCGAAGTAAAGTCATGCCTTGTTCATCCCATTTTTTAAACTTCTCGGCTGCTATTTTACGAGCATCAGATTCATTTTCAGCTTCTACTTCATAAACATCAGCGTGCATAGTGGGACCCATTGCAAAACCACTAAATGAAGCAGCATCACTCGAATATGTTATTTCTATAAATGCTTTATTCATTTCTTTTTTCCAAATCGTTTCATTTTATTTTCAAAATTTTCCTGCGCTAAATCAGGATCATAGTCCGAAATATCACCAAGACGCTTAGATTCGCGTAGGACGACTGACTTGCATCTACCAACATGTAAAGCCAATTCCGAATAGCTTAGATCAAGCGCAAGACCTTCTTGTATCTTGCGCCTTTCTTCTATAGTGAGAGGATTAATACACGGCCAGGGATTAACCATGATAATATTTTTTCACGGTTAATTCCCATCCGTCCCTATGTATATATTTTCTTAAAGTTGTCCGAGATAAATCCATCATTTTAGCCCAATCTTTCATATAATGAGTAATTCCATTGTATTCCAACTTTTCAGTAATTTTTTTAGTTTCTTTCCTTTCTGGAGGAATAGTTAAATTAGGTAAATGCTTCCATAGTTTTCTTCTTGCTATCAATCTAATAGTGTCTGGATCAACTCCAAAAAAATTTGCGATTTCAGGTTTTTTAAATCCATTATCACAAAGAAATCTAATATAAATTACTTTATCTTCATCAAGAATGGCGCGATTATGATTATTTCCTTTTTGACATCTATTTTTTTTAGTCATGTCTTGAGAATTGTCTTTCGGTGTACCAATCCATAAATGATCAGGGTTAACGCATAATCGATTGTCACAGGAATGACAGACTAATTTATCTTGAGGAACATCTCCTTTAAATAATTCATAAGATGCTCGATGTGCTCCTCTGTTGTTTTTTTTGGGATTATTTATCGAAGTCGCTCCATATCCGTGTCTACTTTTTGCTCCTGTCCAAATCCAACAAGTATCGGTTTTTTTAACATGAGATAAAAATAATTCTTTTTGATCTTGTTTCATACTATTTCAGGTAGTGGTTTAGGTTCTGGTAAATGCGGTCCAGTTGGAACCCAATCCGCAGGCCAGAACGCATCCGCATTATTCGCTATAACAACCGCAACAATCGCAACCATGAATAAAATCAATCTAAATTTTCTTGCTATTTCAAATATTTTTTCCATTATTCAACCTTTTTTATGTGTTGTTCATTTTTTAACATGCAGCAATCTTTATTCTGTAATGCGCCTTCAATTCTGCATACACGACGATCGATATCTGTCAATTTATCATCTAATCGATCAATTCCATCTGCTAATTTAGAATCACCTTCATCAATTTTTTTTGTTAATTTTTCTTCCAATTTATCAAATCTTTGATCTACCTTATCAAATTTACGATTCATACTGGCCCACATTGTAGTGATTACGGCTATAATGATAGCTGTTTGTATACCCACTAACCACATCACTATTTGTGCTAATTTCCAAATATTTTCATCCATTTCCATTCCTATATATATTTCCTTCGATGTTCTTGCAATTTCTCTAACAATGTCGGTTCTTTCGGTTTATGTCGTTCAACGCTAAACAAAAGTAAAGTTAAGCAGCCTAGCAGACTGGCCAGTGCCATACAACCTATAATGTAATATTTCCTAGTCATTTCAACCTTTAATTTGTGCGATTTTGTAACATAAGAAACCTAATCAGACGCTAGATCATTATCTTTAGTCTTCCATCCAAAATCAGGCGTTTCGTGTAAAAGCCATAAATGTCTCATATTGGCAACATTTACTATTTTATCATGTGGAGGATAAATTTCTACCATCCAACTATTTTCGTAACCCACAGAGTTTTTAATCTCTTCAAGTTCATCCCATGATATTCCATCTTTCCAATTAGGAGTGCCGTCTCTTTTAAAATGCTGTACTTGAACTTTATTTATAGTGAGCCGAATGTTTCCGTAATCATTAATAACTTGAACTAAAAATTTGTTATTATGAAATACTTTTAAAGGAGGTTTGGGATCGTCTTTTGGCCATTTTTCTTTAGGAACCTCTTCAAACTTCACTTTAAACCTTTATATTTTGCATTTTCAGTTTTTCTCTTTTCAAATATTGATATATACATGCTGTAGAAAGATTGTAAAATCTAGCAATTGATGCTTTAGATTGTCCTGCCGCTATTCTGTTTAAAATATCATTTACTTCTTCCTGATTCAAAAAAAACTTCTTACCTTTAAAAAGTCCTTTCTTCTTGGCTATATCAATCCCTTCTCTCTGCCGCTCTTTAATTAGTGATCTTTCAAACTCTGAAAAAGCACCAAGAAGCGAAAGTGTCAACATTGACATGGGAGAATCCTCACCAGTAAAAATTAGACCCTCTTTAATGAATTCGACTTTTACATTTCTTTTAACCAACTCTTCTACAATATTTCTCAAGTCCATTAAATTTCTTGAAAGTCGGTCCATACTGTGGACAAGTAAGTGATCGCCTGTTCTTAAATAAGCCATCATCTTATTAAAATCTTCTCTATCTCTATCTTTTCCAGAGCTTTTATCAATAAATTTCTTATCAACCTGTATTCCGACGAGTTGACGATCGATGCATTGATCTATTGAACTAACTCTTATATACCCGATTCTATGCCCATTCATTTCTTATACAACCTATAGACTCAAAATTGAAAACCGTAAACTTAGTATGTACGGACTTAAAATGAAACAAAAAAGTAGGGAAAATCGAATTCAATCTCAGTGCACCCAAAAATAATGCAGATATTATTTAGGTAATTTTTTTCGTACGGGTTCTCAGAAAAATTCGGAAATCAAATCAAACCGCATGTAAAGCGGCTTGACATTTCACTGATTAAAAGGGGCAATCGTCTTGTTTCGGTTCATATGAAGGAGCACTTGCAAAAGTAGATTGCTCCATCTGAATAGGCCGGACGCCTTTTACTGAAGTAACGGCCTTGACGCCATTTCTAATAAGTTGTTCTAATTCTTCTTGCTCTGATCTAGAATCAAGCAATATTGCGGGTATGTACCTTTCCTCTCCATCTTCTACAATCTTGTAGCTTGGAGCATTAGGGAAGCATCCTTTACCATCTTTACGTTCCATCCATTTAAATCGAAGTATCAGTTTACCGTATAGTTTTACAGTGACGATACCGAGGTGTTTCTCACCTGTTGTTAATTGATATGATACAAATTCGGCTACAGCCATATAATTTCCTTAAAATAATTTGTTAAACAGTTTTTGTTTGTTGTGTTTTTTGTCTATCTCTCACCCATTTCATCATTGGATCAAATTTCACCGCTGGAATACGTGAAAAGCTTGGTACTCCAATCTGTTTAAGTATCACAGAATAAAGTTCCCTGGGATTTTCGTCTTGTGATAAAACATCACATAAATCAGCCAATTGAATGCTATCTACATATATAGATGCGTTACCGTCATCATCAGCTGGACATACACCACACATAGCAGCCAATCCATAACGACGTGCATATGTTAATGCTGAGCCTAACCCTTGCATGTCCATTTTAGTATTGATCAGAGGAAGTACGCTCTTAATCCAATCGCCACTAATATGTCCTAATGTTGTGACAAGAACAAATTTCTCACCAACTTGCTCCATAGTCTGAAGAATTGTCAAACCATTTTGACTGAGAGGCTCACGGCAAGCCTCCCATGTGCTATTTAAATCTGCATAATCACTCTTAAAATGAGGATTCTTTTTAGTTTTAGCGGCTCCCGTAATCTCCATTTGAGCTTTAGAGAGGGCTTCGAACAATTTAGCTGTTGAATCTGACTTCATTTGATTATTGACTAAATTTGCTTCCATCGTGTATTCCTTTTTCGTTTTTCATTGAATCTAAGCTAATTTGTGTTGATGTTTTACAGTGGGAGCGGTTGTAGCTGCTTCCATTGTTTCTATCAAATCCAAGCGCTTTTCCATTGCTTTGATCAGTGCATCTTCATATCTATCCTGTTCACGATCTAACTCTCTCGCGCGCTCTTTACATTCTGCAATATATTCATTCAGCTTTATAATTCTCTCTTCCACTGCGTCTATCTGTGCATTTGTAAAGTCAGATCTAATTGATGATAAAAAGTTAAACATTTTTGACCTCTCGTAATCCGTTTGAAATAATTTGTAATGGTTCTATTGGTTCTTTTAAATTGAAAGCGTGACAAACCTCTCCTATATAATTTTCTAGAGAATTTCTATCAAATTCTTTTTTACCGTATAACATATCTAACATGCCGGAAAAAAAATCTTTAGCGTGATAGAATTTATCACCTATCTGCTCAGCCTCTCTACAGTCGAAAATATGATTTTCTCCTGTTTGATAGTCTCTTACACGTTTACACATATTGCCTCATTTATAACCATTTATACTGTCGTATACTCACTTTCAGGTATAAATCAACCGCTCAACTTTTTCGACGTATCGATTAAGGAGACTTGTTGATTTGATAATGACAGATTAACACATGATCACATTTATTCGCAACAAAAAATATGCGGTAGCGTAAAATTATCCAATCAGTTAGAGTGTCGACATAAATGGGAGGATAGAATGAAATTAGCACAATATATAGATGAACACGGATATAGAGCGCCTTGGTTTGCAAAGAAGATAGGTGTGACACATGTAACATTATGGAATTGGATGAAAGGTAAGCGAAATCCATCTAATCCAGCTATGCAATTGATTAAGATACATACCAATGGTTTAGTAACTGAGAAAGATTGGGAAATTGAGCCTACTACACTTAAATCGACTGAACAAGCCTAGTATACTATACATATTTTAACGAAATAATGAAGGATTTGGATTGAAAGAATATTTGAATTATTGCGAATTCACTTATCAAAACTGTTTAGAACAGATGGAAAAAGAAAAAAAATAGGTAACAAAAATGATTGATATGAAATATATCCGGCTAGCATTGGATGGATATAGAGAAAATGGAATGGAATGTGATGATATAAATGAACTTTTTGAAGTAGCTGAGGCTATAAAGATTGGTGATGAAGATGATGAAAGAGAACTTAACAATGAATTACATAGATCCTTGTAGTTTAATAAAAAAAGAAACAAGACATATTGAGTTGATAGAACTTTGTGATGCTATTGAAAATGGAAGAGATGAAATTTTGTTATCTCACTTATCCGAATTAGCAGGATATGAAGAATTATCAAAATCATATAGAAATGCTGCATATAAGGAATGGGATAAAAAAGGAATATTAACTGAACTAGAAAGAAAAAGATGGAATCAAAATGATTGAAATATTCCTAAAAAGAAGTCTACTACGCCTAAATCGGCTGAATAAGCCTAGTATACTATACATATTTTAACGAAATAAGGAAATTATGGATGAATTTACATCGATTTGGAAAAAACCTGGAAACGTTGGAGAAATTTTATCAAGCGATAAATCTGTTGAATATGCCGAATACTTTCGACCTAAGTTTGAAGAGATTTTATATAAATACACGAAAGGACCAAAAAAAGAACCTAATCCAGGTAAAAATTTAAGTTTAATTGACGAATTAATCGACTGCCTTAAAAATCCAGAGGGGAAATGAATGGCGTCTATTTTTCCTAGAAAAAATAAAGATGGGTCTATTACCTGGCGCATGATGATTAGACGTAAAGGACTACCTATTTTCTGTTGGGCGTTTTCTACAAAAAAAGAGGCAACTCAATGGGTAAGGGAAAATGAAAAAAAATTCATCGACAATCCAGATAAATTCCTAGATTGGCAATCTAAAGAATGGCTCAATCAAAAAAGAGATAGAGAATTTAGAAAATAGACAAGAAATCGGAAGAGGTCTAAAATAAAAAAGCCCGACAGTTACAAGCTGCCGGGACTTAGGATACAAAATGAAGATACCGCTAAATATACAACATTCAGTGTAACATATACATTCAAGGTGTGTATGTGATTGAAATTTATCACGACTGTTCTTTTAGGTCTACTAAAAATCAGAAATGGTATAAAATAAAAAAGCCTGACAGTTTGTCGCTGCCAGGCTTTACGAGACCTAAATGATTACACGACCAAGCATAACAATTAAGATCTTTTAACTCAAGATGCTAATTACAATAGCAAGTCGCCTCATTTATGTCTCCTTGAAACAATAATTTACATTCAAGGTGCATATGTCATATCCCTCAGATACATTCTCAACAGAAATGGCCTCCTTTACAATTTCAGGAAATACAATCGATCATACATGGTCTAAATTCATTTTGCGTGAAAATGGCTATGTCGATCCGGTAGCAAAAGATATGCTAGGAGAGATTGTTTATTGGTATAGGCCGAAAATTGAGAGAAGTTTAGAAACCGATGAAATAATAATCCAAAAAAAATACAAAGCCGATCTTCTTCAATTATCATATGCTCAATTCGAAACTAGACTGGGTTACACGAAACGACAGCTCGAAGAGGGGTTTAAAACTTTAGAGAGGATTGGAGTAGCTGAAAGAGTTTTACGTACCATCATGATTAATGGTCAAAAGATTGCAAATGTACTTTTTGTCAGGCTAAATCACAAAAAACTTACCGAATTAAGAGAGGAAGAATTAAAAAAATGTGATACGTCTCACGTTAAAACGGGACACCCCCCACGCCAAAACGTGATACCTGTCACGCCAAAACGTGAGACAAATACAGAGAGTATCCCAGATTTCACTTTAGAGAAAACAACAACAACAAAGGAACCTGTTGTTGTTGTTCCTTCTCATACAAAAGAAACAATACAGCTTTTGAAAGATATGGGCTTGCATGAGTCCTGTTATGAAACCATTATCAATCTCAATGAATCTTTAGAATCTGTTAAAACTGCGATAGATTATGCAAGGTTAAAAGATCGCGATAACTTTGAAGGATTTGTCATTGATGCTATAAAACACAAATGGCAGCCTCCTAAAGCAGCCGAACCCGAACAAATTAAAACAGTCCGTGAAAAAGATGAATTGGCCAAAAAGAAATCTTCTCGTAGTTTGAAAGCGGCAGAATTGCTGAAGAAATTTCCTGGAAAGTTTGAAATTCGTGGCGATCGAATTGATGCTTTTACGACAAAAGGGATTCATCCGATTGGATTTTGCGACGACGAAATAGAAAAATATTTTGAATATTTGGAGAAAAAATGAAAATAGAACGATTAGATCATGTTGCATTTGACAATGAAAATCATGTAAACAGACATACAATTTTACACATGAGAGATGTAATCAATAAATTAATTGACGCATACAATCAAACAGCCGTAGGCTGCCAACCCGACCTAACTTTTGAAGAAGCTTTATTACACTATAAAGCAGGTAAAAAGATCGGCCGTAAGATTTGGGATTTAGATGAATATTTCGACATGCAAGATAGTGACGATATTCGTACAGAAAACTTTAATTATAACGATTGGCGAGTGATTGAATGATCGAGATTACCTATTTACATGAGACAATCGAAATATTGGAAACAGTCATCAAACCTGATGCTGTTTTAAATGATGAGGATTATTTGATTATTTCATTGCGTATTCTGAAATGTGATTCTAATCTTATGTTTAATGAAAACTTGAAAAGATTGGTGCATATTTCTACAGATATGGATAAGTTTCGAGAGCTGACTAGATTATTTTATAGTAAAATGCGTGGTGATTTAGGGGAGGAAGATGAATAACGATATCTCTAAATGCTCAAATGAAAATTGTACAATAAAAATTTTTTGTATTAGACACACTATAATAGCAGGTTATCGTCAAAGCTATTGCTATTTTACACAGAAAGAAGATGGTAAATGTGATCATTTTATTCCAAATACCAATTTACTACCAAAACCTAACGAATATATGGAAAAATAAAAATGAAGATTGATAAAATGAAACATCACAGCAGAGATGATTGTGGATTTGTAAAAAAAATAAACGAAATTATTGATAAATTGAACGAAGTATCAAGTGTAACGGATGATCAGGAACTGACAGATTCACATCTTATAGAGCGATTGACTGAGTTAGAAGAAAAAACTAATTCTACCATATCCTTAGATGAATTAGGATCGATTAAAGAAAGATTATCAGATTTAGAGCAATGTCCTATTAATGATGTTAGATTATGCCAGCCAATGCAAACATTGGAAAGAAAGAATTCAGATTGGCCGCCATTAAAATCTTGTAAGCCTGATTATGATCCCGATGGTGTGAAGTTTAATAAGTGCATGTGTCAAAATAATCGGGAAAAATATTCAAATTTTGCAATGCCTGGAACTTTCGAATGGGCGCTCATTCAAATGAAAAATGGAAAAGCTGTTTTTAGATTTAAAAAACAGTATGGAAGATATTTTTTAAGACCATCAACAGTTTTAAATTGTTTAGCATTTCAAGTTGAAGGATGTGATACGGAACAATGGGAACCTGTATCAGAACAGATTTTAGCAACTGATTGGCAGGTGATAGAATGAAATGGAATAATTTTTTAGAATGTTTACCCAATATTGGAATGAAAATATTAATCGTAAACTTATATCGAAATCAGGAAAGAACTGTTCTTTTAGAAAGATTTTTTACTTGTGAAAGTGAAAAATATATGAATATTATAGGTGAACATAACATGGACATGAGATATACATTTTGGACTAAAATAAATACTTTTGGGATATTGAATGAAATACAAAGTTAGAGCCTATCATAAGCCTGGAAAAATGAACCAGCTAGAGAAATCCTATGCC
>ERZ1292642.1219-Hain-H14-01um-R1-1219-length-12506-cov-4_pt1 | contig 12506 bp, 18 predicted proteins | sample MGYA00564403_ERZ1292642 | MGnify/ENA primary metagenome ERZ1292642 (study PRJEB36523, sample SAMEA6512643) | groundwater metagenome | collected 2019-01-09 | study: AquaDiva: Metagenomics assemblies of 32 groundwater samples | reverse complement strand
GAGAGCATCCCCTGGTTGGCCCAGGTCAAACGCTTCGGCGCAGGCGGAAACGAGAGCGTGTTGCGCATGGCGACGAACGTCGTGCCCAGAAAATCCAGGGTCGTAGTCCCGTCGGTCAATTCGAGGGTTACATCTGGCATCAGGCTACCCTATCCTGGCTGTTGCGAATGCGGCCCAGCGCGCGGTCAACCACCTGGCCGTCGAGCTTGACCTCGACCGTGACGTTGCCCGTCTTTGGGCTTGGTCCAGGCCCGAATACGTATGACGTATCATACCCGCGCTTCCGCTGCGCTTCATCCTGCGCCGCCTTGACTCTTGCAGGGTCTTGAAGAGGCCACTGGTATCCAGGCGTGCCGAACTGCTGCGGCCCTGGTGGAGGAATGAATGCCGGGGTGAGAAATCGCACTGCTTTGGCTGTCTGGTCAAACTGCTGTTTCCAGGCTGCGAACGTTCGCCTCGCCTCATCCAAAGCTATCCTGACTCGCTCCTCTGCCTGGCGTCGCTCGTGCTCGGTGCGGTCAATCTGGTACTGCGCGATGAAACGATGGTTCTCAAGGATGATTTGACGTTCTTGTTCAGCCTTGTCTTTTTGGAACGCCTCGAAGTCTTCGAGCTGGCGTTGCCTACGCCTGGCCGATTCCAGGTCCATGATGTCCCCGCTCGGCAGCACCATGAACCCCGCTGGCACGTCGCCGCCGATGAGCGTGGCGAACTCTCCGACAGCATCCTGCGTCTGCATCAGGAAGTCGTCCAGCAACCGTCCGAAGCGCGAAGGGTCAAAGGCCCGTGCAAGCGCGCCTGACACGTCCTGCGTGGCTTGTCTAATGTCAAATATACTATTGACGAAGTTTTGAGCAACAGGGATGGAATTCCTCATGCTGGCCTGTGTATCGTCGAAGGCGAACTGGAGGTCAATGATGCTGGCATTTAACTTCTGTGCTTCGCCTGTCGTGGCGCGGAAGAAGGCCCCGACAATTCCAGGCTCAAGCTCTCCTATGGCGCGCCGAAACTCCCTAGTATCCTTCAACCCCTGCGCCAGTCTATCCGACCATAGCGACAGCCCTCGATTTACGTCCTGAACGGCGGGCAAAAGCTCCTGCCCAATTGCCAGGCGGAGATTCTGAGTCGAAGCCTCCAGCCGTTTGAACGTCTGCTCGGCGCCCGCCGCTTCCTCTGCCATCCGCGCCATATCGAGCGTCGCCCCGACTGCCTGCCGCCCCAGATGCGCGATGAAACCAGTGGCGACCAGGCGCTGGAGGCTCATCATTGAAGTGTTGAACGTCTGCATCTGTGTGGTGAGCGCCTTGGTGTTCTCAGCCGTGCGGCCCGCCGTCGCGCCAAGCTCTTTGACATTCTGCTTCGTGGCGTCAATGGCGGCCTCGGTTTTGTTGATGGCCTCGATTATGACAGCGAGCCTTGGATCAGGCATCGGCCTTGCTCCGTTCCGCCTCAGCATTCATCAGCATATACATCATCGTCACCAGCTCATCGGGCGCGGCGTCGTATTGTTCCGGCGTCCAACCGGTCTTCAACAGAAAGGCGGCCTCGGCCATCGGGCCGCTGACAGCGCCGCCGTCGGCCCAGACCGCCGCCGCCATCATCAGTTTTTTGCCTGCGCCTCCGGGATGTCGGCGTAGAGCGTCCGCAACCGCGCCAGCACCTCGGCCACGCGCCTGTCCGGTAGGCCGTCTATCACCGCCAGGTCGGGCTTGTCGCCGTAGCTGTAGGCGGCTGTCCCGTGTAGCAGGTAAGCATCGTCAACGGCGTCCAAATCGAAGGCTTCTGGATGGGAGCGCAGGTGCGCCTCCACATCGCCGGGGTCTTCGATGTTGATGCCAGCGGACGCGACGGCCTTCAGCCCAGCGCGTCGGAACAACTTGCGCATCCCGCGCGTTACAATCGTGCGTATCTCCCACCAGGCCCCGTCGGGCCAGTTCATGCGCTCGGTGCTCATGTTCCTCCTTTGGGGTTCATATCCTTTGCGCGTCCAAGCTCTTTCCACGAAATCGGCCCTTGAACTGAGAATCAACGCGCCTGGGCGATTGTCCCAGATCAACTCCCATTCGTCAGTGAACTTGATGGGCGTCGGGAGATAATTGATAGAACAAAAGCCCCCGACCTTCGCCTGGTGCAGGAGATCACAGTAGAATTGCACAGTCGCGGCCGGCATCTCCTGCATCGAACCCTGATTCAGGGCGTAATCGAGTTGCGCCCCTTGAAGCGGCTTCCAGTTCGGCACAGGAACAAAGATGAAATCGTGTTCAGCGATTGCCGATGTGTTCCACTCTGGCGATGTGGCGTAGAAACACCTGGCCGCTGGAAAGTTCGCGCGCAGGTATGTCTCGGCAAAGAAGAGGCTTTCGGGTAAATCCATCAGCACATAATGCAGGCCAGGATGGGCGATCTTGAAAATCCGCGCCAGCTCGCCGTTTCCTGTTCCGATTTCCAGTATCTGCCTGGGCGCATCGCCCAGCTTATTCACGCAGGCCAGGTACATCTCCAAATGCCAGTAGAAAATGGCGCTGACAGGACGTTCGGGCGCAAGCTCAAATAGTGTGTTGCGAATCGTGAATGGCGATTCCTGAAATGGGCTAGAAACGAAATTGAAGCGCGGCCATCGCTCAGCGATAGCGGAGATTATGTCTCTGATATTTTTCTCTTCAGGCGTACTCCGATGATTGAACCCGGACGAGCCGAGGCTCTGCCCATGCTCAATAACGTCTTCGATAACCTTGAATGCTTCAACGCTTTTCCTCATGTTCTCGCTATTACCTACCCAACCCTTATCAACAAAATCACTGGTTGGCATTGGAAGGCCCTTGGCAGCCTCAAAATGCGCCTTGGAGAGATCAACGATGTAGCTACGCCCCATTATGTCCCTCTCCCATTTGGTTATCTCAATGGCTATGGCCCTACGGTACGGTCCCAACAGTCACCGTGCCGTCCTTCCGGAGCATGAATGTATAGTTGACGCGCTCCTTGATTGCGACCGCCGGTTCAAACGAGCGGCCGAGCACCTGATAGGTGTATCGACGGGAACCTGTCACCGTGCCCACTGGATTGAAAACCATCGTCGACAATGAGCCGACGAGGTTGACGAACACCGGGTCTGGGCCGATAGTGCCCGTCTGCTCATAGGCCCCGCTGACAGTGATCTCCGGCGATAGCTCGACGCCAGCGATGAAACGCTCGGCGGTGTCCGAGATCGCCGTCACGTCAATATCGGCTATCGTTTTGCCGACCGCGCTCATGGATTCAATGTATGCCGACATGTTGCGGACGGTCCCGGCCGCGTCGGTGAAGGTAACGACCGTTGTGCCTGAGACAAGTACCTTTGCCATATCTACCTCCTGTTAGGAACGTGCAAACGCAACAAAAAATGCCAACGTGCCAGAGACTGCATCAAGGGTGAACTCGAAACCGGTACGCCTCTGAATAGTCACAGAAATCGCGGTGGGAGTGGGCGCACCAGTGCCAACGATATTGAAGGCTTGAACAACAGTCCATAGCCCCCCCGTCACCGAGTGGATAAATGTGCCTTGCCAGCGAGCATTTCCGCCACTGGCCGTCCAATCGAATACGTGGACATATACCTGGCCCCCAGCAGTTGTCTCTGTCCCGTGATCATGTGTGCCTGTTAAGTCGTAAGCGCTGATAGTCCTTTTGGGGCCGTAGTGGACGGCAGGCCGCCAACTGCCATCGGGCTGGATAGACGCCTCCTGAGTCACGAGCGCGCCGATGCTGACTGCCGGGGCCGCGCTCATACCGAGCACTGTGCCGCTGTAGGCGCGATTGCCCGTCGCTGTGCCCAGGAGCAGACTAACGGTGTTGTTCGTGCCGCTGCCGATGAGGGCGGCCATCGCCGCGTCCATCGAGAGCGAGCCATCGAACAGCCCCGCCCACTCCATCGTGTCCCGCCGAATGCCAGCGATGAACGATTCAGCCGCGTCGCCGATGGCCGTCTTCTCAAGCGCATCCTGGACCAGCGCCAGATTGACGCGCGTGGTCGCTGTGCCCACGTCGTAGGCCCCGAAATAGAGGCGGCATTCGCTCGACCAGAGTTTAGCCATGTTTCTGCCACCGCCGTTCTATCTCGCGTCCCGCATCGTCCAGGAATATCTCTATCATCGGGCGGCTGGCTTCAAGTGCAGGCCGCATGTAGGGCTGCGCCTTCGTCCCGCGCCGGGCAATCGCCCTTGCCACTAGGAAGGCCCCCGCGCGCCCTGCTGGGAAGCCGTGCCGCCGCGCCCAGGGCTGCATTGCTGCCAGCGGCGGCCAGTGAGGGCGAGTGCCGAACTCGACGTGGGGCGCGTAGTGGAGGTTAGAACCAACTACGACCCTGGTCTTCTCAAGCTCGGTGGTGATGGAGTTGCGCAGTCGCCCCGTGTCCACAGGCGCGCGCATCCGGGCCGCGCCCTCGACCGTGAGGCCGCTTTGCAGCAGGAAGTCTCGAATCGGCCCCTTGATAAGCTCGGGGTCGTTTAGGGCTGCCATGATGCGCTTATCGTCAATCCTGATTGTCAACTCAATCATGCTGCGCCTCAATGATAAGACGGGGAATCGGTAGCCTGGAGTTGTATGAATAATGTCTGGCCGCCTGCAAGTGCCCATCTCGCCACCGGTTCACCCTCGCGCGTAACGTCAACTACACTACGCTCTTCTTGCCAATCAGTCGCGATGAGTTCACCCGCCTCAATTCGGTTTGCCAACTGATGCAATTTGAAGGCCAATTCCTGTTGATTTGTTTCCATCATGCCACCGTCTTGATGATTCTGATGACCACATCGAAGCCAGCGTACCAGCCGGCGTTGATCTCGCGCCGCCCGATGTTCTCGATTGCCACGATTCTCGATGAGTCCACCTTGCCATCGAGAGTGCTATCCGTCCGAATCGCCTTGATGATGCTCGTGTTGGTGTTCGTCGGGTCTATGGCATCATAGACCAGGCCGAACGCCTCATCGCTCAGGGCAGAGGCGTAAAGGCAGACCAACCGTATGTCAGCCTCTATCGAGTTGCCCGCGAAGGCAAGCTCGGGGTCCACCGATTCCACGATAGCCACGACCGCCGGCAGCTCGTTGATCGCGTCCGGCGGGTGCTGATAGACGTGCAGCCCCGGGATATTGGCCTGGAGTACCGTCTTCAGGCCGTCAAGTGCGTCCGAGAAGGCGCTCATACTCCGACCCCCAGCGCGATCTTCCGGAACGGTGCGAGCATCAGCTTCACATCGTCGTCAATGCCCTTCCACGTCATCATCTGGCCGGTGTCAATGAAGCCAACGGTCGAGGCAAACGATGCCTCGCGCCGCTTCCACAGCCGCGCCGCCTGGATGAACGAAGCCTCTACCAGCTGAGAGGGATAGACGAAGCGGCTGATGGCCGCTGTCGCCGTGTGCGTGGCCCCGGTCGAGCCGTTGACCCCGCGCGTCACAGTGATGGACGTACCCGCGCCTGAGCCGATGTTGCGCACGTACATATACTCAGAGTCAATCAGTAGGGTCATGCCGATGCCGATGAACCCTGTCGCTGAACCGTTGAGCGCAACCGCCGTCGCCGTCGCATCGGTGGTAACAGCCGTGGTCGCTCGGCCGGCATCGAGTGTCACCGAGCGGTAGCCCCACGTCCCGACTATCTCATAGTTGCGCCTGCCCACCAGAAACTCATCCTGAGTCCCGGTTGATTTATCGCTCACGACGATGCTGGTGTAGGGCCTGCCATACTCAGTAGTCGGCTCGGCGTTATAGGGCCAGAGGTCGTAGTCCGCCGCAGCCCAGGTCGTCTCGAACGTGCCGTCCTTGTTGGTGTCCTCTTTGAGCGAGCTGACCGAAATGACATCTGGCACGAAGAGCTTGATTCCACCGCCGCCGGAGAAATAGCGCGTCCCAACCAGGGGTTGGAACTGGCGGTTGGCGTAGCGGTCGAACTCCTGGGAGACAGCCTCGATCAAAATGCGCAGGCGCTCGTCCATCGCCGTGCTCGTGACATTGAGCGCGCCAGTCCCCTTGAGGCCATCAACTGTGACGTAGGCGTAGGGCATTTTCAGCCTCCGTCACTGATATTCGATGGTTACGTGCGGAGTGCCGACGAGGACTTGGACGTAAAGTCCCGTGTTAAAATAAAGACCGTTCCAATTGGCTTGAATGCTGCGTTCGCTGTTAATCGAGGTGCCTATCCTGACCACCGCTATTGTTCCACTCGCGGTAGAAGTCCCATCATGAAGGACTGCCGCGCCGGTGGCACTAGTATCGCTGACACTTACGAGGACAGAATAAACATATGTGCGCCCAGTCCGAATGAGCGTGCTCGTCGTCAGGTAAACAGGTGTAGTAAATCCCCCTTCAGGCATTCGCCACCGTCCTGCGCGCCTTGCCGCTGCGCTTGAGCATGTCCCGATAAGCCTTCCGCCGCCCAGCACTCATTTTCGGTCTCATCATGCGGTCAGTATCTGGTTCTTCGACGACAGTGGTCTCATACTGCGGCGTCTTGGTGTGAGCGATAGCCCGGCCCACCTTGCAACGATGGGCAAGCGCCTGCTCTTCGTTCTTGGCATCAGGCAGGGCGCAGATTCGGTCGGGATGCGCCCGCGAAAGGAGTGACGCAAGCGCATCCTCGACCTCATAGACCGCGCCAGGGGTGAACTCCAGGCTCTGTCGCCTGGCGCGGTCGTCGTAGTTATGGCGGCGATGGCAGTAGAGCCACATGGCTACCTGCCTATCGGGAAGTAGTGGATTATCATGCCCCCCACTGCCGTCGAGGTGGCGGCCTCATTAAGGGTGATCGTGATGGAGTTGTTCGTGCCCGTCCCGCCAGGCCCCACGAGCTGGTAGCGGATGTCCTCTCCGCCAGCCGTAGCTGATGCGGCGACAGTGCCGGCCACCGACTCAGGATAGTGCACCTGGACAGTCATTGTGCCCCCGTCAATGAAGCTGGACCCGGCGACTGTACCATCGCTGACAACTCCCACGTCAACCGTGCCAGTGCCCCCCGTGCTGAAGTAATAGAACGCATGGGCCAGCACCGTGCCTGCCTCCGGGTTAATCCACGCCAGGCGCGTCCCTGCCGACGCCGGATGTGGGATATGGACGGCCAGAGGCACAAAGTACGTTCCTGTCGCGCCTGACGCCGGCACGATGCTGTGCACCGTGACGGGCGTTGGCGCTGTCCTGCTTATCGCCGTTGACATGATGGCCTCCTCTGCTTGGTCGCAGTAGCGTGGTTGGGATTGGGTTTAGGCTACGCCAGTGATGTTGTAGCTGATTGCTGTATGTTTTGCTGTTGAGCGCGTTCCGCTGCGCTCGGTGAGGGCGATGCGGAATGACATATAGAGTGTCGTCTGTCCCTTGCCAGGCTCGCGGTCGGCCTCCATCTGAATCTGACGCCTGAAGCCCACGCGCCACTGGCTGGTGTTGACTGCCAGCAGGCGGCCTACCGTGTTCCCGCCGGAGTCCGTCACCTTGCCATCGGTGTCAGCAATGCGCATCTGGTCCGTGTGGATGAAGGGCTTACCGTAGGCGTTCAGAATCTCGCCTGTGCTCATAGTGGCGCGCACACCTGCGGTGTCCACCGTCTCAAGCTCTGCGATGGTCAGGCAGGAGATGGCCGTATTCACATCGGAAATGAATACTACATCACTGCGCCGCTTGGGGGCTGCGTATATTCCCATCTTCTGGAGGGTCGAGATGAACATGGCCGCGCTGACAGCGGCGTTATGATCGCGGGACTGGTTGGCGGAGTTGTCAACGATAGCCTGATGGATCAGGCCGTCAAAGCCGAGCAGCCAGTGGGCCTTACCCGCTGTCGTCTTGGCGATGGTGGCCCCATCCGAGTTGATGCCGTTAAGCACGGTCGTGTCGCCGTTCAGGATAACGTCGTCAATGACCTCGGCGGCGTTGCGGCTCATGGTGGCGCGCAACTCAGGCACGAGCGCGATGATCGCGTCCTCCTCCAGTTCATCCGAGAAGGGAACGCCTGCCTTGAGGCCGTAGGCGGTCATCGTGACGCGCTGGGTCGCAGGGTCTGTAGTCAATACCTGCACGTTCTCATCGCTCGGATACCAGTTCACGTCTCCGAATTGAATAGGGTACTGGTAGGGATTGGTGGGCATCGGCACTTGCTGCATGATGGGCAGAATCACCGTGTCGAGGTTCACGTCCATCCACAGCTCACTGGCCTCCATCGTCATCACAAGCTCATCGCCGAGGCCGGCGGTGGTGGAATCGAGTGCCTTCGTGCGGGCCACCAGGTTTTGGAGTTGGTTGCGCCAGGCCCCCAGGTCGCGCTCGAAGCTCCGCAGGGCGGGGTTGTGGTCGCCGAAGCCGTAGGCGGTGCGGCGGGCCAGCATCGCGCGCTCCTCCCAGCCGAACAGCACGTCCGGGGTAACGGACTGGGCGAGGGACCTCTGCACCTTGCTGATTTCCTCAATCAGCGGCCCAGCGCCCGCCCGCCGACGGACGAGTCGGCCCTCCATGATGCCCTTGAGCATTGCCAGGTCAAAGGCGGTGTAGCCTGTGAGTCTTCCATCGCGCACCATGATTCGGCCATCGCTGGAGAGGCGAGAGATGCGCTCACGGCGAAGTTCAGTCAGGTCTTTCTGGACGGCGACCATTGCTTCGGTGAGGCGCTTTATCTCGTCGCTTTCGAGTCTGGAGGTCTTTGCCCGCTCCTGGACGAAGGTCTTTATCTCCGTGATGTCCTGCAACAGTGTGTCAATGTCGGTAGCCATAGCTAACCTCTCACCTGCTTGAGTGCGGCCTGGAGCCGCTGAATATCCGCCAACGATAGAGGCTCGTTCTGTGTGACTAATTTCACATTAGGTATCTCAGGCATCACGATAGTAAAGCGGCCCTCGCCCATCGCCTTGCGGAGCGCCGCTGGGTGCGCGGGCACAGCCACGAGGCTGATTTCGAGAAGCTCCTGTTTGCTGAACTTGTATGATTTGCCGAACATGCCCTTGTCATCGTCGCGCGCCTCGAATTCAAGCGGCTTGAACCCGACGCTCTCGGCGCGCATGAAGCCGCGCTGATACTTGCCCTGCAGGAACGCGGCGAACTCGTCGTCCATGTCCCACCTGACAGTGTTCAAAAGCTGCTTGCCCTCCGGCCAGACCCTGGGCGCGATGGCAACTGGGGCGATGCGATAGTCGTGGGAGAACATCATCACTGGGTTGGCCTTGTACCGGTCCAGTTGCCATCCGCCGACCATGATCTCGTCGCCCATGCGGTCGGGGGCCTCATCGGACGCCACGAACACCATGTCCTCCGTCTCAGAGCCGACAGCCTTGAGGAAACCAGCGGGCCTGTAAAGCACGGGCGCATCGGCCACGCCGAGCCTGTATTGCTCCAGGGCCTCGCAGTCGGTCTCGCGTATCTGTCGCTCCAGCATGGATATGTCCATCAGCGCCTCGGCTTCTTGGGTTTCCAGGGTTTCCTTGGCATCATCCGCCCCCAAAACAAAAGCCCCCAGCCCTATAGAGGGTTGGGGGCAATCGTTGCTGCCCTATCGCAAGGTTCAGCTAAGGTATATCACCTTAGCTTCAATCTGTCAACATTTCCTTGAGTATATGGATGATCATGGAGTGAACGTCCTCGATTGCGCCGTAGTTCGTGCTGTTCAGAACAATCTTCGTCGGGCAGTACTTCGGCGCTGGTGCATCGCGGCCCGCAAAGCCGAAGATGCCGAGGCGGGCCTTGATGCCCATATTGACGGCGGCCTCGAGCAAATTGACGATATTCTTTGAAACTCCAGAACCTGAAAACACAAGGATGGCATCGTCTGGCTTTGCATAATGGAGCTGAGCGGCCAAGGCTTCCCGATAATCAATATCGTTACTTCGTGCCGTTAGAATAGGGGTGTTGTCAGTCAGGCATCGCCCAAGGATTCCTACATCATCGAGATGCAGAACGCAGTGCGAGGCGTTGGCCGCGCTGCCGCCGTTCCCCGCAACCCAGACAATGCCGCCGCTCTCTCTATAGGGGGCCAGCGCCTCGGCCATCTCAGCTATCGCTTGATAGGGCAGGCCCTCAATGAGCTTGCGTACCTCGCGCTGGTAGAGCACCGCCTTCTCAATGTCAGCGTTCATAGAACTCCCTGATGGCCTCGATGGTGTAGTCAATCTGATCATTGCGCAGGTACTGATGAATCGGCAGGGTGATATGGGTATTGCAGAATCGCTCCGCGCGCGGGAAGTCGCCGCGCCGATGGCCCAGATAGGCGAGCGCAGGCTGAAGGTGCAGCGGCGTCGGGTAGTGGACTTTGGCCTCGATGCCAGCCTCAAGGAGATGCTTTTGGAGCAGGTCGCGCTGCTCGACCTCGACCTGGTAGAGGTGATAGACGTGGCGCGTGTAGGGGTTGCGTGGCGGAATCGTGACCTGCTCGATGCCGGCCAGCCCTTCGTCGTACCGCCTGGCGTTGGCGATGCGCGCATAGGTAACTTCCTCCAAATCTGCCAACACTCGCAGGCCCACGATGGCCTGGATGGTATCGAGGCGCGAGTTGAACCCAGGCTTCGCCCAGGTATCGCGGTCGCTGAGGCCGTGATTACGCAGCAGGCGAATCTCCTGGGCCAGCCCTTCGTCGCTCGTTGTCACCACGCCGCCATCGCCCCAGACGTTGACATTCTTCAGGGGGTGCAAACTGAAGGCGGCGGCAATGCCGATGCTGCCAGCCTTCAGGCCGTTGGCGGTGCCGCCGATGGCCTGGCAAGCGTCCTCTATGGCCCATGGTCGGGCCGGTCCATGAAGATTTACTGTGGCACCCGCCCAATCCACAGGCAGTAGCCAATCTCCCTTTTGGAGCGTGTTCCCATGAATCAGGTAATCATCGCCGATGTCCCAGAAGCTGGGGAGCGCGCCTGCCTGTATTATCGCCCCGACGGTCGCCACGAACGTATTAGGCGCAGTAATCACCCGATGGTGGTAGTCTATCCCCATGGCCTTCATGATAAGGAACAGCGCATCTGTGCCGTTCCCAACGCCGATGGCGTAGCGTGTGCGGCAGACGGCGGCGAACGCCTCCTCGAACTCTTGGACGGCAGGTCCCAACGTGAAGCGCCCCTGCTGAAGCTCTGCCTCAATCTCTCGCAGAATGTCACGGGAGATTTTGCCGTAGGGTGCGAACTCCTCCGGAAGATAGGTATAGGGCACTTTCATTTTTTACTCCTTAGAACGCGGCGAGAACCTGGCGGAAGCCGGGCTGCGACAGGACGACCGCAATCAGAAACAGGCCGCCACCGGAGATGAGCAGAGAGATATGCCGCTGTTCTGCCCAAGTTAGCAGGATTGTCCAGACCCAACCGACGAGTAGGGCCACCAGCCCCACGAGGCCCAGCAAGACAACGATTGCATCTAGCATCTATCCTCCAGTCCGCATGAACCCTGCCATGCGCTTCGTATTCGTGTAAATCGGGTCCTGGGGGTCAGCGACATTACCCGCCGCGAAGTGGGCGATGTTGTGAAGCACGGCCTGGCGGATGCTGCGTTTCGGCTCCCAGCCCAAATCCCGCTTGAGCTTGCTGGCGTCCATCCTATAGTGCCGTCCGTCGCGCTTGTCCTTGTCCATGACGATTTCAGTTTGCACTCCTTGGAGCGCCTCGAAGGCTTTAGCGGTGATGATCGCCAGTTCCAGCGCCGTGTGGTTGCCAGCGGTGGCGTTATAGACCTGGGGCCGATGGTAGGGCACATCGAGCAGCTTAATATAGAGATCGGCAATGTCTTGCACGTGGATGTTGGAACGCCACTGCGACCCGTCCCAGACGGTTATTGTGCCGTCGAAATACGCCTGCTTGGAAAAGATATTCACAATCGTGTCCAGGCGCATCCTCGGCGCAGGGCCGCAGGCGGTGGCAGAGCGCACGCTGAGGCTCTCAAAGCCATATGACGCCACCACGCGCTCGCCCTCCAGTTTTTGCTTGGCGTAGGCAGTCATGGGATATGGCGTCATCTCCTCTGTGCAAACCCTGTCCTGCGTTCCGTAGATACTAGATGATGAGGCATAGACAAAGCGCCGTTTGCGAGTCTTGGCGACGCGGCAAAATGCCTCCAGTGCACCCACGTTGATGTCCCAACTAAGCTGCTGGTTCATGTCCACAAGCTCATCTGTGACGATGCCCGCCAGCCAGACAACATCCCTCACTCCGATAATGGCATCCTTCAGAGCCTGCCTATCCCGCACGTCGCCCTTGACGAACTCGACGTTCGGCGTTCCCTCAAGGCAGTTGCCGAACATCATCGAGTCGAACACCCGCACGGGCCGGGTCTTGGCGAGCGTCGGCACGAGCGCGCTGCCGATATAGCCAAGGCCGCCCACGACAAGGGTCAGGCTATCAGTGTTTTTACCCACGAATGAAGTTCCTTTCGGGTCACTGGCTGATTGCCGAGCTTACCGATTTTGATGGCCGCTGCGATATTGCCGACGAAGCCAATGACCTCAGCGGGCGCGCCCAGGAAGGCCAAGGGCGCTGTGCAGGCAAGGAACGCATCGCCCGCGCCCATGCGGTCAACCACTTTGTCGGCG
>ERZ1292642.1218-Hain-H14-01um-R1-1218-length-12506-cov-22_pt1 | contig 12506 bp, 27 predicted proteins | sample MGYA00564403_ERZ1292642 | MGnify/ENA primary metagenome ERZ1292642 (study PRJEB36523, sample SAMEA6512643) | groundwater metagenome | collected 2019-01-09 | study: AquaDiva: Metagenomics assemblies of 32 groundwater samples | reverse complement strand
CGGAGTCTCGGTGGTCTTGAAGTGCTGCGAGTAGTCCATCGCGTCTCCTTTCAGCATGGCGGACGAAAGTCCGCTGCGGGACTCCGCCATCCCGACCGCTTACGACGCGGCTGATCGCGGCACCCGGACTCATGGCCCGACTGATAACCCGCAACTTCCGGCCCGCCACTCGTTCAACGGCACGGATGAATCTTGCCGATCCGCTAGGGCTTGCGCCCATTCTTGCGCTCTAACCAGGCTGAGCTACCCGACCCGGAGGCCGAGGGAGGATTTGAACCTCCGACTTCAAGATCCAGTTAACGGACACAGCGCCGACCCGTGCCGACATCAACCCACGGATGAAACACGCGAACACCATGGCGCTCTACCAACTGAGCTACAGCACCTTGCGGCGCTGGCAGGCTTCGATCCTGCGACCTCCCCATTAGCAGTGGTAAGGTGCCCACTCCGACCCGTGGGGGCCACTCGTTTTCACGCACCGGACGAAAAGTGACCAAGGGACTTTTCAAAGGTAACCCTCAGCCTCCGGCCCGGTGCCACACCGGGGAATCCTACGCCGGCCCCTTCCCGGCTGTCAAGTCTCTTTCCGCGGCGCGTACTCGGCCGTGAGCGCCCGGTACTTCTCCAGCCGCGTCGCCGCTTCGAGCAGGATCTCGGAGGTCCGCGAGCCGATCGGCAAGTTGTCGCACAGCGTCCAGAGCTCGGCGGTCAGGTCGTCGTCCGTGAGGTTCTTGACGGCGATCATGCTGAGGAGCTTCCGGGCTAGCGCCTCGTCCTGGCGGGCGCGCTCGTGGCCGGGCTCGAGACGGCGGGACCAGCGGGAGAGCACGAAGCCGAGGTGCCGAACCAGGGCGGCGAGCCCGTGCCAGAATGCTTGCCTCATGAGGCAGTTTCCTCCCGCGCCAGTGCCCGCCTGAGCGCCGCGCAGAACGTCGTCTCGTTCGCCGCCCGCCCCGCCGCGATCTGCCCCCCGAAGGCGTGGAAGAGACCCGCCGGGAAGCCGTTGAAGGTCACGGCGCAGTGGAAGCGCGGGATCGTGAAGCTGCACCACTTGGCGTCCTCGTCCCCGCCGTTCAACGCGACCGCCCAGTGATCGTCCACCTCGCACGTCCAGAGGACCGTAAGGGGCTTCGGCGCGCCGCACTTGAGGGCGAGCTCCACGACGAGGCCGTACCCGAGCGCGATGCGTTCCGTCTCCTCGTCCCCGCGCCGCGGGTTAACCACGGGCGGCCTCTGTCACATGCAGCTTGATCATCAGAGCGTACTGTCGATCAGCGCCTGCCTCCACGTCACCGAACGCCACCATGAGATCGGTGATCGGGATATGTTCGCTCTGAAGCCAGCCGCCTACTGGTGCCCGTTCTTGGAACCGCATCCCGTCGGCGATCTGGCGCAGGGCGTCACCCACGGGCGGCCTCGTGATGCGGTGTTTCCGGCTTTTACGTGCCACAGGCCAGCCTCACAGCCGCATCCCCCGGCGCTTGGCGAGCGGCTCGACGAGGACGGCGAGGACGAGGACAACCAACGCGAACCCTGCGAGGAACGAGCCGAGGTCGAGCCAGGTCATGGTCTTCCCGTCTCGTCTAGCCGGGCAAGAGCGGCATCAAGGTCTGCATGCGGCACATTGCAGGCGTCGGTTCGATGGTCTGCCGCCTGGATCGCCACCTCGATCAGCGCCGGGAGCCAAGTGCGGGCGGCGACGATGAAATCCGCGTTGGCGTCGTTTTCGTCCCACTCAAGATCAGAGGCGGTGTCCTTCGGCTCACGGATGGCCGCCACCATCTTCTCGGTTACGGTACCGAGGTAGGTGTCGTCGTTATAGCGGCCCTGACGCACTCCGCACCATTTTATCCACGGTCCCGGCGTCGCCTGCTCGCACAGCTCGCGGAGGTCGGCGAGGGTGACTTTGCCCAACAACCCCAACCTGCCCAAAAAGTCGGGCGGCTGCCCAAAAACTCACAGTTAGCCGAGATGACGCCGAAGCTTGGATCGGAGCCCCGCCTCGTCACCTGTTTCGCATTCCCAAATCACGAGCACCTTCCAGCCGTCCATTTTCAGCCGGGCCAGGTGTTCGGCGTCGCGCTTCACATTGCGCCTCAGCTTGGGCCGCCAATAGGCAGGATTGGAACGGGGCATCCGTCCGTCCTGGCACCCCCGGTGCTGATGCCAGAAACACCCGTGTACAAAGATCACCCTATGGCGTCCAGGGAAAACCAAGTCTGGCTTCCCCGGCAAATCTGTCCGATGAAGCCGGAACTGGTAGCCGAGACCATGAGCGGTACGGCGGACGTGAAGCTCCGGCTTCATACCCCGGCTGCGGATGGCGCGCATGTTGGCGCTCCTGCGTTCGCGTGAGATTGTATCCGTCATTCCCCGAATTTCTTGCGGAGCCAGTCATAGACGGACCGCTGCTCATCCTGCCCGGCCCTCCTGACCTGGGATAAGAGCCAAATCGTACTCGGCTTTTCCGCCGTGACGTTCTTCGCGCCCTGATTGCAGGTTGAACACAACGAGCGCAGATTCGAGAGTTCGTCTTTTCCCCCGTGGCTCTTGTCCACGATGTGGCCGACATGAAGCCGCACCCTGCGCTTGGTCGCGGGATCAATGTCGCCCGGGGTCAGCCCGCACATTTGACAGGTGAAGCCGTTACGGTCGAGTGCTTCGGCACGAAGCTTCGCGGATATCCCTCTGGAGAAGCGGGCGCTCCGGTACTTGCCGGGCCGTTCCTTCAACAAATACTGGCCGGGCCTGAGATTCGTGGTGTCGTTGTGCGAGAGGATCGGCCAGCCTTCCTCGTCGCGTAGCTCTCGAAGGCGGCGGCTGTATTGAACGGCGCCATCGGCCGCTGTCTGCAACTCATGCGACTCGATCACGCGGCCGATGTTGGCGAGCAGAAACTGCCGGATTTTCTCCTTCGATCCTACACGAGGCATTCCCGCACCGCCTTCGCCACGCTGAACGCGAGCCCCACCGGCAGCGCGTTCCCCACCTGACGGTAAGCGTGCGTCTTGGACCCGGCAAACTTCCAGTCGTCCGGGAAGCTCTGGAGGCGCGCCACCATCGGGACGGTGAGGCGCGGCATTCCAGTAAAATCAGGGTCGGGCGCCTCATCGGCCAAGCCAAGACCATCGACACCGAGGCTTGCCCATTCGCGGCGCGCGCGTGTCGGGCCGAGGTCTGGACCGCCGTGCTTGTGCGACCCCCCGACAATGGTCGGCGCTGGTGATGCGGCAGCCATCGTCCAGGCGGGCGCGCCGGGCCAGCCGCGTTCGGCCATGAGGTCGCCAATCGTAGCACCTACAGTCCGGGGCGCGCTTCTCGCCGGGCTCGGCCAGCGCAGGGACTTCGTTGCGCCGTGACGCAGAGCGACCAGGAAGACCCGGAAGCGGATTTGCGGTACGCCGAAGTCAGCCGCGTTGAACGCCGCCCAATAGGTCGTGAATCCCTGCCTAGCAAACGCCGCGTCGAGCGCCGCCCGGTACCGGGCGAAACGCGCCGTGAGAAGGCCGCGCACATTTTCGATCATGACCGCGCGGGGCCGCAGGTTCCTCACGATCTGTAGCATGGGGGGGAACATGTCGCGGTCGTCCTCCGCTCCCAGCTGCTTCCCGGCGATGGAGAAGGGGGGGCATGGGAGGCCAGCGGATACCAGATCGACCCCGCGCCAATAGAGCATGTCGAAGCGCCGGATATCGGCCTCGATCACATTCCAGTACGGCCGATTGCGCCGCAGCGTGGCGCACGCATGTGGGTCGTTATCAACCAGGGCCGCATGTGAAAACCCCGCCTGCTCAAGACCGAGCGCGGCGCCCCCGCCGCCAGCGCAGAGTTCCAGGGCGAACAACTCTGGTTTAGCCGTCCGCCTCGCGCTGCCGTTTGAGCCGTTCACGGAGGGGCGCGCGCCGGCTCGCATCTGGCGGAGGTTATAACCGGACGCTCCCGCCGCTGTCAAGAGTAAACTACTACCAGTAGGGGTCTCGACAGGAAGGCGACGGCTCATGTGGTGCTTCCCCGCAGGGCACCAGCCTCCCGGAGCAGGATACGGCGCGCCCACGATGAGAAGTCGAGTGTCTCGCGCTCGGCAGCAGCCTCGAACGCCGCCTTGTCGGTCGCCGAGACCCGAAGCCGCACGGTCTCGTTCTTCGGGGCTTTCCCCGCCCTGCGGGCCTTCGGGCGCCTCTTGGTCGCCATAGCCACAACGTAGCACCAACGTAGCCACAGCAGCAACACAATAATTCCCTTGACGAGAGGCCAGAGCGTAGCTACACTGTAGCTACACGGAGGATGGTCATGGAGACGACGAGGGACCAGGACGCGACGAATGGACGACGGCAGCGCGGGCTCGAAATCGCGGCCCGCTTCCGTGTCCGGCGCACCATCGGCGGCTGGCTCGTGCCCTCGCAGTCCGGCGCCGGTCGGTACACCGTCCGCACAGGCGAGGTGTCGACCTGCACGTGCCCCGACTTCGAGGCGCGCGGCCTGAAGTGCAAGCACGTGTTCGCCGTGGAGTACGTGATCGAGCGCGAGCGGAACGCCGACGGCTCGACGACGGTGACCGAGACGATGCGAGTGACCAGGCGCACCTACCGGCAGGACTGGCCTGCCTACAACGCGGCGCAGACGAACGAGAAGGACCAGTTCATGGTGCTGCTCCGCGACCTGTGCCGGGGCGTGCCGGAACCGGCACCCGCCAAGACAGGCCGACCCCGCGTGCCGATGGCCGATGGCCTCTTCGCGGCGGTGTTCAAGGTCTACTCGACGCTCTCGGCGCGGCGGTTCATGAGCGACCTTCGGGAAGCCCACAAGCGCGGGCACCTCGGCAAGCTCCCGTGCCATAACTCGGTGCTCGGCGTCCTCGAAAACGAAGCCCTCGCGCCGATCCTCCGAGACTTGATCACGCGGAGCAGCCTGCCGCTCAAGGGCGTCGAGGTGGATTTCGCCGTGGACTCGTCCGGCTTCACCACATCGCGCTTCGACCGCTGGTTTGACCACAAGTACGGGGCGCGGCAGCAGCACGACTGGGTGAAGGTCCACTTGATGTGCGGGGTCAAGACGAACGTGGTCACGGCTGTCGAGATCCATGACCGCCACGCCAACGATTCGCCGCTCCTGCCGCCACTCGTCCAGGCCACGGCCCGGAACTTCGCCATCGCCGAGGTCTTGGCCGACAAGGGCTATTCGAGCAAGCGGAACGCTGAGACGGTGGGTAATCTCGGCGCGATGCCGTTCATCCCCTACAAGACTCCCACCACTGGCGGGCTCGCCATCGGCACGTGGGAGAAGATGTGGGGCTACTTCGTCTACCGGCGGGCCGAGTTCCTGGAGCACTACCACAAGCGGAGCAACGTCGAGTCCACGTTCAGCATGATCAAGCGGAAGTTCGGCGACTCCCTCCGGAGTAAGACGGACGTGGCGATGGTCAATGAGGCCCTGGCCAAGATCGTCTGCCACAACGTCGTCGTGCTGATTCACGAGATGCATGAACTCGGCATCGCCCCGACTTTTTGGGCAGGATCGGCAGATGCCCAAGAACTCACGGCTTGAGCGGGCTTGTTGGGCAAAGCCGGCGAGGGTCATCCCTGACTCCGGAGCGCGGCGGCGATCTGCTGGGCCGTCGTGTGCGCGATCGTCTTCGCGGCTTCGTTCATCTCGTCCCACGGGACGTCCGGATGAATGCTCCTGTCATCCTTGACGCTAAAGAGCGCTGCGATTTTCGCATCCTGCTCCCGCTGTTCCGCGCGGGCCATCGTCATTGCCCGTTCAACGCACAGGTTGCACGACCGAACCATCAGCCCGCTGCCGCAATCGCATAGGCGATTGTACGGAGGCGCCTCCGCGCGGGCCGCGTCGCGGAGGGCGGCGCATTCGGTCGCGGCGATACGAGCGAAGCTGCTCACTAGCGCCGAACAGTCTTCTCTCGACAACGCCTTCTGTCTCACAAGCGCCAACGCCTCAGCCTGAAAGGCCGCGAATAGCCGCTCCCGCAGCGCGGCGTCGGAGAGATTCATCGGTTGAACCACACGATATGCGTGAATCCCTTGGGGAACTTACCCGGCATTTGGCTTGGAATAAGCGTAATTTTGCCTTCCATCATAGGAGGCTTGGCTGGGTGGCCGTAGCCATCGTAGTCGATAAAGGCGTGCTCCTTACAGGCTAAGAGAAATGCCTTCTTCGTCATCACGTCACCGAAGTTGGGGATAGGCTCGCTCATCGCTGGCTCCGGATCGCGGCGGCGCGATCATAAAGATCGCTGTACGCTCGGCGGTGCTGCTCGCACGTGGCCGAACTATTATCGGCCACCTCGCGCGACTGGTCACAGCCAGCACATTCGGGATTCCAACGAATTATCTGCCAAGCCAGATCGAGTGCCTCCCGCTGCTCCGCGCGGGCCGCGTCGCGGAGGGCGATGAATTCTTGTGTGAATAGGTCGGTCAAAAGGTTCCGCTGCTGTGTCTCGTGCTCAACCGTGCCGCATTCAGCCAACGAGCACACCTCGATTTGGAGCCAGTCTAAGATCGTTTTGAATGCCCGCTTTCGCAGCGCGGCGTCGGAGAGGTTCATCACTGCTCTCCGTAGACAGGACGGATCGGGCGGCCATGGCTACCCTCACCTCGCAGGAGCGAACCGGCCTCACCGTCGGCGTACCGACGGAACTCGCTGCTCAGGCTTTCCAAGACCCCGTGCCAGTCTGCGGCCTCCTTCAAGTGCCGACGGTCAACGTGGAGGGAGAGCACGCTGTAAAGCGTGCCCAAGAATTCGCGCGCGGCGGCGTTGGCGAGATTCTCGCGCCGGAGCACAAGACCGACCGGCGTCCGGTGTTGATTATAGTACCTCACGATTTCACCCCCAGACGCTCGCGCAGGAGAGCAACGAGGGCGTCGGCCTGCGCCCGTGCGATAAACGACGCGAGGGCTTGCGTCGTGCCGGTCGCGGGTTCCGGGGCCACGAGATACGGAATCAGCATGCCAGCAATCTGGTCGGTGATCTCCTCGCGCGTCGGCAGCCGCTCGACGACGACGGCGAGGGTCTCAGCCGCGAGGTCGTCCAGAAGGGCTTGGGGAATGTCAGCCTGCCGTGTTTCGCGCCACTTGAGATAGCGCACACGCAGCCTCTCCGCGAGGACGGTTACGGCGTCCGTCATACTTGAGCCTCGTGAACATGCGGGCCGATGCACGCACATCGAGGGCGAACGCGATCACAGACGCGACAGCGACGGAACGTCGTCCCGTCGCGTCTCGTGATGACGATCGTGTTCTGCTCGTCGTAGGGATGGCCGCGGGGACATGCAGTCTTGCGCGCGTTGCGTGCGGTGTGCCCATTCCCACGAAGTACGTTCTCGCGGTTCGGCGTCGGTTCAACGTGAAACGGGTTAATGCACCAGCGATTGTCGCACTTGTGGTCTAACGGAAGTCCAGCCGGAATCTCACCGCGATACTGCTCGTAGAGCAGGCGATGTACGCGAACCATACGACGGCGCGGGCCGTCCTTGATCCACGACACTGAGTAGCCATCCTGATTATGGTGCCCAAGCCAAGTCCAGCAGTCCGGCCCTCGCACAATGCGCTCCGCGAGCGCGGACCGGAGGTCAGGCATCGCACCACCCGAATCCCCAACAGCGTCCGTCAAGACTCACGCCTCATTTGTATTTCCCTCCGTGCCCACAACGCGATCTGCGCATTTGGGCACTCGTCGAGTCGCCAGCCGTGGCAGCGACACCGACGGAATTCACGAATCGGCACGGGGGCATTCGTGAGTTCTTCTGACTGGGAACTCACCCCGCCCTCACCGGCTGGGGGAACTTCAGGGTGACCACGCCCGCGGCCGTCTCGGCGGCGGCCAGACAATGGCAAGTCCACCACCAGCCCGCCCGCCAGCGGGCGACGAGGGCCTCCAGACCGCATTGTTCGCAAGCGTAGGCCCAAAGTCGATCAGTCGGCGTCCACGGCTCCGGCGGGCGCGTGAGGTGGCGTTTGGTGTCAAGGCTGACGGGCGCCGACTTGTGGTCGTCGTCATTGCACTCCGCGCAACGGATCAACCCGATCACCCCGTAGCCCCCGCCGAACATCCACCCCGGCCCGCCGCAGAGGTCACAGGGCAGAGAATCGCGCGCCGCTGCGAGGTGGTCCTGGGCCGTGGCCGCAGGGTTCCAGGGGATCACGCGCGGGTCTCCTGCGGCGCGTCGTCGAGTTCGTGGACGTCCTCGGGCGGGATGCCGAAGACGCGCCGGGCGAGGAGCATGAGCGCGTGGGGATTGTCTTCGGGCTCCACGAGCACCGTGAGCGTGCCCGACTCGTTGTAGGCCAGCACCGAGACGATTTGGCCGGGCGGATCGAGCCAGTATTGGCGATTCGGCGGGAACCGGCGGCAGAGGGCTTGGACCGGAGCCGGGCGCACGGCCACCCACCGCTCCCACTCGGCCCGCATCGCTGGGGTCCACTCAAGGACGCGACTCACGGAATTATGCCTCGCATGGCAGTTTTAATATCCCGGTCCCTTCCCTGGTGTCAAGGCGAATCCTGAATCGTGAGGGTCAGGCCCCGGTCGCGCCGGGCGATCCGCTGGCGGTAGTCGAAGCGGTGCCCGCAGCGGTCGGCATCGCCGGACAGGAGGCCAGCTTCCACGAGAGCGTCCACGCAGGGCTTCAGGCTGGCCCGGAGGTTATCGACCGAATCCATGGGGTTCCACAGGCGCGCCTCGAGGACGACAAGCTTGGGCGTCGCGGGCTCAAGGTGGCCACGCCGGTAGCCCGCCTCGAGGAGGGCCGAGAAGACGCGCTCCTTCCATCGAGTCGCCCAGGAGCGCCGACGCCGCCAGCCCCAGGTCGCATTGAGCGGGTTCTCGAGATTTCCTCGAAGGCAGAGCACGAGGGAGACACCGGGTCGCCAGCGAGGCTGCTCAGAATGTGCTTGGCGGTGGTGGAGGTCGGCGAGCTCGGCGGAGGTGATGTTCATGCGGGGCGCTGGCCCTTGGCCTGAGCGCGGCGGCGGCTGGCACGACGGAGATCGTCTAGAACGGCGTCCACTATGGCACCGCCGAAACAACCCGACCCCGACACGGGCGTTCAAGCATGCCCCCGTGCCCACTCATGTCGTTGCAGAGGCCAGCGATGCTCCACAGCTCGCGGTCGTCGATCCGAACCGATTCGGAAATAGCCTGGACCGAGGCGTATATCATTCCGCACGCTTGACAGCGAAAAGCCGGATCGGGGGCACTCGGTTGTTGCCGATTCCAGAGGGGCGAGAGTCGTCTGATCTGCTCAGCCTCAGCCTCTTGCGCCTCGACGAGGGACGGATACCAGTCGATTTCGAGTCTGGCCGTCTGCATGAGTAGTTCCGCCGGATGCGCAGCCCAGCGCCTCGGCCAGTGCCTCGACAGGCCGACGTAGACCAAGACACCTCGCTCATCATAGGCCCGATAGACGCACGTCTTCACGCGCGCGGCTCGGTTCTTCGTGCGAGCCGTTCATCCGGGGCCGCGATCAAGACGTATCCTCTGGCCTCGCACGCCCAGCAGAGCCGATACTGGCCTGTGGCCGCTGCCGTCGCGGCGAGGTGCGGTCCCCAGCCCACGCACGACAGATCGGTCATGCGCTCGCCTCAGGGAGCCGCTTGATCGGATGCTCGCTCGGGGCCAATTCGGGTCTTGGCGCTGGCCCGAGAGCACGGCGCGCCACCACTTCGCGTCCGGAAGATCCAAGGGCTAGGAGTTCGTCCCGATGGCCGAGGCCGCGCGTCCAGCGGCCCCATGTGAAGGCGTTGGACTGCTCGAACCGTCCAGGCAGATAGGCGATCTTCCGGCCACGCGGCGCGTTGTGAAACGCCCGATACGCCCGCAGGAAGGCCGCGCGCGCGTAACCCTCTTCCTGCTCGTCCCACCGCCCCCAGCCCTCGACGCCCCAGCCGCCGATCGTCAGCACGGCGGCATGAAGGGCTTGGTCGCCGAAGTCCACGCTCTGGCCCGTGCCGTGGGCCTCAAGCGCCCCGAGCACCCGATTCCAGGCCAGCATTGCCCGATCGTCAATGGTGCCTCCCTCAAGCAAGTCAATGAGTTGGGCTGGTCTCGGGAAGAACTGGCACTGGCAGATCGCCCGCTCGACTGCCAGACGGACGGCCTCGATGTCGTACCGCCTGAGCGCGCCGAAGTACGCCTCGCTCGCCGCCGTGGAGAGTTCCTTATCGAAGACCTCCGACAGCATGGCGAGCTGCACGGCGAATGCGGTCCGATCAGCGTCCGTCATGGCGTCGATTTCCCCTTCACGAATGCGTCGAGATTCTTGATCGTTGCCTGCGCGTTTTTCGACACGCCGGGGAGGGTCGTCGGGGGGTCGTCGTCCCATCGACCCTGGTTTAGCCACGTCGCCGGGTTCGGGATGAACTGGCCCCCCTCTCGGGTTAGATACGGGAGCTGTTTTTCGAGTGATTCTATGATAGAAACCGCCCTGTTTTCACAACCGTTTTTCTTCCAGGATCGGAGCGTATCGCCTTTTCCTACACGCTTAGGATACTTCGACCAGAAACTTGAGAAGCCATGTAATTCTAGGGCTTGAGCAGAACGAGGGGAAGGTCTGGAAGGGGAGCTACCGTCACCGTTGCCCGTCACTTCGATGTCACCAGTTACGTCACGTGGTGCCGTCACCGTTACGTCACCTGTTACGTCACCTGTTACGAAGTTGCGACGAGCCCGATACCGGGCTTGGCGCTCGGCACCGTTGGTCTTGATCCGTTCCGGCAGCCGCCCTTGAAGAACGATCACTAGGGCGTGGACTTCGGTCGGAGACAAAGACTCAGCGAGTCGGAGAATCCGTCGGAGCGTGTCGGCCACGCACACCCCCTAGGTGTGAGAGCGGGCCGCCGCCGGGAAGCTAGGGGCAACCCGGCAGCGGCCCTGAGGAGCAGCAGCGCGCTACCCCTCACGCTAGGCAATCGCGGGGGCGGTCGTCAAGAAAAAAGGTATCCACCGGCTATCCACAGACGCACCGTTATCCACAGCGGCGCGGGCAGCGGGCGACTTCGTCGCCGTTCCACAGCAGCCGCTCGAGCCGCAGGCCGGCTCGCAGGCCACCGGCGCGGAGCCACGCGAGCGTGGGCGTGTGCTCATGGCTCTCGACCGTCTTCGGCGCCCACTTGTGGGCCCCACGGACGAGGCGGAAGCAGAACCGCCCCTGTCCGAGCGGCGCGACGAGCAAGCGGCCCCTCGCGTATGGGGCGCTCATCAGCTCGTGCGCAGCGCGCGCGAGCATCACCAAGTTGTCCTCCTCGTCGGCACCGCCGGCGCTCCGGGCGCGGATATGGGCGGGATCGAGCAGGCCCCGCACGCCAGACCACTCGCACCGCCTGCGGGCGCGCTCAAGGAGACGGCTCACGAGGGCGCGATAGCCGTCGCGGGTTTCCGAATCCCGCCCGAGCGCGAGCTTGCCGCCCGCCTGCACGCGCTCCCGCGCGGCCTGGCCCACGCGGCGGGAGCCCCGGCGGAGCGGGGTGCGGCGACGGAGAGCGGAGCGCTTCATGGCGAGTACAGTTTTCTCGCGAGACGCAGCAGCTCCGCGGGCGCGCGACGGGCGAGCTTGAGATGATCTGCACAAACCGCTAATACTTCATCGTCGCCACGGAACCATGACACCTGCACGTCAACCAACCGAATCGGCACGAGTTCGCAGGCAGCAGCGCAGCGCTTTGGGGCGCGCTTGTCTAGCCGTCGCTCGCCGTCGTATTTGGGATAGCGGCCCCGCCGAGCGGATCGGCTCATGGGTTCGCCGCGCCAGCCGGCTTGTCTCTCACCTCGATGACCAGTTCGTGCCGAGGGCAATAGTAGCGCGTCGGCCGCGCCCCGTAGGCGCCCTCGCTTCGCGTCCACCAGCCCGCAGGTAACTTGTCGCGGTTCAGGGAATCCTCGTACACGGCTCCGAACGTCGCGCCGCAGCCCTGGTAGTCGCACGCCAAGACCACATGCACTTTCTGTGTCAGGCCCATCTCATCCGGCTCCTTTCTCGCCGCTCAGAGCACGCCCCGCCGCCGGCGCTCTTCGATCTGCTCGGGCTGGAGCGGCATGCGCTCAACGGATTCACCCTCGGCTTGGTGGCGCGCCACGCAGGGACGGCAGAGGATCGTCAACTCGCGCCGGAGGATCAGGGCGCGCCCGCTCGGCGCGACCCAGACCTCCTGGCCGCACTCGGCGCAGCGGGCGGGCGTGGACTCGGCCACTCGCGAGGGGCCGGCGCTCGTCGGCGCGCAGACGAGGATCTCCCGCTCCATCACGCAGATCGTTCCGGTTCCGGCTGGCGCTCCAGCGCCACGCGAAAATAGTGGTCGCCGTCCTGCAGCGCCAGATGGATGATCCCGTCGTCGGACATCTCGACGAAGCTCCCGGACTCGACGCCGGGGAGGGAGGTTTCGTCGAGGCAGTCGCCGATGTGCCGAAGGAGCAGGCGGATCAGTTCCTCGTCGTCGGCCATCACGCCTCCTCGAGCCGCCGCCACGCCCTCATTGCCCGATGATGCGAGATGGCTT
>ERZ1292642.112-Hain-H14-01um-R1-112-length-48239-cov-8_pt1 | contig 12509 bp, 25 predicted proteins | sample MGYA00564403_ERZ1292642 | MGnify/ENA primary metagenome ERZ1292642 (study PRJEB36523, sample SAMEA6512643) | groundwater metagenome | collected 2019-01-09 | study: AquaDiva: Metagenomics assemblies of 32 groundwater samples | reverse complement strand
AATCTCTTTGAGTAAGAACCCTGCCAAGTCCCTTGGTATAAACTGGGACGCTGGGAAACCCTCGGAGGGGAAAATGTACTTTACAATCTGTTTTGAAAAAAGCGATCCGCAGTTGCGAAGCAACAAGGATAAAGGGGGAGGGCTTTAATTAGCTCAATATTTTTTATGAAGAGAACTATAATCTTTAGAACAGAGAGAAAACATAAAACACTAAGAAATGAACTTATGAGTTTTCCTTATTGTTTTTGGTGCAATAAAAAAGTTAGAGATGATTATCCACACTTTATAGAAAATATTAAAAAAGGAACGAAATATCCTCATGATATGGCAACTATAGATCACCTTTTTCCTAGACCGATATTTAACAAAAGAGTAATAAACGGGACACCTAAAGTTCTTGCCTGTTATAGTTGTAATCACAAAAGAGGATTAAAAACAAAGTCGATGGTGTAAAATAAGTATATTGTTCTTTGAAATTGGTCGGGTATTAACGGAGCTTGTAGGGGGGATTCCCGTATGAGTTTGATAAGCGATACCCGCCCATCTTGAGGGAATAATTGTTCTTTTAAAAACTTCCAGCATCCTAGAAGTCTTATATACCTATTGACAAGTACAACTTTTCCTGATAGAGTTATAGTATGCCTTCTAACAGTAACAAAAAAGATACAAAACGAGGAGGATTCTACTGGAAAGAAACAGTTCCCTACGTTTCAGTTACAGAAATACTCAAGATAAAAGATAAACCTGCTCTCCGATACTACTTTATGGATCAGATGTACCTTACTATGGTAAAGACTCCCACTCTTACAAGAGACGAAGCATATGCTGAAGCATTTAGACACTCTGAAAAAGCAAAAGTACGAGGGACAACCATACATTCAATTTTAGAGGCTTGGAAAAACGTAGCTGAGTTAGAAAGTGTAGCTGAAGAATTTAAAGAATATGCGGAGGCGTTATACAGATGGATGAAAGAATATAAAGTTAAAATTATAGAAAGAGAAAAGACATTTTTTAGTGAAAAATATAAGTATGCAAATACTGTTGATCTTATAGCGGAAATAAACAATGTATCGAGAGTTGTTGATCTTAAAACAGGGAAGTTAATTTACGGAGAAGCACACATTCAAACGTCTGCAAATTTATATAGTGTACAAGAGTCAGGCATCAACATTGATAAAACAGGGATTCTTCTTTTGACAGAAAATCCTAAAACTAAAAAAGTTACTTTTACATTTAGTGAAGGAGAAGATAGATTCAAAAGTTTTTTATCTTTAAAACAAGTATGGGAAGAAGAAAACTATGAAATGTTAAGAAAGATTGGATACTATGAAAGTCAAAAGAAAGTGTAAAGAATGTAGGAAGGTATTTATATCTTGGGAATACCGTAAAAGAAAATATTGCAGCAGAGAATGTAGTAATAAAGTCTGGGGAAGAATGTTCGGAGGGAAAAATAAGAAAGAAAAACAAAAAAGAGTTTGTTTAGAGTGTAGTAGTGGGTTTTTCCCTAATCGTCCTAGTGATCATAAAGTGTACTGTTCAAAAAAATGTAGACATTATGGTTTAAGCAAGCGAAGAAGCGGATGCAATAGTCCAACTTGGAGAGGTGGGTTATCAAGAAAGTCAAAAAATATAAGGGCTATGAAACAGTACCAAGATTGGAGAAAAGAAGTTTTAGAACGAGATAAATATACTTGTCGACAATGTGGAAGTAAGGAAAATCTAGAGGTAGATCATTCTCTACCACTATATCTTTTTAAAGAATTAGTAATAGATAAGGACAACGGTCGGACACTATGTAAAGATTGTCACAAGAAAAAAACAGCTCTTGACAAATGGTTTAAGAAAAAGTTTATAGACAGATTTATTTACGAAGCAGTTAATTACCAACCTTATGTCAACACCAGTGAGCCTGCGAAGCTCTAAAACACGGAAGGACTGGATGATAGTACAAATTCTTATTGTGTTTATTGTCATAGTAGGTGTTCTTATAGGATTGTCTATTTGGCGATGGCCCAAGGAAAAAACAGTATACAAATGTAAAGAAGGACAAGTTGTTCAGGAATGGATGGATAAAGCATATAGAACATGTACCAGAGGGATAAAGGACTTTAAGGTAGAAAAAGTAGAAAGAACAAGCCATATTATGCCAGTTTATACCTGTGAAGAATGAGAGATAATTACAAACAGTTTCAAAGACAATTTGGTATCGTCCGCCCCTCCCAGCTTCAGTTTCCCATAGTGGTTGTCGGAGCGGGCGGAATAGGAAGCTGGACAACATTAGCTTTGGCTAAGATGGGATGTACTAATATTACCGTTGTCGATCCTGATAGGGTTGAGGAGAAAAATACTCCTTCACAAATCTACACAAAAGAGGATATTGGATTGTTTAAGGTAGCTGCTCTTCATAGAGTAGTTTTACAGCTGACAGGGATTCAAATTGGTTTTGCTACTGAAAAGTTTGAACAATGGTATCCACTCAATGAATTGAGGGGAGAAGTTATTGTAGTAAGCGTTGATTCACTTGAGGCAAGAAGGCGGATTTGGAAGACACTAAAAGGGGTTATTCTTTTTTTCGGTCTTCTTATTGATGCTCGTATGGCGGGGGAGTTGCTTCGCATTATTGCGGTAACACCTTTTCCGCCACAGACTGTTGAGCGATACGAAAAGACACTTACTAAAAATAAAATAGCTCATAAAGAACCCTGTACGCAGCGTGCCGTGGTGTATAACACGTTTTTGTGCGGTGGATTTATTGCAAACACGGTAAAAAAATATGCAACAAAAGAATCTTTTTCACCAAATATGGTATTTGATATTACCCATTCACAATTATTTGCATAAGGGGGTGAGGATTTATGGCTAGAAAAAAGAAAGAAACAGGAGATAAGGATATTGTTGTTAAGGTATTTCGGGCTGGATCAAAAGGAGTTGAGGTAGCCTTAAATGGTGGAGAGCGTACAGTTGACGAGGCACTTGAGGCTGCGGGAATGAATTTAAAGGCTTCAGAGGTGGTACAGCTTAATGGTGAAGAACTTGACGAGGATGAATTGGAAGAGGTTGAGTTGGAGGATGGAGACCGCATAGTATTGGTTAAAAATATTGAAGGCGGAAGATAAATTTATCATGGCGTTTGGGGTAGTTGATACGACAATGGGTTCTGCGACTACCCCAATGCCCATAAAACATATGAAATTTCAAGTAGGAGATATTGTTAAATCTATAGGTGATGGAGAGGAAACAGGTTATTTTGTTGGATTGGCTACGGTAATGGGATATCGTGCAGATGATAGTGAATTTGAATTGGAAGTATTAAGACATGATGGACAGATTGGAGGAGGAAGGGCTTATCAAGGGAGGCCTCTATGGAGATGCATAGAAGCAAGTCTTGAATTAGTTAAACAGGCAAAGAAAGTAAGTCAAAAGACTCTTGACAAGCAACTTATTAAAAAACGAAACACATTTTTAAAACAATACAGAGTTGAGTTTATGCGGGTAAGAAAACATGAGTTAGTCGATAGACTTGATATTTTAACGGGAGAGAGACTTGTGGTAAGAACAAAGATGCTCTATCTTACCAGTCGGTGGTTTCGTAGCAAAAAAGAGATTGGACAATATGAGATCTTTCTTGACTGTCTTCGGGATGAAGTTTTAATGATAAATATTACCAAGAATTCACATTTAGGAGAATATGACGGGCCATGTATAAAAAATACTCATCCTTGTTTTGGGAATATATATGATGACATATTTAATGAACTGAACAAGAAACAATTTAGTGAACTTGTAACAGATTGTATAGATTTTGCAATGACCCCTAACGTAGAAGATGGATATATCTCATGGGGAGGTTTCTTTGAACGAGCAAAGTTACTTCCTAAAGGATATAGTTATAAAAAACGTCTGACAGATCTTGGGGAAACACATTTTCTTACTCCTATATTGGGTGGATTGCCACAAAGTCAACTATCTGTGAATATATTACAATCTGTTCTTTCTTCTGACGTTTCAGATCTTTATCCTTCTTCTTTGTTACAAGCACAACAGAGACAACTAGAAGAAAGAAGAAGAGATAATATAAGAAGATTTTCAGACCTTGTAATAAGTGAAGTTAGTAGTGTTGCTACTACTGGAGATACTAATTATGAAAGTGATATTGCCGATTAAGGTATTTCAAAAATTGAGGGCATATGTTAATGCAACTGAGCATGAGATTAGCGGATTGGGGAAGATAGATACTTTTTTAGATGAGATTACCATCGAAGACGTGAGAATTTTAAATCAAGAGGTGGGAGGAGTGGAAACCACTATGGACAAGAACTCCTTGGGGAAATTTTATGATGAGATTATACAAGAAGAGGGAGATCTCCTAAACTGGAAACTGTGGTGGCACTCCCATGCCGATATGGACACATTTTTTAGCGGGACAGATCAACAAACAATAGATGATTTTGATAATGAAACACATGAGGACAATTGGATGCTTTCACTTGTTACAAATAAGCGAGGAGATATAGAGTTTCGCCTTGACGTGTTTTATCCAATAAGGGTGACTGTTGAAAACATGGAATACTTTTTAAAATATGATGATGTTGATATTGATACGCAGGTTGCAGAGGAGGTTGCAGATAAAGTAAAGGAAAAGAGGTATTTCTTTCCCAAAATAGGAAAAGACACAGAGGAGGAAGATTTCTATGATAGATATGATCAGTACAGTCCTAACGGCAAGCACAAAAGGAAACATAAATTTGTCAAAAGAAATGGCGTATATCAATTAAACAATAAATAGAAAAGGAGGTGAAAAAACATGGCAGATCAACCAAATGGACTGAAAAAAATGTCAGATTTTACCATAGAGGAAAAGAAAGAAATCTATAGAGATATTGTTGTCAATGTGCGAGATATTAAAACAGCAGAAGTTGTTGCACAAAAACACAGTATGCTCGTAACAGCTATTTTAAACGCAAAGGCAACATTAACAAGAAAAGGCGTTAATGTCCCTTATACAAAATCTGGGCCAAAGTCATTTTTAACACTAGAATTTATAGAAGAGTTGAAAGGGATGTTATTATAAAGGGAGGTGATATAAGATGAAGATTAAAGTCAATATAAAATATGGTGACGCAACTTACCAATTTGAAATTGACGAGGCGGATGAAAAGGAGGCATTAAATAAAGCGATTACCTTTGGCAATCCGCCTCGGTACTGTTTATTGTGTAAGAATACTGACCAATTTAAGTTTACATCCAATAAGGATAAGGAAGGGAATATATATGTGAACGCTAAATGTATAAAATGTGATGCACGGGCAAAGTTGGGGGAGTATCGAAGTAAGGGATTTTTTTGGCACGAATTTTCTATTTACAAAGGAAAAGTTACTAGAACTACTTCCCAAGATGAATCCGATATAGATGTTGATTTTCCCAATAGGGACTGATACTATGTTTTTTAAACGATATGGCAATACTTAAAAAGCCTTCTGATCTTGCTTTTTTACAGGACGAGCAGGTAAATAATCTTATTGCAAGCCAGAGCTTTTTATTTGTTGAGATTGGAAAACAGTTAAAAGCAATCCGAGATAATAAATTCTATAAAGAGTTAGGATATGAGACATTTGATTCATACCTGGCATCAAAAGGAATGCCTATATCTACAGGCTACGCCTATATCTATATCCACGAAATTTACATTGTAAAACTTAAATATTCCCACGATTATATTGCACAGGTTCCATGGTATAAACTGCAACTTATTGCTCCTCGCATAAAAAATATCCAAGATAAAGATCAAGCAGATGAATGGCTTGAAAAAGCAAAGGCGTTAAGCCCCGCTGATTTGAAGGAAGAACTTCGGGAGGAGAAGGGAAAACAGATAGATAAGTTTTCTTTTCCTCAACTGTGGCGGTGTAAGACGTGTAAGAAATGGCGTATTGATATTGAAGAGGACGAGTTTTGTAAATGTGATTATGATAAAGTTGTATAAAAAACAGGTACTTTTGGCATATCTTAAAGGTGTTGGTCTTCCTTCAAGCTACTTCACCCTTCTTCGCTATGAAAAGATGGGTATTATCCCCCCCGCCCCCTACTTTGCTTATCAAAAAGATGGTACTCCCGAAAGACTTTATACAAACAAATCAATCGGTTCTATTACAAAAAAAGTTAGAACATATGTAGAGAAACGAACCAATAAGCCATGTATTAAAAAAGGTTGTTTACGTTTGCATTATGCATTGGGCTTCTGTAAAGTTCATTATAGTGCCAAAAAAAGACAATACAAGAAAGGTTGAGATTTTAGATGACGGAAGAAGATTTCTTTATTTATTGGAAAAAAAACATACTAGCAGGCGTGCTCTTATAAAGAAACTTGATGGATTGTTCTCCCATTACATACGACATCGGGACGGATGGAAATGTATACGATGTGGGAAACAATATCATCCTCCCACCAACGCTCTTCATAACTCCCACTTTTGGTCAAGAAGATATATGGGAGCTCGTTATCAGGAAGATAACTGTGATGCGATCTGTTATGGATGCCATAGATTTATTGAGTCAGATAAACAGAAAGGAAGCTGGTATTATGAGTTTAAGCTTAAACAATTGGGAGAAGAAAGATTTCAAATGCTTGAAATTAAGGCGAAGGGAAGAAGTAAATTCTCTATCTTAGATCTTGAAATTATGCTTGATAATTTTGATCAGTTTATACAGTAACTTCAATATTGTCAATGTTTTCCCATGGGATTTTATATTGTGCTCGTTTATCTGTTGTTGAGAGTTCATATCCTACAAACAGAACGCCCCACTCCATTTCATTATACTCTGACTTTGTTGTTTTATAGCAATCTTGTGTTCTTGTGGTAATAGTAATTTCTTTCATGTTTGAAGTTCTTGGTCAACTTTGTCAATGATCCTATAAATTGTTGATTCATCAACTCCCGCTTCCTTGGCAGCAACTGCCTTTGAGATATGTCCCTTCGTAACGAGATTATAGATTAAAAGATTAAAGCGAAATGATGATATTTTTGCCATTGCAGAGTAGGCTTCATTAAGTTTTACTGTAAGGCTCTGCGTTGCCTGTGACGCTGCTTCTTCCCCTTTATCCATAGTTTTATACTAGCAAGATAGAAGATTCAAGTCAAGGGGAGAAATAATCAGTTGCATTCTCTGATATTATCTGATAGGGTAATAGAATGGATCTTGATAAAGAGATACTCTTACAAGACAAAACAGGGACATCAATAAAACTTCCTCTTCGCAATCTTCTTAATCTTACCTTTATTTACCTAAAAGCATTAAAATCAGAATATGAGGTTCAGATAGCAAATAGGGATGTTGAGGCAATGGGAATTGTAAAGGCTACACTTGAGGATTTCTTAGGATGGATGGCAAATAAGCTGGGACTTAAAAGAGGAGATCAAGTGCTTTTATAATATGGAAAAAGTTATTCCAATAAAAAGCATCACCGTTACTTATGAGAACGGAACAACAGTTTCCATTCAAGATAAGTCAGAGAAACTGGGGAAAATATTTGTTGCCCTCATAGATCAATTTGGATATGAATGGGATATATCTCCTCATAAGAAAGGCATAATTAATAAAGTAAAACAATGGTTAGTAAATTTCTTTAAGGTATGACCAATGCAAAAATCCAAGAGATTTTAGATCAGTATCGGTATATTGTGACAAATACCCATGAGGCACTTGAGCTGGCAGGAGTGCCCAAGAAGTTACTTTATTATTATACATTTGTATGGCCTGATTTAAACGAAGTTCTGCCAGAGGATATTGTCAAGTTCTTTGATGAGTTGAGGGTACAGGTGATTATCTATCTTCGCAAGATGGGATTTTCTCAGCGGGAGATTGCACGCAGGCTTAAAGGAGGGTCATATTTTATTGTGAATCAGGTTCTTCAGGAATATGAAAAAACAAAACTAGCCGATCCTAAAGAAGTTAAGGTGAAAGGAAGTGAAGCAAATGGCTGATATTATAAAAGCACGAAGTATTCCAGTAACTCAGCATACAGGGAATATGCGATGTGATTTTTGCCACAATATTATTCCAATTGGGAAAACGGCATCACAGGTAATTGAAGGGAAAGCACAAGGAGTTTATCATGGACGAATGTGTTATGAAGGTGCGGTTGCCCATTATGAGAAACTGCAAACAGAAGAAGGAATTTCAGATGAAGATATAGAATTTTAATTATGGATACCGTAAAAGTCTGGGTTGTAAATATACGAGGAAGACCACAGTATCTTGAAAAAAGAGTGGCTGATAAGCTGATAGAAGAAGGAAAAGTAAAGATTTGGCCTGGTGGTGTTCCCCCAAAGGAAAATTACTATCCCCAGCTGGACGAAACAGGTGGATCAACGAACATAAAGGAATTTGAAAGTCTTGGAGAGGGAGATGAAGTTTTAGACGTTGAGATTTTATGAGTAGCACTCCAGTTTGTTACCTTGGATCAGGACGTGACCTTTCAGGATACGGATCGGCCAATCGTGCGTTTATAGCTGCTTTATATATTGCAGGAGTTGATATAACAACAGAGACGGTAGTTCAGCTTCGAGATCAAACACAACTTGGGTGGCAAGGGGAACTTTGGAAGTCGCTTGAAGGAAGGAAAATTCCTTATAAGGTAAAAATTATTCATTTAACGCCTGATATCTACCCAAACTATATGGAGAAAGGCGCATATCACATTGGGCATCTTTTTTGGGAAACAGATAAACTGCCAAAAGAATGGGTTGAGCCATGCAATAAGATGGGTGAGATCTGGACATCTTCATCCAATATGGCGGAACTTTTTAAGAAATCAGGTGTTAAAGTTCCTATTTATTGGTTTCCCCAACCAATCTCAATACATGATGCAGACCGAGATCTAGGGAGATTTCAGATCCCAAATCACAAAGGATTTCTCTTTTATTCAATCTTTCAATGGATAGAGCGAAAGAATCCAAAGGCACTTCTTACTGCATATTGGGAAGCATTTCAGGGACGAGACGATGTGTCTCTTCTTTTAAAGACCTACCGAGTAACTTTTGACAATGAGGAATTTAACAAGATACGAGACGATATTCAACAGTGGAAGCGAGAAAGACTTTTCAAACACTATCCCAAGGTATTTCTTTGCAAAAGCCTTCTTACACACGAGCAGATATTAAAATTGCATCAGACAGGAGATTGCTATGTTTCATCAGATCATGGTGAGGGATGGAATAGATGCGTTCAAGAGGCACTTCTAATGGGCAAACCCGTTGTTTCAACAGCACGAGGAGGGATACACGAGTGGATCACCAATGATATTTATTATCCTGTTAATTCAACGTATGTTCCCGTAAAGGAACAGTCGTGGATTCCTTGGTACACAAAGGAGCAAAATTGGGCAGAGGTTGATAAAGAAGAGCTGAAAAGCAGGATGCTTGAAGTGTATAGGAATCAGGTTGGGGCAATGGCAAAAGGAGTTTTAGCAAAAGATTATATAAAAGATCAATTTTCATTTCATCGTATTGGAGAGATGATGAAACAAAGATTAACAGAAATTTATAAAGCTTTATGAGCAAGAAAAAGAAGAAGAAACCAAAAAGAGTCAATCCAAGAAAATTGCGATATAAGAAGTTCTCAAAGGTCAACGAAATGGAGGAAGAGAGAAATAGATGGACAAACGAATAGGAACAAAAGAAGTTTATGAGAAACCAAAAATAACAGATCTTTTCTTATGGCTGTGGGTTCGTATCAAAAGATTTATTCGATATAGGAGGTGGTTCTAATTAAGATACTTTTTTTATCTGTACATTCGGTTTTGGAATTCCAAGAATTATCTATCTTAACTGAGATAGACTCTACACTGGATGAAAAGCTTGATATTGAAGTTTTTAGTCTTAATGGAGCTTATCAAAATCCGCTTCAGTCAGGAGATTTCTTGCGCCCACCAATTCAAAAAGGAATTTTATATAACGGTGAAGGAGGGAGGCCCGATCTTTTTGGAGTAGCGATGCAATCTGATAAAGATAACATACATCCAGAGTTATTAGATTGGTGCGACATCGTATACATGCACCATAACTCAGCAATTCCAGGACAAAAAGATACTCAAAGATGGTTAGAGAGGAATTGGAAACTTATCTCTGAAAAAAAGAAAAAAGTTATATGGAGGTCCATTGGACAGTCAACACCTGAAATTGAAAAACTCTTAGCAGGATACAGAAGCAAAGGATTGATTATTTTACGCTACTCTCCTTATGAGGACAAAATTCCAAACTATGCAGGACACGATGCTATTATACGGTTTTCTGAGAAAGAAGATGAGTTTGGCGGTTGGACAGGTGAAAGAAAATGGGTGATGACTGTTGCACAAAGTTTTATGAAACGAGGAGAACACTTGGGGTATCATCTCTACGACAAGATTACTCACGGATTTGAACGAAAAGTATATGGTACAGAGAATGAAAACTTGCAGGAGGTAAATGGTGGAGTTCCCTCCTACGAGGAATTAAAAGATTTATATCGGCAATCACGGGTATTTTTTTACTATGGTACGCAACCTGCACCCTACACTATGAGCTTTGTTGAGGCATTTTTAACAGGTACACCAATTGTTGCGGTTGGAAGAACCTTGCGAGATACGCATCTTTATCGATGGCCACACTATGAAATTCCAGATATTATTTCAAATGGTGTGAATGGATTTGTTTCAGATAACATAGAGGAACTTCGTGGTTACATTGATCTTCTTTTAACAGATGATGAGACTGCAAAGCGAATTTCGGATGCAGGACGAGAAACATCAATACGACTTTTCTCAAGATACGGGAGAATGCCTGAATGGGCGAATTTTTTAAAAAGTATTTGGAAACAATAGAGAGATGCTTAAATTAGAAGACTTTGTTCGTGAGTTCCCAGTTGATAAAAAAACAGATAGGGATTGTGAAAGTGTTATTCTTATTGAGTGGCTCAAAGCTCATGGGCCTTTTAAGTCGGTACTTGATATAGGATGTCACTCATCTTTGGATGAAGGAGGATATGCCCAAACAGTACGGGAGTTGACCAAATTATATGACGGGATAGATATTGAATACGATAATCGTATGGAGGGGTTTTTAAACCATTACTTTATCGGAAATGCAAATACTCAATCATTGAATCAATATGAGGCTGTTTTGTGCGTGTCAACAATAGAACATGCAGGATTGTCTACTTATAAGGGTTCCAACGAGGAAGAAAAGTCTAAATTATTTGAGACCGCTTTAGGACTTGCTAGTAAGTATCTTTGGATTTCTTTTCCCGTTGGACAACCCTATGTATATCCCGATCAGCTTTCAATTATTACCGAAAAACAACTTAGGCGGTTTGAAACACTAACAAGCAATTTTCAAGTCAAACAAAGGTTTTTTTATAATCAGGGGCCACAGGCAGGACATCCATGGTACGAACACACAAAGCGGGACGTTGCATTAAAGATTCCGTATATTGATTACGTGGGAAATGCCTCAATTTGTGTTATGGAGATAGAAAAATGAAAATACTAGATAAAATTAGAAGATGGATTATAAGATTGCTTGGTGGGGTTGTTTTTACACCAATTGCAGATTTTCCTGCATCAGATGTTAGAAAGGACGACATAACTCATGTTTCTAAAATTTCTAATAAAATAAAAAAATGAAAACTATAACATATCAACTAGCAGATGAATCAAAAGGATTATGGGATGTTCAGCCAGAAGCTCTCAATTTTGGCAATAGTTATTCAATGATAAATACGGGTGGGGTAGAGTGTGAGGTAGGAGAATTTCTTTTTGGGATGGTAAGAGTATTGAAGCCACAAAATATTTGTGAAACTGGTACACATCTGGGCGTAAGTTCTAGTTATCTAGCATCAGCTTTAAGAGCAAATGGATTTGGTAAGTTGACTACTATTGAATATACAAAAGAGTTTATACAAAAAAGCCAAGAACTATGGATAAGGTTGGGACTGTCTGACTGGATAGATACAGTACAAGGGCTTTCGTATGACTTCGATCCTAAAGGAACAATGTATGATCTTATGTTTCTCGATACGGAAGTGGATATTCGTCTAAAGGAGCTTGTTAAATTTTATCCTAATCTTAAAGAAGGTGGGTTCGTGTTGATACACGATATGCCTTATGATCTTGCTCAAAATACCCATAATCCAGATCATCCTGATACTGATCCCTGGCCAATAGGTCCTATTCCTAAAGAAATAATAAATTGGGTAAAGAATGGAAAATTACAGCATATGTTTTTTCCCAATCCCCGTGGGATGATGGGTTTTTACAAAACTAAAGTTAGTGAATACAAATGGATATAATATGACAAAAGCAATCGTAATAGCATGGCACAAGTACACACCCTTTGGCGATAGATATTATCAGCCTCTTTTTGATTATTTTATACATAATCTAAATCTTTGGAAAGGAGAATTTGACAAACTGTATATTTTGGATTCAACGTGGAATTTTACACCAGAGGATATAAAAAGTATCCCAAGCGGGGTGT
>ERZ1292642.1216-Hain-H14-01um-R1-1216-length-12511-cov-6_pt1 | contig 12511 bp, 11 predicted proteins | sample MGYA00564403_ERZ1292642 | MGnify/ENA primary metagenome ERZ1292642 (study PRJEB36523, sample SAMEA6512643) | groundwater metagenome | collected 2019-01-09 | study: AquaDiva: Metagenomics assemblies of 32 groundwater samples | reverse complement strand
AAGTGGCAGAAAGGCGGTCAGGGGCTCGGATATCGCGCCGTGGAGCCCTTTGCGGCCATCATCACACCGACACCTGGCAATCTGATCCTCGGGCCGATGCCCCCTGAGATTGCGCTGACCGACCGGGCGGTGTGTGTGCTCCGGTACCGCTCTCGTAGCATGCTCTGGAGCGCGATCGAGGAGCATTTTCTGTGCAATGACGCGGCGCCGGTGAAGTGGAAGCGGATGGGGAAGACACGCATGGGGTTTTACCGGCTGGTCGACCGCGCCTGCGCGCAGATCATGCTGATCATCCGCGACCTGCCAGCAGAACAATGATTTACGGCGGCTGGGAAACTGATACATTCCGGAACAGACGCTGGATAACTGTCTCTGAAGCCCGCAGGAGCCCCGTGAAGTCCATTCTCTTCGCCCTGCTGGCCATCCTAGGTCTCGTGGTGATCGAGGCGCGCGCCGGGCAGGCGGTGCTGACTTGGTCGCCGCCTTTGACCAACACGGACGGCACGGCCCTCAGCCTCACCGGCTTCCGCATCTACCACGGTCCGACTGCCACGAGCCTGACCGAGGTGGTAACACTCACCAGTCCGGGGCTGACGCGCTACGTCGTGGACAATCTCCCAGCCGGCCCGCGTTTCTTCGCGATGACCGCGCTGAGCGCAACCAGCGAGAGCGATCCGACTGCGCCGGTGAGCACGAACGTGGCGGCTGATCCGCCTCCACCGTCGCAGCTTCTGAGCAGTGGCAGTCTGGCCTACGAGCTTCGCACCGCCTCGAGCACCGTGAGCATGGTGGCGATTGGCGTCATTCCTGCTGGCCAGCCCTGCGGTCCTGAGGTACAGACGGTCACAAACGTGAAGTACTGTCGCATCCAGCGCGGCCAGATCGATGTCGTAAATTGGCCAGTCGACCTGAAACTCCAGTCCGTCTGGGCCAAAGCGTCCCCGTGATGCTGACGTTCCGTATCGAATTCTCCCCGCTCGACATCCGGCTGCACGCGCCGGGCGAGATGAGCAACAACGCCCTCGGTTTGATCACCAAGCAACTGACCCAGCTAAAGGACCTCGTAATGGCCACATCCGCCGAGCTCACCGCGAAACTCGAAACCATCGCCACGCAGCAGCAGAAGACGATCGGCGAAATTCAGGCCCTGCAGGGGACTGTAACGGAGCTGCGCCAGTCGGTCGCGGAGCTTCAGGCCGTGATTGCCGCTGGTGGCGGAGACCCGCCCGCCGAACTGCAGGCCGCCGTCGACAAGGTGGCCACGCTTGCGCAGCAGGTCGACGACGCGATTCCGGACGTGGCGCCTGCGCCCTGACGATGACGTGCCGCGAGGCCATGCGGGCGGCCGAACGCGCCTACTGGCTCCAGCTTCTGGAGGCGCATCGTTGGAACATCACCCGAACTGCCAAAGAGGCGGCCGTGAACCGTCAGGCCATGTATGAGCGGTTCAAGCGCCTCGGTATCTCACTTCAGCAGCGCCACGAAGTCGAGCGTGAGCCCGCACAGCCGGTTCCGGCGCAGCTGATAGTTCCACCCCGCCTCGCTGAGAAGGCCTCTCAGATCGCCTCCGGAGAGCAGGCGCATGTAGTCCCCGGCCGCCCAGCCCTTGCCGATCAGTCTCAGGTAAGCGTGGAACACCGGATCAGGCAGCCAGTGCAGAAACGGCGTGAGGGTGTGGACCTCGACCGGGAAGTGACGGTTCGGGGTCGTAATGAACGCGCGCCGGCCAACCCGTGCAATCTCGCGGACGAATTCGAGTTGCCGGGTTCGGTCGCCCACGTGCTCGATGACCGCATTCGACCACACCACATCGAATGACTGATCCGGGAACGGGAAGCGCCCGCCCGCGTACTGCACGACCTTCACCTCGGGGTAGCGCTTGGGAAACTCGCGCGGCTCCTGAACGCCAAGGGCGGTGATCTGTCCCGGCCACGGGTAGTGCTTTTCGAGGTAGTTGTCGACCGCGGAGTGTTCGCGGTCGTTGAAGCCTACATCCAGCACGGTGGTGGAGGATGTCGGCGCGATCGTGCGCAGGAAGAGGCCCCATTTGCGCTGGCGGTTGCGGGCGGAGATGGATTGGGCGAAGTTCATGGCTGTAGCACGGATTGTGCGTGAAGGCCCAAATGGCACGGACGACAAAACCATCTGACAACCAGAGGTTCAGTGTAGTCAGGATGATGTTTCTCTGCCTTCGCCTCGCCACAAAGTTCGCAGTTTGCTGGCATGAGTTTGCCTCGTTTTTGATATGCGTTGGCGTAAGAGCGGGCATTGGATTTCAACTGCTCCAGCGCAGGCAGGTCCGCATATTTTGGTCGAGTCCGACGCATGTGGGCGGCATGGCAGTTATGACAGTATGAAGCAGGCTCTTGATGCGTCCTGTCACGAAATCTTGAATGAGATTTGCGGCAGATCACGCATGTTCCACGGGAATCCATCACGGCACCATCCGGTCGAGGATGGCGTCACCACCGCAGCCTTCAACTTCAGCAGCGCTGTCCAGCTCTGCGGACCGCGCGCACTTCGGGCAGCGGATCTGCGGACCGTAGAAATCGAGTTCGCTTTCAGGGCCGATCCATTTGCACGATGTGCAGCGAAACAGGTTCTGGGTCGTCTTCATCGCTTTCGATCCTTCCGTTTCGCCGCGAGGGCGCGGTAGTAGTCGCTCCCGCCACGGGCCTTCGCCTGACCCGTGCCGGCTTTGCCACCGCGCGCGCCGAAGCGGGCGGCGACAGATCTGTGGGCGGCTTTCTTAGCCATGCCGGGTGATTCGGCGGGCAATGCGTGCACGGCGGTTCGCGGCGCGCCGCATGGACTTGGCCGGGCTGCCGACCTTCCGGTGCGGCATCGAGAGCAGGGTGTCGCGGATCAAAGCGAGGCTTGAATTCATGATCTTTCCTCCGGTCAGGACCCTCCTGACAGTGGCGTATTTTTAGCGCAAGCCGTAGCGCAAAGTCAAGAACTGATGTCTCATTCCGTGCGTCGTGCAGCGTGGGTGTTTGTCGCCTGCGTTCTTGTCCATGGAGTGGCGTTTAGCGCCATTCAGGGCACGACGAGCCTGCATTACCCCTCGACGCCCAGCGGGAAGGTCGACACCCGGTATCACGACGGCAATGATGGCAGTGCGGCGATCCCGCTCGCGTGGGCGGCCTGCCCCACCGTGTCCGTTTCCACCGGCGCCACGGGCTCGCAGAACATCCGGCAGCTGTGCCTGACCGAAGTCGGGTCCCCGGATGCGACTCTGTCGGTGTCCTGCACGCCGACTCTTGCGGGGGGATTCAGCCTCACGGCCGATGGGCTCTCGTGGAGTTCCACCACCGCCTATTCGGGGCTGTGTCAGTGGACGGCCGTACGCTCAGGCGTCACGGTGATCAACACCGTGCTGCAGCGGGTGGAGGCGATCGCCCCTCCCTCGGCAGATACCACAGCGCCACCCTATCCGACCGGCCTTGCGGTCACGAACAACGTCGGCAGCGCCACGATCTCGTGGGACAGCGTCGTCGACAACTACGAGTCAGACGGCGATGCGCCCTCGGGGACCGATCACTACGAAGTTTGTCTGGACGGCGCCAACTGCCAGATTGTCGCAGCAGGGGTAGTCAGCGCAAAGCTCCTCACCTCGACAGACATTGGCTCGCCGACCGGCACCTCGACGGTTCAGAGCGGCAACCAGTGGACGATCGTCTCCAGTGGAGACATCGATGGGGCCACGGATGTTCTGCGGTTCCTGAATGCGCAGGTCTCAGGTGACTGGACGCTCAGCTTCAAGCTCAACAGCGTCACAGTGAACGGCGCGAGCTTCCCGAAGTTCGGCGCCATTGTCCGCAACACGCTGGTAGACGGGGTTCGGGAAGTCGCCTGTCACAACCAGCTCGGCACGACGAGCCAGGTTCGCGCCCGCACCACCGATGGTGGGTCTGTGGGAGGGGTGGCCTCCTCGGCTGAGGCGGTGGCGCGCTTCTATCGCTATTCGCGCGCCGGTAACGTTCTGACCTGCGAGTCCTCCCCGGACGGCAACGCCTTCGTTGGGGTGGGTTCGCCCTACAGCACGACGGTGTTCGACACCGCGCCGTACACCGGCCTGTTCGTGGTCGGCGCGGCCGGGGTGGCATCCACTGGCGTTTTCCAGAACGTCAATCTCTCGACGGCCGGCCGTGTCTCGTACACCTACACCACGGGCAGTGCCGGCACGATCACGGTCCGTGCCATTGACGTTGCGACGAATGCCTCAGCCTTCTCGGCCGGCGTTGCGATTGCACCGTCGAGCCCTGCGGATGTCACCGCTCCGACCCGCTCGGTCCAGCCTTCAGCGCCCGGCCCCTCGGCAGTCACCACATCGACGATCACGTGGGACCTCGGCACCTGCACGGATGCTTCCGGAATCCGCGGCTACATCCCGTACACCAAGACATCGAGCGGTGGCACGCGAACGACGCAGGCGGAAGCGGCCGTCAACAGCTACACGCAGACCGGGCTGGCCTCGAACACGACGTACTACCTCGACGTGAAGTGCGTCGACAACGCGGGGAATCAGGAAGCGACGTTCTCAAGCGAGGTGTCGGCCACGACGGCCACAAGCGGCGGTGACCCGGCAAGCGCACCGACCATTACCTCGTTCGAGCAGAACACGGATCGCTCGGCGGGCTACACGCTGGTGCATTCGACGGTTGCGAACACCGATCACTACAACGTGCAGGTGGCGGACTGCGCGGATGGGCAGACGCCCGGTGTCTATTCAACGCACAGCACGCACACGACGGCGAGCTTCAATCTCACCGGCTTTGCGATCAGTGATGCCAAGAGCATCAAGGTCGGCGCTGCGAATGCGGCGGAAAGCGTCGTGTTCTATTCGGGCGCGACGGCTTGCAAGGTCATCTTCGATCCGTGGTCGACGGTCTTCAACTTTCACCCCGGCTGGTCGCTCGAGACCGGGAACAAGGATGACACCTCCGCCAAGCGCACGGAGCATCAGGGCTACATCAACTATCCATCGTCATGGACGGGCATCGAGCGCTCGCAGACGACGCTCTACATGCTCGAGCACGCCTTCGGAGACTACTCCGCAGGGGTCAGTTTCATGGATTTCTATCTCGGCGCCTCAGCGACGGCCGGGAAATATCTGTGGGTCGAGCTCGAGGACAAGACATACGGCAATACCAACGGTGTCTTCTTCGGCAACTACTACCCGGCGTATCTCAACTCCTCGACCTACTCGGGTGGCGTGGTTCTGTGCGCAAGCGGCGGGCAGAGCTGCAGCGGCAGTCTCTCCTCGATGGCGACGACGTGGGACTCCGATACGGCGGACCGCTATATCGCCGCCGGGCAATGGGCGTGCGCGACCTACGGCGACAATCCGCGCTTCGAGGGACTGAGCTGGGGCGGGTTCAGTGTCTCTCCGACGCAGATTCCGGGCTTCAACCTCTCCGGCTACATCGCGCAGGTCAAACGTGTTCTCGCGGCGTGGCGTCAGGCATGTCCGAAGCAGCAGATCGGGGTCCGGGTCGACTGGTTCGACAGCCAGGCCACTGCACATGCTTTCGTCAAATGGGCCCGTGGCTATCGCCTCACGATTTCCGAATACGACACCTACGACTGGAAGAACCGTGTCGGCAGCGTGACGCCGGGCACTAACACTCAGAACCCGGCTCACGGTCAGCAGGCTTTCCGGGGCGTGCAGATCATCGGTGGAGTCGGCCAGCCCAATACTGCAGGTATTTCGGGCGTCGACATGCGACTGAAGATGGGCTTTTTCGCTCACATCGAGCAGCCGGACATCACCAGAGCCGGCAGTGGCCAGTACGGCACGCAGTCATTCAACGAATTCGCCGATATCACGGGGGGGAATCTGAAGGCCACGCAGATTGCGATCCAGACGCACACCGAAGTGACGCCCACCGGCTTCTCGCCCACGGGCACACGCTGGCTGGGCTCACCGGGGTCTGATGTGGCCCGTCGGTGTATTGAACTCGGTACCGGAACGGGCTGCACGGTTGCGATCCGGGATGCCGCGTTCATCTCGACGCGACCGACCGACTGGATCCAACCATGAGAGTTCTTCGAGCGCTGCTCGCCTGCCTGTTCCTCGCAGGCGCATCGCCCACATGGGCGGCGTGGGCGTTTCAGACCGCGGGCAGTGTCATCAGCGATTCGGACGTGCGGGTCGTCGGTACCGGGATTACGGTGACGAACCCCTCGGGCCTGACCTCTGGTGACAACGTCATCCTGTACTGCGCATTCAGGGATGGGGCGACCAGTACCTGGGATACGCCCTCGGGCTGGACGGTGCTGAAGACACAGGGCTCCTCGGGCAACGCCGAATCGGTCGCCTGGGCGCGCACGGCCGATACGACGCTGGTCACCGTGGGCTCGCAGAACGTCACCGGGTCGGCCTCCGGCAATGCGCGCTGCTTCATGCTGCGCTTCACCGGTGGCCCCGCCTCGGACTACTCAACCGGGGTGGTGAGCGCGGGGATCTCGAACTCGACCGGTGTGGCGGACATTCCGACGCCCTCGCGGACGATCTCGACCGACAACACGCTCGTACTGTTTTTCGCGATCGACAACGGCAATCGTGCCGCCGCAGGGGTGGTGTCGTATCCGGCCAGTGCGACGAGTCAGGTGGCCTCGGCCTCGAGCTTCGGCAGCAATGAATTCTCGCTCTACGGCGGCTATGTCATCCAGACGACAGCCACCAACGTCTCTTCGGGCAGCATCGATCTGACCTCGGCCGGGACCGCCATCAGTCTGTCGATGGTGATCTCGATCCCGCAGGCAGCAGCGTCTGTAACATTCACCAGCGCTCCTGCGATCGGGACGCGCACCACCTCCAGCATCCCGATCGATTTCACGAGCGACACTACGGGGACGGTTTACGGTGCGCGGCTCACGGATGGCTCAGGAACGCCGACGTGCGATCAGCTTGAAGCACAGACCGCAACCGGTGGCGTGCAGTACTGGTCCGAGGCGGTCACAGCCACAGTTGCCGATGCGCACACGTTCTCGAGCATCACCGACGGCACGGTCACGGATGGCTATTTCTGCATCGAGGATGGGTCGGGCAATGATTCGGCGGTCGCCCCGATCGCGAACATGTACAAGCTGCCCGCTTTCACCAGCGGGCCGACGTTCTCGAGCTGCTCGGCAACAGGCTGCACGTATTCGCTGACCCTCGATGGGGCGGGGACGGTCTACGGGGTCGCATGCAAGGCCGACCTGACTGCCGCCACAGTGACGCAGGTCGAGGCCGCGCAGTGCACCGGCGATGCCGCAGCGACCGCCAGCGCGAACAAGGCGGTGACGGGCGCCGACACACTCGTGATCGGCTCAGCGCTGGACTTCCCGATCCACGACTTCGCGATCGTCGCAACGTACGGCAGTCAGCACGAGGCGGCGATTCACGCGGACAATGCGCGGCTGAAGACCGCCCCGACCGGCACCAGCTATCAGGTGCTGACGTCCGTCGACAGCCAGTCCTGGTACGCGGGCATCTCATCGCCCTCGGTGGTCGCAACCGATATCGGCGAGCTCAGCAATCCTACGGATATCCTTGCTCAGACCGTCACGGCACTGGCCGATGGCAACTGGAGCTTCAACAACTCAGGGGCCCGTGACCGGATCTGCGATCGGATCTACGACCGCTCCGCTCAGGGTTTCATGTCGATCACGGACCCCTCGGCTAGCTGTTCAGGGACCCGCGCCGCGATCTGGTTCAACAATTTCGCGCCGGTTTTTTCGCCCAACAACGGCACCGACGTCTTCAAGACCGGGGTGGCCTACAGTCAGGATATCTGCGCCCGCTCAACCGATGCGGAAGGCGACGCACTGACTTTCGCGCTGACCACCGGCACGCTGACCACGGGACTCACCCTCGGCGGAACGGGCAACTGCACGCTCTCAGGGACGGTTGCGAACGGCGATGAGGATGAGGACGGCAACACGGTGGTGTTCACTGAGACGGACATCGCAGGGGACACTGCGACCTACACGCTGACGCTGTATCCGATCAACACCATCACGCTTCCGACGTGTATCGGAGAGGTGGCCGGGGACTATCAGTCGGCACTCACGAGTGTGTTCATCGACTCACAGATCACGAGTGTCGCGTTCAGCCAGAGTGTGGCGGCCGGCCGGATCATCAGCTGCTCGCCCACAGCAGGCAATGAAGTCGACCCGTTCACGGATACCGTCGATCTCGTCATGTCACTGGGCCTGCCGGGTACTGGCGTCAAGCGGCCCCAGATCCGTATGGGCATCGGCCTTCCATAAGGAACATCATGAACAGGTTCTATCGCGGCCTGCGGCTGCTTGCAGCGCTCTCACTTCTGAGTTGTGCGTCACTTCTCGGGCCCACGACCGAGTCCGTCGCACAGGCCAATTTCTGCTCGAACGCCCTCTATTCGGCCACCACCGGCGAGGCCATTACCGCCTCGGACACGACGGTCTATACTCCACCGGCCCGGGCGGTCTATGTCGGAGGGGTCGGAGATGTGAAGGTCCGGATGGCTGCCAGTGGCGGCTCCACCTCGCTCACGTTCACCGCCGTCCCTGCCGGAACGCTCCTGCCGATCTGTATCGACATGGTGTATTCCACAGGAACGACCGCCACCGCAATGGTAATTCTGCGCTGATGTTGGTCAGGATCGATATCAGTACAGACGAGACCGGCCAGAGCCCGGTCCGTCAGGTGAACGAAGGCGAAGCGCTCAAGCTCACCCTGCGCGCCCTGAACGACAGCCTCGCTGTGGTCACCCCGACCTCGATGCGCTATCGCATCCAGAGCATCGACACCGGGGAGACCGTACTCGACTGGACGAGCCTCACGCCCTCAACCGCCGTGAGCGTCATCATCACGGGCGCACAGAACGCGATTCGCTGCGGTGGGACTGAGCGGCGGGCCGTGATAGCCGAAGCTACTGATTCGGATGGCCTTATAAGGCGAGTTTTCGAGTACGATGTCGTTGATTTGCAGGGTATCTGAATGGCCGCCAGAAAGCGCACTTGGACCCCTGATCTCGTCAGGGAGCGCATCCGGATCAGTATGCTCAGGCACCGGCTGGAAAATCATGTACTTGGCAAGCTGGAAATGAGTGCAACTCAGATCAAGGCGGCCGAGATCCTATTGCGCAAATGTCTGCCCGACCTGAGCGCGGTCCAGCACACCGGAAACTTCACGCACCAACATGCAGTCGAGCTTAGCGAAGCAGCCCTCATGGCCATCGCCACGGGAAGCAGCCCGGGAACTGCTGAAGAGGCGTCACGCGAGACGGAATCTCCAGTCCTTCAGTGAGTATGTGCTGCCTGACTGGACGGCTGGACGGCCCCATCGACTGATCTGTGAGCAGCTAGAGCGTGTAGAGCGCGGAGAAGTCGATCGGCTGATGCTGCTGGCGTGCCCTCAGCATGGAAAATCAACGATTGCGAGCAAGGCATTTCCGGCGTACTCGCTGGGACGCAATCCAAAGCATGATGTGATTAGCGCCAGCGCCACGGCCTCACTGGCTGAGGATTTTGGTCGCGAGGTTCGCAACCTGATTGCGGATCGTGGCTATCAGAATGTCTTCCCGGAGACGACGCTTGCGGAGGACACGCAGGCCAAGGGCCACTGGAAGACCGCGCAGGGCGGTTCGTACTTCGCGGTCGGCATTGGTGGAACGGTCATGGGTCGTGGCGCTACACGGCTGGTGATCGATGATCCGTTCGCGAGCATGGAGGATGCGCAGTCCGCGTTATCGCGGAATCGTGTCTGGGACTGGTACCGCGGCACGGCTTACAACCGTGTTCGCCCCGGTGGGGCCATCGTTCTGATTCAACACAGAATGCATGAGGATGATTTGGCCGGCCGGCTGATCGAGCATCAGAAGACCGGTGGAGACAAGTGGGAGATCGTTGAACTGAAGGCGATCTCTGAGACAGGTGAAGCGCTGTGGCCTGAGCGCTATCCGCTGTCTGCTCTCGAGCGAATCAAGGGCAACACTGCCGCGAGGTATTGGTCCGCCTTGTATCAGCAGAACCCGACGCCTGAAGAGGGCACCTATTTCCGCCGCGAGTGGTTCGAATCGAACCTGTACGACCCGAATGCATTGCCGGAGGACATCTCGAAGTGGATGACATCCGATTTTGGTGTCACGACGAAGACGGGCGACCGCACGTCACTGGGTGTGCATGGCTGGGATCAGGACGGGGATCTGTACCTCGCGCTCGGCTACTGGGGCGGGTCGACATCGCCGGATGTGTGGATCGATGAGGCATGCAATCTGATGCAGACGCATAAACCGGAGACATTCTTTGGTGAAGCGGGAGTGATCCGACGTGCAGTGGAGCCTTTTCTCGTGAAGCGAATGGACGAGCGTAACTGCAACATCCGCGTCGAGTGGGTGCCTTCGATCACGGACAAGCCGGCCCGTGCGCGGGCCCTTCAGGGTCGCGCGAGCATGGGCAAGGTGCATCTGCCTGACAACGAGACGGGCCATCGAATCCTGCATCAGATGCTCGCCTTTCCGGGCGGCAGGGAAGACGACGATGTGGATATGTGCGGGATGATGGGCCGCGTGATCGATGAGGCCCATGTCGCTGTCGCTCATCGGAACACAGCGCTCATCACTGGCGGACAGGACTGGTAATGGCGCGCCCCACGAACGCGAAACTCGCGCAGGAACTCCTGAGCGAGGCGAAAACCTTCTACGAGCGCAACTCCAGCATGGAGAGCACCAATCGTGCTCTGGCGCTCGAGGACATCCGCTTCGTCGACGAGGAGGGTGCGCAGTGGGACAAGAAGACGCTGCAGGCCCGGGGAACCCGGCCGGCCTACACGTTCGACCGCACCTCGATTGCCATCGAGCAGGTGAAGGGCGACCAGAGGCAGACCACGCCGCAGATCAAAATCCTGCCGGTCGACAACACCGGTGACCGCAAGGTCGCGCAGATTTACGAGGGCCTGATCCGCGCCATCGAGCGCAACTCTGCTGCAAAGTCTGCGTATGACACTGCCTTTGACTTCGCGCTGAAGGGTGGGTTCGGTGTCTGGCGCATCTATCCGAAGTACGTGCAGGACAGTTTCGATCAGGAACTATGCATCGAGCGGGTGGAGAATCCGTTCACCGTAACATTCGATGAGTCAGCAAAGGATGTGCTGAAGCGCGACGGGAACGGCTGCATCATCTCCGAGCGTATCTCGGTCGAGGCCTTCGAGGCGCAGTATCCGGATGAGGAGATCAAGAGCCTCGACATGGCGAAGTACGATCGCGACTGGCTCACGAGCGATGAGGTGAGGGTCGCGGAGTACTACAAGCGCGTTCGAACCCAGAAGACACTCGCGCTTCTGAGTGATGGACGGGTCGTCGACTACGACGAGATCCGCGCGATCGAGGACGAGCTCGCCAATCCCTTGCCCGAGACCGGACTGCAGCCGGTGAAGGTGGTGCGGGAGCGGAAGTCCGACACCACGATCATCCGCTGGTGGAAGATCTACGGCGGTGGGATTCTCGAGGGCCCGACGGATTACAACTGGAAGTACATACCCGTCGTTCCCGTGTACGGCCGCATCACGAACATCGAGGGGCGCAGGAAATACCGGGGGCTGGTACGCAAGGCGAAGGACCCGCAGAAGGCGTACAACTCCGCTCAGACGGCTGCCATGGAGGCGGTGTTCAGTGTGCCGAAGGCGCCGTATCTGCTCACCAGCGCGCAGATCAAGGGCTATGAGGCACAGTGGAGGAGTGCGAGTGTCACGAATCCACTCGTGTTGTACTTCAACGCGGACAAGACGCTGCCGAATGGTGGCAAGCCCAATCGCGAGCCAATGCCGGAGATTCCCACGGCACTGCTTGCTCTGGCTGCCTCGGCCGCGGATGGCATCAAGGCCGCCACCGGCAAGTTCAGTTCCTCGCTTGGCGAAGAGGACAATGCAAGCCTTCCCGGTGCGATCCGCCAGAGGAACACCGAAGGGGATATCAGCTCCTACGAGTTCATGGACAACCTCGCCGAGTCCAAGCGCTTTACCGGTGAGATCCTGGTGAACATGATCCCGACCGTCTATGACGGTGCGCGGATCGTTCGGATTCTGGGTATCGACGGGAAAGAGGACTTCGTGCCGATCAACCAGAGGGATCGTGATGGCACGCTGGTGAATGATCTGTCGCAGGGGAGGTTCGATGTGGCGGTAGACCTTGGACCTGCCTACACCACGCAACGTCAACAGGCAGCCGACTATCTGATGAAGTTCGCAAGCGTTTCGCCCTCGATCCTGACGATCGCCAGCGACCTGATGGCGAAGTTCATGGACTTCGACGGTGCGGACGAGCTCGAGCGCCGACTGCGGATTCCGCTCATCCAGCAGGGCATCATTCCCCCGGATCAGCTGACCGAGGAGGAGCAGGCGATGCTCCCGCAGGGCCCGCCGCCGCCAGATCCGACGCAGGTGGCTCTCCTTCGCAAGCTCGATGCGGACGCGCAGCGCTCGCAGGCGCTTGCACAGAAGGCGCAGGTGGATGCACAGTCGGCGATCGTGGATGCGCAG
>ERZ1292642.1214-Hain-H14-01um-R1-1214-length-12529-cov-4_pt1 | contig 12529 bp, 13 predicted proteins | sample MGYA00564403_ERZ1292642 | MGnify/ENA primary metagenome ERZ1292642 (study PRJEB36523, sample SAMEA6512643) | groundwater metagenome | collected 2019-01-09 | study: AquaDiva: Metagenomics assemblies of 32 groundwater samples | reverse complement strand
AACTTGTTCCCTTGTCCAACTGGTACACATACCCATCCGTTCCGCAGCCAAGAATGACTTCGTCGCCATTCGTAGCCGTACCGCTCCATGCGTTGTACAATCCAGCCGGCACGCTATCGGAATTGATCGGATAGAAAACAGGCATCGCGCCAAAATATTTTCCATTGACGATGGTCACATGCAACCCTGTTCCGTCGCTGAAATAGACGCGGTATTGGCTCTTTTCGCGGCACAGAACGGAACAAACCGCCTTAGATCTGTGTTGCGCGATGAATGGCTGAATCGCTTCCGTTAGAGAGGATGCAACGAAATTTCCATAGGCTTGCGTCGTCGTCATTCCGTACACGCCACGATCATCGAGCGTGTAACTTTGATCCATGTTTTGTGCGGTGTAAGGAATGCAGCCGGTGCCGGTATTCATGGGAACCAGATTCCACGAACTCAGGCCTGTTCCATACAGGATTTGCGTGTTGGTGCGGTTGTATATCGCCAGTGCGCCAGTCGTCTGATTCCCTGGCTGCACCAAGAACCCGGTTACAGTGTCGCCCGTGGCAATCTCTGATGCGCCCGACAGCGCTGTGTAATCGTAGGGCAGACCCGGCGCTGAATGCACGACAGAAGATGCTAGCGCCCAAAACAATTGTTTCTTGTGAATAGAAACGAACTTCGGTGTGTCAACCGTCTGTCCGGTGACGATCGGAACGAATGTCGTACCGTCCCATTCGAAGCCGCGATTCACGCCGTCGCACCCGTAGACGCGAATCGTGCCAGATGATCCGGCGAAATTGGCAATATCGAACTGGAACTTGCCGCTTGGCAGCAGAGTAATTGCCGTTGCTGCGCCCGAGGCTGTGGCAGTGAACCCAGCGGTGAATGCACCTGCCGTAAAATTGCCACCTGCCCGCGTGTCGATGATCAGCCTTCCAGCGGCAGTCCCGCCTGCGAATGCGCCAGATTGCAGAACAACACGACGCACGACTGCCGTAACAGCGCCTTGCGTGACAGTCGCACCTACCGCTGGCTGCGTGCTGGCCGCTGTGAACGAAACCTCCTCGCCGAATGTGATTGCAGACCATCCTGATGTGGTGGACTTGAACATCACCGCCGCTGTCGCGCCCGCATTATTGCGGAAGCAGTACTTGATATCGTTGAACATGAACGCGCCAAGTATCGCACCGGAACCGGCCGGCTTCGCAATATCGGCCCGGTAGTTCGCCGCCGCAAGTGCCTTGTACTGCGCAAATATCTTGGTGGTCGCAACCGTTGCAAAACTATTTTGCGTGCCAACCGTTCCGCTAGATGTCAGAACCTCGGTGCCGTTGAACGTGCCAGTCACCTTGGTGACAACAAACGTGGTGGCGGTCTGCGCTATCAGAACGCCTGTGGCTCCAGATGTCGCACCGGTGATCGTCACGCCCAATGCCGGTGTAGTCGACCCAGTAACGCCCAGCACAAGGAACGTTGCCGCACTTGGTGCTGCGCGTCCGTCAAGACGTTCGTATCCGCCTATCCTTGTGTAGCCGCCCGTAGTCGCGCACTCGAAGTTGATTGCGGACCGACAAACACCAGGCTTCAGGCTCAATGTTGGCGTGATTTGATCCATCCCGCCACGACACAGGATGGTTTCGTATTCGACTTTTGGCATTTCCATAATTACACCAGCGGCCCGCCAAGGTCGATATCCGGCAACTGATCGCATTCCAGTTCGGCCAGCATGCGCTCATAGTCAGCCATGCCGCCGTTGTACACTTCCTGCGCCGCCTCCTCCTGCCCGTAATACATTTTGGCCTTGTGCATGATGATGTCCACGAACTGGTCAGGCAGGCCGGGCACATCGGCATCAGCAGACAGCGCCAGTGCGGATGTGTAGTAGTCGCCTGTGCACGTGTATCCTGTGGCGTTCGGTAGTGGTCCTATCGCAATAGACTTGTTTGGCCTGATCGCAAAGACAACGGGCCTGCCTGTCACGGTTCGCTGCGCACCGAATACATAGTTGTTGCGGAACGTCTCCCAATCCCACTCCTCGATCCAAAGCTCTGACGTATAGCCCTGAGCAGTTATGGTGTTGCGGAATGTCTCTGGCATCCACTTGCCGTAATTTGTTGCGCCAGCCTGTGTCGCTGTATAGTCCTGCTGATTCGCTACCGTGGCGAATGAAAATGAACTGCGCATCCATTCCCAATTAGCGTGCACACGTTGCACGTCCTGCCATGCGCGGCTGTACCAGTTCTTGATTTGCAGATTCTTCCCAGTGACACCAACCAGAGTCGATATGTCACCGGACGTTATCCCGCATTCAAGTCTGGTAAGGTTGACGCCTTGAAGGAACGTGGTTGCCACGAATTACACCTGCGCACGGATAGAGCGCATCCAATCCGTATCGCGCGATGTAGCGCCGATGACCTCGAACGGGTAGGCATTGCCAACTGTTCGAATTATCTTCGCTGTATCGGCACCGTCATGGTCGCGCACCTGCACCGTCTTGACGCCAATTGGCTTTGTCCGTAATAGCTGCTCTGCCACGTAACGCTTCACGTCAATCTCGATTCCGCGCGGCAAATGATTACCGTACACAGGATGCGAAAGCACGCCATTCACGCAAACCGGAACGCGCAGTTCGGCATTCGGATCACTCGTTTCATTGATGCGGATCTTGATGATCTCTTGAGCGAAACGCATTTTGTCGGCCCAATCTTTTTTATCGGCCATTGCATCGCGGACCACTTCAAGCGGTTCGTAATCGTCATAGCTGAATGATCCAGTCGCCGGCACAACAATGTCAGGCGCTTTAGGCCCGCCCATCTCTTCGGTATTAACGTTATTTTTTGGGCGGCCCGGGCCGCGATGAACTGCATCAGACATGAAGACTCCTTAAAAGAAAAAACCACCCCAAGGTGGCTTTTGTTTTGCTGCGAACTGATTGATTACGACTGAGCGCGCCAGACGCAAGTCTTGGATGCCAAGATCAGAGCGAGGGTAGCGTTTTGGGATACGCGGAAGCCGGTTTGCGTCAGCGTGATGCCGCCGTTACCTGACGTTATTTCCAAAGTGCGGGTTCCGTTTGCAACAGTCTTCAGACAGCTATTGGCTGCCATGCCTTCATAGAACTCGCCGCCCACACGGTCAGTTACATTCAGCCATTCGACGTACTTTGGCTTGAAGCCAACGGTGATTTCGATGTAGTCGGCGGCGGTGATCGAAGTTGAGTCAATTACATCCATACCAACCGCGAATGCAAAAGACCCTTGCGGTACGTTATAGGTCAGCGTTTGACCTGCTGTGTTTTGAGCCATGGTATTACTCCTTGAGGTGGATTATGCGAGTGTGGTGAGGGTCATTGCGGATGGGAATGCTGCATACGGGATGGTGCGAGCAAGCAGCGTTGCAGATGCCAATGTTCGCGTGCCGGCAGATTCGTTTTGAAATCGAACGGTCACGGTATCTGCTGCGGAAACGTAACCTGTCGCCGTGATTCCTTGCAGATCAACGCCGTGAGAAATAATCACGAAGTCCCCCAATGCGGCGCCAGTAACTGTCACATCCGTCGATTCCCCGACGCCATCCGCGCCATCCGCATAATCGAATGTTGCGGACCCCTTCAGGTGCCCGATTGTCCCGGCAATGAAATCCACCTTGCCGAATGATGCTTCCGGCAATACGCGGCATCGCAATGTAGCCGAAGCAAGATCGATTGTTCCGCCGGTCTCGTTCTGGATTCGCACGGCTACCGTGTCAGTGGCCGATACGTACCATGTCGCGGTAATGCCTTGCAGGTCAATGTCGAGCGACCCTATGGCGTAGTCACCAAGAGCTGCGCCGCGCACCGTGATGGTGGCTGTTGCTCCGGCGGCGTCAGCCAAGGAAGCCGTGTTATAGGTTGCGGCACCCACAAGGCAGCCAATTTTTGAGACATCGGAGGCCTGCGGAAGCACGGAAACGCGGATGGTTGTCGAGGCCAAGTCCAATGTTCCGCCGCTTTCGTTCTGAATACGAACAGACACGATATCGGCAGCGGATACATAGCCGGTAACGGTAATGCCCTGCAAGTCCACGCCGAGCGATACGGAAACGACCATGTCGCCCAAGCTTGCGCCAGTGACGACGACAGCGGTGGTAACGCCAGCGGCATCGAGTAGCGAAGCGGTGTTGTAGGTCGCCGATCCAGTCAGGACGCCTAAGCTCTTCGAGCGCAGCGCCTGCAAATCCGCGAGCATCGCGGCATTCAGCTTCTGCATCTGGATGCCATCACGATGGTTTGCCATCGCGTTGCAGCGCGTTTTAATTGATTCAGTCATTTTAAAACTCCTTTTGCCCGAAGGTGGGGCCGATCCCTCGGCCCCCGTCAGCGGGTGGTTTAGTTACTGGATTAGCTCAAGACGGGAAACCCGCATTCTAGTACAGCCATGCGCCCCTGGTTCTGAATTATTGCCGCGTAGTACCATTTCGCACCGACGTAAGCACGTTGGCCGCCCGGATCGGACTTGTCGCGCTGGTTTGCAGGCATATACCATGCATCCCAGTTCTCGACGCCGCCCAAGTGGGTTTGTCCCACGCACGATTCAGCCATCACGATCAACGGATAAACGTCGATCAATGTGCCGGTGGTGGTGGTCATGCCGGTTGCGCCGACTGCCGCGCCTGCGTCTGGATAGCCGACCAGCTCTGGCGATGTGACGAAGCGGAAGCTTTCGCAAGAACCGATTTCGTTATCGTGAATTGGCTTGCGCTGACCGTACTCGGCAATCGTTTTGAATCCAGGCAGATCGCGAATTGCCGATTCCAGATTCGAGCTGACGAAAACAACGTAAGCGGCTTCGATTGGTGCGGTCGCAAAACTCGTGGAAGGTGCCAGAACCTTCGTGATTTTCATCGCGTGATTCAGTTGCAGTGCCGCCGAAATCTTGCGCAGCAACGGCAATGTGACGGTATTTGCCACGGTTGCACGGCTTGTTCCGCCGCTGTAATACACAGTAGTACAAGCTTTGTACGCGCCAAAACGCACCATCTCACCGATCAAGCCCATGCGTTGGCCGGTCTGCATCTTGGCCTCATCAGGGATTTCTGCGCCGTCTTCGTGCATGTCGGACATTTGGTCTGTCCAAGAGTACAAAATCAGGTACTGAACGAGTGTGGCGGTTACGTCAGTCGGCGTAAGAACGTCGGCTGTCGGCGTGACGCCATCAACGCTCTGCTGGCTGGACGCGAACGTCGCCACGTTGGATGCGGTGATCCATTGGTTATCGACGCCACCGTATGGCAGCCAACGACGGAACTTGACGTTGTTCGATTTGTTTTTCGGGATGATCTTGTCTTTGTCGGTGCCGACCAGATTGAGAACCTCAACCGGTGCGGCATGGCTCAAGATTTCACCCTTCAGCGTACCTACGCGCTGGGTAATGCTTGCATATGTAGATTGACCCACGATTTACTCCTTATCGCCCCCTACTTGCTTTGAAAGCTTTTTCGGCGGCAGACTGTTCCGAGATTGTCACGCGTGGCGCAGTCTGCCCGGAAGGCTGGATTGCATTGACGAGACGCTGTTTGTTTTGCTGCTGTTTTTGGTTTGAGGCGGCTTGCGCCTCATTGAATGTTTTGATCGACGAACCAATCTCGAAAGCATTTGTTGACTCATTGATTTTCGATTGATACTCAGCAGGTTGCGTGGCGAGCCATTTTCGGTAATCGGTTTCAGGAAAGACACCATCGACCGGCAGGCCAATGATCTTGTCCCATCCGGGCGTCAAACCGTGCAAGATTTCCTTGTGCAGGCTGACGCGCCCACTCGAAACCACTTCAGACGCAGCCTTTTTAGCCAGAGCGATATAATCGTCCGGTGTTTGTGCTGGTCCAGTGCCTCTAGCGTTAACCTTTGCTAGTACCTTGTTAAGCGCGGTTCTTGTTAAATTTCCGAGTTCCGGGAAATCCTCCATCATCTCAGCCATATCCTCGTCCGTTACGACGACTGCCTCACCACTTTGCGTCTCTTGCTGGAGTTTCTGGATTGCCGCATTGAGCTTTCCATTTTGCCCGGCAAGATTATCAATTTGTTTTCGATATTCTCGATGCTTTGGAATTTCGTTTAGTAGCTCCGTGATTTCCTTCTCGGTCATGCCGGCTAAAACCTTTGGCTCTTCTGCAACCTCAGGCGCAACCGGCAACTCTTCGACGATCTCAACAACAGGTTCCGGCTGTATGTCGCCCCTCGCACGCCCGAATGCAGCAGCCGCAGCCGTAGATTCGTTTTGCTCGGTTGATCCTGTTTGTGTTTCTGCTACGCTTCCGATTTCCTCAGACATTCAATTTCCCCAAAAAATACCCGCACTAGGCGGGCTGTCACTCAGCAGAGCAACGATTACTCGTCGTACTCCGCCACTTTCTCCGGTATGTCGCGTTCTGCGATTCCCAGAATTACTAAAATTTCGGCTATCCGCCCCCTGAGCTTGATGGTCTGTTCGTAGGTCAAATTGCCATCATTATCTTTGCGATGCGCGCAGAGGCGCTCTTGCAGGTGTTCACTCAGGCGCAGCCATAGAGCTGAATGGATTTCTGCATCCGTTAATTTGAAATCAGGATCTGTCATGGCGTCTTATCCGTTGAAATTTCGTCCCGAATCAGGCTCGTATTCCGATTATGAGCACCCTCGCTCTTCGCCAGTTCTATCTCCGCTGCGGCCAATTGCTTTTTCGTGGAATTATCCATTGCGCTCTTCGCCAGGGCTACCTTGACGTCATTCAATTTCAGACCGTTTTCATGCGCATACTGCAGCATTGCCAACTCCCGTCTTAGGCGCAATTCCTCAAGTTTGAATTGCCCATTCTGCTGCGCAATTGTCATGTCCATGTTCGCCCGCGTTTCTTCGGCATGTGATCTGGACACCTCTACACGCTCGGCGGTCAGCGCCTTGATCTTCTCGCGCTCGATGGAGGCGGATGCAGATTGATCGTGCGGACCGTTTGCGGCGGATTGCTGCTCGAACATCGCGTGCTGTGCGTCCACCTTGCCCTGTTCCTGTACCTTCTGTATGCCGGCTTGGGCCATTATCTTTGCCGCAGTAATACGTGGATCTTCAGGCGGCGGCTGGCTTTCCATCGCCTTGACCTTCTCATCGGAGTACTTCAGGCGCTGCGGATTGATGCGAACAGAGCGCAGCAATTCCTCCATGTACAGCTCAGGATCAATCTTGAAAGCCGGATTTTCCACGAATTGCGCCAGCTGAATCAGGAATTTATCCTGCGCGGCACGCTCCATCAATGCGCTTGAACCACGGGCATGAATGCTGAAATCGCCCTTCATGCTGTTGTCTTCGCCATGGATCATCAGGTATTCATAATACCGGCCAATGTGCGGCTCGGTAATCGAATCATCCAGACGGCGCACGATATCGCGCGGCACAATGGACGCGTTAGCCATCAACAGCTCCATGCCGCCGACCGTCTCCGGCGCGCTACCCTGCTGGCCCTGCATCATCATCGGCAAGCCGGTCGCATCCTCAAACATCTTCGAGAAATACTGGATGATGCCCATCAATTCCTGCTGCATGCTTGGCACGTTAAAAAACATCATCGCGTGCGCAACCTGTTGGATCTCGGCGTCACCCTTCGTATACCACGTGTATGGATCTGGACCTGGATTGATGACCTTGCGATTAATGACTGTGTGCGGCCTAGATGAGCGGCCAGCGTTGTCCATCAGATTGCGTACTGCAGCATTCAGTCCGCGCTGCGCAGTCCGACCCTGACGCGCCACGCCGTCGCCGGTCCAAAGGCCTGCCTTGCGCTGCCATACTGCTACGTCATAGGTAAATTCCTTAGAATCGAGATGCGACAGTGCTGCCTTGATCACATGGTTGTTGACCATTGTGATAATCGCGTGGAACACGTCGCCATCCCGTCCATCAACGATGCACTCCGCATCTTTCAGGTCTTTCCACTCTACCTGTCCTTCGAAATACCAGACAGAGAACAGGTCGGACTCTTGGCGTTTTTCTGCCTTGCTTTTTTTGTTGTCGTCCGATGAATTGATTGGGCCTTCTTCAAGGCACCTGTCAATTTGCGACTTGATGTAGCCGTCGAGTTTCTTGAAATCGCGCAACTTGCTGCGAGTTGCCGCGTCTTCCTCAAATACGTATCCGCCATTATTGATATCTTCACCGCACGCCGGGTCAGGGAAGAATTTGCGAGGGTCTACCCGCCTTGAGGCCGGAATAACCTTTTGTTGAGTCTCGATTGCGTAGCCATCCGGCGTTTTTACGACCGCCTTGGATGATTTCGCCTTGGGATAAGGCCCTTTCATTATGCCGACGCCAAGCAGCGCCATGTCCTTGATGCATTTGCGCATCTCGGCGTTGTAGGCGCACTCGACCAGCCAATCATCCATCTGCGTGCGGGCTTTCTTCCACGCGGCTTCTGCCTTTTCGATCTCCTGCTTTGCCATGTCGCCGACAGTTTGCGGAGTCGTGGCGCCCGGTTGCGCCGGTGGCTGGGTAGGCTGTCCGCCAAACATGCCCTTGAAGCGCCCCATCAAAGACTGCCCCGGCGGCATTTGCTGCATCAGCGGCGTCAAATCCTCAGTCTGCTTGATCAGATCAGGCACTGGCGTAGGCTCGCCGTCCCAGTTGCGGTCATCCGTCGGCAGATACAGATCCGCCATCAGCGCCGATGCCATATCAACATACGGGCGCGTCATCGGCACAAACACCGTGCTACGGATAGAACTAGAATCAGGCAATCTTGTCGGTCCGCCACCGCTGCCGCCGAAATCATACGGCTTCACGCGAGACGACGCTGCTCTATTCGCGTCGTCCATCGACTCATAGAAATCGTCATCCTCCCGGAACTGCTGGTCGATGCCCATCTGCTGACGAGCATCGACCGCGACTTTACACAGATTGCGGATAGTCTCCGAGAACGCGTCAAGACGCTCAATTTGCGCCTGACGCGCCTCCTCCTGATCAGGAGTCAAATCGTCGGACATTGCGGAATCAAGCATGTTTAGACCGGCACTTCCGAAAACGAGAACCCGAATATCAATGCCGATGTGGTGACCACAGTGGTGTACGCCGCTACGAAAAACCCAGGTGGCAGGATCAGCGATCCCTCAAGATCGACCACGATGCCAGGTTGCAGCCCGTAACCAGTCGTAGCAAGTGAACCAAGAGTGCCAAATACCTGCTCAAGCACTGGCGTGCTGATCGTTTGCCCCGCATTAGCTGTCGCCTGACTGCGTGCGCCGCCAACTTTGCGATTACGAGGCACAAGCGTGTCAGTAATCGTATTTGATCCGGTTGTGCCGGTCATAATCCCGACTGCGCCAGCCGCGCCGACTGCGAACTGCGCGCAGCAGAATTTATCGACCACCACGTTGACTGTGGATGTGGACGGATTTCCGAGCACGAGACCGGTGTAAGTTGTTGCCAGTGCGGCAGTGGTAGTAACAGCCGCCTGATTGGCGATGACGAAGTGGTTGCCTCGGTATGTCTGCTCGTAATAACGTGGTTGAAGCTGCGAGACGATCAAATCAGCAAGGTTACCTGCGCGATTCGGGATTGTTTGGCCAATGGTTTGTGACGTGCTTTGCGCGCCAGATGCGACGATTGCTGTTCCTAAGGGCATGATAGCTCCATGGTTGATGCGTAAAAAAGGCCCACCGAAGTGAGCCGCGAGTGAAGTGCAAAGCTATTAATCAACGCAGTATCCAAAAATGAACACATCCGCAGTGCATGCTGCTGTCGATCCAGTTGATAACGACATGTATGGCGTGCCGGTTAGCAATGCAGTCGCAACAACAGCGGCAATTGTCGGTGCAACATTAACGGACGCTGCCAGCGATACCCAAGATTGCCCGACTGCGACAATGGCATTGCCGCCCTTGCTGGCCGCGTCGTAGATGCCACCCAGACACGCCACTGACGCGCCACCCGTCTTGCGCACCGCGATGATATCTGTGATGCGATAGGTCGTGCCGGCGAATAGCTTTGTAAATTGCTGGTCAGCGGTCGATTGCATGTCGGCTGACCGCCTGACGAACAATACTTGGCCAGCCGTGCTTGTCGGTGATGGCGGTGAGACTGTGACGGCTGCCATTATTTGTACTGCCCATCAAACCACACGTCGGCGCTGCCTATTGTCTTAGTCGGCCCAGTCGATGAATTGACCATATACATGCCATTTGCAAACTCGCGCCCATAAACGCCGGCATCGAAACTGAAATTCGACGTTGCAGCAGCGTAGACAATCACCTTCGGCACCGCTGCCTCAGCGGGCAATGTAGCGGAATCGTGGATCTGGATCCACTGCGCGGAGCCTTTGGAATTGTATCCACTGAACCCGAATAACTTTCCCGGGCTGGCCTTGATCAGCAGGGAATTTGCATAAATCGTCGTCGTTGCGTTACTCGGTGACGCGCCAATCGCAGGATTCGCGGCCAGCGTTACGGCATTAGTCACGCCGGGCACGGAGTTGTCGAGACCCACCGAACCGGACGCCACATTGACATCGGCGGCACCTTCCGTTTGCGTCTGGGGCTTTGGGTTGCCAGTGCTGATATCGTTTTGATACGTCACGTTTGACATTATTGCCTTTTATTAATAGTTAAAATCACTGTCGAGAGGTTGCCATTGCGGCTCTTCGGGCTCTTGCGGCTCAATTTTGTGTTTCCATTTTTCCGGCTCAGCTGCGCAAATATATCGTGCGCAGTCCATCAGGTGGTCATTTTCTTTGATGATCGCGCCTTTTTCGTTGCGTCGATACAGCCGGTATTCCTGGAAAAAATTACCGAGCGAGCCAAATATTTTCAAGCGCCCAGTAGACAGCCGCTGCCACATCTCATAAATTCCGGACTCTACGCCATTGTTTGCTAGCGACAACAGAAGCCCGAGATCTTTGTAGTTTTGCAGCAGTTGATTGCCATCATCCTGACTGCGGCCCCGTGATGCGGGATCGATCACGCCTCGCAATGTCTTGCCCCTCGCCCGTATTGCATCTGCATGGATGGATGGCTCGGCTTGCCCTCGGTAATGCTCAGATACCAAATAAATTATGTCTGACTCAACATCCTTTGCTGCGAATAGTGCTGCGGTGCGATTCCAGCCCACGTCCAGCGCGTACAAGCGCACCCAATGCCCTGGTAAGGCGAAGTCCGCAACCTTGATCTCTGATTCGGGCACCGGGTAGATAGCGCCGGAACCCAGACTTGGGATGCCCTTTGACCGAGCATCCCGCAAATGCGGAGGGGTTTCCGCCAGCATTCGACGCTTTTCTGCCTCACCCAAATGCGGCACGTCATCCCAGCCAGCCATGACCAGCGCTTTATCGTCAGTCGATGCGCACCCGTCTGCCGCAATCTCATCTGTCACCGCGCCACCAGGCAGGTACTGCATGACAATCGGTGTGATGCCTCGCAGCGGTGTAAATGTCTCGATCAGCAGACCGTTTGTCGTCATCAATCGCAGCATGCACTCGCCACGGATCGCGTCGTTTGACTCCTCATCCAGCCAGATTATGTCCTGCTCGGTGCCCTGGAAAACTTCGCGGCCCTGATCGTACGATTTGAACGACATTTTGCTATCGCCGTCGTAGTTGCCGTCAGCGTCATAGTGTTTGATCGATATTGTGTCAACCGCCTCGCCGATACCCATTTTTGGCGTATGTTTAGCAATGTCGGTCGCCGGGATCAAACCGGTACCAAACTTACCCCAATCGCCAAGCAACTTTTGCTGCAAAATGTCCCGCACAGTCTTACTTGTATCGCCCGCCACCCATACGCGGATGGGGCCGTCGAACCTTGCCCCCTCCCACCAGTCAGGATAACGACCTGTGAGATGCAACGTTACCTCGTACCCGCCGCCACCCTCAGTTTTACCGGTACGGTTTCCTGCGATAAATCCGCGCGTGGATTTCGTCGCGCCCAACCGAAAAAACAGCAGGTGCTTTTTGTACAGCTCACGCCGTAACGGGCCAGTGTCCGGGTAGTACGTCCAAAGTTTTTGGCCAGCTTTGCGCCGCGCCGCCTCCTCTAGAGCGATTGCAAGCGCAACCTTTGGCGGCAATTCATCAAGATTCATGGCATTTATGCTGCAATGCACACAACGGGCTACGCATAAAAAAAGTGTCAAAATTTACGGGCTTATACCGATTATTTGAATGTCGCATGTTGCGCTGCACAATCAATGCACAGTCTTACCGATTTCGGCGGCTTTGCGCTCAATAAACCGCTGCAAAGCGTCGTCGCCCATTTCCTCGATAGTTCCAGTCCTGATTTCCTTCTTTTCGACCAACAATCCATTGAGCTTCGCGCGAAGCGTTACAGCGGCTACCATGGCTCCGCCGTTTTCCTTGGCCTTGGATACCGTGTACGCCTCCTCGGCTTCGCGCATGGCCTGCTCCAGCCCGTACCGGAGCTTTTCAATTACCGGTTTACGCAGTTCCGCGACCCTTGCAGCAACATTGCGGTCTGCCATCAATCTTGATGCCTCCTGGTGGATTGTTTCATTTTTCATTTTCCCAGCGCTGAATGACGCGCGGTACGCATC
>ERZ1292642.1213-Hain-H14-01um-R1-1213-length-12529-cov-7_pt1 | contig 12529 bp, 22 predicted proteins | sample MGYA00564403_ERZ1292642 | MGnify/ENA primary metagenome ERZ1292642 (study PRJEB36523, sample SAMEA6512643) | groundwater metagenome | collected 2019-01-09 | study: AquaDiva: Metagenomics assemblies of 32 groundwater samples | reverse complement strand
GGATAGCTCCCCTGCCGTATGCCATGGTCCTCCCCATCGGTGAAACGCACCAGAGGCCCAATAACCGGCATCTGCCATTCTTGCAGCCGCATCAGGGCATCCGGTCCCGGGAGGATATCGTTGTCCACGTACATGATCCACTCAAACCCTTCCCGAATGGCCCGCATATATGCCAGGTTCCGCATGGTGCCAAGACCGTCGTAGGGTTCATAACACCGGTCTTGCTCCGCATAGAACCGCACCAGCACGCCGCCTTCCTGCCAGGTATGTTGCGCCATCGCCAGTACCGCCTCATAGCTCCCAGGATGCCAGTGCTTTCCCATGGCGGCAATTAGGGTTGAGCCAGGGTAAATATGCGGCGGCAAGCCTATCTTGGCCCGTTTGCTCCATATCTCGGCCTGGTGCTGCGTTTCCGCCGGGCCAAAGTAGAATTCTGGCGCCAGAGTCGCGGCCCGAAACTCCAGGGGCGTCACCAATCCGCCTCCGTCAGGCCCAGCGGCGTCAGTATCTCGGCTGGCACCTTGTAAGGCACCCCGTTAGTTAACTCCCGCTTCTTGAGCTGATTTCTGCCCGTCATCAAGATAGTCTTCCAATTCTCCGGGCTAAATCTCAGGATCGCCACGGGCTTGGTCTTCTGCGCCGTTGGGGTGCCTCTTTCTGGCGGCTCTGACCTATGCAACAGCACCATCACGCCCAAGGGGTTCTCCAGGATATTGAAGATGTCCGAGTATACGTCCGGGACTTGCGAGTTTTCGTCTGCCATAAACCTCCTCAGTCTAACGCTTCCACAATCAGGGTCGATACCTTCCGCTTGATCGCCTCCTCGTACGCTTGCATAATATCGCCGGGGTTCTGAATCTTCTCTACCGCCACACTGCTGAGCAATGCCCGCACCGCGAAGGTATGATCCTGCGTATGCTGCGGCCCAGCGTCCAGGGGCCACTTGCTGCCAACCTTGGTGCGGATAATCACCTTGGGTTTTAACTGGCCCTGCGACATCAACGGCAACTTGTCCAGGTGATTGACCAGTTGATTCATCGCCAGCAAGAGGAAATCAAAGCGTGGGTAGATACTGATGGGTAAGAACCCCTGGAGTGCCAGGCCCGTACTGATGCCCATCTGAAGTTCCTCGCAAACTGGCAACTCTAGGCGTTGCTCCATCGGAACGTCAGCCAAATCCTTGAACATCACGTTGCCAGAATACGCCACGTTCTGCCCTAGGAAAATGACATTCGGCTCTGACGCGAGCCGGAGCATAGCCTCATGGAGCATCTGGGCTGTTTCAGCTTTGTCAGCGATGATCATGTTCCTCCATGAGCACACGCAAAGAGACCATCCCCTTGACTGCATCGCCTATGCAATCTATACAGATAATATGCCCACACCCAAGGTCGGCAAAGAGTTTATTCTGCCTGGAATTGTCACCAAGGTCGCCCTCTCCCTTAAACGGTTTATTGCAGGCGTCACAATAAGGTGGCCTTGAATGTAATCCGCTCATCCGAAAGTCACCCACTGGCCCACGCCGGTGTGAGGGAAGATTCGCTCGTATTTGTAGCAACGTACGTCTGCCCCGTAAGCCCTGCCGATATGCTCTGGCGTGATGCGTGGCCAGTAATAACCCTTTTGGCCCCATACCTCTTGGGTTGGGGTATTGGTGCTGACGCCGTTGTCCTCAATCACCCACGTCACAGGCAGCTTATGCCGCCCCGCGTACTTGACCGCCTCCAGGAAGATGCCAGTCTCGGCCGCCATGTCCCCACAGAATACCCAGACCCGTTCATCCAGCCCTCGCCGCTGGGCCCCCAGCGCTACGCCGCACGCAATCGGGAGAATGCCCCCGACAATGCTGGAGCAGATAAATTTGTGTTCCTTGCTAACAATGTACATGCTGCGGCCTTCTAGGATCGCCTGGAATAGTTCCTCTGCCGGGATGCCCTTGAGCAGGGCATGATAGTGGTTGCGCCAGGTGGAGAATACCCAATCGTGAGGCCGTATCTGCTTGAAAAGTTCCAGCACGTCCCGTTCATTGCCACCGGAGAGGTGCACCGGCGCATGAATCTGTTGGGCCAGGAAAGCCTCTTTGACTCGCCCCTCAAACGCCATGAGGTCTTGCTTCATAAATTTGTGCGCAGCAATCGTCACGATGCCTCGGCCCCCTCAACCCTCTCCCGCAACGCCAACGCCTTATTCTTCAGGTCTAGCAATGCACGGAACTTGGCGTGTTTGACTCCGTAGGGAGAAGCATCGCCGCCGATGGGGTTCTCTATCCCCTCCGCATCCTCGAACCAGTACGAGCAGGGGGTGCCTAACGTCTGCTCTGGGAACTCAGGAAACAGCTTACAAGCCTCTGGGCGGTTATCATAAATGGCGCAGCGGTTGTCCACATGCTTAGGACAGGGGACATAGGCGTCTGCGATGATCTCCAAGCCGACGCCCATAGGGGTAACAGCTAGCTTGAATCCCCGGACCGTCAAGAACTCCTTATCCCGCTCGTTGGGTTCCTTGATAAACAGGCGGGTGCGATTGACGGCGAACACACAACAGTACCCACAGTGGACACACTCTCCCTTCCGAACCCACTTAACCACTGCCCACCGTCTGCTGGACAAAGGTGAGGATCGCCGATCCATCCGTCGTACCTGAAATCTGACTCAACAATTCCCGCACCGACAGGGACCCGGTATGATAGGCCCCATGGTGGCGGCTCACGACCTCAATCCCCAGCCCTGGTGTCACTACAGCCATTTTCTGCTGCCCGTGGCAGACACAAAACATATTGACCGCGCCGCTATTGCTTCCGCTACCCATTGCCCACCCCCGAGAACGCCAGCGCCTTCGCTAATGCATCGGGATTCTGCCCGTGGACCGCCGGCTGAAGAGTTCCCGCAGGCGATGCCGCAGCTTTAGCCTGCTCCGCTTTGACCAAGAACGGCGCATATTCCCCGTCCTTGACCCATGGACTATTGGGGTCTATAGGGCGCCGATCCGGGCCTTCCACGAACCGCTCAATCTTCTGTTGCAGAAGGATTTCCCTGTCTCCCTTGACGATGTGGGCAAACTCGGTCAGGGACGCCGCCAGCTCCAGATTGTCCGGCTCGGTCAGCGTCATTCCCTGACGACCCAGGACGCCGCTGAGTTTCGCCGCATAAACCTTAGCCGCTCCCTGTATATCCGCCATTGACCCGCTGCTTATTCGGTTCATCGCCAGGGGATATAGCGGCTGGCCCCCCACTTCCAATTGGACACCGGTATCAATGTATAGTGGGTAGCCGTAATAATGTAATTTGGTAAAATGGTACCCTTCGTCAGCGCCTATGGCATCCTGCCAGAAATCCACGCCGGCACCACGGAACACCGACATGTTGAACAGCAGCATCGACAGGACGCACCACTTGGCCCGCTGCAAGCCGGTGTTAACCTCGATGCTTCCAGGGCCAAAGAGTTTTGTCCCGGTTCCGGGTTCCGCAATGAATGGGGCCGTAATGGGCATCTGCCACTGGAGCAGCTTGAGAAGGTAATCCTTCCCAGGTTGAATGTCATTGTCGATGTAGCAAAGATATTGGAACCCCTCCCCCATGGCAGTTAGGATTGCCTCGTTCCGCATGGTGCCCAGGGCATCATAGGGCTGGAAGCACCGGTCTTGTATCTCCGACAGGGCGCAGTAGATTCCCTGCTCCTGGGTATGCTCCACCATATCAAGCACTCGATTCCAACTGCCTTGCCGCCAGTGGTTCCCCATTGCGGCGACAAGGACGGAATTGGGCCTGATATGAGTCCAGCCCCGCTCCATCTGGCGATGGGCGTTCTCCATTTCGGGCTGGGAGGGATAGCTGCGTAGTACGGTATGACGTGCAGATGGGCTGACAGGGTATCGTTCCTTACCCTGATACGGGGAAGGGGTATCCATCTGTGACGCCTCCTGGGGCGCTAGATTAGGTTTTAGGACTTGCCGTTAGTGTGTATCACCGACAGCATCGGCGGCGTCCAGGCCCGCCGGGCTAAGATGGGAGCCACAGTACACCGGCAGTTGATGGCGTTCCCTGGGCTACCCTCCCCTGGATGTGCAATTGCCTCTCCCCCTACTAGGAAATTGGTCTCTAGCTCCACCACCTGGCGGTGGGCCTCTAGATGAGCATCCCTGACCCTATCGTCCAGGGTGGCTAGCCACATCTTGCGCTCCACCACCCCGCTCTGCCGGTATGTCTCGACCGCACCCTCATTCATGGCGGCTAGGGTTTCAGTTCGGGCAATGCGCTCGGAGCGCACCACATCAGAGAAATCAAATACCCTTTCGACCCGCTGCTGGATTTGCTTGATGCTCTCCTTGCCCGCAATCGCCTCCTCAAGCTCCTGCATCAGCAAGCGTCCTGTCTCTTGGTTCACCTGACCAGCCCAGAATTCCACTCGTTGGTCCAACCAGGGTTGTATCTTCCGCAAATCAAACGATACGCCAAGGGAGAAGGCGTTATTCTGTTGGGTTGCCGCCAGGCTTACAACATCAACATAAACCGGTAGCCCTCGTTTGATATACCGCTGAATCCACTCGCCCAGGTTGAAGATTTCCAGACTGGGCAAGTCCTTCGTTTCCCAGTCTGGCAACTCCCTTTGCGCCCTGACCCGCCGCAGCACATCGTGTTTCTGAGCGTCGAAAAGACTCATCTGCAGCTTATGAAAGTCCGCCTCAGAGCGCGTTAGGCCCCTCTCATAAAGCTCATAGATTTTGCCGATGAAAGTATCGCTATATTCCACTTCTCGGAACTTCTTCCATTCGCTTGCACCCGTGAGGGCTCGGCGTCGTGCAGCAGGCAAGGCACGTCTGGGCTCACTTTCTTCCTGTGCCGGTGTCAATGGCATCATTGGTGGTTGAGCATCATCGGGAGTTTCAATGGGCTGTAACCCCAGGGGCAGCCAAGCGACATCCCCCCAAGGAACGGGGTCCAAACCCTCTAGCTCCCGTACCTCATTGATCGTCTTGATGCCCGCCTGGACTTCTAAGATATGGCGCTCCGCAGCGGCATTGGCGTCCTCTTGCAGCGCCTCAATGACAGTTGTGTCAAACTCAATCTCTAGATCATCGCCAAACATGGGCAACAGCATCTCGTTCAACTCGTCCTGGAGGAATTGGAGATGTGGCACCATGCTGGAACGCCAGAAAATCCGCTCGGCAGCATCCACGTTTTCGTAGGTGGCTTTTTCCAGATCGCCCAGCATGATTTTGGGCACGCTGTAAACCCGCGCCACATCCTCTAAAGACCAGCGCAAGGCCTGCATGAACTCCATGTCCCGATTAGACAATCCAAGATTTTTAGCCTCGAAATTCCCCATCACGATCGGGATATGGCTATTTTCTGGGCGGCTGTAGCGTTCCCTCAACGCTTCGCGGAACTCTTTGCCCTGCTCCGCAGTCATTGTCCCATCCTTGGCGGTGAAAGCTAGGTTGCCCGCCAGGATGCCGTTCTTGAAGATATTCCGGTTGTGCTGCAATCCTTCATGTCCCATGTCGATGCTCAATCTGGCTGGCGCGACCGGGGACATGCCCGCGTATTCATCCAAGGGATTCAACTGCCGCATCCAGATAACTTCATCAATACGGAAAGGAATGCGAGTGCCGTTACCAGCCTGATACCAAAACCCCGCAATGTAATCCGTCTGACTGGGCACAATGTGCATCTTATCCGGGCGCATTATCCATATCTCGGTGGGTAATGCGGCGGGGCTAGCCTTCTTCAGTATCCAGAAGGCCGAACCCCAGAGGTCAAGGTAAATACTGGTGGCCCGCAACAGGTCGCCCTTAGTCCACCAAGGATTCACCTTGGACAGCAGGATGGATAGGGGATGCTCTGGGGCTAGTTCCTCCCTGTCTCCATCGGGGCGGGTCTGGTATGCCCGTAGGGGCGCAGCCAGCACCGCATCAGCCCGCAGCTTCACCGCCGCATAGACCGCCGGGGATTTGGCGTAATACTCACCATAGCTAGCGGGCATCCAATCGGTGCCCACCCCCCAGGGTTCTATGCGACTGCTAATCAGGGCGGGGCCGAGCTTGGGGATCATTTTGCAGATGTGGGGGAAGGAAAGACGGCGAATACCAGGAAGGTTAACCACGGGATGGAGGTCGGCATTACATTTGGCGCACTGCATCCTCACGTCCCCTCACATTCCGCAACCGTATCCTGGAGTGGCGGAAAGGCTGCATCCGGGCGGTGGGGTATTCGCCTCTTTTCGTTACAAAGGCATGGATTTGTAACGGTAGCGATGCCTCTGCCAAGCGTTACAACGGCTAGGCCACACTGTGGGCACCATCCATGCAAAATGAAGGAATGGGTAATTTGCTTATCTTCAGCGGTGCGCCACCAGGAAGGTCTCATGGCGCATTATACCACGCTATGCAAGAATCCACGCCCGGGAACCCAGCATCAATTCAGTAAACCCCCAAACCATTGCATCCATACGGTCAGGGGATTCGGAGTCATCCGGCAACCAAGTACACATCTGGTCTTCCAGTTCCGGGAAGGGACGCACATGATACATTTTCCCCTGCTCATAAAGTGCCGCCACCGGTTCCGCCCTGGTGTGCTTGCCCACTGTGGCGTGTACTAGCTTGACCGGCACCAGCGGGTCCACCGTGCGGATGACGTGCTGGATCATCTCGCCGCCGTTATTCGCTTCGGCTACAATGAGATTTGCCTTGAATTGGTGGTAGGCCCACACCGCTTTGCGCCCCCATTCGTCGGGGCTGGCCCGCAAGGAATAATCACCCAGCACCACACCCGAACCTTTAATGTCTACTCCAGCCACTACAATACCCGTCTCGGCGGCGCCTTCGTCGCTGGTGGCTGCCGGATCGATCGCCACGCAGATGCGGCGCAGTTCGGCGGGCTCACGATAAACGATGCTCCGGCGATGCCACAAAGCTCCAGGGAGGTCGTCAAGCAATTCCCCTAAAATTTCTTGCCTACCCCTAGTTGTATCAGCATAACGGGCCAGAATTTGCGCCCTGAAGTTGGGCGCGAGATTGACCAGATTCTCGTAAGTTGTGCCACGGGTTACGACCGTGGACGCATCAGCGGCAATTTGTTTCAATAATGACAGAGGGCGAGGCGTAGTAGTGACAATCTGCCGAGGCTGGGGACCTAGCCGAAGAGCGAGCTGTCCATTATCCCAGGTATCCCGCAGATACTTGAATGCCGCCAATTCGTCCCACCACATGGTGTCGAACTGCGGGCCTCGTAACTGGTCTGGCTCATAGGATGTGAACGTGAGACCTATTGCGCCATTGCGCCAGGTCAGCCGGCGTTTGGATGATTCATATAATGGCCGCGCCGCCACGGGATAACAGGCCAAGATGCCCGATTCGCCCTCTACCATGGTATCCCGCACATCAGCGGGGGTGCGACCCACCAGGGCGATTCGCCGTGCCCCCTGGCTCTCTACGCGGTCCCGAATGAACTCGGCCCCCGTCCTGGACTTGCCAAACCCCCGGCCCGCCTGCACCAACCAGGTTAACCAGTCCCCAGGCGGCGGGAGTTGCTCCGGCCTAGCCCAGGATCGCCAGTCATATAGCAGATCATGTTTCTGCTGCGGCGTCAGGCCAGCCTGGACCCCCGCGATCCCCGCCCGTTTCACTGCCCGTTCGATTAGGCTAGCAGCCATACCCGCTATCACCCCGAGAGGATGGCTGCTACCACCAACGCAAACCCTGCTGGTAGCAGCAACGCCCAAGCCTCTACCCCCACTAGCCCGAGAATTCCCGTGACGATCAGCAGCACTCCTCCGACAGCGTCGCAAAACCGGCTTAATCCGTTCACCCCTCGCCCCCTGTTGCTTCTCGTTATTCCAGTCCGTGAGGTTTAGTCCCTTATCGTCTTCGCTCCCCCTGGTTCCGTGCCGTTATGCGCCTGTTCTGGCAGCATCGTCATAGCGGGTTCGGCGTCAATAATGCGCTGTAGCCTCTGGGAGAAAGTCATAACGGCCAGCTCGATAGGGCCACCATCGGGGCCAGTCAGCTCCTGTCTTACTGGAGCATCTAGCCCCAGCAGTTTGGCCCTGCGGGTTAGCAGCTTCAACACCATATCGATGGCCTGGTAATCGCCGGCTCTCGCCTTGGCCCAGATAGCCAACAGCATAGCGTCAATACGACCAAGGTCAAGCTGGCGCAACTGGTCAGCCGGTTCCTGGATGGTCTTCTTTAACGCCGATTCGACGCCTTGCTGCGCCGCCTGCTTACTCTTATACCCTACCGCTTGCGCTATGGCGTCATAGGTGGCGCCGCCGTAACGCAACGCGAGGGCTTGGCGCTGCTTCTCGTAGGCTTCTATGCGGCGTGGACTGGTGCGGGATTCAGGCATTGACTAACATCCTAGGGGGTAGTATACTCCATGTACTTGCCGTCCTGTCACCAGTTCGCTTCGATAACGGGGCGGCAAGTAGCTGGCGATGGGACGGCAGTTTCTTTTGCCAGCGATGTCGTTCACCCCGCCACACTCGACATTAAGCAGGGCGGGCAGGGAGAAGCGGGTAACGACCGCAGCAGGCTGGGGGCTTGGCCCGATAAGCACGACCGTGGCCTAATCCCAACAACAACGGCAGTCCGCCACGAGACAAGGCACAGGCGGCGTGGGATGCGGGATTGCCCAAGGGACTTCACCCTTGGCCCCCCTTTGGAAGGGGGGGGTAGGGGGGGATTTCCCCGTAGCCCCGTATTCCGGTCGGGGATTCCAAAGGGCCTCCCTTTGGCCTTAGCGGAGCGTAAAAAGAAGGAATCTTCCGTCTCCTACACCCGCCATTGCGACGGATTGGGCAATAGGTCGCCTGCACGAACCCGCCGCAGTTCCTTAACCCGGTCCCGGAACTGTGTCATTATATCCGAAATCGGCTCTCCCTAGCTTCCCTGGGCCATGCCCATAGGGTAGGTGGTGCCATACCAGCCTAGCCGGGTGCTACGGCCAGCAGCACCACCCCGACGATATAAACAACAAGCACAATACCCTGAAGCAGCATGCAGATGACTGGAATCGCTGGTAGACGCCAGTGCCAGAAGGCTGCCATCTTCTGCCGCAGCTGGTGTCTTTGGGTTCTGGGGTACTGGGGTGAAGGCTGGGGTGTGGTCATGCAGTCCGTGTCCCATTACGAGATAGCAGCTTACGCCGCCGGTACGCCTTGTGAGAACAGGCGGGGGAGCAATATCGGCGCCTAGTAGTACCGGGCATAGGGCCGAGGCACCAGACGCAGGTGCGTTGCTCAACGTGGCGGAGGGCCTGCAACGATTGGCCCTGCTCGCTGGTAGCTATCGAGGTATGGGTTTTAGCCAAAGTGCCGTTATCCTCTTGACAACCTCACGCGCTTATGGTAGCATAACGGCAGGTCAAAGTCAAGCAGGGAGGCGTAGCGATGACTAGCATCTTCCGGCAGCCCGAAGGCGAGGGGCGTATCGCAGAGCTAAAGGCGCTTTGGAATCAAGCGTCGAAGGCATTTAACTTGGCTGACGACAACTGGAAGCTGAACCCTACCCCAGAGAACTATGAGATTCGGCGGTTAGCTGTCTTAGCTGCTGACCAAGCCGAAAAACATTACTTTAGAGCCAGCCCGCAGGCCCGGTAGGGCCGGGGTAGGGGAGGGAGGAGGCAGCATGATACAGCGCCATACACCCTGGTCGTTGCAAGAAGGCCAGGGGGAGGACAGCTACATAATGGACTCAAACCTGAGTTGTGTTGGCGTGGTGAACTTTCACCACGCCGCCGATGGCCGTTTCATCGTCGCCGCAGTCAACGCCCATGCGGACATGCTGGCAGCGCTTACAAACTACTTGGAGGCGGAGGACATTTACAACAAAGCAGTGACCCCGCAAGCCACGGCGAAGGCGGGCTATGCGGTGCATGAAAAGCGTGAGGCGGCCCGAGCTGCCATCGCCAAGGCCAGCCAAGAGAGATGGTTATGAAGGAGACGCCATGACAGACTGGAGCAAACCTCAAGTAGTAGACCGCCTGACTGAGGCATTTCCAGCCGGTATCAGTCATCTTATGCCCACGCTTGAGGAGATACCTACCGAGTTTCAACGGCATCAAGGAACCTTTTGGAACAGGTGGCAGGCAAAGTGGTTCTATCAGGGTCTGCACACTGACGATATACCAACACCACAAGAGGGGATTGATCTTGAAAGTGCGCTCCGCCACTTACACACGATTCAAGGGTCGTGGGAGCCGAAACACGAACATAAAGAGGCCGCAGTAGCCTACCTAGCGAGTCTTTGGTTCAAGGAACCAGACCCGAAGGAGACTCCATGACCATGGTTGAGTCTTTTGCCGAGGCACTACTCTACGCCGAGAAATTCAGCCGTTCCAATCAGGGGAGGTTCCCATATCTATCCCACCAGATAGGTGTCCAAGGTGGACCAAGCGGTGGATTTTATTGTCCTGAATGTGACCCAAAGGTTGAACGTCAACAATACCGGGCAACCGATGTTCAGCATCTAAAGGGCTGCGAGTTCTTGGCCTTTTGCCGTGCGTTGACAGCCGCCAAACAGTTAGGCACAAACCCACAGGCCCGGTAGGGCCGGGGCAAGAGGAGGAAGGAAACGCCATGACAACCCCAACACTAGGTCCACTACCCATATCGACGGTGGTCAATATCGAAACCGGCAACAAGCGGGACGCTGCAATGCAAGAGGTCTTCGGCGACATCTGGCTGTACTGGGTTGAGACCCTTCGGAAGGACGGCAGGCCCAATGAGAGTCGACACCATATCGTCACGGGAATTCTCGGGCTAGATGCCACACTCATAGACGCCAAGAATCCATATGGTCGGTATGCCCTTTACGATGAGCAGCGGGACCAGGAGCGAGAGGTAAGGGCTGCCGCTATCAGGACGCAGATACGTGAAAAACAGGACGAGCTTGCTACACTACAGGCGTCTCTCAAGGCGGTCTACACCACCAAGAGTGGGCCAAGGAGACGCCATGATGACTTGTAACGTTCTAAGCCCCGACATAATGGGTTGCACCCGACTTGCTGGGCACCATCTCGCCGGTGTTCCATCCTGTAAGAACGCTTCCACCGGGCAAGAGTGGTGCGGCTACTGTATCGCCTGGTCTTGCACCCTGCACGGAATCACCGGCCAGCAGGCCAAAGCCCTAATGCCATACGAGTTAGACCATTTATACCAAAGTGTCTCCAGTGCCGGAAAGGAATCGTAGATGAACCAGCCTGATCCCGCTATCGACGCCGCAGACGAGGCGGTCCTGGTTCCCTTCCGTGGCTGCGGCCTTGGCCCTAGCATCCGCTGGCCCAAGGACGGCGGCTGTATGCGGTGCCACCGGAAGTTGACCGACGAGACCATGCCCTTTACCATAGGCCACTATAAAGGAGAGCAAGGATATGTCTGTATCGGGTGCGCCAAGAAGGGGACGGCGGAAACAAAGAGACGAAACCTCCCTCCTGGCCGTGATCCAAGCCATCAGGCACTTGACCACTGAGCATCACGGCCAGCCCCCGTCCCTGCGGGAGATCGCCACAGTCGTCACAGCGCAACGGGGTAAACCGGCCAGCACCTCCACGGTGCGGCGCCACATTCAGGAGTTGGCCAAGCTCGGCCTGGCGACCTACTGGCCAAGGAGAGCCCGCAGCATTACCTTGACCCCCAAGGGCACAGAGGAGGCAAATGAGCATCCGGCAAGCAGCGAAGAATGACTGGCTGCTCCGTGGAGCGAAAATGGAGGCAGCCTTCAAGGAAATAGCCCATGCCCTCGGCAGGAAGCATCACATAAGCGTAATGATGGGTTCACTCGCCTGGGGGCGGCACAACTGGGAAACAGGCCCTGATCCTACGCTACAACAGGCTATCTTCCGAGCTGGTGCTCTCGAAGGATACTTTCAAGCTCTGAATCTATGGGCGCGAGATAATGACACCCCCGTCCAGAAGCAAATGCTGACAATTTGGCACAAGCAGTAGATGGAGACATTATGACCACGCCGAAGTTATCGGAGAACGCCTATCCCTGCCTTAACTGCGGGAAGGCCATCACCACCTGCGCCCAGTGGCGAGACGAGAATTGCGAAGCGGATCCCGCAACCGGGCACGTCCTGGACGAGCCACAAATCCGGGCGTTACAGTGGCGACCTATATTCCAGGCTGACCAGCAGGAGGCCGCAAGATGACGACCCTCACCACTACATTCAATAAGTTGAAACGGGCTGGGGCTTGCGGCCAGCAATACGGTTCAGAAGAAGGCTATAACAAGCTGGCCCAACACCTGGGCGGCGTGACTCGCTACGGCAAGAACACGCCCATCAGCCTAGCGGTAATTGCCCAGAGCAATGGGCTAGATGATGCCCTATGGTGCTTGCAGGCCACTTGTGAGGACTTCGAGGCGGTGGTGCGCCCCTTCTTGCGAGGCTACTTGGCGGACGTGCTGGAGCACCTGTACCTGGGTTCCCTGTCAAGCAAGGCAAAGGTGTTACTCCAAGAGGGCGTGGTGTTACTGCGGGACCCGTCAACGGCTAGCGAGCAGTTCCGTGTCTATCGGGCGGCGGCGGGG
>ERZ1292642.1211-Hain-H14-01um-R1-1211-length-12537-cov-10_pt1 | contig 12537 bp, 25 predicted proteins | sample MGYA00564403_ERZ1292642 | MGnify/ENA primary metagenome ERZ1292642 (study PRJEB36523, sample SAMEA6512643) | groundwater metagenome | collected 2019-01-09 | study: AquaDiva: Metagenomics assemblies of 32 groundwater samples | reverse complement strand
CCCCCTGGTTGTCCAGGAGATCCACCGTACCGATCAAGGGCACCTTGGTGCCTGGGATGGGTACGGAGAAGGACTCCTCCACGAACACCGGATGAATACGCGGAGCCTCGTACTCGAAGAAGAGCGGGAGAGCACCTGCCTTGCCTGAGATCCCCGTCATCCGATCTCTGAGCTGGGCGGGGTCCACTCTCCCACTGGAACCCCTGTCACACGTCTCGAGCTCCTCGGAGAAGCGAGTCGTGTAGACATCCAAGAGGGTACCCATATCGGGTAGCTCACCATAGACCTGCTTGGCTCGGAGACCATACTCGATCGATGCATGCCCAGCGGTGCCATTCACCATCGCATAGGAAGGGGGCTTAGGACCTCGGTAGAGATAGAACCAGAGTTGCCGCATGCACTTGTGTGCGAGGGCGAGATGGGTCTGCCGAATGCCTTCACTGAACGGGCTTGTCACCATTCGGCTCTCCTTCGGTAAGTAGCCTGGGCTCAGACTTCAACACTTCGAACGTGGTCTCGATGGGAGCCTGCTGGATAGGCTGATGGTCTTGCATGAATCGACGCAGTCGAGAGAGCTCATCAGCAGCGTTTATAGTGGTGCCCAAGCCACCCTGGTAGTAGGGGCCATAGGACTGCTGCTGCTGTGCACCAACGTAAGCCCCCAATGCCTGCTGGTAGACCCTGTGGTAGGTCGAGGTGAAGGCATCGGTAGCACTCTTCGACATGGCATCTCGTAGCTTCTCCAACCGCTTCCGCTCCTTCCTCTGCTCATGCTTCCGCCAGAGGTCGAAGAGGAGACCACCCAGGTACCAGCCTACGGCTGCACCCGCCAGGATCTTCATGATGTCGATCATAGTGTTTCTCCAAGGCGCCCCTGAGCCACTTCGACGATATCCCAGCCTTCCAGGGACGCAGGCCCCTGGTGCCGTATGGCCGGTCAGATCTTCCCGTCCCACGGGTTGGGACCTTAGTCCGGATCCTGAAGCTTCTGGTCTCGTTCGAAGTAGCTCAGAGACTTGAGAGATTAGGCGCTTCTCCTCTGCGGTCCTGATGGAACCCTTCCCTACACCTCATGGGAAGAGCTATGACCGGTTGATGGCAGCCACACCCATCAGGCTGTCACGTCGAGAGAAGCGCCTAAGGATCTAGGAATAGTTCCACCACCAGGTCAGGAAGTGACCGATGTCAAGACACAGCGTCATGATGATGAACATACCCATCTCCTGGTTCAAGTTACGACCCAAGGCCTTCCGCCCTACCACTCCCAATCGACATCCGGAGGCCGCCCATCGAAGTAGAACTTGATCCTCAAAAGCCACTCGAAGATCATCGTGGATCACCTCCTTTCAACTCCACCCTTCCGCCCCACCCCTCACTTACGCCACAGGGGATACAGTCTGAGCCAATCCCAAGCCAGATCAGCGGCCAGGATTACGATCAAAGCCAGGGCCGCTAACAGGTAGATCCCCCACTTACTCACTTCTTGACCACCTTGAGCTTCGGCTTGGGCTCTGCCTTCTCCGTCTTCTTGGGTGTCCCCTCCAAGTTGAAGAACTTGGGTACCGGGAACTGAGGAAGGTTACGCACCAGGTCCTGGATGATCTCATCCCGGGAGAGGAAGACTGGGGTGATGAGCTCCAAGTCGAGCATCTTCTTCTGCCAGCCCTCCAGCCAGATCTTCTTCGGATTGAGTGCCGTCACGAGCCAGCTCTTCCCATCCCCTGACTTGTCCCACGAGGTGAAGAGCCCTTCCGCTTCGAAGTCCTTGACCCCAGGGACATCGTCATCGGAGATCAATCGACGGAAGGCTTCCTTCCCCGTGTGCCCTGCAGCGAGGATCTTGATCGGATGATCATCACCTCTCGAAGAGGCCTCTTCCTTCAACACCTGGAAGTAGAACTTCCGATTGATAGCAAGTCGTGGGGTACCGAATGTACCCTTGGGGAACTCCTTCTCATCGAAGGCCGAGAGGATCTCGCAGGCAGGACAGCGCTCATCCTTGATGAGCCCATCCGTCAAGAACCGCTGGTAGACCCCGGGCTCATTCTCTGCGAGCTCATCCACACACATGACCCCCGAGGGGAATGCCTTCCCTTCCTTCGTCACGCGATCCAACCAGTGAACGGAGAGATCGAGGTAGGGAAGAGGATCCTTGTCTGGTCCCCGCTCTTTCATATCAGGAAGGACATGCACCTTCACGGGGAGCTTCACATCGAAGAGGGCTTTCCGTTGGACTCCAGATCCACCCCGATAGGAGCGGTTCTCTCGAAGCTCCTTCAGGATCTTCTCTTTGTTGAGGCGTAGCCCCGTGACGGACTTCCCCACGGCGGCCTTAGTCTTGGTTGCCATGCGTACTCCTAAGCTACGAGTTTCACTTCCTCGGTCTCCCCCCAGTTCTCACCGATCCCGATCTCGACTGAGAACTCGGTGGCGAGCTCGAAGTGGAAGTACCGCTTCACATCGATGGGCAGGATCTGCCGCCAGTAGTGATCAATCCTACGAGCTAGACCTTCCGCATGCTCCTCTGAAGGACAGTCGAAGACCAGCTCATCGTGGACCAGGTTGAAGAGGATGCACCCATCAGGCCAAGGGCCCAGGTGGGCTGCGCTACAGAGATTCAGATGATTGGCCAGGTTCTGGATCGGATGATTCACCAACTGATTGATCGCATGCTTATCGCCGTACTTGACGAGTGGTAGCCTGCGTCGGTGGCCTGTCAGTGAATCCACATACCCCAACTCCCTCCCCAAAAGGATCAGCTCATCGAGGAAGGTGAAGTGGACATGGAAGTGATCTCTGAGTGCTCTCCGCATCTCTTGGGCGGCATCGAAGGGCATTCCGAACTCTTCCATCAGCCGAGGCTCCTCGGCGTAGTAGATGACCGCGAAGTTTGCCGTCTTCCCCTCCTGCCGATCGAAGATCCGCCTCACAAGTCTCTTCGATCGACCTTTGGGAAGGAGAAGCCCCAACGCGGTCATCAACTCCATCGTGGAAGAATGCACATCCCCTTCGATCAAGGCAGGATCTCTCGAGTACTGGTAGGCAGCCTTGATCTCGATCTGCTTCGCATCCACCTTCAGGATGCGTCCCTGGGGGAATCGACTGATGACATACCGTCTTGCCCATTTGGGTATGTTCTGGGGATTAGGATCCTGCCCTGAGAGTCGACCCGTAACAGGACCAGCTTGTTCGTTGAGGTTCTTGGTGCCTCTCCCTCCGAGGTTGAACTTGGGGTGAAGAAGAGCACCAGCTGCGGTGGCGAGCTTCTCGATGTCATTCTTCCGCGCAATGAGATCCGAGAGATCAGCGTACCGACGTACGGTACCCGTGGGATCCTCGCCACGCAGAGCTGCCAAAGTGAACTTATCCACCTTGGGGTCCTTACGCTTCTTCGTCTTCTTTCGGACGGGAAGCTGAAGACGCTCAAAGAGAATTTCCTTTTGGGCATGGCCACGCACCTTCACCTTGGGGTCGAGCTCATACGTCTTCCGTATCCAGGTCTCTCGACGCTTGATCCGGAGACGCAGGTTACGTCCTACCTTGACCGCATCCTTCGAGATCGCCATCCCATTCAGCTCAACCTCACCCAGCAACTTAATCTGGTCAGTGAGAAACAGGTAGTTCCGCTTGATGGCAGGAAACTGATCCAGTTCCCTCCGCTTCTCGAGGTAGAGCTCTCGAGTAAGAGCCACATCGGTGGCACAGTAGGGAACGAGCTCTTCCATGGGAGGGTCTTCACTTCGATCCCAACGTGCATGCGTGGTCTTCCAGTAGAAGCCATACCCTCGATCTGCAGCAAAGGACTTGAGTCCATAGTCATCCTTGTTCTCATCGAGCATCTGCACCAAGAGGATCGTGTCCTCGATCTGCCCCCGCCACCCCTTCTTGATCCACCCAAGTCTCCTCAAGGCCGTGTAGTCATGCCTCGCGAAGTGGCAGATCAACCGGGCCTCCGGAATGGGTGGCTGGGCTGTGGTCAGCACGATCCCACCCCGGAGGCCGGCGTAGCCAGTCAGCCTCACCGTCTCAGGCTTCCCGACTTCACTCTCCGTATCGAGCACAAGCTCCGGGTACTTCTTCTCGTCAGAGTCGACAAGCCTGTACTTGACTTGCTTTACCTGCTGAGAAGTCACCCCCGTTTGTAGGGCATTCCCCAGGTCCTGATAAAGAGCCTCCAGTACCCCCTCGTCTCCCTTGGCGTAGTGGAGATAGCTCGGGTGGTAGGTGGGGAAGACAGGGATACCTACTAATTCGGGTAGGTGACTCTCGAACTGATGCCCCCGAAGCTGGCTGATGGGGGGCTGCTTCTTCAGAGGCCGTAGGAGGACCCTGGAGGCCCTTGAACCCAAGGAGATGATGTAGGGGGCCCGGGCCATCTGAAAGTCTCGCCTGAGGGCTCCTGAGCACGCCTGGACGGCCTTCTGGCCACCGAGGTCGAAGTCGTTATTCGGGGGTTGGCACTTGAGGACATTGGCTAGTGAGAAGTCACTACGCTTGAAGCCCAGGTCCTCGAGGATCAGCCAGAGCTTCTGGCCTGCAGAACCCACGAAGGGCTTTTGGGCAGGACACTCCTCCGCTCCAGGGGCCTCTCCGAGCAAGAGGGGCTTCCCAGGACGGATTTCCGAGGGCACATGGTACTTGGACCCCTCCCCCCGCTCATACTTGGCTCCTAGGGGGCAATTCTCGCAATCCGGCCACAAGGAGGCTTCGGAGCTTTCCGGGCGAGGTTTCCCCCGGGTCTTTCTTGACGAGGTGGTGGGAGAGGGAGAGGCAGGGGATTTCAAGCCCGGCTCCTTCGATGGCAGTCAGCTCCGCTTGGAGGACTGCGTCCTTGTCGAACAGGACGATGACGGGTAGCTCGAGACCGAGAGCTATCTCTGGCCAGCGTACTCCCTGGCCATGGAGGGCAACTACGGAGAACCCTCCCTCCCAGACTCGGATGGCATCGAAGACACCTTCGACGAGGACGAGGGCTGGGGAGTCTCTCCGGTCAATGCGCCAGTAGGACTTCCTACCCGGAGGTAGGTAGTCGCGTCCTCGCTCCAGGGGATTATTGAATCTGCGTTCGTAGAAGTAGCTAGGCGCGCACTCAAACCCAAGGGCGCAACCGAATCCCCCGAACGGTCTTGCTTTGATGGGTAAGAGTGCGCGCGCTTCATCAGAGACCTTCCGTCGATCGAGGTACGCTTTGGCGAGTGGCAGCAGGTCCGGAGGATACCAAGCGTAGGTCGGCCGAGTCAAGCTCGAAGCGAAGTGCTGAGCACGGGGGATGGGAGCTTGCTCTCCGTCTTCGTTACGGTAGGTCATCCGGAGAACTTTCGAGGATCACACTCTGACGAGAGATGATCGAGGTATCTCTCGATGCAGCGGAGGATCTTCTCCAATCGCATCTTTCGAAGATTAGGGTCTCCTGCCTCGAAGTCATCGAGGAGATCACTCAGTTCTTTGCGTAGCATCCAGCTCATCGTGCTCTCCTCTCGAGCTCCAGGGTGAAGATCCTGATCCAGTACCGCTTGTGTGTAAGCTGCTTTCTGATCGGGTCAGCTGAGTCTGCAGCGATCATGTAGCCAAGACGATCATTGGACTCTTCCGCTTCTCGCATGTAGTCCTCACAGACTCCAAGGATCAGCTGAAGACCCTGCTCTTGACGCTTCACCATGGCAAGAGCATTCATGACATGGCTGTCTTCCATGTCCACCACAGCGATGGTTCTCCCATCCCGCATGGTCCAGATGGGGGAGAGCTCATCGATGACATCTCTCATCTCCTGGTACTCACCCTCTGACATTCGATCATCCATCAGCGTGCTCCTTTTCGTTTGTCCACCTGAGGAACATCGTTGGGAGGTTTGCCGTAGTAATGCTGTCCACGCTCAGCCCAACGATATTCTCCCTCTGGATGACCTGGGTGGTAGTCCGCCATCCAGAATAGAGCGTACGAGTAGTTGCCCCACTTGTCAGGGCCCTCGTAGATCTCACAGCGATGGTGGTGCATCACTTCCCCTTCTTCCACGTCACCTGATGCCCATGGAGATGGTAGGTGATGTGAGGAACGTTCTTGTCCCAGCAGGCTCGACACTGTCCCAACGTACAGCTGCCAGAGATCTGCTTGGGGCAGGCATCCTCCTCATCGGAAGAAACTGAGGAAGTCAGTACCCATCCCCGTCCGACCATCTGCTCTACCCACTGACGCTTATCATCGATCTCGAGGGCTGAGTAACGTACAACTACGTTGGGCAAGAGAGATAGTCGATCAAGGAAGACACCTAGAGAGCGATCTCTCCATGCTCTGGTCGAGAACCAGAACTTGACCTCTGGCATCTTGAGACAGATCCAACGCCAGGCCTCAATGTCCTCGACACCTGAGAAGTCCCCTGAGTCGAAGACTCTGAAGTAGGGATTCTTCTTCGTAGCTGAGGCAATGGCTCGCATCATCACGGGAGCTCGCTCAGGCTTCTTCTTCCTCCACCACCGAAGTCTCACCTCTTGAGCGTTCTCCACCACGGGGAAGCGGTACATCCCCTGATGGGCGTAGCAGGACTTGCAGACCGAGCCAGGTTCGAGGTTGAACCCAGCACAGACTCGTGGGCCTGCAGGGAGACTCCAGCTCCAGCAATCGAGGGTCGAGGTCTTGGTCAACAGGGAGACCTTGGTCCCTGGGACAGTGTGCATGGGGGATTCTCCAGGTTAGACGTAACAGCGTTCAGCGAGTGCTTTGATCTCTCGAGCCATCTCATAGAGATCTTTAGCGTCCTCCGGTTCTTCTACCCCCTCAGATTCTTCCTTGGCAGACTCCGCTACCATCTCGAGGACATAGCGTAGTCCGAAGTTTCTGATGGAGCCTTGAATGAGATCTCTGGCATGGGTATCCATGGGGGATTCTCCAGGTTTACCAGCTGATCTCTTTTACCAGCTGATCGTAGGTACCGAGGCAACCACTACGACCGCAGTGCTTGCAGGAAACATCGAGGTAGGTCACACCTCCATCGGAGGTGATGAGGATAGGAGAGAGGAGATCAGGCTCATGACCTGTCTCGTTGTTGGGACAGATCTCCTCTGTTCCATACCGCTGACCTTCGTACTCTGTCATGGGGATTCTCCAGGTTAGGTGATGTCCTTCAGTTGCTTGGCAAGACTCGTACACTCTTGCCTCACATACTCGAGGTCTCGATAGACACCTGTTGCAAAGATGTCCATGGTCGACTTGGGAAGATCCTTGGCAAGGAAGAAGGATCGATCCATGTGGTGAGCACAGTCGAATCCGAACCACCACACATGATCATCCTCACCCTCTCCTGGGACATGGCAGATCCCCTCTTCTTGGTTATCTGCACAGAACTCGGAGAAGGTGAGACCACCATGGACATCGAGTCGAGACTCTGGATCCGTGTGGTCCTCCCATCCACCGCTGTAGGTCTTCTCGAAGTAGGGATGCCCCTTCGAGACTCCGACGTAGCCACAGAGATGGCCTGAGTGCTTGTTCCGAAGAATCAAGCAAGGAAGCTTGGTCTCAGGATCTTCCCATTGCATCTTGTCGGGCTCGGATTGCCATGGCCCAGGGGTGTCATCGGTCCATCCGAACTTCCACTCTTTCGTTTCCATCAGTCCTCCTCTCTGAACCCTGCCGGGTTACAGATGGGTGGTGGGTGGTTCTCGTTACAGCGTGGACACCGTTCCTGATTATCGAAGTAGGCTCCGTAGTCCTCACCCTCCTCCTCGTCCTCATCCTCTTCGACAATCTCTCCGGGTGCTCCACCGTAGGGTACAAAGAGTTCTTGAGCTTGAGCTTCGATGCGAAGCAGCTCCTGCTGATCAGGTAGATCGTAGTTCGAGAGCCCATGCTCGAGGGCATGAGTCTCGCAGTAGTAGCCATGATGGGACTCAGGCATGTCCTGCGTCCTCCAGCTGTGTCTCCAGTAGGCTGGAGCTGCACATCTGCGAACGTAGTCCTCACCGACCGTAGAGACATCGTGCTCACACATCTGTCTCACGATCTCGTAGGGAGGATTCAGCTTCTCCCAGACCGAGTGCATGGTTAGTCCTCCTTGGGTGCTTCTTTGAAGTAGTGAGCCCACCGATGGGAACAGGATCGACAGCGATGGTTCTCTACCACTTGAGGCAGTGAGGGATGGGTGTAGAACTCCCGAGTGACAGTGACAGCGTGAGAGCCACACTGAGGACACTTGGCTTGATCTGTGTACACGATTCTCTCAGTGAGGGTGGCAGCATCGACGTAGGTGATCTTCATGTCAGCCCTCCTTGATGGGATCCGTATCAGCGCAGTACTGAATCGATCCTGGTCCATTGCCCTCATCATCCCGAAGAATGATCAGCACTCTGCCACTGGGAAGGATGAGGGCGGGGAATTCATCCTCGAGCTCAGGATCTCTGGCACATACGAACTGGATCCCGCACTGCTTCAGCTCAAGAACAGCATCGAGGTCCAGCATGTACGAGAACTTGTGCTTCATGAGTCCTCCTCCACTTCATCAGGGGAAAGGAACTCGATGCCCAAGCGATCACTGAACAGCATGGAGATGACTTCCCAGCGATCAGCATTCCACTCCTCGCCATCGAGGAAGAGGGCGAGATCATGGATCCACTGGTGCATCTCGTCTTTCGAGAGCAGACCAATCTGGGAGTGAAGCTTGAGGCTCCGCTCATCGGTTGTGAACATGGGGATTCTCCTTTGTGGAAGGGAAGACAAGCCCCGCACCTGTCAGTCCAGGTATCCCCTACGCGCAGGGTAGGATTCTTCCCTGGGGCTTGAACTGGTCTAGTTCTGGCGGAAGAGCTGAGAGAGCTTGAGCGTGTTCTTCATCTGAAGCTCAGGAGAGCGAGTCTTCATCACCTCAGTGAAGGCATTGTACAAGCTCCAAGCATTTCTCGGCTCGAACTCCTTGTGCTTCGGCTCCTCCCACTCTCCGATCACCTTGGGAAGGCTCGAAGCCGGGAGGATATTCTGCCGCACGGAGTCGACCAGCATGTGATCGGCATCGATCACGTTCAGCTCTCGCTCTTTCATGCGCTCGATGTCGACCTTCACGGTCTGAGCGAGATTCGATCCCCGGTAGAGGAGATCGTAGGTAATCATGGGCAGATCACGGAAGATGTTCCGCGTGTGCTTCCTACTGGCCACCTCGCCGTTGAAAGCGAGATTGTCACAGCAGAAGACATGAGAGCCCATGACGAGTCCCACGGAGAGAGACCGATCGTAGGAGCTACGGATGCCGAGGGCGAGAGCCCAATCGACCGTCTCATCCTGATGTCCGAGGGTGTAGACCCCGAACATCTGTCCCCCCTCGTGAGCGAGTGCAAAGTTGGCATCCTTGATCTTCAGATCAAAGCGGGGCAACTGGAGCTCGATCTCTTCGAGGAGACGCGGATACGGGATAGGCATGTAGCTATCCGTCTCCGAGGGAACAGGAACCGAGGCCAGTTCAGCTCGAGTAGCTTTCCAGCCTCCAGCGTGGAGAATGAGATTGGACATGACGGTGTCCTTTCGTGGTGGGAGGAAGAAGGAACCTATCCAGGATAGACCAGGTTCCAGGGAACATCAAGAGGGTCGTTCCCACCACTCTCCGCTTACTTCTGCTGAGCAGGATCGAAGAGGCCACTTTCCATCGCATCATCCGCACACTGCTCACAGAAGAGGGTGCCCTCATCGAGGAAGGTATCGACTCGGAAGAGTCGCTGCTTGGCATGTCGAATGCAGATCGATTCACCCTCATGCACAGGGCAACCAGGATCTGCACATTGGCAGAGTCGGTCTTTCATTTGAATCACCTCGTATTGGTCTTGGGATTACGGAACTCGATCCTGGCACTGGTGCCATTCTTCTCGAGAATGCGCTCCGACTGATCGAGAGTTCCATCCCAGTCCCAGATGGTGACGATGATTCGAGAAGCTCTGGCGAGATCCTCAAAGCTCACCGTCTTGGCAGTAACTCTCAAGTGACCAAGCCCCATGTCTCTGAGCTTGGCCTTGATGAGTTGCTTACTGAGATTGACGTTGTTCACTTGAGCTCCTTCCGTTCGAGAACTTCGTAGGTCAGATGCTGGGAAAGAGGAACAGACCACTCCTCCACTCCGATGTAGCAGATGACCCCATTTGTGTAGGAGAAATCACCTGTTGCACCGTAGGGGCGGAAGAAGTGGACTTCAGTCTCCGTGATCTTCTTCACAATGGCAGAATTCCACGGAGGATCATCCCAGACTCTGACCACATCAGCGAGCTTGAGCTCTGTGGTCTTGAGTTTCATCGTGCTTCACACTCCGGCATCCCATCGATCAGGGGTTGAGGCCAAGCTGCAGGATGAAGAGAATCAGGACACCCAGGCTCATGGCCTTCGAAGTGTGTCCACTCTGTATCATCACTGCAGTAGTTACACTGCGCAGGGTAGAGTGGCTTGCGGTACATGTGCTGATTCACACTCATACCGAGGAACCAGCTGAGGGAGGTAGCCAACGCTATCCCTCCGAGGAAGGTTCTGAATCTCATTCTGCTCTCCTCCGCATGTGCTTCGGATAACGAAGTGCATGATGATCTGGACAGAACTTCGATCCTGCCTTCACAGGCCGATCGCAGTAATCCATCCAAGCGTGTCCTGTAGCGAAGAGCTTGTGTTGACAAGTCTTCTCTTCTTTCACTTCGGACTTCATGGAAAGACTCCTAGTAACCCAGCATGGCAAGGGCTGCCATCTGGCCAACGTGGTAGATGCCCCAAAGGATCAGGGCACCTACCACGAGTTGAGGGATGAGGCTACGCATCAGACACTGCCTGTGATGATCTCGTAGACGAGAAGGAGACCAAGGAACCAAGCGATGATGGGCATTAGGTCTCCTTCTTCATCAGCTGAAGCACCATGATTAGCTCATCCAGTTCTTCTTGCTTGAGGAAGTAGAGTTCTTCACCCATGGTGAACTTGACGAGATTGGGAGTATGAGAGTGTTCAAACTGGGCATGAAAGTAATGCCCATCGAACTTGATCGACTTCGACACCATGTTAGCTCCTGCGATCGTAGCACCAGATGTTCACATGTTCACACATCCGCCCTACCCAACACGCAATGGCAGAGATCAGCGAGTACATGGTTTCTCCTTGCGGATGATCTTGCACAGTCTGCATTGGCAAAGGATGATCATGACTTCTTCTCCTTCAGCTCAGCACAGAAGAGCTGGTAGGACGTCGGAGGACACTTGCACATGTCTCCGATGTGTCTGACTTCTTCTCCACACTTGGAACAGAACCACCGTGGTGGTTTCTTCCAAGAGAGAATTCGTGCAGCTTCGATCATGGCTTATCCTTCCGATGTGGCTTATCCATCTGATGTGGAGTAACAACGAATAGAGCCCTAAGTGACTTCCCTGTCACCTAGGGCTCAATAAACTAAGAGGGGGGCGGTTGCCCCTACGCCTGTTTGACGTAGGGGCGAACCGGGAGACACACTTGCGGCATAGGTGGGTTGAATGACTCAACCTCTACCCTTTGCCGCAAAGCTTTGAACGTGGGAAACGGTGGATCGCCAGTACGCCAACGCAAGTAGACTATGCATTCTCTACTGGAGCGTTGACTTACTTTGACTAGCAGAATCCTCCGGTTACACTGGCCGGCATACTTTTCGCAATGATCGTATGCCAGCTGTAGGATGCGAAAATCGCGAGAGAAGGAACCTACCGTGCCATTCGCAAAGGTATGCACAATGGCACGGTAGGTTTCGAATCCTCGCAAGCCGGTATTCCACGACTTGCGCGGCATGCTAGGCAGCCCGCTTGGACGGATCGTAGCGCACATACTTCCGAGGCTTACGCTTCTCGGTCACATGCTTGCGCTCGATCTTGGCCGCGAAGGCTTCAACATTCGTGATGTCAAAGCCTTCCGGCTGGAGCGGGATTAGCTGGACGGAAACGAGTTTCCCGTCCCTTTCCCGAATGACTCCAGCGATCTTGCACTTGCCAAGGTCCTCATGAACCCATACTTCGCCCTGATTCGCAAACTTGAGAAAATTCTCGGTTGGCGTACTGGAGCGGAGAACGGGGTTCACCGGAGCGGGCTGTGTATTGTCTGCCATGGTATCCACCTAGGTTGGACGCTAGGTGCACCAGGTGCAGGTATCGCCTACTTGGTCGCCTACCAGGTGCACTGGTGCACCTAGCATGCTCACTGGACTCAACCCATACTATAGCACAGCCCATGCCATAGGCGCAAGCTAAGCCTATGTCCTCTAACATGTTACAGGCTAAGAGCTTACAGCAGTGGGTGAAATGACCCTAAGTCTATGCTAGACAAGGGCTTGCAAGATGCCATTGCAGGGCTTGCAGTTAGAGAATTCTCGAGGGTTATTCAACCCAGGAGTTGAGTTCAAAGACCCAGGGAAATAGTGGGAAATGACTCATCTTACAGCGAGACAGTTGGGTGATCGAGCCCACGCAGTGGGCGAGAGAGCCCAACAGTCGAGCAAGATGCAAGGATAGGGAGGGTGAGGTAGCCCAAGATCGTGCAAGTTGCAATGGTGGGGGTGGGAGGTGGGGTTTTTC
>ERZ1292642.1210-Hain-H14-01um-R1-1210-length-12539-cov-7_pt1 | contig 12539 bp, 17 predicted proteins | sample MGYA00564403_ERZ1292642 | MGnify/ENA primary metagenome ERZ1292642 (study PRJEB36523, sample SAMEA6512643) | groundwater metagenome | collected 2019-01-09 | study: AquaDiva: Metagenomics assemblies of 32 groundwater samples | reverse complement strand
TCTTCCATGATGAGCACTTGTCACAGCAAAATCTCGCAAAGCGTTTCAACGTTTCATTTGTGACTATCCACAACGTTGTCTACCGGGAAGCATGGGGCCATGTGCTTCCCGGGCAGTATCCGCCTCCACAAGATACACGAAAAAGTGTCACCGAGGCTGATGTGCACGAAATGCGTACTCTGTACAAAAGTGGTACCAGCGCAAATATCCTTGCACAACGTTTTGGGATAACTCCTTCTCACGCATGGCGGATTTGCGTTGGGAAAGCCTGGGCGCATATCCCCTAGCCTCTTTCCCCGCCAGGGGCCGGCTTCGACCCGGCCCCTCACCGCCCCCGCACCGCCGCCATTACCAGCCCCAGCGCCTCATCCCGACTCAGTTGCGGCGTTTCGCCATCCGGCGCCAGCAGCACCGCGAGCATCGTCTGACAGAACAGCGCCAGCCCCACGCCAAGCGCCTTGTAGTGAATCGCTTGCTGCACGGCCTGGGTTTCGGTCTCGTGTTCTTCCTGCCAGACAAGGACTTGTTCCCGATCCGTCAGGCCGCGTTGCTCGGCCATCTTCCCTCCTAGGCCCGCGTAAACTGTTCGAGGTACCGCGTTCCCACCTGCAACACATGCTGGATGATGCCGCTCTGTTGGCCCGTATCCTGCACATGTTCTTGAATGCCATCCAGGATGAGTGATCCGACTTCCAGGAGCGTACCGCTCAGGTCATAGATCGGCACGATGCCACCCTCCGGGAACGCCGCCACAACTAGGTCGCGCATCCCTGCTGTGACATAGCGCGTCGTGAACACCCGGGCGCGCTGGTAGAGGTCGAGCTGCAGAAACCCGCGCCGGTGCGTTCCGAAGATGCCGCCGCCAACCTGGCGCTGGAAGTCACCCGTCAGCCCCAAAAACTCATAATGCGCTTCCACCCAGGGCGCGTCGACCGGCGGCACGAAGCGGCGTACTCCATGGAGACGCAATGCGATGGGCTGCCCCTGCGCATCCACCAGCGACGTCTGGAGGTAGAGATCGAGTGACGCGTAGACATTCGCGAGTGAGCCAGCAGCGAGAAGCGCCATGTTACCGTCTCCGTTTTGTGCCAAAGGTGGCGCGCTGGAGCTGGGCCATCACGTCACGCACCTGCGGCGACAGAACGCCAGAACTCCGCCCCAGGGTGATGCCAAACAACGCTCCGAGGTCCGTGCCTTCCGGTAGCCGAGGCGACGGCGGCGTGTTCGGCCAACCCCCGCCCATGTCGCGTGCCATCCAGGCACGCCCGATGAGCGTTCGGATGCGCACGCGCAACGGCTCTGCCGTATTGGCCAACGCGCGTCGGACGAATCCCAGTGGCGCCTGCCGACTATAGATCCCCGCGCCGGCCACAAACCCTTCCCCCAAGGAACCGCCGCCAAGTCCGACTGTCTTGGGGCCGATGCCGCGGTAGCCGCCATACTCGAGAATCGGTGCATACGGCGCCGAGTTCTGGATTTTCCACACCAACGGTGAGGACCCAGGCGTCACTGGGCTCCAATGGGCGCGCAAATAGCCCGTGTCCACCGGCGATGTTGCCACCAACTCGGCACGCAACGCCACTGCCTGCACCTGCACCGCCTTGCTGCCATCATCGGCCATGCGTCGCGCAAAGCCTTGGAGCCGTGACGCAAATCGTGCTGCCGTGGCCGTCATGGTGATGGAAATGAAGTCTGCCATATCCCTGATCTCGTCTAGGGAAACAACACCGCCCGCATGAATCGCATATGAAACTTGGCAGTCTTCTGAAAGAGTTTCACCTCTTTGGCGTAGACTTCCTGCACCTCGAACCGCCGCGTAAAGAGAAGAAACCGATCACCATAGCTGACGTCCCGCATCTGCTCCACCGTCCAGTCCCAATAACTATCCAGGACATCAATAACTGCTTCGGCGATGGAGGTGCGGCCCAGGGTCGCAAACACATGAAAATGCACGTCGAGCCGTTCTTCCGCTGTCTCAAACTGTGCCAGACTAGTCCCCGCGGCTTGCGGCTCCTCAATCACGACCCAGCCTTCGCCGCTGGGCTGCGGCTCATAGCCCGATAGGATGGGCATCTGCTGGGGAAAAGCCCTGTAGAGTCGCTGGTTCTCGACGGTGCGTGGCCCGAGCAAGCCAGGGACCAACGTTGGGTCATCCACCAGCGTCTGATAGATTCCCTCGAAAATGGCCGTCCGTCCGGTCGCCATAGCGCTATCCAGCAGTGCTAAGTAGATATAAAAAGGTTACTTAATTATATCTACTAAAATTCCATAACCTATTGATTATGAAGTACACATAATCAATCGAACCGTGCTGCTATCTGACCCCGAATTGGCAAAATGCAGGTTCAGCAGCCCGCTCCCGCCGCCATTGGTCCACCCCCATTGCGTTGTCAAGATCCCTGCGCTTGCCTGGCTGACATAACTTGTGGCATGCCCAATCCCGCCGAAATTGATGCGAACCTGGTTATTGGCTTGGAGCCCGAGGACGTTCATGTTGCTGAACTGTGCAAGTGATACGACGAAATCGCTCACGCCTGGCAACAACACAAAGTCCATCGCGAGGGTCGCACTGACAGTTGTTAAATTGGAAAACGTCTGATTAAACAGGCCACTGGTCGAGGAAATACGCCAGCTGCCGCTTAAGAGAGCCTGAGCATTTGCCATGGGACATCCCTCCCTGGGTGCAAAGCGCACAGATGGCGCGCCTGGAAAAACATGTAAACCGTGTTATCTCTACAATAAGGGTAGCACGCAGGAAAGTGAGAGTGACTAGGGGGAAGGATCAGCGGAACGAGGTGTGTATTCTGGGTTCAAAGAACTGCATCAACGCCTGATGCAAACGCCAGAGATGCGTGGCAAGAAAGGGCTGCGGGAGATTGTGGATAGATGCCCAAGAGACGGCGAGACTTTCTTGGGAAATTCGCAGTGTCCCATTCAGAACGGTCGCGACAAAAGTAAGGTTCGTATACTGGAAAGGGCCATCCTGGTACTGGACAATCGCTCCGTGCATCGGATCAGAGTCAAGACTCGTCAATCGATGCAGGTGTACATGATACCCGCTTTCTTCCTCGCATTCACGGATGGCACAGTCCTGAATGCTCTCTCCAATCTCTTGACGTCCACCGACAAACCCCCAATGCTGGTTATCGGTCCGTTGATGGACCAGAACTACCCAGGGAAAGGTGTCGAGGGCTTCCACCACGATGACCGTTGCGCTCGGTAGCAGCACCTTTGGCCACTGACGCACGGGTTGCCCAAGACTATCACGAAACGTCTCAAGCTGCGTCTGACGCACGTCATGGGTCAGCGAAAGTCCTTCCGGCAGTACGTGTTCAGGATTCATCAATATGTTCTCCTTCCATGCTATCACCAATCAGCGCCATCTGTTCGTCATATGTGATTACTCTATCGGCAAGCCGCAAAGGGAAAAGTCGTTTATAAGCCTCGCTGGTGTGGCATACACGGCAGTGAAGAATCCTTCCATGATTGTATGCCATGTAGGGTCGTCCGCAGATACTCTCTAAACGTTGCAGCGCTTCATTTTGAATAAACAGATGGCTGACATAGACAATGTCATGCATGATACTCATCTTGTCCCCATTCTTAAAAAAATGACTATACCACTACTCCGCCGCTTGTAAACTGCCCAGTCCCGTGGACATCAATTGTACAGCCCCCATCGGCATCCTGCTGTACGCTTGCGCCATAGATCAGCAACCGCACAGCATTGCCATCGTCCATCGCGTAGACGTCCTGGGCAATCGTCGCGCCGGGCCACGCCTGCATAACATGGGCCGTCAGTGCCGCCCGGTCGACGGGATAATGGATCTGGCCATCCGCGCGCTTGTCGTCAATCAGGTTTACCAGCACCACGCGTCCCAACTGCCCCAGCGTCGTCAAGAGTCCCACTTGTTCCGCAGGCGGGAGATGCTCGATGACGTCCATGCACCAGACGACGTGGGCATACGGCATTTGCACCTCGTCGCGTAGCACGATCACCTGTACATCATAGCCCCACTGCGCAAGACGCCAGCGGCAGAAGTCGAGTGAGCGTCCGTCCAGGTCCGCAAATGTAACGCGGTGCCCATAGTGAAGAAACATCATACCGTCATGCCCAGCGCCGCACCCGAAATCGAGGATTTGGAGAGCACCGAGTCCGAGTTGGAGAACCAACGCGTGGTATTTCCGCTTCCAGCCGTGAAGAAAATACCCGATGCTCTGGTAGCACAATATCGAACTCTCTTTGTAAAATGTCTGGACGTCCGGGTAGCGTGCGGCTTCTTCAAAGACCTTCTCGTCAGAGTCCGTACACCAATCAGAACGAAACGCATCGCCGAGGAATACCTTCAATTCAGCCCAAAGAGGGTGCCATGGTGGCGGAAATGCAAAAGAACGTTGTTGTATATTCATATGGTTTAGTTTACACTCTATTTGTGTCGGGTAGGGGTGGCCACCCCTCGCAAGTCTCTTGTACTTATTCTACAAGGGAGCTTGCCAGATACCCCCTCTATAGCCTGAATAAGAGGCATCTAATGGAAAGCCAGATCTGCACGAAGTGCAATATTGAAAAACCATTATCCGAATTTCATTTTGCGAACAAAAGACTCGGGGAACGCCAATCTATATGTCGCACATGTTACAATGCTCGTTCTGCTGCGTGGCGCGCTGCCCATCCTGAACAAAATCGTGCAGTGATTAAAGCATGGCAAGCTGCACACCCAGAAGAAGTCCATGCATATCAGAAAACCCAATATCAAAGACATCGTCTAAAGCGTTTAGCTAAGCAGGCAATAGGAAGAAAAATCCACCCAGAAAAAAATCGCGCAATCCAAGCAGCATCATACCAATTTCCAAATCGTGCATGAGAAATTCTCTATAGCCTAGAGGGGCTCCATTTCCACAACAATATGTTGCACTGCACGCTCCGCTCGTGCCACCGCTTCCTCCCGCGTCATCCCCGTCGCAATGACGCAGCCGGCCCGCTGCGTGTGGTTCGTCGTCACGGCAATCTCGTCGTCAACCCTGAGCGGGATGTCCACAAAGTGGACGCCGGGAAACGCATGGACTGCCTCAAGCCCCTGGATACTACCCACGCGCCCTGGTGCCGCGAAAACGTAGCGGATCGCAACGCCATGCGGCCTACTCGCCATGCACTCATGTCGTGTCACCGGTTCTCCTGTCGCCAACTTGATGGCAATGCCTACCACGTCAATGCCAGTTGCTAGTCCCACTTGGACGCTCGACATGTAGCCACCACTCAGCCGCGCGGCCATCTCAATTACCTGCGGGCCATCAGGCGTCAGGACCATATCGCCCTTCGCTATGCCCTCAGTGATGCCCAAAGCACGTGCGGCCCGTTCGGCGACATCGCAGATGGCTTGTTGGTCTGCTGGGCTCAAGATGGATGGTTGTTCGCCACCGTCCTCGATAATGTGCGGCGCAAACTCGTCAAGTCGGCTGTAATTGCGGTCGATGAACCCCGGTGTCTCGGCCCAGCCATCATGCAATACCGTCTCCGTAGAGATCTGGGGTCCCTCCAGCCACTGTTCCAGCATCACGCGTCCCGTTGGTGAGTGCGACTGACTATGCGCAAACGCCCAGGCAAGATCCACGCCACGCGTAAGCCGCAGCACGCCTCTGGCACCGCGACTGTCTACAGGCTTCAGAACGAGTGGTACACCATCCCATGGACCAACCAATGTACGCAATTCTTCACAATTGGGAAAACGCGCAGATGCCACTGCGGCAAACCAAGGGATCGGTATTCCCGTTTCGAGGAAACGCAGCTTCATGGCAAACTTATCGCTCGTCAAACGTGCAGTCTCGACACTGATCCCCGGCAACCCCAGTGCTGTCATAACAGCTGCGACCGTCTGCGGCACATCAGCCGCAAGGGCGATCACGCCATGAATCGGCCCCATGCGCTGGACGTACTCGACAGCGTAGGCAACCGTTTCTTCAACAGCGTAGGTGGAGACGAAGATGGCTTCATCGACATAGGCAAATCCGGGAGCCTGCGAATTGCCATCCGTAGCAACGAGGTGATACCCTAGTTGCCTGGCACGTCGGAGCGCGGGGATACTCTCTCTGCCTGCACCAATGACAAGCAGCGTTTTAGCCACAATACATACCTCCGTTACAATTTATCGTTGTCCCAGTGATATACGCCGCCTCATCACTACACAAGAATGCTACAATACTCGCCACCTCATCCGGTGTCGCAATGCGTCCAAGCGGGATACTCGCCACTTTCGCTTGCCCTGCCGGCGTTGCCAGCTCGTCGGCTACCATTCCTGTCGCCACGAGACCAGGAGCCACTGCGTTGACCGTAATGCCATCGCGCCCGTAGAGCCGTGCGAGGGAACGTGTCAGGCTTTGCAGACCGCTCTTACTTGCCGCATAGTGCGTTTGATTGAAACCACCGATTTGCCCACCAATAGACACAAGGTTTACGATGCGTCCCCATTTCTGCTGCTGCATCAGCGGAATCACCTCTTGGCAGAGTCGAAACGGCCCCTGAAGATTGACACGGAGCATCGTCGACCAATCGGTATTCGTTAACGTAAGAAACGGTTTTTCTTGTGCTAGAGCCGCATTGTTTACCAAGATATCGATCGTATCTAAGATGGCTCGTGTCCAGCGTACAACTGTTTCAATCCTCCCGTCGTCTTCCAGTGCCATTTGGACCGCCCACGCCTGCCCACCCGCTTGCTCAATAGCATGAACGACCGCTTCCGCTTGCTCGCGCCGTACGTGATACGTCAGCACTATATGTGCCCCGGCCTCGGCTAACGCCAGCGCGATACTGCGCCCGATGCCACGTGAGCCACCCGTGACGAGGGCCGTTTTGCCGAGGAGCGACATACGTTAGCCTTCCGTATTTCTGGATGCATCAGGTAGTGGCATCTGCGTGCGAAAGATCAATGCCATTACCGTCTCTCCATTCGGAAGCAGCGTGCGACCAGGATACAAACGACAGAGCAGGTTCGTACAGCCTCGTTCTTGGTAGAGGCAGTGACACGTCGGGCAAAATTCCCCAGGGCCGCGCTCATGCCGCATATCACGATGCCGCCCAAACAGGCCACACTGCTTTGCCGTACAGCCATGTTCTTGCACCTGACAATGACAGGTAGCGCATGTCGTGATCCGTTCCCAGTCCGTTTCCATGGCACACCTCCTTACACCGGCAACATCCTGCGTACAGGATCGCTGCCGTCCCAGTCACAAGCGGCAGCAGCGATGCCAGCGAAGAGTTCGGCGCGGCCGTGGGCGAGGTCCATCACTTCAATGACTGTACCCACTTCATCACCCCCCACGAAGCGACAGTGAAGTTTCTTGTGACATTCGCACACGACGTCTGGCCGCAGATAGGCAAAAGGTCCCCGTGTACCACCGGTCCCTTGTTGCGCCACCCAATACCCCGCAGCAAGCGCCTGGCCCACGGTACGCGCAAAATCATAGGTGCCATACCCGAGATGTTGGACCCCAGCGTGCTCATAGACATGCTCACCATAGGTATCAACATCTTCTTGGAAATCCCGGTACATGGACGGTGCATCATTCCGTTGTTGGATCAACTCTATTTGCATGGCGCCACTGTTCGCTAGCGCCAAGGAGAGGTCGACGGCTGACGGCTTCCCCATGTATGTGAAGTCCGGCGTGACGAGCCGCTCGATGTAGAACCACGGCCCCACGCCGAGCACCGTCGCCCAGTATTGCATCGCTGCTTCGATGTCGGTCACCACGTAGCCAATCTGGATCAGGTCACCAAAGATACGGCTCATAGTGGCATACTCTCCCTAGAATCAGGCTTGTAATTTTCAATCAACTTCTGAAGAGCTTCTTCAGGTGAGAGTGACTGAAAAACGTAGACATATAGATGCAAGGAACCAGCTCTATAAGACTCGCGACGATACAGATGTGCTGTTTTACGGAGGAATGTATTTATGAAGGTAGAAGAAAAAGGTACCGCTCCTCCAAAGGAAACAATTTTCTCAGAAGACGCTTTCTCATGTATGTACAACACAGGATTTGTGATGTCATGTCTCACATGCTTCCCATCACTTGGCCCGCCGATCAAGAGCACGCTTCGTATCTCACTCATATCGCGGTCCTCTCTTCCGTACCACATGCGATAGCCCACACCACCATCGTTTGGCATGCCGCACGCGCCGCTTCCAATGCGGGCCAGCGGGCGTCTCTTGGCGCAAACGCCGCGCCTGGTGTCCATTCATGGCGCTACTCCTTCTTGGGTGTCATTCCACCAATTTTCGGCCCCGCTTGTAACAGCACTTCATCAAACACTGGGGCACCCCACCGCGCCACGATGCGTTCCACGATCTGCTGCGGTGCCATGCGTGCCCAAGCACTACACTCATCCTTGCTACCTGCCGGCACAAAGCATCCAGCTGTGCCGATACGCAGATGCGATGTATGCGATGTATGCAGACTCACCACCAGATCCGCAAGCCCGCCATCCTCGATGCCTTCCTCGATGCTCACAAATCGTGGATAGACATAGGGCATCAGCATCGTGCGTAACTCCTCACGAGGAAAAGGCTTAAGCCGTCCGATACAGACAACACCAAAGTCTTCATGGTACTGCGTCTGCATGAGTCGACGTACCGCCAATGCCGTCGCGAAGGTATTCCCCAGACAAAAGATCGTTCCATCGTTGCCCATAGATACTATCGCACAGCCATCGTGACGCACCCCGATATCCGGTTCTGGATCTGCCACCGGTTCATACGGCATCAGCAGTGCCAGCGGCCCCTGGGGCTGTGCCAGGCGCTGTGCCAGGGTCTCGGTGAGGTCCCGCGTATCCATGGCATAGTGGAGTTGCATGTTGGGGAAGCTGCGAAGAATGGGGATATCGTAGAGACCGTGGTGTGTCGCCCCATCGAAGCCTGCGAAGCCAGAGCGGACACAGAGGAATGTCACGGGCAAACCCATGTAACACACGTCATGAAGCACCTGGTCATAGGCACGCTGCAGAAAGGTGCTCTGGATACACACCACCGGCTTCTGGCCACCAAGCGCTAAGCCTGCCGCCATCGAGACGGCATGCTGCTCCGCCATGCCTACATCGATGACACGGGTAGGGAACTGCGCCATGACCGGTTCGAGGCCAGATGCGTAGGGTGTCCCTGGCGTCAGCACCGTGATTGCCTCGTCACGTGCCATGATGCGCGCTAATTCTTCTGCAGCCACCGTGGCATAGGTGCGTCCGGTTACGGTGGGTGAGGCACCAGCGCCAGTGACTGGGTCGAATGGCATCGAAAAATGCATACGGTAGGGGTGGGTAGCAGCGCAGGGGAGTCCACGGCCTTTCTCAGTTTTGACGTGGATAATCTCTGGACAAGTAGAACGCCTTGCTATACGCAAACGGTTAATTAAGGTTTCACAATCATGTCCATCACAGATATCCCAATACGAAAAACCAAGTGCCTCAAAAAATGCCGCAGCCGGAGGTGGCGACTCGGTTTGTATCCCCAACTGACGTATGCCTCCCACTGTAGGCGGAATCGCCATCCCATTGTCATTGAGCACGACAATGACCGGCAAGTCCGTATCGGCGAGATAATTCAATCCCTCAAAGGTCAATCCCTCACCAAGCGTCCCGTCGCCCACGACTGCGACGACGCGGTGCAGGTCCCCAGCCGCGCGCATCGCTTGGGCGAGGCCCACGGCGGTTGAGAGCGCAGTACCCGCGTGCGTAGCGTCCATGATGTCGTGCGGACTGTCGCTGCGTTGCAGGAAGCGGGACATGCCATTAAAACTGTTCAAACCTGGAAATTGCTCAGCACGGCCCGTGAGAATGCGATGCGTATAGCCTTGATGGCCCGTATCAAAAAGCAGCTTGTCCTGTGGCGAGTCGAACACATAATGGAGCGCGATCGTCAGCTCTATCACGCCGAGGTTCGCCCCAATGTGGCCGCCCGTACGTGAGACCGTGTCGATGAGGAAGGTACGGATGTCCGCCGCGAGCGCGGACAACGCGTCGAGCGGTAGCTGCTTGAGTAGCGTTGGCGTCAACGTCATCAAATCTGTCATACTAGGCCCCCCAGATGTTCCTACTCTCTTTACTGAGACCACACTACTTCTAATGCAGCTTCAAGAGCACTCATGCCTAATGGCCTACTTCGTACTGGAATACTGTTCAGTAATACCCTAAGATCATCGAGGGCCATTTCCATAATATAGACCGTTTCATGGAGTGGATCACCCTTCAGAGGAGAAAGTATCGCTTCTTTTCGTGCCTGAACCCGTGCCAACAAATCTATGTTATAGGCATGAAATGAAGGAAACCCTAATCTTCGCGCATATTCCTCAGCATTTTCCTGCTTCTGCATCATACCCCCAGAGATCTGCATACCCTTCCTGCCCCACGTGTTTTTTCCTTGCAATTGTATTCCTACATGGTGATACTATAAATCACTATAGGATTTACTAGGTTACGCTGCACTGTGTTACGCTAGGTTTGGTTTAGCCTCGTTTCGTTGGGCTTAGTTTCGCTACGCTGTGTTCAGCTCGTTTTGGCTTGGCTCCGCTAGTTTGTCACAAAGACCGGGGAGTCATAAACTCCCCGGTTTCCCACAATGCGTTATATCCTTCTCGTCCAATATGTTGCTTATTCCATTGTAGCACATCAGGGTTGTCGGCAAGATAGGCAAGGATCTCTTGCAAGCTAAAATGAGAGTGTGGTCGCCACAAAGCCTCATAAATGTTCTTGATGACGAGATAATCTTCTTCGTAGTCTACAGTGAGTCGATATGCACCATAGTCCACCGGCGCAAAGACACGCCCTACGTCGAACTGGTCCGTGTTGCGCCACGCATACGGCGAGACGTGCTCCCGATCCTGAGCAGCTCTCGCCGTTTGCGCAAGGCGTTGCAGGGCCTTAAACGTGTAGCATTCTACGTCGAGGCCATCGGGAAAGTGGTAGCCTCCGATGCCATGCGTCCCGGCACCAGTCGCCAAGCCTACAAGGTCAAAACTATTCTCTTCTCGTTCGTCAATAACGGCATCAATGAATGCTGGATCGATACAGGGACAGTCAGCGGTCACGCGGACTACGCGCTGCGCATCATAGAAGAACGCCGCACGGTAGTAGCGATCCAGCACATCGTCCGTACTGCCGCGGTAGCATGTTATCTTGTGTTCATAACAACAGTGCGAAATTGCATCGTCTTGCGTCAGACGCGTCGTCGCCACCACGATACGTTGCACCCCAGCCGCCGCTGCAACCCGCTCCACGATACGTACCAGCATCGGCTTGCCACAGAGCGGCAGCAGTGTTTTTCCCGGTAATCTTGACGACCCCATCCGCGCTTGTACGATAGCAACAGTATTCACTTGCCATCCCCTCTGTGCTCTGCCACCCACGCCGCCCGCGTCTTCCGCATAGGCCGTAGGCCGTCGCTCGGATCGCGGCGCCATGTTACGTCCGCCAGTTCGCTCGGCGCCGGCTGCTTGACACCATCACCGTCTGCCCTCTCCCCGTCACGAATGAGCTGGATCACGGGCGCAATCTGCTCCGGGAGCCAGCAGTGGCCAGCTCGAAACTCATCTCCCGTCCCATCAAGATCAAGATGGAACTCCACAAGTTCTGCATGCCAACGTAAAACCGCACGCAGAATGACTGCAGGAGAGACAGTATGGTCTGACCATCCCACCTCCCACTCACGGCGATATCGCCAACTCGCCGGAATCGGCATCGTGTCTAACGTGGCTAACGCGGCAAGGTTCGCCTCGTCAACCGGTGTTGGGTACGCAGAGCTACAATGGAGCACGGTCAGTGACGTACACCCTGCCGTGAGAAGGGTCGTTACCGCGTGCTGAACTTCCGGCAGCGTCGCCATACCCGTCGAGAGGATCACAGGCTTCCCCGTCTGCGCGCAGGCGATCAAGAGCGCGTCCCACGGGAGTTCATAGCTGGCGATCTTGAATATGTCCACGTGTGGGAGTAACTCTGTCACAGCGTCGAGGTAGAACGATGTGCAGGCAAACAGTAGCCCACGCGCGTGACACTGTTCCGCGATCGCTGGCAAGAACGCAACCGGTAGCTCCCAGGCCTTACGTGCCCGGTGCAAGGCGCTCGTCGCCAGGATCTCTGGTGCGAAGAGACGATCAAGACGGAAGAGCTGGAATTTTACTGCATCACAACCAATATCAGCGGCAACATCGATGAACTGCAGGCAACGACCAAGGTCCTGGTGATGATTGGAACTCACCTCGGCTATGAATTGCGTCATGACTTACCCCCGCCGCAGGATCTCTGTCGCCTAATTCCGCTGGGTTGCCTCAGACATCGTAGTCATCTTCGCAAGATCGTCACTAGGCTGAACCTCTCGTCCCGTCACGTAATCCACGTACCGATGCTTGTGCCACAGAAACGTTCCGGTCCAAACCACGAGCTCCAGCGGAATCCACCAGTGCAAGTACGCGAGATAGGCAAACGTCGCGCCCACGCCGAGCATCACGCCACCGGCGAGAAAGCCGCTCAGAATCGCATGCCATTGGGCTTGACGCGGAGTCAT
>ERZ1292642.1209-Hain-H14-01um-R1-1209-length-12557-cov-5_pt1 | contig 12557 bp, 16 predicted proteins | sample MGYA00564403_ERZ1292642 | MGnify/ENA primary metagenome ERZ1292642 (study PRJEB36523, sample SAMEA6512643) | groundwater metagenome | collected 2019-01-09 | study: AquaDiva: Metagenomics assemblies of 32 groundwater samples | reverse complement strand
GCTGGTATTCAGTTCCTTATGGGATCTGCGAATAATGCACTAGCGGGGATTGCTGGTATTCAAGATACTGCAAACCTCGGCGCCCTGGGGTTCTTTGCTGGAGGGTTCGGCCAGTCAAGTAGCGTACCGGAGCGCGTGAGGATTACAGCGGGCGGTGATATGGGAGTAGGTGTCTCAGCGCCGGGCGGAAAGGTCGGGATCGCTGGAGGGGTGAGTATTGGTGCAACGTATGCCACAATCGCTCCTCCAACAAACGGAGTTATCATCGAGGGAAATTTCGGCCTGGGGGTGTCTTCTGTAACAAACAGGCTGACGCTTATCGACAACACGGCAGCAGCTGCAGTATTTTTTCGGCAAAACGGTGCGGGAGACCTGCTGGTTTTGAATGCTGGCGCGACCGAAAGGTTTCGGATTAATAACGCGGGAAGTTTTCTTCCAGAAAACGGAGTATCTCGACTTGGCGAAGCGACTAACTTGTGGGCCAGACTGTACCTGGATTACACAAATACTGGAACTGTGGGGGCAGTGACTATTAACAAACCGGCAGGTCGCGTGAACATTGCGGCAGCGGGCACCTCAGTAGTTGTAACGAATAGCGTGGTATCGGCGGCAAGCCATGTATTTGCGGTCATGTCTAGTGCGGACTCAACTGGCCGCGTGACGAGTGTTGTCCCAGCAGCAGGTAGTTTTACGATTAACACTGTGGCAGTAACAGCGCAGGCATCATTTGATTTTGTGGTCTTCAACGCTGATTAAGTTTAGGGAGTGTAAACAATGTCTGAGAACGATCTCAAGGAAGTGAAGCAGGTTAGTGAGGTGGATGGGTTTAAGTTACACGTGTTAAGGCTCCAGATGGCTAATTTCAACCTGGAATATGCAGCAGCTCAGGTTCGCTTCCGGGAGGCTCAAGTTGAGCTTGAGCGCCGCAAGGAGACCCTGGCCGACGAATATCGGGAGAGATATGGGGTCTCTCTCGATGCCGTGCAGACGGACGGCTCTGTGTGGTTTTATCATGTGTCGAAAGAGGGCTGATCGCGTCCAGCCTGCGCATCATGCGCGAAGGAGCGCGGGATACCCACGGGGATTGAAAGGGGTAGTGACCGGCAAGATGAGGCACGAATCATATGTAGTGGGGACCGAAGGATACACGTTTGATGGGGATCTCGACCTGCGGCTCTATCGAGTGAGCGCGGATAAGGCCGCGTTTGAAGCTGGTGGGGTGCTCGTCCTGGATTTCACCTCTGGCAGAGTAAAGCTGGGGGCCGGTGTGAGTCTGGAGTTTGCGGTCGGTGCGGGTAACTTCGATATGTCCTCCTCGACTGGGACGTTCAAGACTCCTTCTGGTCAGCATTCCTTCGCGGGGGCTCTCACGATCACCTCTGCGGGCGCGAACGCGCTAGCAGTTGGGGCGAATGGGGCGACGAATCCTGTACTGAAGATCGATGCGAGTACCGCGAGCGTTGCGACAGGTGTGAGCGTGAAGGGCGCAGCGGCTGCAAGCCGAGTCGCTGTGGCGGTGTTGTCGAGTGGTGCGAACGAGGGCCTTGACATCGATGCCAAGGGCTCTGGGACGATCCGCCTGGGGAACGCCTCGACTGGGAATATTGCTCTGGCGCGTCCGGTGGATGTCACGGGGGCGATCCTGGGTACCTCTGCCGGAGCACAGGCTCTTGCAGTGGGTTTGGCAGGGGCTACGAACCCAGCCCTTGAGGTGGACGCCTCTACGGCCTCCTCAGCTACGGGCGTCCGTGTCAAGAGCGCGGCTGCGGCAAGCGGCGTTGCGGTTTCTGCGATCAGCTCCGGCACAAATGAGAACCTGACTCTGGATGCAAAGGGTTCCGGTACTATCACGCTTGCAACGACCTCGACTGGGAACATCGTTGCTAAGCGCGCACTCGTTGCTGACCTGGGGATCACCTCCATCGGGCCGACAGCGGGCATCGGGTATGCAACCGGAGCTGGCGGCACCGTGACTCAGGCGACTAACAAGAGCACGGCTGTCACGCTCAGCAAGGTCTGCGGAACTATTGTGATGAACGGCGCAGCTTTGGCCGGGGATACGACCGTCGCATTCACCCTGACGAACACCGCAATCGCTGTGGATGATATGGTCCTTGTGAACCATGACCTGACGGGGACCATGGGGGCCTATTCGTTCGGAGTCACACCCGCAGCGGGGTCCGCGCTCGTCTCAGTGCATAATAACACGGCTGGTTCTCTTAGCGAAGCTATTCAGCTTCGCTTTGTGGTGATTAAAGCTGTTGTGGCATAAGCGGCATAAACACGACAGGGGGAGGGTTTCCTGCTCTCCCCCTTCTTATGGGGAGAGATCATATGGCAGATGAAACTAAAGTAGAAGGCACCGGGGGGCTTAGTCTGGAAGCCATGCAGACAATGCTCCAGCAGGCTCTGCAACAGCAAATGTCTGGTATCGGGGACCAGGTGAAGGATGCGGTGAAGGCTGTGGTGGCTGATGAGGCTGCAACGGTCAAGCGAGAGAGAACAGCCCAAGACGCGGCAAAGGGAGCCGAAGCAGATCCGGTCCTGGGAGTAGTTGGCCCGTATATCGCCCCGGTGGCGATGGAGGCACGAGGAGCGGTAGATGCGGCGGTGTTCTACCCGTCCCATCCCCAGGCACTCAAGTATGCCACCGAGATCGAGCAGACGCACAGCGCGTGGGCGACACGGGGCATCCACACGACTCGTGCAGAGATTTGGACCTACGTTCAGGGTTTGCATCGGCAGGACATCGGCAAGGCCGAGCAAGAGGAGGCCGAGGCCGCCACGAAGAGAGCAGCCCTTGCGGGGAGCGTGGGTATGGGTTCCTCGGATCGTCAGGCCCAGGAGCGGGACCCATATAGTATGACCCTGGAGGAATTGGAAAAGGCGTTGGATGGAGTGATATTGTGATATAGATTGACATCTGGAGGATGCTTCTTATGACCTTTCACTTAACTCTCGCGGATGTAGATGGTCGTCAGGTACGCGCTGCTCTTCTGAATGTGCCTGACCGTGAGCCTGATGCGCTTCTTCATACGGGGGCCGTGGCTCTTGCCCGCCTGGTGTTGGCCTACGATGCGCTTTTCAAACCAATTACTTTTTCTCCAAACGAAAGGACCAGTGATGCCTAGGGGTGGGCATAACAAAGGAACGGGGAGAGTGTCTGAGTGCCATCCTGATAGGAAACATCAGGCGTTTGGGTTGTGTGCGGCTTGTTACATGAAAGACTACGGAGAGAAGAATCCAGACACTCGGTACCGACTGCGTGGTCTGAGCGGTTTTACGGAAAGGGATTACAAGCGCCTATTCCAGCAGCAAAAGGGGTGTTGCTTAATCTGCAGCCAGAAAGAGACCTCGAAGAGCAAGGGAAAAGTTACAAGACTGGCTGTTGATCACGATCATACCACTGGAAAAATAAGAGGGCTGCTGTGTCGTCGTTGTAATAGAGCAATAGGGCTGTTTGAGGATAGTCCAGAGTTGCTTTTCAATGCTCTTCATTACCTTGAGGAGCATGTTACTTACTCTCCAAGCGAAAGGAAGAGTGTTTTGTAGATGGCTGATAATGTAATCACTTTCTCTGTACTCAATAATGATGCCCCGAACGTTGCCATAGCCATGCGTACCTATCAACTGGCAGAGCGACAGCTTGTGCTCGGGCAGTACGCAGCGAAATATACCCTTGAACAGAGAATGGGCACGACCCTGCGTGTCATTCGGCACAAGCGGATCGGTCTCCCAATCGCCCCCCTGTCCGAGGGCGTGACCCCCGACTCTCGAAACATCACCCTGGAGAAAGTTGATGTAACCCCCGAGCAATGGGGTCTCGTCGTTACGATGACTGATATATCTCAGATTACTCTGAAGCACCCCATTCTGGCTAAAGCTGTGGAGCTTGGCGGGATGGCTCTCTCGGAGACCATTGAGCGTGAGATTGCCGAAGTGCTCATGGGAGGCACCGGGGTTATCTATGTTGGGGGCGGGACCCGCACGAGCTTGGGCACTGGGGACATCCTGGCATCCGGCTCGATCTTCAGCGCGCTCTCCAGCCTGCGTACTCTGGGGGCGATGCCTGTTCGGGGCTCTCTCTACGGTGGCGTGATTCCCCCACAGATGGAAATGGACATGATGGCGGATGATACCTTTAAGACCGCCACGACTCGCCAGAACATCGAGGCCCTCGAATACGGGCGGATTGGGTTCTGGGCCGGGGTTGAGTGGATGCGGGGGAACTTCCTCCCGACCTTCAGAGGTGTTGCGGCTAGCACGACAGCGGCTGCAAATGCTACAAAGGCTCAGCACACAGACCAGGCTACGGGGGGCACCTTCAGTGCGAACGAGGTTGTGAAGCTCGTGGTTGTGGCGCGAGACGCGCTCACGGACTACGAGCGCAAGATCAGCCAGACCGCCTCCGTAACGATGGGCGCGGGTACAAACGTGCGCTCTCTGGACGTGAAGACCCCTACCAGTACCAACTATGTGTACGATATCTATGCCTCGAAGGCAGACGGCGGGGACCCGTTCCTGTGGTTGTCTCGTGTTGCCAACAGCACCACGAAGACCCTGACCGAGTTCTCTGACGTGACGGGCACTGCGAGCCCGCCGGAGGCCCCAGCCGATACAATCGAGACCTTTGTTGCCTGGATCTTTGGCAAGGATGCTTTCATGCGCGTGGAGCTGAACGGGATGAGTATGCAGAGCTTCAGGACCCCGGATGGGGCTTCTGACTCTGACCCGTTGAATCAGCGCAAGAAGGTTGGTTGGAAGGTCATGTTCAAGTGCGGCATCCTGGACGATAACTACATGCGCCGCATCGAGGCCATCTCGACATACGGGGCTGAGTTACCGGCCTAAGCCGGTCTAAGCAGGGGTAAGGCTCCCGCGAGGGGGCCTTACCTAGCGGAGGGGGAGGAGTGGCTGAGAAGAAGAAGCCCGGAAGAAAACCTGGTGTACCCCAGGGGCCGAGGAAAGGGACGCTCTCTCGATCCCCACGGCTTCCAAGGACGCCCCAGGCGACTCTCGATAGGCTAGAACAGAACAGGCTCGTGGATGTTGTGCTGCGTTTTCATCACAGCATCAACGGAGTCAACTATGGGCCGGGTCGGGTTCGAGTCAAGCACTCTCTGGCTATTGCTCTCAAGGGTCAGGAGACAAAAGCCTCCGAGGAAGTTACCCGCTTTCAAGGAACTCGAACCAAGATTATCGAGCCTATCTCGCGAAGACAGATCACAGTGAGCCCCGAGGGCTTGAGCGAGTACCTTGGGATTGCAACCTCAGACCCATACGCGGGTCTACGGTAGAGGAACATCACATGAAACCAGCACGAGTCACTATCGTTAGAGGGACAGGAGTTGGGGAACAGACCTCCATCGAGATCACTGTGGATGCTCAAGGAGACATCTTCGAGCAGCTTCGAGCCGGGTATCATGCGCTCGATCAGAGGGTGTGGACCAAAGGACTCTGGATGCAAGCCCACGTCGAGAAGCTCCGGGAGCTTCCCAAAGAAGTCCAGCTCGGGGTGATCGAGGCTATTGACATCCTCTTTGGGCAGCGTCAGATCCCAGAGTACCTACTGAGGCGGCTTGATGAGGCCCGCGCAGAGGCCGGAGTCGAGACCCCTGCGGAGAGCGAGCGTATAACAGAGGAGCTTCGACATGTGGGTTAAGCTTGTATACGAGAAACCCGGCAGCGATTTCAAACTAACATACATATTGCCAATGGAGGAGGCAATAGACCATGTTGGTAGGGCGCTGAGAGAGGCCGAGAACTCTCCTACTCGGAATTTCTCTATCCACATTTCGTTATCGGAGGAATTTCCTGATGGCAAGTGAACAGCTTGTGATCTTACGCGTGGACCCTCTGGACCCCCTATCGAGTTTAGTGTTTCCTGCGGTCTCTCAGCGAGTCCTGGAGATGATGCGAGAGACCATGACAGAGGCCGATCCCATTCTGATCGTGCGCCAGTTACTCGCCCGCGTGGCCGGTGGGGACCCAGGCATACTCCTGTTGGCCTTTGTAGGGCCTCTTAGCGGTAGGGTGAGAGGGCATCTCTTGTGCACCCTGGAGACCTTGGGTGACTCTCGCTGGGTGTATGGGTGGCAGGCAAAGGTTGATGGAGATGGCGGGGACGTGCTCACACGCGCCTTTGCACAGTCTGATGCTTGGGGGGCCTCAATGGGCGCAACACAGTTTGTCATGACGACACGTCGCCCGGAGAAAGCCTGGGAACGCAAGTACGGATTCGAGTCTATGCGACACTTTATGTCTCGTTCTGTTCCACATGAAGCGAAAGGGGGTGATTCGGCGAGTGGGTGATCCGATTTCCTTAGCGATTCTAGGGGGAACAAGTCTTTTGAGTTCGAGTCTGCCGATGTTGTTTGGTGGGGGCGGGTCTACCAAGACCCCGCAACCAATCCCGTACTCGGGGGGACAGCCGCTATCGTTCCTCTCCACGGGGCCAGACAGCTACGTGGACGCCTATACCGGTGTGACCTATCGCTGGTCTGGCAAGGGTGCCCGATGGAAACCTACTGGGCAGATGAGCGCACAAGAGCTAGAACCGTTCTTGGGGCAAGCTCGGACAGGGGGAGGCCCGTTCTCGTTCACACAGCCCGCCACAGACCTTCTTCAGCAGTATTACGAGTCTTTTGTTAAGCCGGAGGTTCAAAACTACTACACGGCTGCCGGTCTTGGCCGCTCGGGAGCGACAGGAGAGGCTCTTGCCCGCGCGGGGACAGAGCTTTCCTGGCAGGACTTGCTGCGTCGTCAGAACCTCGTCACGGGGGGCTTCGGTCAGGCCCCTGTGTACGGCCCACAGCCGGGGGGCAGCGGCCAGAACCTTGGTGCAATGGGGGGACAGGCCCTTCAGAATATCGGGGGTCTTGCAGCTCTCTACTCGCTAGGTAGGGGAGGGTCTCCATCTATAGGCGGCTCGCCGTATCTATACAGCCCTCCGTCCACCCCTTATACAGGACCCAGTCTTGGTCTCCCTCCGGCTCCGCCCGGATCGTTTACACCCTTTTATAGTCCTTTCCAGTGAGAGGTGAGATGACGTGGCTTTGTTTGATTTTCTCCGTCCCGCCGAGGCCGCTACCGAAGAGGAGAGCGGAGGGGGGCTCGGGGGTATAGACTCCAAGGACCTCATGACTCTGATGGTCCTTCAGCAGACCCCTGTTCTCAAGCCCTTTGCTCCGATATTCGCAGAACAGATGAAGCAGCGGCGGGGGCAGCGGCGGGCTCAGGCATTTGGCACGGGTCTTGCGGAGGCCAGCCGTCTGGCCGAGTCAGGAGACTTCGAGGGGGCCTCGCAGGTACTAGCAAGGACAACCGCGCAAGCCGGGGAGAAAGATGTTCCCCTCCTCATGAAGCAGTATGAGGCCCTGGAGAAAAAGCAAGCAGGTCGCAAGGCCGGGGAGACTCTTCGACAGGTATATGAACCGCTGATCGCTGAGAGGCCGGAGCTTGCGCACCTCTTCGGGAGGAATATTGATCCATCGCAGATCCCTGCCCACCTGGGGCGACTGGGCTACGAGTTCCAGAAGCAGGGGGCAGTCTCTATACCGGCCTCCCCTCTTACAGGAAAGCCTGCCCCCGGTCTGCCTCCGATAGTTATTCCAGATACTTTGACTATAGAGAACTTGATGAGGGACCCGGAGTTTGCACGTATCGCTCAGGAGAATAAAGTAGACCCCGTGATTCTTACAAACTGGATGAACACAGGTACCCCGCAAGAGAAGCAGTTTGCGTTGAGCATCATATCTCGGATCGCGGAACGGGCTCCCAAGGAAGTCATGGCCCGCGCCCTCCAGCAGAAAGCCGGAGAGACTGCTATCACAGAGGCCAGCAGGTTGCGGGTCCTGGGGGCAGAGGAGGATAAAGAGCGCCGTATGGCTCTCATGCCCGCAAAAGAGCAGCAGCAGCTTATGGTGGAGGCCGGTATCTCCCCAAAGTCTTGGGATAAGATGTCGACCGATGAGGCCCTCCAGGTCCGAGGGGCTCAACACGATAACGAGGCAAAGAAAGCCCTGGGTGTCGAAGCCGCACGGGAGAAAGCAGAGATCGGTATCCGCAGGTCCCGATATCTCCTGGAGGCGTTCCCTGAGAAACATGCATGGGTCAAGGATACAGAGCTGCCCCTCGATTCCTTCGTGACAGTCGAGCAGGCTGCGGGTATGCCGAAAGATAGCCTGGTTTTCTTAGACCCCGCTAGCCACCGTCAACTCGCTGGGTTTACCTCTCTGGAGAGCATCATGGGTCTGCTTGAGCAAGCGGCTGATGCCGCGCTCCCCGAGAGTAGAACGATGACTGTCTTTAATGCCATCAGGCTCGCGGTCGGGCGCGGTATAGGTGGAGACCCGATGATTAAGGTTTACGATGCTCTCCGCAAGGGGGCAAAGCTTCCTGTTGCGGTCGGGCTCCAGCAGAGCGCGCAGAACCTCTCTGAGGCAGACCGGGAGACTGTCACCCCGTTCTTCCCTGGAGACCGGGACACGGTAGAGAGTGCAAAGGCAGGCATCAAAGCCTTCTACGGCATTTCGAGGGCCAAAAAGAACTCGCTTCTCTTGAAGCCTACTGTCCCCTTTGATCTGGGGCTTGGGGTTGGGACCACAGTAAAGTCTAAGAGTGGTAAAAAGGGAGTGATTGAGTAAGATGGCTGAAGAGTTCAAGAACACATACAAGCTCCCTCGAAGCGGGAAGACCCTGCGCTCTAATGAAGATTGGTCTCCGTCCGAGCTGGCGGAGGCCGATCTTCAGGCCCTTGCGGCTGCGCGGGTGCCCCCTCAAGAAAAGTTTATGGCTGTTCCGGGAGAGGCACTTAGGGATGTTGCCACAACCGGGGTCGGGAAGCTTTTGGAGATACTTGGTAAGATGGACCCCCAGTACGGAGTGCCCCCTATTCCAAGTGAGATACCGCAAGAATTTGCAAAAGGGATTGTCCCGCAAACTCGTGGGGAGCTTCTGACGGCAGCCGCTACGTTGCCGATGATGGCTATGAAGCCTGCGACCACTCTTGGGATGGCCGTTAAACAGGCAGGAAAGCGAGCAGCAACAGAAGCAGGTGCAGCGGCTCTTGGGGCAGCAATCGAGAGCAAAGATCCCTTCAAGGCCGGTCTTATGCAGGGGGTGTTCTCGCTTGGGATGGAGGCTTTCCCTCTTTTCAGGCCCGCATGGAACGCTCTCCGTTTGCGAACAAGCGCAAAGGTCTTGAGTGATGCTGACCTGCCACGGATCGTAGACGCGATCAACCAGTCTGTGCCTGAGATCCCTACGATTAACCCGGCCACTGGAGAACCCGTTGCAGGGGCGGCTATTACAAAAGGAGATCGAGTCTCGGATGTACTGGAGTGGGTTCGAGGTGGAGGTTTCACTCAGTTCAGCGATGAGTACGATGCAGGAGAGGTACTTATAAAAAGGATGGTCATGAGGACGGGAGGGCGGGAGGCTGAACAAGCCCAGCTCAAGAGTATCGATACTGTATATAGGGGTCTCTTGAGTCAGGGTATCTCTGAGCCGCAGGCCCGGCAGATGGCCACAGCCCGTATGCAGCAGGCGCTTGCAGGTACAAGCGCGTGGGTTGAGCCAAAGTTTTCTATCCAGCCTCTTAATATCGCAATGGAGCGGGACCCTAATGCGTCCATCCCGTTTAGTACAGTGCTCCAGGACCTCAAGAAAGCCCGCTCTCTGGCTTATGGAGATACAAGCCTCCCTAAGACCCTTACCGAGGCTGGCTTCGATCCACGGGAAGCCTATCGGGACGCGAGTATGCAGTTCCGGGATTTACTGTTTGAGAAGAGCCCCCGCGCCTCGGCCCTCTATGATGCAATCCGGGATCGCTATCATCGGGGGCGGGCCGTGATCGAGTTCCTTGGTCCCAAGGGTAAGGGAGAGGACGCGATCCGGGAGTTCCAGGAAATATTCATGCCCTCCAGAGCAGGACCAAACCTGAATATCCGTACTCTCCAGAATCGTCTGACAGTTGAAGAGGTCCCTGGAATGAGAGACCTTGGGCTTGACCCCCTGGTCGAGGCTGTACAGCGAGGAGCCCCGACCGGAGCACGGGATGCTCTCTGGGGCGTGCATGGAGGACGTCTGCGGCTTCCTCTTATTGGGGCGACAGTGTCTATGCCCGAGCTTGGCTTCCGTGCGTTTGCAGGGGGGAACCCTCCTGTGCCCGCAGGCCCCCTTCTTTCTCCAGTAGGGGGGGCTCAGGTCGAGACCGCTGCATATACGCTTCGTAAACTACTTGGAGGAGAGGAGGAGCGTGAGTAATGAAAATACCGGACCTCCTCAAGTATGCGTTCGCGTTCGCGGCAGGTGCATATGCGTTTGCCTTTGTCTTATACCTCCGGGTTATGGATGCCGTCGAGATACTTCAGAAGCAGCTCACGAATGATTATGGGCATCAGCTCGCAGAGATTGAGACTCGTATTCAGGACTTGGAGAAGTTATTTCCTTTTTAGGAGTGTGACATGGCTTTTCATCGTCTTCCAGAGGCACCTGTTCCTGACTTCGAGGAAGAGGAGGGGTATAGAGACTCCCCTGTTCCTCTCGTGCAGCGCCCGTCTTCTCCCGAGCCCGTGCCATTCACGGTCCCGCTACCGACCGCACCACTGCCGAATCCTGTGACTGAGGCTGCCCCCGCACCTCCTCCAATGGGTCGTCCTGGGACTTTCCCTACACCCCCGGCACCCTCCCTCGGCCCGATGCAGAATCCTGTCATGGAGATGGCCCCTGTTCCTACACCTCCTGGGCGTCCTCCTTCGATCCTGAGTGCTCCTACGAGCCCCCTGGCTGGCTGGACTCTTCAGGTGGGGCTTTCTGTGGCGGAACAGCTCCCAACACAGAGTCGTCCTGGCACTCCCGCCGGATCGCCATCGAAAGGGGTATAAGATATGGCCGCGCAAAGAGATGTGCAATCAGTTCCAATCGGACAGTTTACGCTGCCCGTTCAAGGGATCTGGCAAACGGTTGCAAGCCACCAGCTTCCTCCAGAGGCTCTCTATGACGCACGGAATGTCGTCCTGCGTGCAGGGGTGCTCAGACCTCGCCCGGCCCTGCTCCAGTTCAATGCCACCGTGCTCACAGCCCCTACGGGAGCAACTCAGTATGTGAAAGCCGATGGGACTAAGATCCCCCTTCTGGGCACGATCTCGAATATCTATAAGTTTGAATCTGCCACCTGGACCTCGATCAAGGGGGCTACCACAATCGGTGCGACTGCTGCTGCCATGACCCGCTTCACGTTGATTGAGATAGCAGGCACAGTCTATGCGGTTATGGCCAATGGTGTGGATAGCCCGATTCAATGGACAGGCACCGGGAATGCAGCTGCGGTGGCTGGGACCCCCCCCATCTTCAGTGATGTCACGACATCCTTCGACCGTGTTGTGGGTCTGGTGCCTCCGTACACAGTGAGATGGGGAGAGACCCTGAGTGTGCTGACATGGCCTGCTGTCAACGTGAAGACCCTGGCAGAAACCCCCGACAAGGTAGTGGCTATCCGTAACATCGGGTCCCTTGGACTTGTGGTGTACAAGGAGCGCTCGATCTGGGTGGGCTGGCCCTTCGGGGGGCAGTCTTCGAGTGCGTTTCGATTCGAGTTCGTGGGGTCCTACGACGGGCCAGCGGGTCCCAACGCTATCGTGGACTTTAACGGGATTCACTACTACATGACTGTTAATGGGCGTGTAGGCTCGTTCAACGGGAGTCGCCATCAGTGGGTGTCAGATGGAATATGGCCTGTTATAAAGGCCGACATCGACAACACCTACGTCGGGCGTATCTTCGGTGTGGCTGATCTTAAAGAGAACGAGGTCTACTTCTGGTACCCCCGTACAGGGGATGCGGGAGAGATGAAGGGACTTGTGTACTGCAATCTGCCCTATCCTGCCGCAGGGATTCAATCCTATGCAAGCTGGGTGGGGACCACGATCCGGGCCTGTGGGGCTGGGTGCGAGATTCGTCTTGCGGACAACCTCGATAAACCCCTCGTGTTCAGCACGACCGTCGCAGACCAGCGCTCCTTTTCCCTCGATGGGGGGACACGCCTGGACGACGCACAGTCGTTCACGGGGTACTGGCAGACCGGCCTGGTCCCGACCCCCGAGATTGAGCCAAGCAGGGCCGTGATAGAGCCCTTCTTCTTGCGGGGGGCCGGTCTAGGCTCTGTGACCCTCAAGCTGGTGTATAGCGAGGTCCTTAACGCGCTGGCAGGGACCCTCTCAAGCGGAGCCACGATAGACCTCACTGCGACCCCTGTACGAGAGCCCACCGGGTTCGATAACCGTGGGAGGTTCTTTGGGGCTCGGGTTGAGTTCACGAGTGACGCGAACACCAAGCCGCAATACCTGGGTGCTAACGTCTTCGTCAGAGGGCTGTCATAAACCGAGGTATAAGAGAAAGGGGCCTTGGTGGGGAGAAGGCCCCTTCTTTTCGTGTGTCGGAAACACGACAATTTATCGTGTTTCGGTAGGAGGATTCCCACGTGAGTCTACCGGTGGTACCAGAGCTGATCGACCTGCTTACAACTGAGGACTACCTCAAATGGCTCCGTCGGGGTC
>ERZ1292642.1208-Hain-H14-01um-R1-1208-length-12573-cov-6_pt1 | contig 12573 bp, 19 predicted proteins | sample MGYA00564403_ERZ1292642 | MGnify/ENA primary metagenome ERZ1292642 (study PRJEB36523, sample SAMEA6512643) | groundwater metagenome | collected 2019-01-09 | study: AquaDiva: Metagenomics assemblies of 32 groundwater samples | reverse complement strand
CCAAATTCATCATACTTGAATTTAGATGGAATAACAGAATCCGTAGCAAAGACTTTGCTTACGTCTGCAATAAATAGATAGGCATAAGAACCTATTTTATATTGCTCAAATTCATCATCTAATTTAGAAACAATGCCATTCTTTCCCCATAAATTATTAACTACCTGATTTGCTTTCATCTCCTTAACGTCAAATTTAAGAATATGACGCATGTATGCCTTTCTAAACAGAAAACGCATCATCCTGTTTATAAGGCAGGTGTTTTTTATATCTTTATAGGTGTCTGTTGAAGTAGGGACTTCAAAGTTACATTCCCTTATTGCATCATCATAGGCATTATTCATATCTGAATCAGAATAATCCGCCAGACCATCTATATCGTTCATCTCTGTTTTGACATAGGTCTTTAGAGATGAGACAGTAAAAGTGGTGGTAGCCAAAACTACACCCTCCTGCTCAAATTTTTATTTATGCTAAAACTTGTTCAGGATGTTTCTCTTTTTTATGCTTCCCTACTTTAACTCCTGAATCAAATTCCTCATTACATATCTTGCATTTAAACTTCATTTTAGTCTTAATCTCTTTTTTAGCTTCTTCTTTAATAACTGCCGATACTGTCTGATTAACAGATTCCTTTACTTCCTCTAATATATCATCCCTTATAATAGTTACAGCATCAACATTATCTATCTTAGATTTCTTTTCGCCAAGCCTTTTTAAAAATCCTCTCTTATCCTCTTGTTCTGTATATATTCTTTGAAAATAAGTATCCCTGCCATCAGCTAAACCGTCAATATTAACCATGAATCTCATAACGCCCCCTTAAAAGGTGTCCCGCTCCCTTTTAAATAGAGAGCGGGAATTGTTTTTAGTTGTTTATGCTACTATGCTCCGATTTTACCTGCTGCATATTCTTCTACAAGGTCTCTAACCTTAATTTTCATTATCCTTTTCGGACTGAACATTATAGGTATCAAGCTATTCCATACCCTGTAGTATGTAGCAAGATTAGGCTCGCCCATCATAAACGGCGTTGACTGCCAGCCATACCAGCGCATTGGCATAGCATCCTCGCCAATGCCAAATGGCGCAAAACCCCATACCATATTTTCAACAGTAGTATCCACAAGGACAATACTATCATTAGGCATAAAGGTTGGCCTTACCCAAATACTTGCTCCTGCCGCCAAGTTAGCATCTAACGTTCTTAATGTAATGCTCTTGCCGGGGTCAATAGCTGTAATAACATCTGATTCTGTGTATGTGCCATTCAAGAAGTTACCGCCTATAAATGCAATATCTCCGATATTTAAACCAAAGGTATTGCTTGATATAGATGGCCTGATGTTAATAGTTACTGCTGAACCAGCAGTAGCAGCCGCATCTACAATGAGTTCCACAAGAAATGTTTTATCATAAGTCTTAATTGCAGGCCAATTAAAAGCCCTTGCCACTTGCTCATCAGAAGGCGTTACATCCCCTATATTCTGTGAACGATACCAGTTAGTTATTGCTGTGGTTATCTGTGTTGTGTTTCTTAATGTTTTTAATGTATTGTTGGTCATCCATATTTCTGTAGGCGGATTGCCTGCTACAGATTTAAACCTATCAATAGCATTATCAATATCGTCTCTTGACACGACATTTGTCTGTGTAGCTTCACCCCACCACAATCCATCACTCAATGACCTGTTCTGAATTGGATAGGATATTTTTACAGGATTAAAATGAACGCCTGCCATCTGGTCAAACTGGCTGTATGCAATTTCACCTTTAGCAAACGCATTCCATGCCATAACCTCCTGAGTATTCATTCCCTTCATCAAAAGGTCTTCCTGCTCCATTCTGATATGTTCCCTTGCTATACCTCTGTTTGTTTTATCAAGAGAAAGAAGGTTGTTTAAATCCTCCTCATTAAACATCTTCATAGCCTTAATTTCTAAAGCCGAAGCCGTATACTTCTGGTATTTTCCCTGTTTTACTAACGGGCTATTCTGCCCCCTTGCCGTTATGCTCAAGAGTCCAGAATCTTCAAGTCTTTTAACAAATTCTACCGTATTGCTCTCCTGCTTTACCTCCCTCAGCTTATTTGTAAAATACAAACTTGACTTAGCCTGCGGGGTGTAATCCTGCATTATTTCTTTTATAACGTAGGATGCAGTTTCAAGAGCCTGATTACTATTCAAAGGCATATTACATTATCCTCCTTTTCTATATAAACCTTATTTGCGGCACTGCTGCCTTAAAGTTATCGTGATAACCTGTCAACTGATTCTTATAAACTACGCCTGCAATTAAAGCAGAAGATACGATTATCTCTCCTGATACTGCGCCGTCTGGCTCATAGGTATCCAAAATACAAGCATACTCGCCGCTTACTACAGCGGTCCCTGCCGTATAAGACTGCTTATACTTGTTAGCTGAATCCTGAACCATACACTGACCGGGCGCTATTGCAGTTGACCCTCTTACATAGCTGATGCCAATTTTAACAGCACCAACAGGAGTTGCTAAATACTCTTTTGACTGGGTAGCATTGCCTGCTTCATACCCTTTAGCTGTAAAACTCATCTACTATGCCCTCCTTCCTTTTTCATCTTCCAAGTCTTTTTTATTCATCTCAAGATAAGGATTAGACTGTTGAACGTTATCGCTCTTAGCATCTCTTAGACCAATGCTATTTACTGACGTTAAGCCTTTTAGCTTATCTTCCCAATCCTTAATCTCATCCATTACTGCCTGTGTAAATTTAACCACATCTTCTGAATCTGAACTAAACTGCCCTTCATCTGTTGTAAAAGCATTATAATCAACCTGTGATTTAACCTTAAGATGCAGATTTTTTGGAATCCTGCTATTTTCAAGAGCAGACTGAATAATTTGATTAGCCTTATCCATCCTTTCACGTTCTTTATTGATAGCTAATTCCTTCTCTGTTACCTTAATCCTTTCTTCTATCTTTTTATTGCTTTCAACCAATGCCTGATTGGCCTGCAACAATGACTGATATTCTGCCGAATCTTTCAATCCCGCCTCCTTTTTGTCTGCTTTCTGCATCTCTGCTTTTGCAGATTTTAAATCAGCATCCATTTTTGCAATAACTGATTTTAATTCCTCTGTTTCTTCTTTATGTTTCTTGTCTATTTCCTCTGTTGCGGCCTGTGTAATTTTGGAAAGGACATCCTTATATTCATCAGGATGCGCTTCTTTCCATTCATCAAACTTCATTTCATTTACCTCCTTTATTTTATTATTTAAATATTCAGCACACTGCGTTATTGCAGACATGCTGATCCCGTTATCAAAACCTGATTCAGGGACAAAATCCAAAGACCTTATAAAAGAAACTTCTGATAATTCATGCACTAATTCATTATTTCTTTTACCAACCTTTGTCCTACCTGCATAATCAAGACTGAATTTGATTTGATTAGGTTCTTTTTTAATTAACCCTTGCAACGTCTTGCTTTTATCGCCTTCCCCATGCACCCTAAGCTGTCCCTCTAATGCAAGGTAATTATTCCCCTTATTGTCTGCTTTAGATACAACGTTAAAAGAATCCCCTAACGTGCCTATCCAATCCTCGTTATCCCTATGCAACTTACCTTCTATCTTTAACTTATCAGATGAAACGTGCCCCCAATATACTTTCCTATTGGTAGTGGAGGATTCCAAAGACGCCTTCATATCATTTAATCTATTAGGTGAAATATAAATCTTTGCGGGTTCGCCGTTTATTCCTATAGTCGCCATACCGCTTCTTACAAGCTCTACTGGAATTATCCCCTTCTCAAAATCAAATCCTGTAAAATCTGCTTTTGCCTGTAAAAACAATCTCTCCATCCATTCACCTCCCTTCATATCCGATTGTTTAATTGATGCTTCAAATCCTTTAGTATCTATTCCAAAATTATGAGCTGCCCTTATAATCTTCCTTTTTGCAGTTGCTTTTTCTTCCGCTGTCATTCCTTCTGTTTGATTAAAACGAGCCATTGCATTTCGTGTATGTGAAGAATTATATATAGGGAGCTTTTTCAATCTTGGAAATGCAAATTCTCCAGCCTCTAATCCTTTTCTTTTTTCAGTTGTTAATTCCGCCATCTTAAAATCTCCTTTTTTCTCTAATGCTTTTAAAATAGCATCCCGCATTATATTCAAAGATTGATTCATTTCCTTTTTAACATGGCCGGTATTATCTAACTTGCCAGCCTTGTAATCCCTCTGACAAGTTCCCCATGCTATGCTTTCCTTAACCCCTGCATTTAATCTATGCTTTACACAAAGTTCAACTGCCTTGGGCAACTACCGAATCTCCTTTTTTTAATGCAGAACCGTTGCTTTTTGTCTTATTAGCTGGTTCTGCTCCTGTTTTATTAATTTGCTTTTCCTGTTGTGATTCTGCATCCTGCAATAACATATCCTCGCCATATTCCTCTTCCTCAAGTATCCTTTCCCTTCTCTGCTTGCTATAATCATCTATGCCGAGAGCTTCTGCCATTGATTTTTTAGATACACCAATAGAATTAAGTCCCATGTGCTTGCTTCCAAGCATAGTCCTTACTATTCCTTCATCTTCTGTTAGTTTAATCTGGGGCATAGAAACTTCTACAAGCCTTGCAGGTTCTACCATTGCATAGGAAAAGGTTGGCTCCCCTTTTTCTATTTCTGAAACAATTTTTTTCTTAAAAAGCGTTGGGAATGAGGGCGTAATAGACGACTTGCAATAAAAAACAGTTCTAAAATATCTATAAACTAAGAAATTCTTAAACTTTTCCTGTAGATTTTCAATGCTAATAGTAAAAGGATTTCTGCTCATCTTCAAAGAAGCATAGGTGGCTCCAGATGATTGCCCCTGCATTAAATCCTGTGGCGTTCTTGCGCCTGCACCTACCATATTAAGCAAGTCAAGATTTTCCCCTGTGCCTTTAGATAGATTAGGGGATTTAATCTCCATCTTCACGCCTGGCCTTAAAAATATTCTACTACCCGGCGTAAGAGCGCCTGCAAGACCTGTAGCCTTCTTTTCATCTTCACTCATGCTTAACCATATATTGTAAGCATATTTACCAGCAGGAGTATCCTGAAATTCCAAGACTATGGCATAAGAAGACTGCGCTTTTTTATAATCTAATCCCCATTTAACTGAATTTTCATACAGGTTAGCCCATTCTACAATGGTTCTAAGAGAAGAAGTATCCCTTCTGATTTTAGAAATACCGCTTAAATTCTTCCAATGAATTATATATTTATAATAACCGCCAAATTTCTTAAATACAGAATCGTTGCTTTTAGCCCATTTTGTTTTTTCAGCATCATAATTGGAGGTATTGTTTAATTTATTTTCAAGTTCTGGATTGTATATTATCTCCTCAGAAGGAATTAATACATAATCCCCATTGCCTTTATTGTATCTATAAAAAAGGGTCTTAGTTACGTCATCTGTGTCTGTTATAAGACCAGAGCCTTCTTCTGCCCCTTCAAGTTTGTCAGGTTCTACTATCCTTGTCGTAGTATCGCCATTAGTATCTATAATATTAAGAAGAAATAATTCACCCTCCGAGAGCATCCTGCGAGGCCATTCGCCTATTCTTTCAAATAACTGGTTTCGTTGAGAATATATAGTGTCATCTATAACGCCCTGAATCTTAGCATTAGTGCTATAAATACCAAATCCCTTACCCGTTATTAAATCAGCTTTATCTTCTATAGATGAATGTATACCGGGAAAGTATCTATATTTATGCCAGCAAAGTTTCTGCAACTGCTCTCTGGAAGCATCGTCTGGTTTTATATCCTTTTTGTCAGTAGCATTAATATCAGAATAAACAGACGTGGTAACCCCTTTTGCCTGCCAAGGGGTAGTTTGTGTTATTGATTGTATTTGGTCATTGAGGGCTTCAATCCCTTCATTAGTTAAAGGGATGGGTGAGTTCCAAGATAAACTTATATTTTCTATAATAGTATTTTCCTTAGACATTCCATTTTTTTAACAATATTGTTAAATTAATGTGTGTGATGATATAATCACACTTGTCTAAGTATATATACTATTGGAATAAAATTGCAAGACAGGTTGCAACAAAAACAATTATTGCAATTAATAGTTTATAATATTGTTTAATTTCTGCAAATAGTCATTATAATCCCTCTCTCTTATAGAGATCCCCCTCGGCGACGTTTTGATGCCTTTTAGAATGCCCTTTTGAATGAGTCTGCAAATCGTAGATACGTCCTTATCAAGCCTCTTTGCTACAATTTGCATCGTGAGTAGTCTTTCACCGCTTAGAAACATTTAAAACCTCCTTTTAGTAATTATAGACATAACAGGACTTATTTCTTTTCCTTGTATGTATGCTTTAAAATTTACTCTGGTTTAAATAAATTTTAAAACAGAAAAGAATCAGAAAATCAATTTGGCTATTGACTTCTATCTACTACTTGCTATAATATATCTATGGATTGAGGATGTCTTGATGCTGTTTATGCTAACCAGCATTATCCGCCTTAAAGAGGATACATTTAAGGCGAGGCCAAGAGAAATAAGTCCTGAGAAAAAGAACTTGGCGGCATCCTCTAATCTTTTCCAGAAAACAGCGGTCTTATCAACATGCCAAATTAATAAAACATTCCTGAAAAAAATTCTCGCTTTTCGTAAAACTTCACTATAATGAAGAACAATATAATGAAGAAAAGGCAGGCCGAAATCGGCTAATATCCTGTCCTTGTTTTTAAACATCTGCGGTAGTAATCCCCAGCTTTGGCAGAAATCTGCAAAAGCTGTGTCTTGTGCTATTATATTTTCCATTAACTATACATCCCCACTATATCCCTATTTACAATAACAGGGATGCTTACAATATTATGCCTTGGCGTTAAGATGTTATGTTCCCTGCCTCCATATATCGCCCAATTCAATGAATATATAGCATCATCCTTAATGCCTTTTGATTTATTTTTCTGAGGGGAGCCGAACCATTCTGTCATATTGCCCGACATTTTACTTACCCTTGCCCCATGTTCAAAGATAGACATTTCTTCTCTTAGAATATCGTTATCCCCATAGCCATTAATCACATTACCTTCCATAGTGTAATATGGTATCTTAGGACTTTTTAATAATCCCTCAAACATCAATGTATAAAACTTAGGAAAAGACGCCTTTTGATTCCCCTGTGTCGCCATCAGTCTCTCTACTACAAAACCACTTTCATTACACCAGATTTCTATATCCTTTGTCGCCCATCCTTCTAAGCAAACGTTGTCTATCCATATATATTTATTAGCCGTATCTAATATTAAATCTTCTATTGCCCTATCAGACGGGTCGTCAATCACTCTTAAATCTAAAAGAAAATAAATCCATTTTGCGCTTTCTTCTGATAAACTTATATCAATATCGCCGAGTCTTGCCTTTGCAAGAACGGTAAAAACAGTTCTGCTTGACCTTATTGCGTCTGGCTCTCCCCTGTCTAATCCTATCGTAATAATAAAATCTGATTTAACTATATCTTTAAGTTTGTTTAAATCATCAAACGTAGCAGGGATTTTATAAACTGTATCTATAGGAATAAACGATTGTTCAATTTTTTCTATCTCTTTTAGAATTTCTGAAATATCCCTTTTCTGCTGTATCTCTCTATCAACTAATTCCTCAAGTAATATTATCTTTTTAATAGCAGTTTGCGTTTCGGCATGGTTTAGATACTGTCCATTCATTCCCATAATGCCCATTTCCTTTACTGCTACAGGACTGAATAAAGCCGGCTCTGCATCCTCCCATCTGTTTCTGAAATACATATTATATTCATAAGGAGTAAACAGCTTTTTATAATGGTCAAGTTCTGCCTCTGTCATGTTTGGGTTATAGTGTTTATCTGCATAGTATTGGAAAAATATTATAGGGTCATTAAAGGATTGCTTATACAGCCTTGCAAAAATATGTTCCTTAGAGGATACCGTTGAGTCAATTAATATCATAGCATTAAAGACTGTCCTGATAGAGCCGCTTAGCTGTGTATAAAACTTCTCATCTTTCATGTCCCTTATTTCAGAAAAAGCGGCGCAAGTTATATTAGAAAGCAGACCTGTAAAAGCCGATATTGGAATTATCTGATTAATAATCTTATTCTTGCCTACCCTTGACATTCCTTTTTCTACAAGATATATGCCTTTTTCCTTTACATTTTCATGCTCTATAATATCAAGCAGTTTAGGGGAGTTAAGTATCGTATCCCTCGCAAGGTCAAAGTGAATAAATCTAACCTGTTCTTTTGAGTTAGAGCCTAAAACAATTGTTTCTGAAAAGAAGCAAAAGAAACGCCATAAGAAAATAAGCATAACGTCATAAGTTTTAAAATCGCCACGGGGCCTGCAAAAGGATACTATTCTATGCTTAAACTGATTATTTCCCTTTTCGTTTTTCTTCATTACAAGACATTCTCTGAACGTATCTTTCTGAAAATCTGTAAGCACAAGTTTTACCCATTTTTGCTGCTCCCTATCTAATCTTTTAACGTTATCCTCTGCCCATTTAATCATACCCTCGCCGCCATTTTTGTATTCCCTTAACTGCTCAGAGGTAAAGCCTTTAACCTTATAGTTATTCTTATTTTGATGGGTATATTGCCTGTTTGCCTCGTCTGGCAGATTGCGATAAACAAATCTTTCATAGCAATTAGAGCATAGCCCTTTTGCCCTATGTTTTCTTTCTGTTGTGCCGCATTTCAGGCACTTTTCATATTTAGGATGCCACAAAGTTATTTATTTTTTCCTTCTTTTTTGCCTAATTTTTCTACTATGCTTACTAAAAGCTTACCATCCTTTTCCCATTCCACAACCCTAACATATTATATCTTTTTTTTAAATAGTTGATTGCCCTTTTATCCTCGTTTTTTGCTTTTTTCATAGCAATATTGAAAGAGGATTTTTTTCTTTCCTGCTTTTTAGTCTGTCTAATCAGCCAGCCCTTTATATCAAATGGGGCGTCTTTGTCATTCTGCTTCTTCTTTATCTGTTTTAGATTTTTCACTTTTAGTATCTTTTGCTTTGTCTGATGATTTGTCCTTTACCTCTGATGCCTCTTTAAGAATTTCTGAATATGGAATCCAACGATTACCGCTGCTATTATCTTTAGTCCCTTGTCCTTCCGTTCCACCCTTTTTTGTCTGCATTAAAAAATCTTTAACGCTTCTTTGCATCTTCAATAGGACTTCCGTAAGGGAATGAGAAGTGAAATTTCCATCTTCTGCCTTTGTTATAAATCCTTCTATAGTTATTAGATTTTCTAATTCCCTGATTTTAAGCAGGTTGCCAAAAGCAAATTCGGCTATTATTAAATCCTGCACAGACAGATTTGGTATATTATCTAACTTTGTTTTCAAATCCTTTTGGTAATCAGTAACTATCTTGCATAAATTGCCTCTACTATTGGCATATTTGGGGCATTTCAGAAAGATTGCGCATGATTCCGAGCATGTGCGTATGTTTGTGCCATACTTCTTACGCTCTGGGAATTGTTTGTTTAATTTCTCCTGCTGTTTTAGAAAATACTCTTTTTTTACCTTGCTCAAAATGCAACCTCGTATTTCTTGATTTTTAAACCCTTCCACTTGCAAAATTCTCTACACTCTTTTTTAAATTATCCCCTCTGCATATTCTTTTAGATATTCGGGTATCTTCCCCTGTCTTATGTGCCAATTCAAATTTGTCTCTCCAGTATAATAAGCATATAAAGCGAATTTTTTATCTTTATATTTGTGTAATAGATAAGCAAGATATTTTAGCCCGCCCTTAGTGTTTTCATAAGGATGAAAGGCATCTTTAACGCCCATTCTTTCAGCAGTGGCGGGCATAAGCTGCATAATTCCAATCGCTCCCTTGTAAGATACTGCTTTGTCGTCAAAACCTGATTCTTTTTTTATCAATCTTAAAATTTCCATATTGGTATATTTTTGCAGGATTGGATATTCCTGATAGGATTCATTGATTGCCTTGCTGATATGATATGATATAGGATTAAATTTATTTTTCTTTAAAGATGGTTTTTGTTTTTCTATTTCCTCTATCAACTGATTAATTGAATTGAGCTGCTCAGTTTTAATTGCCAGTTCCTTTTCTGTTTCTAACCTCTTTTTCATGTCGCATGAACTTACTGCAAGACCTGTAATTAAATTAGTGAGTAAAAAGATAACTCCTAACCCCATTAAGATATGCTTCCATTCTATTGTCATATATTCCCTCCTTTAGCAATATTTTACCTTTTTTTACGGCAATGTCAAGTAAATCAATCACTGCTATCATATCTGTAAACAATTTTACAAATATCACAGGTTACTATATGCTCATATCCTCTATTGCTTTTTGAATAATCTTCTCTGACATGTTTTAGGTTTAAACATTCTTTATATTCAAGCGGCGCTTCCTTCCAATTATTCTGCCACCCTAAATCTTTATAGTTTTGCATGTTTTCTTAACTTCTCCACCTGACATTGGCCAGAGTATCCAGTTTAACCATTTTTTATGATTTTCTAAGATTTGTTGAATATTCATGCTTTTTTAGTTAAAGATTTAGAAATCAGATATTTTTTCCTTTCCCATAAAACTAATATTTTATTCTTTGGCATAAATTTTATTACTTCTATCGCAGTTCCTATAGGAATATGCGATTTTTTTTTAATTAAAATTCTATAATAATCATCATAAGCAACTCCAGATTTTTCTAATATCATGGTTCTAAATATACTAAAATCTACCATCTTTTTTCTTTCCTTCTGGGTTCAAGTTTCTCATATATTCGGCATATTCAGCATCAACTGACGGAACGACTTCTATAGGTTTTCGATAGCAATTTATTCTTTTTACATAGAGCTTTTTCCCAAAATTTACCCCTTCCCCTATAGTTACATTTTCCAAGAAAAACGCAAGGGCAGCATTAGCTTGCTTTTGTAAAGATACCCCTGTTTGCTCTCTCAGTCTTTCCATTTTTTTATAAATTTTATTATTTATTAAAAATTTTATATGATAACTTTTTAATCCCATATCCATACCATTATTATCGCTCCAACTGCGCATACTATGGCCAATTCTATCATTCCAACTGATACAAAAAAGAGAAAAGGCAAGAAGAGAAACCATGTTTTTTTTGGCAAAGTTCCTTTTTTTACTGCCATCCTCTGCCATCTTATAATCTTTCCATTATCCCCAAATTTCTTTCTACCCCCTGACCGCCAAGTTTCATTAGTTTCAAACAGGTGGGATTTTACTTTAAATTTATCAGAATTGTTAAGAAAATCATCCAAGTCTTTTTTTAATACCCATAAATATCTATTCTGTCCGTTCCACATAGTCTTGATGCGGATGGCATTATCATAGGTGTAATCGTTTATGGTTGAATACTTTTGCATATCAATCACCCTCTATATTTGGTTTCCTCAATATTAGGAAAATGACAGGTTGCTTCTTTATAAGACAGTTTGTTTCCATATTTTGCTATCCATTCAGGGCTTCCTTCTCCTATATATGCAGCGAGGTCTCCGATAGCTCCTTCGGTGAGAACGGCTGTTATATCTATATCTATACAACTCTCTCCCAGATAAGTTCTTTTATTCACATTAAGTATTTTCATACGTCCCCCTTTGTTATTATTATTCTTAAAAAGAAGCATATACTAAAAAAAATACTTTGTCAAGTAAATTTACCTTTTTACTTGACATCCTAAGAAATATATTGTAAAGTATACTTCATGCTAAGTAAAAAATTAAAAAAGAAAAGAAAAGAATTAGGATTAACGCAGGAACAAGCAGCAAAAAGGGCTGGGATGTCAAGGCAATACTATCTTTATCTGGAAAAGGGATATTATAAAAACCCTTCTTTGAATCTATTAAGGAATATTGCTTTGGCTCTAAAAACCGATATAACTTATTTTTATAAATAAAACCAAAAAAAAGGGGAGGGCAATAATGTCAATAAAAATAACTGAAACTATAGAAAGGGATTGCTGTGAGCGAGAGGATTTAAAAGAATATAAAGGAAGAGACAATCGTATACATGAAAAACTTTATTTTTGTAAACACTGTGGGCAATATTGGTATTATGAAAAATATACAGATGCGGCAGGGAGTTCTGATACGAGATTGCAAATATTAACTTTAAAACTATAAAGGAGACTTGAAATGTCAATGAACTACAATAAGGTAATTCTAATAGGCAACATAACTAAAGATTTAGAGCTTCGCCATACTACGTCAGGTATAGCGGTAACCAGCTTTACTATTGCAATAAACACAAAATGGAAAGAGAAGGAAGAAACAACCTTTGTGGATATAGTAGTCTTTAATACTACAGCAGAGAATTGCTGTAAGTATCTTAAAAAAGGCAATCCGCTTTTTGTTGAAGGCAGATTGCAACAGAAAAAGTGGGAAACAGAGGATGGGCAGAAAAGAAGCAAGCTGGAGGTAATAGGAGAGAGAGTGCAGTTTTTGAGCTTTAATAAAACTGTGCAGGGAAGCGGAGTTAAAGATACGTCTCAAAAAGAAGTTGATGCTGGAACGACACGGCATCACGATTAAAGAAGTA
>ERZ1292642.490-Hain-H14-01um-R1-490-length-22694-cov-5_pt1 | contig 12581 bp, 21 predicted proteins | sample MGYA00564403_ERZ1292642 | MGnify/ENA primary metagenome ERZ1292642 (study PRJEB36523, sample SAMEA6512643) | groundwater metagenome | collected 2019-01-09 | study: AquaDiva: Metagenomics assemblies of 32 groundwater samples | reverse complement strand
GACCACGCGGCGTCGGCCTGCGACCACGCGGCGTGGGCCTGCGACAACGCGGCGTCGGCCTGCGACCACGCGGCGTGGGCCTGCGACCACGCGGCGTGGGACTGCGACCACGCGGCGTCGGCCTGCGACCACGCGGCGTGGGCCTGCGACAACGCGGCGTGGGCCTGCAACCGCGCGGTATCGGCCTGCAACCGCGCGGCGTAGGCCGCGAGAACTGCCGCTGGCATTTTCTCCGGGTGTACAACCGGACGCAGCAATCGCAATCGCGTTACCCGCTCCGCTTCCGGCTTATTTGACAAAATGAATGCCGCCCGCATGTTCAACGGTTCCATCGCCGCTTCGAGCAGCATCTTCTCGTGGTGGAAGTGCCACACCAGGGCACCGGCGGGCACGTCTTTCCATGGGCAAACGGGTTCATCGGCATCAGTCATCGTCGTTCTCCTCCGGCTCTCCATTTTCATCTGGATAACAAAATGGACAGCCGGTCCGGCCATCACAATCGCAACAGTTGTTCTCGCCAAGGTCCAGCGCACGCTCACAGAGGACCTTCGAGCATGAAGCAACGGCACAGACACGCGGCTCGGCCTCTTCGGCGAAATAATCCTCTTGTCCGGTCACGCCGGGGGGAAGGTTCTCAGGCATCGTCGTTCTCGTCCGCCTTCATTCGTCTCTGCCTGGGATGCTCGCAGAGATTGCAACTCCGTGGATAGCCGGGCGGTTCTGCGCCTTCGAGTACGTCGTCGAACCATTCTCCGCATGACTGGCACGCGGACCCGTCAAGCATGGCCTTAGCTACATCACCCATCGTTCGGTCCTTCCAAGTCCAATTTGTCCTTCATCGCAAGGAACGCGACCCAAGCCCGCCGCACGCGCTCTACAACGGCTCGGCAGCGCTCCTCCGTCTCCCGGTCAATCCAAGCCTGCATAAAGGCGATCATCTTCTCGAAGTCATCACCCATAGCGTTCAATTCCAATGAATCCGAAAACGGCCAGCAGACTGCCCCCAACGACCCATGCCAAGGGCGGATAGATCAGCGTTAAACCATATAGCACGGCGATCACTCCGCTTGTCAGGATAAAAACTGCAATGGGGGCGCAAATCTTCCGGGTGCGCGCGTCAATCTCATTGCGTCTCATTGTTCACCTCATCCACATAGATCACCTGAAACCGGCCCTCGGTTCGCAACGTCCATCCGAGCGGTCCCGGCGTTCGTTGCGTCGTCACGATGACGCCGCCTCTCCCGCGAGGTCGTTCACTTTGTAGCAAAGCGGGCAGTTGAAGGTAGGACGGCTCGCCCAATGTTCGTCGGGAGACAACGCCCGCGCGAAGGCGACGCGGTGGATCTGCGGAACGCCAACAAAATCTCCTCGATGGGTGGATAATGCCGCGATCGCGCCCGCCACGCGGCCCGCGTGTCGGATGCGCTTCGCGCCTGCAGCGGTAATCGCGTGCAGATATAGTCCCTCCCCCACTTCCCGCACCGCCACGCCCAGGGATGCGTCCTCGACCCACTCGACCTGGTTTGGTACACTTTCCATGTCTGGTACTCCTTTTGGTACTGGACCACGGGGCGGGCGGTTACGGCCGCGCCGCCCTAATTCATCTCTCTCCGCCGCGTCGCGGCTTGAGCTGCTTTGCGGTCGGCGCAAACGCGGCAGCACCACTTCGTTCCCGACTTCCTGCGCGGCTTACAGCATGAGGCACATCGCCCTGCCCGCTGCCGCCTGCGCTCAGCCGCCGCCGTGTTCACGCGGCCCGCCTAGTCGCCAACTCGATCGCCACCGTTCCCGTGCGTCGGTAGATCGCGCGTTCACAGGCGCCGAGATGGGCAAATGCGTGCAGCCGAAAGAGGTGGTCGGCGACACGCGGGTGCCGCTTCCACCCGGCGGGCATGTTGTTGATCTGCGCGCCGAGGATGCTTGCGGCGGTCGCCACCGCCCTGCTCGCTGAGTCGTGTCGTCTCTCGCGCCTGACCGGATCAGCCCACCGGTTCAGCTTGTGCGCGAACGCGGCGATGCGCTCGTACACGTGCCGATAGGCCACGCACACCTCATGGGCAGCGGCGAGCGCCGGACTTGCGGCGAGCGCTGCGGCCTTGATGTCATAGTACGGCACCTCGCTTGCGTACTTGCCCACGTGGTGCCACTCCCCGTCATACGTCGCAAGCAGTGCCGCTCGTGCCGCCTTGCGGGTGACTTTCGCCAGATGCGCGACCTCTGGGATCGCCCACGTCAGGGGCAGCCGCCCCTCGTCCTCGGCGTCCTCGGCTCCGGCGCTTCGGGAATATGAGCTGTTTTTTGAGTAGTAAGCGCCCATTGTTTCCTCGCTTTCGCCCCGCCGTTTCAGCCCGGCGGGATGGGCTTCACTTCGTTTCGCGTTCCGGCGTTCCACGCATACAGCGCCGGAGCCGCCGCCTTCGCCGCCCGTCGCTTGATTGTGCGAGCGGAATAGTATCGCTCGGGATGGATCGGCTTGTCGGCGCGGATAAACGCACACCAACACCGATCGCAGCGCAACCCGGCTTCGTAAGCCCGCAAAGGTACAGAATCCAACTGCATCAAGGGATCGAACTCCGCCGGACCTACCTTGCCACAACCAGCGCATGTGTTCATCGTTCCACCGTCTTTCGTTCCAACGCCGCGCGCTCTCTCTCTGCTACCTCGGCGTCCTCAATGCAGTCCGCGCACACCCCGTCGTCGAGGTCGTCGATCGGGAAGGAGCATAGGCACTCGCGGCAGCTCGCCTTAGTCAGGTCGATCATCGCTCCACCTTTCCGCCTTCCAAGGCCGCGCGGATCGCGGCACGTATCCAGTCGTTCCGGCTGCGGCACGCTGCATCCGCGCGCCACACCCTGTTCAACTCCGCGAGCATCGCGTCATCGACTAGCAGCATGATCTCGTTTGTCAGTCGATCCATCGGTTCCACACGTTCTCGTTCCATATATATCCTCTACGTCATCCGTATCGTCTCGTCAACACAATTCCGGCTTGTTACAAAAGATTTCCTTATCGGACGGTTGACAAGGGTAATCCCTATGGTGTATGGTGTAGGTGGCACGGCCATACGGATAACGCTTTACCCTCGACCTGCGGCCCGGCCGTGCCAACGTCAAGGCCCGGTCGAGGCCTGCGCCAATAACCCGCAAACAAGGCGGGAACGACAGGTAAACGCCGGGCTGCTCAGGCCGTCGCCCCCAGGGGAGAACAGCGAAGGGTTCGACCGAACCCCGCAACCAATCGGTCGGCTTGGGGCGTTACCCTGGCATCGAGACGCCCACGATCGTAGAGCCGCGTCAACCGGATAGGTCGGAGCCTCACGTCCCAACGTGTCAAAAGAGTCCGGGCAGGCAGGGTGCCGGTGTAGACTTGTGAGCGCAGGATGGATCAAAGACCGATCATGGTTTATCACCTCATCGACCACGATGGGACGTGCGTCTACGTCGGTACGACGAAATGCCCAAAACGACGCGACATAGAGCACCGCGAATCAAGCAAGATGTACGAGCGCATGGTAGTCGTCGCAGGGAGCCTATCAAAACGAGATGCTCATAATGCAGAACTCGCAATGATCCACGATCGCAAACCTAAGTATAACATAGCAGGAGTTGTCAGGTCACGTCTGTATCAGGTAAGAGAGCGCATGGGACTGGTGTGAAGATAGGACAAAGACTATGAAAGTCCCCTGCTCGCTCCGCACAGGTCGATCCCCATTCACCATCCACTAACTAGCGCTCGTTAGCCTCTTGTGTGGCCAAACCACCGTCCTATAAGGGCACTTCTGTTGCGTACACTCTACTGGGTGATGATATTATGGGACGGCGCGACACCAACTAGGGCACACGCCCCACTGGTGATCCACTAACAAGCACCAGTTAGGCGGACAAAAAGATTTCGATTCGAGCTTTAGGGGCTTTGATAGCCCAAACCTACTCCTACAGGGCCGCTTTACTTGTTAGACTCACGCGAACGTTCCACGTGGAACATGGTTTGGCGGCTGGTTTCAGGATTATTTTCAGAATAGCCCTTGACAGGACCGATAAAGTTGGGTAGATTTACCCAGGTGGGTAAATGTGCCCAATTGTAACGAGCATGACTGACGAAGCCATAGCCGTAGTCGATCCGCTGGCTGGTTTCGAGGTTGATCCGTCCTCGATCCCTCGTGACGGGCGGATTCCCGCCTATCTGTTGCCCAATCCCTACGATCGCATTGCGGGCTACATGAAGCGTTTCGAGGGTTCGTTTGGGTTTGCCCATCGGAATCCGCTGCCGCCGATGTTTGAGCGTTTGTGCCGGTACTATCGCCGGTGCGAAGAGGGCAAGTGGATGATCCGCGACACCCATCAGCACAAGATCGCTCTCAGGCCTCGTCTCGCCCAGGCGATGTTTCGCGTTACTTGTCTGGATCAGGCGGCGGAAGAATTGCCGATCAGGATTCGGATTCTGAAGGCCCGTAAACAAGGCGTCAGTACGGACGTGCAGGGCACGTTCGTCGATCTTTGCGCGTACAACGAGAATCAGGTCGCGGTTACGTTGGCTCACGAAAAAAAGGCCACGCGGGACATCTTTCGGATTGGGCGGTTCGCCGCGGCCAATCACAAAGTCGTGGAGGCGAAGGTCAACAAGTACGACATCGTATGGAAGACCACCGGCTCCGAGTACAGTTGCGCGACGGCGGGCGGTACGGCGGTTGGGGCCGGTTCGACTCCCAATCTGTACCACAGTTCTGAGGGTCCGAAATGGGGATCGAACAAGCGAGAGACGCGCTACAATTCGGTCACCGCGGTCCCGGACGTTGCGGAGTCGATGATCGTCGAGGAGTTCACCGCGAAGGGTCGAGACGAGTTTTTCGTTTCATGGTGTGAGTCCGCTGCCGATCCGTCGCACCCCTACAGGGCGATCTTCATTCCCTGGTTTGCGGACGCGGAGTGTGCATGCGCGATTTCGGCTCTTCGGTTCTGGCGAGATGAGGCCGAGCAGAGGTTGTCCGATCGCGCCAAGAAGATGGGTTATGAGCTTTCCAACGAGCAGCTCGAATGGCGGCGTCGCAAGATCAAGGCCATGCCGGGCGGAGAGGTCATTTTCCGGCAGGAATACCCATCATCGCCCGAAGAGGCGGTCATGGGGAATGACGGATTGATCGTGCGCGGCTTGCGAGACTGCCTGATCGCCAGCCTGCCGTTCGATCCCAGCCTCGTGGAGCGCGATGAGCGGGTCGGGGGTATTGACTTCGGCTACGCCGATCCATGCGTGATCTGGTCCGGCGTGTTCCGCGACGACATCCTTTACCTCACCCATTACTACCGCAAGTTGCGCGGCTTGGCCCGCGAGCACGTTGCGGGATTGGTGCCGGGCACGATCTACTACTGCGATCCGCCGGAACTCGACGCCCGCAAGCACCTCCAGGACGAAAGCTCGCGGCTGGGCATGAACTGCGCGTTGATCGCGGCCCCGCGATGTCGTGCGCCCGGCGAGGACGTGGCGGGGGCGGAACTTCGCTCGCTGATCGACTTGATCCGCGATGATCGGCTCAAGATTCTGGTGGACCTCGCCCCGCAGTTGATCTGTGAAGCGGATACCTTCTCGTGGAACGAAAAGACGGGGAAGCCATTGGAGCAACGAAGCGAGATCGTCGGGCACTTCGATAGCATCATGGCGCTCAAGTACCTGGTGATGGGGGTACAGAAACGATCGCGGTTGGTGTTCATTGCTCCGCCGCAGGATGATCGACAGTACCGCAACCGGCGTGAAGAAATGATGGCGTGCGCGTGATGCCAGACAACGGTGCTATCCTCGGCCGAGCGGTGAACGCGAGCGATCGGTTCGCCGGATACCAGTTCCCTGTGCCGCGCACGGATGGCAAAGCGCCGAGCGGTCGCATCACGACCTATTCGCAATACTTCGACAAGGCGATGCGGTATCTGACCGATGATCCCACGGCGTCGAAGCTAAAGAGTTTAGTGCGGCGGGTGGACGACGGCGACATTGCGGCGCTGTGTGAAACACAGATTGAACTTGAGCGCAAGGACGCCCAATTCGCGGGGGTGGTGCAAACTCGACGCAACGCGATCACGGCCCTCGATTGGTGCATCGACCCCGACCCGGACCACGAGGACGATAACGCCGCCCAGGAAGCAGCGGATTATTTGACCGAGCATCTCACGGGCTTGGCGATGTGGCCCAAGGCGCTTGAGCATCTGGCGGGCGCGATCGGACCGAACGTGTCGGTCGTGGAGTTGATCTGGGAAAAGGCCGAGCTTGTCGATTTTGTGAACGTGCCGGTGACGCGCTTTGCCACGCATCCCTATACCAACACCGGACTGGCGATCAAAACGGACGACGAAGTGCTCGGCTATCCCGTCGAGGCGTTCCCCGACAAGTTCATCGTGTTTCAACCGTATTGCAAGGGCGGGTTCCCGTTCCGCGCCACGCTTACGCACGCGAGCTTGGGTTTGTTTCTCATGGGCGCGTTGAGCCGGATCGACTGGATGGCGTTCTCGGAACTGATGGGAATGCCGTTGCGGATCGGATTATACCCGGAGGGAACGCAGTCATCGGCGATCACGACCCTCAAGGAAATGCTCGAACAGATGAGCAGCGACACGGCGGGCGTATTCCTCGCCGGGACCGAGATTAAACTGGTTCAGGCGCTCGGCACCGGCGAAACCTATCAGAACCAACTGCGCTACGTGGACAACAAATACGCGATCGTCTGGCTCGGTCAGACGCTCACGACCGACGTAGTGGCGACGGGCAGCTATGCGGCGGCCCGCGTGCATAACAAGGTCCGATCGGACTTATTGGCGTCGGACTTGCGTTCCGAGGCGAACTGCCTACGCGAGCAGCTCTTCCGTCCGATGCTTCGCTTGCGATTTCCGAACGTCGTGATGCCGGTTCCGATCTTCAAGCGAGATACATCGGCGCTGGAGGACATCGACTCCAAGAAACTGCGGCTTGAGCAGTTGACGTTCGCGGCCAGCCAGAGCTTGCCGGTTCCGCGCAAGTGGCTGTACGACGCCCTGAGTATCCCGCGCCCCGACGAGGATGCGGTAGAGTTGAAACCCGCCGCGAAAGCGCCGGCCGAGGAAAAATCCGACGACGCAGGGCGCAAGAAAAAGGAACGAGACGACGAACCGGAAGGAGTGAAACCATGATGGAGTGCGCGGCCGCGGTGCAATGGCCAAAGGGGACGCGGAATCGCCAACAGTCATCGGGACTGATTCGCTGTCGTACGTCCGAACTGGTTGAGTACGAACTGACCTACGACCCCGCGGAAGAAGCGGCCGCGATTGGCTGTTGGAATAGCTGGGTCAATCAGAAGGAGCGCGCCAATGCCGTCCTCTCATACTGATCGAACCCAGATATTCGCCGCAGTTGCGTCCGGGTCTGACGCGGGCGGCGGGTTGGTCAAGATCATGCTGACGCCCTGGGGAGAGGTAAAGAGCCGCAACCTGGACTTTATCGTTGATGACGAATCCGCCGCCGCGATTGTGGCGGCGTTCGACGCCGGGGGACGCGACATCCCGATTGACTTCGAGCACACGACGGTCGGCGGCAACTTCGCCACGCCCAGCGGGGCCGCGCCCGCCGCCGGATGGATCACGAAGCTGGTGGTCGAGCGGGGCGTCGGCATCTTCGGACTGGTGAAGTGGAATGCGGCGGCGAGCGCGATGATTCAGGCGGACGAGTATCGCTGGCTGTCGCCGGTGGTGGTGTATCGTAAAAAGGACCGTAAGGCCGTCGAGATTCAATCGGCGGCCCTGACCAACAAGCCCGCGCTCGTCGATATCGAGCGCGTGGCGGCTAAGGATGCGGGCGACCGCGAAGGAAACGACACAATGGATACGAAAGAGTTGAGGGCGGCGCTCCTCGCGGCCGGCGTACAGTTGGCCGACGACGCCGACGACGGCGCGGTGCTGGCCGCGTGCGAGGTTTTCGTGGAGGCGGCGGGAAAGAAGCCGGACGCTCCCTCGTTGGAACCGATCGCGTCGAAGCTCGGTCTGACGAAGGACGCGACCGTGGAGGTGATCGCCGCGAAAGTTGACGGCCTGTTGAAAGAGACGGTCCCGGCCAGCGAGTACAAGGCCCTCGCGGCCCGGCTCGATCTGCTGGATCAAAAGGAAAAGGACCGGGAGTCGCAAACGCTGGTCGCCAAGGCGATCGAGGATGCGAAGCTCAATCCCCACGACGAGAAACAGATGACGTGGGCGCGGGCGTACGCCAAGAGCGATCCGGTCGGATTCGGCAAGTGGTCCGAGGTGGCGACCGCGATCCATTCGACCGCACGGATCGTCAAGCCTAGCGCGGTATTGGACGGCGAGGGCGGTCGCGCGACCGTGATCGCTTCCGCCAAGGCTGAATATGAGGCCAATCGGGACAAGCTCTCTGGCGTGGAGCCGTGGGGGTTCGTCGAACAGGAACTTCTCGGCAAGGGACTCGTCGGTCTGAACGCCGTCGAGAAAAAGGCCCTGACGGCCTAAGGAGATGGAGATATGGCTGCACTAACGGCAAACAGGCCAATTCCCAATATCGTCCAGAGCGACGCCTTGGGCGGCGGAATCGTGCTTGATCTTCCGCTCGGCGCAACCGAGCAAATGTATCAAGGGGGGTTTGTTTCTCTGGACGCCGGCGATAAGTTCGGTGCTCCGCTCGCGGCAGGAGAGATTTTTGTTGGCATCTCGCTGGACAAAATCTTGAGCGTGGCGACGAACGGAACGAATACTTGTCGCGTCCTGACCAACGCCATGTTCCAGCACGCGATTACCTCGATCGCCCAAGCCGACATCGGCAAGCTGGTTTATGCTTCCGATGACAACACCCTGACGCTCACCAGTACGAGCAACAGTCAAGTAGGTCGTATCGTGAATGTGCCAGCGACCGGCACGGCGATCGTCCAGATGAAGATCGTCGGGGAAGCCCAAACACAGGCCGCGACGGCTTAAAGGAGGTATGACCTATGTGGTCACCAGATAATCTAAGGACGAAAGGCGCGTTGGCGGTTTTCCATCAGGCGCTGGAAGCCGGGCCGTCGGTATGGCCGCTGCACGCCATGACGATCAACTCGACGACCAACGCCGAGACGCTGGTATTCCCCGGCTTCGTGCCTCGGCCGAGACAATTCCTCGGCGATCGGCAATTCCAGGGTGCGCGGGACTTCACCTACACGGTCACTAACAACGAATATGAATTGTCGATGATCGTGGACCGCAAGCATTGGGAGGACGATCAGACCGGACTCATCAACGCGCGTTTCCAGGAAATGGGCGAGACATGGCGGGAGTATAAGGATTCGCTATTCGCCACGTTGCTCACGAATGGAAACGTCTCCGGGAACAACGGCTGGGATGGCGTAGTGTTTCACGGCGGGTCGCGCACGATCGGCGGTTCGGGCACCATCGACAACGACATCACGGAGAACATCGTTGACACGGCCGCTGCGACGACTGCCGAGGCCCAGGCTAGCGCTGGCCTGGCGTGGCGGACGTTCTCGTTGTTTAACGACGATCAGGGGCGGCCATTCAACGCCCAGGCCGTCACCAACATGCGCGTCATCTGCCCGCCGGGTCATACCGGGGGCTTTTACGGGGCCATGAACGCGACACTGACGGGCGGGGGCGACAGCAACGTATTCACGCCCACGATCTTGAAAGGCGTGGATTCGTTGGCCCACTTGACCACGACGACGGAGGTGTATTTCAGCGCCTTGGGCAGCGTGCGCAAGCCGTTTATCTACCAGGAGCGGAGCGCCCTCGAAGTGGTGGTGTTGGGCGATGCCGAGAACGTGGCGTTGCACAATGGCGTAATGGCCTTGACGCGGCAACGGTTCATCCTGACGTATGGAGAACCGCGCCGTTCCATCTACGACATCTACACTTAGGAGATTGGTATGAGACCGTATTGCGTAGAAACGAATCGGTTTGGGAAGGAGGAGCGGATTCCCTGGCCCGCCGATAAGGCGAACGTCATGCTCCGGCGGATCGACGACCAAGTGCAAAAAGAGTTCGACGCCCGCGACGTAGAACGTGCGAAGGCGGCGGGCTTTAGCGTGACGGGCGATCGGATCGTGCCTTGTGAATGGATTGAAGATGAAAACGGCGTCGGCGGTTACGTGGTAAACCATGTACTCTCCGCGATGAAGCATAGCGGCGCGGAAAAAACCGACGAAACCAATTTGCGATGGTGGAAGTTCTGCCGTGAACCGCAAGATCCGGCGCAGGTGAGCGATGATCTGAGCAAGCCGATTCCCAAGGTTGCGGCGCGCAATGGGAGCTTCGTTTCCGTTACGCCGGTCAAGGATTTAGCGGAGAAGCGCCGTCGCGGAAGGCCGCGCAAAAGCGCATTGGTCGGCCTATGAACCCCGTGCCGTTCAAGGATGAGTCGGACGGACGCGGCAAGTTCAAGCGTACGTATTGGCCGCGCGGCGATGCGGAGGATAAGCGCCGGGCCATGCGTAAGCAACTCGAAGCCGAATTGGCGGCTAAGGGAAAAAATTACTCAGCGTCGGACAGGCAGAAGGCGCTGAACGACCGATGGGGCGAGTATTGCGATACCCGGCGGTCCCTGGACGAAATGCAATCCAATGAACGGCCTCGGTGACTGGCGGATCAACTTTTTCGATTTGGGCCTCTTTACGGGGAACGAGACTGCGGAGTTCTTGCGCCTAGCGGACCAATTGCTCGAAGGCCGAGAACGTCCGATCGTGTGCGTTTACGGCGTAGACGCCGATCCGGCTTACGCGGCCTATTGCAAGCAGCGGTTCCGGGACAATCCGCGCGTGTTCGTTTTTCAGTTTGCCGTCGGTTCGCAAGACGGAAAAACGCAGCTATACGTCGGTCACACCCCGGAGGCGCATTCCATCTATCGGAAAAACCACTGCGTAAACTCAGGGGTGTCGCGGATCGTGCGCGAGGTCCGGTGTAGTACGTTTCTCCGCGATCTCGGTTTGCTCGACAAATCGCCCCTGACCATCAACATCATCAAAGCCAACATCGAAGGCGCGGAATGGGATTTGATCAGTGACTTGGACGAGCACGATCTGTTTGGGCTTTTCGACATCTACCTGGGGGCCGACCAATGGACGGCCGATATGCTGAAGTGTACGGACCTGCTCGATCGTGTGGGCGAGGCGAAACGTATTCTAGTTAGACGCGGCGTGACGGTCTATCCGTGGTGCATGGGCACCGACAACTACCCGATGCAGGCTGGAAACTACGACTTGCTTGCGGCAATTCGTAGGTACGTTGCCGTTGGAGAACCAGACCTTGTCCACGCCTAAAGTTCTTTTGACTGTGCCGTGCACGGGTTCCTTGCGCAAGGAACTGGCGGCGGCGATTATGTGCATGACCCGCGACCCGCGATGCTCGGTAGACGTACGTTTCCAGTCTGAGCGACCCTACGAACACAGCTTGAACTTGTTGGCTCGCCAGGCCGCCGACGGCGAGTATGATTTCTGGCTCACTTTCGACGACGACCAATGCCCGATCACGAATCCGCTCGACCTTGTCGAATTGAACTTGGACGTAGTTTCGTGTCCGGCTCCGATCTGGATGCCGGATAAGTCGCCGCATTACCCGGTGGTATGGAATGCGTTCGATGATCTTGGCGGAGAGAATTACCGCGCCCATCAGCCGATGTCCGGTTTGCAGGAAGTCGGGATCGTCGGTTCCGGCGCATTGCTGATTACCCGCCGCGTGTTTGAGTCGCTGGAACGTCCCTTCCTGATCGACTGGGACGCCGCTGGTCGGAAACTTGCCGGCCCCGACATTGCCTTTTGTCGTCGCGCACGAGAGGCCGGGTTCAAGATTTGGTGCCACTACGATTATCCTTGCCGTCATTACGTGGTGACGGACATTGCGGAAGTAGGCGATTGGATCGCCAGGCACTTTTCGATAAAGCAGAAAGTTCCGATCTGATGGGCCAATACCTTGTCATCGCGGACCTGGAGGCGCGGTTCAACAGCACCGCCGAGGTCGCGTATCTGACGGGCCAGGAAGCGACGGGCACGCCGGACGCCGCCCGCGAGAACGAGGCGATCGTGGCGGGCGAGGGCGACATCGACTCGCGGATCGGGCGGATGTATGTGACGGGCGCTACGCTCGTGTCGTCCGCGTCCGCCGCCGCCGTAGCGGTCGTGAAAGCCTACGCGACCGATTGTGCCGAGTATCGGCTGCGGATGAATCTCGGTCAGGCTGTCTCGGACGACAAAACGAAGATGTACGAACGGGCTCTCAACTGGGCCGATCTTGTCGGACAAGGCAAGTTCGTGTTGACGGGTGCAACAACCGTGGCGAGTAGTCTTGGCAAAGACCCCATCGCCGTGTGGTCCACCTGGGATCGGACGTACGCCGACGATGCGGCTAGGAACGTTACGCGGGCGAGTGCAGGTGCGTTTTGAAATACGTATTTCCCGCACTCAAAATACGGTTCAACCGCAGCGCGGAACTGCGCCGCGTGGGACGCGAGTTGTTCCAGGGGTTCGACAACAAGCGCCTGAACGTTCCACCGCCCTATACGGAAGTCAATGGGCGACTGGCCCAGCGGCTTGATACTTTCGACTCCGACATCGAGACGTGGGATTTGACGTT
>ERZ1292642.842-Hain-H14-01um-R1-842-length-15785-cov-12_pt1 | contig 12588 bp, 14 predicted proteins | sample MGYA00564403_ERZ1292642 | MGnify/ENA primary metagenome ERZ1292642 (study PRJEB36523, sample SAMEA6512643) | groundwater metagenome | collected 2019-01-09 | study: AquaDiva: Metagenomics assemblies of 32 groundwater samples | reverse complement strand
TGTTCTGTCTTGAAAAAAGGCGGCTCTTCAAGCGTATAGAAAGCAAATTCGACATCATGTTTGAGCTTGGATTTTTGCAGGGCCAGTAATCTTGCAGTTTCCAGTAAACCCGCTACCCCTGAGGCATTATTATCAGCACCGTTTCGGGCACTAAAGACATCATAATGTGCCCCCATCACCATCTTGGTTTTGGCTTGAGTATCCAAGCTACAGATGACATTTCGGTAACTCAGGTTATTGACCACATAAACCTGAAACTGGCATGGAATACCAAAGCGCTGCATCTGCCCTTTGATCCAGGCAGATACCCGATTCAGCTCTTTTAAATTTTTATAATTTCGGTATTCATCGACACTCATGATCTGGCTAAAAAATAATTCCAGATGAGAGACCTGAGCATTTTTGCTCGAATTGGCTGCACAGAGACTAGGCCCCATGAGGCCTATCAGTAACAGCAGCACAGTACAACATCCTTTTATCATGACACTGTTCCGCATTTATTATTATTCCATTCCTTTATCAAGCGGATACTTGAACTAAGGACATTAAAGCAACACTAAATCTCTCATTTCAATTTCAATTTGTTTCCCTGCTCAACTTCATGTTGTTTGATCGTTATAATGAGGTATCCAATTATTGATCTGTCTGTATGAAAATCCGTATCCTGACCATTGGTCAAAAAATGCCAGCGTGGGTGCTGACTGGTTTTGAAGATTATTTCAAACGTATTCAGCCTTTTGTACAGACCCAGATTATTGAACTGCCGATGGCCAAGCGCGGGAAAAATGATTCTGAAGCGGATATTCTGAAATACCGTAATATTGAGGGCGACAGTATTTTAAATGCGCTCAAGCAGAATGAAACCCTGATTGCGCTTGAAGTGGGCGGACGTGAATTCAGTACCGAAAAACTGGCTGAAACCATGAAAGGCTGGATGCTGGAAGGCAATGATGTAGCACTTGCGATTGGCGGGCCGGATGGTCACTCAGAAGCCGTGCGTAAAGCTGCTGCATGGCACTGGTCACTTTCCAAGTTAACCCTGCCGCATCCACTGGTACGTGTCATGCTGATCGAGCAGCTTTATCGTGCCATGAGCATCAATAACAACCATCCTTATCATCGGGCAGGCTAATGATTTTGCTGAAGCGTTCTTTATATGCAACGTTTTGTTGAATAATCTCTTCTGCTCTTATTTCTATTTTTCATGCATTATTGAGGCATCTTCCAGATGTGGTTTGACTTATGAACTTACAAACGTTGCCCGGCTTATTTATTTCTCATGGCTCTCCTATGCTGGCGCTGAATCCTGAGCAAGTGGGTCCTGCCTTGCATCGTTTGAGCGAAAATCTGCCACGCCCGGAAGCGATTATTGTGATGTCTGCGCATTGGGAAAGTGATGCGTTGGAAGTCAGTAGCGCAATTCGCCCAGAAACTTGGCATGATTTTCGTGGTTTCCCGCCTGAACTTTATCAATTACGCTACCCTGCACCGGGAAATCCTGAATTGGCCGAGAAAGTCTTAGGCTTGCTGGCCAATGCCGGCTTTTCTGCACATGCCAACAGTACTCGTCCGCGTGATCATGGTGTATGGATGCCGCTGCTACATATGTATCCAGATGCCAACATTCCCGTGGTAGAAATTTCCTTACCCATGTCGATGAGTGCGGATGAGATTTATCAGATTGGTCAAAGTCTCGCACCTTTACGTGAACAGCAAATCCTGCTGATTGGTTCGGGCAGTATTACCCATAATTTACGTGAACTGTCTTGGGATGGATCGGCTGCTGATGTACCCGAATGGGCCTCAGGCTTCCGTAATTTTGTGGTGCATAAACTGACGCACAATGATTATGATGCTGTACTGGACTGGTCCAATATTCCGCATATGGCACGGAATCATCCAACGCTGGAACATTTTGCTCCGATTTTCTTTGCGATGGGCACAGGTCAGCGTTTTAGTCTGGTACATAGCAGTTTCACCATGGGTTCACTCGGTATGGATATTTACCGCTTCGATTAATCTTGCTTCAGCGCTAAAATCTTAATGATGGATACATTTTGCAACTCAAAGCTGCGAAATGTATCCATATTTTTTTGCAATACATCCATTATTATTGTTTGAACTTTATATACTTCATTATAAGTCCATGAAATTAAAATTTATTGTGCTGGCATTATTGCCTTTAACTTTTGCAGGCTGTCAGTCCAGTGATATTCAACGAGCTGGAGATCTTGCGGTGGCCACCATCCAACAAAAAAATGCAGATCAGATTCTTCCAGCCTATTACTGGGAACTGAATCGTGGACTAGAACGACCCGTTGTACTGAGTTTCAACGCTCAAGGCCGGCTGAGCGCCGTGACGGGCTGTAATGGACTCGGGACGACCTGGTCAGTCAAAAACAATATCATCACCACCAGCGAAGTTATAGGCACTGAAATGGCCTGTGATGCAGCATTGATGGAGCAGGAACGTTTTGTCAGCCAACTTTTACAGAAGCGTGACATTCCTTTTACGCTCAATACCACAGATCCTGACAAGCCGACCCTGACGTTGATGGCCGCAAATGGTCAAACCTATGAATTTATCGGGAAAATGACTCCGGAAACCAAATACCAAGGACAGGCTGAAACAATTTTTCTGGAAATTTCCCCCGATACCAAACAATGTACCGGCGTAACCCAACAAAGCTGCTTGCAAGTCAAAGAAGTGAAATATGATCAGAATGGCCTGAAAACTCAGGTCGATAAGGACTGGACTTTATTCTATGATCAGATTGAAGGTTTTCGGCATTCACCAAATGAACGGCAGATTATTCGGGTCAAACGTTTTGAAATTAAGCATCCGGCAGCTGATCAATCGAAATATGCCTATATTTTTGATATGGCGGTTGAGCGTGAAATAGTTAAGGGTGCTCTCTAAAACTAAAAATACCAGATATAAAAAAACCGGGGCAATAGCCCCGGTTTTTTTCAGCTTAGACTAAGTCAGACTTAGAATACGCCTTGAGCAAGCATTGCATCAGCAACTTTTACGAAGCCAGCAATGTTCGCACCGTCAACATAGTTCACAGTACCGTCTTCTTTAGTACCGAATTTCACACAGTTACGGTGAATTTCTTTCATGATTGCGTGTAAACGCTCATCAACTTCTTCGAAAGTCCAGCCTAAACGCAATGCGTTTTGAGACATTTCCAGACCAGAAGTTGCCACACCACCTGCATTTGATGCTTTACCTGGCGCATAAAGAATTTTCGCTTCAACGAATTTCTCAACCGCTTCAAGCGTAGAAGGCATGTTCGCACCTTCAGCCACACAGATTACACCGTTTGCAAGAAGCTGAGCAGCGTCGTCTGCATCAAGTTCGTTTTGAGTCGCACATGGCAATGCGATATCACACTTGATACCCCAAGGACGTTGTCCTTCAAGATATTCGAAACCATGTTTAGACGCGAATTCTGAAATACGGCCACGTTTTACATTTTTAAGTTCCATGACTTCAGCAAGAAGCGCCTCAGTGAAACCGTCTTTAACGTGAACTGTACCGGCAGAGTCAGAAAGTGAAACCACTTTCGCACCGAGGTACATTGCTTTTTCAGCAGCATATTGCGCAACGTTACCAGAACCTGAAATCGCAACGACTTTATCTTTGAAGCTTTCGCCACGAGACTTAAGCATTTCCTCAGCGAAATACACAGTACCGTAACCCGTTGCTTCCGGACGTGCCAATGAACCACCGAAAGTTAAACCTTTACCAGTGAATACACATGCCGTGTCGTTACTTAATTTTTTCATCATGCCGGCCATGTAGCCCACTTCACGACCGCCTACACCAATATCACCTGCAGGGATATCTGTGTTCGCACCAAGGTGACGATACAGCTCGATCATTAAAGCCTGGCAGAAACGCATGATTTCGCCTTCTGATTTGCCTTTAGGGTCAAAATCAGAACCGCCTTTACCGCCACCCATAGGAAGTGTGGTTAAAGCATTTTTAAATGTTTGCTCAAAGCCTAAGAATTTTAGGATTGAAAGATTCACTGAAGGGTGGAAACGCATACCACCTTTAAATGGACCGATCGCTGAGTTGTACTGTACGCGGAACGCACGGTTTACTTGAGTCTGACCTTGGTCATCTACCCAAGAAACTCGGAACTGGATCGCACGTTCTGGCTCAACTAGACGTTCTAGTAAACCATGTGCTGCGTATTGTGGGTTCTTTTCAATGAACGGCCACAAACTGGTCATCACTTCTTCTACAGCTTGAAGAAATTCTGGTTGATGTGCATCACGTGATTTTACGTAATCTAGGAACTCATTAAGTGTGTTGTATTTCAACGCTTAATCCTCAGCAGAAAATGGATCAAAATTGGTCAAATTTACAATCAATGTTAAATTTTGGCGCAAAATATTAAATATCTTTTGTAACTAATCTACAATACTTTTTTTGAAAATACTTTAAAATTAATTTGATAACAAATATTTATATTGATTATGAAAATTTTTTCTATGTCAGGAAATGCCAATCGAATCAAGGCTTACATTCAGATTTATGCCTAATAATAAGGCACAAGTTGACCCTTAATTGCGCACGACTTAGGAGTTTAAAAATATGTTAAAATTGATGAATCGACATATTTTGTTTCACTTACTCTCTCATGCTTGCCATGAGTAACGCTGGTTATACATGAATTCGCCCATTTCTCTGGTCCAATCGATTGACGCTTTACTCCCTCAAACCCAATGTGGACTCTGCGGTCACCGTGACGGATGTTTACCTTATGCCCAGTCGATTACTGAGGGGGAAAATGCCAATAAATGTGTGCCGGGCGGACAGCCTGTTGCCGATGCTTTGGCTGCATTATTAAATCGTCCTAAACTTCAAGCTGAAGAAAGTGTCTGGCCAGTTCAAGCCGATGGTCGTCCTCAGCGCATCAAAGCCGTAATTCGTGAAGATGAATGTATTGGCTGTACCAAATGCATTAGCGCCTGCCCGGTCGATGCAATTATTGGTTCCGGTAAACTGATGCACACCATTCTGACCGATCTATGTACGGGCTGTGAGTTATGTATTCCCCCCTGTCCGGTAGACTGCATCGATTTGGTTGAAGATCAACAACCCTTGCCGACTGAAGCACAGCGTCTTGCGGAACAGGATGATCTGCGTCAGCGTTACTATGCGCACATCCAGCGTGAAGAAAAACGGCGTACCGATCGTAAGGGACCTGTGGTCCGTGCAGAAATTGATACTGCCCTGTTTGCCCGTTTCTCTGCTTTAAATGAGCAACTTCCTGTGATTGAAGTCGCGAGCAAGCCAGAGAATGCACCTGTAGCTTTCGATTCCAAGACCACGATTGAACTGGCAAAACTACGTACCCAAATTAAAAAACTGGAAAAACAGCTTTCGGTTCGTGAAGATGCCCGAAAACGCACCCAACTGGAAGAACTGACACAGCAATTACAGGCTTTACAGGGATAGAACATGACCACAGCAAAGGCCAAGCCCGTTAAAAACATGACCAAAAAGCAGATTCAGACCTTTTTTGAACGCCTGCGTGAACAGCGGCCTAACCCAAAAACTGAGCTGAATTATTCCAATCCCTTTGAATTACTGGTCGCGGTCACGCTCTCTGCTCAAGCTACCGATGTCAGCGTCAACAAAGCCACAGACAAACTCTTTCCAGTCGCCAATACACCGGAAGCCATTTATGCGCTAGGTGTGGACGGCTTGAAGGAATATATCAAGACCATTGGTTTATATAACTCGAAAGCGGTCAACGTGATTAAAGCCTGCGAGATGCTGATTCAGAAGCACAACAGCATCGTACCGGACAATCGTGCAGACTTAGAAGCCCTGCCGGGTGTAGGTCGTAAAACGGCGAATGTGGTACTGAATACGGCCTTTGGTCAGCCGACCATGGCGGTTGATACCCATATTTTCCGGGTAGGTAACCGTACCGGACTAGCGGTTGGCAAAAATGTGTTGGAAGTTGAACACCGTCTGGTCAAAGTCATTCCTAAGGAATTTATCATTGATTCACATCACTGGCTGATTTTACATGGTCGTTATACCTGTATTGCACGCAAACCGAAATGTCATGAATGTGTGGTAGCAGATGTGTGTAACTGGCCGGACCGATTCGAGTTTGGCGCAGCCCGCCCGATTGCAGTGAAAAATATTGAGCTTGCGGAATAGAACGGCGCGATCAAGCTGGAATAAAAAATAGGTGACCAATGTGTCACCTTTTTATCGACTATGAGAAGAGTGCTTTTCGTTCAAACCAAATTCTTAGCTGAGCTGAACTATTATGGATTATTTATCCTGATCTTGTTCAGCCTTTTCCTGCTGCTTGCGCTGTTCAAGTTCGGCTTGTAATTTTGGATGGAGCTGGCGCTCAGGTCGCTTTGCTGCATTTTCAGCACGTTCTTCCTGACGTACTTTGTTGAGCATTTTAAAACTGAAATAGAACAGACCTACCAATACTGCCAGAAAGACTACCATCAACACCAATACGCCAAATTTCATAGCAACAAGTACCCTGTTCAAATACGCAATAAAAAAGAGCCCTAATATGACTTAGGGCTCTCCGATTGTCAAAATCATCGTCAGCCGATTATTTTGCCTGATCCAGAATCGCGAAAAGATCAGTTTGAACTTCATCGATTGGACGTAAACCATTTAGCTTGTCATAAGTTGGTGCATTTTCACCAGACGCTGCACGGCCTTGGTAGAAACCAACCAGTTGCTCGGTTTCAGTATGGTAAGAACCTAGACGCTTACGAATGGTTGCTTCCTGGTCATCAGGACGTTGAACCAGATCTTCACCCGTTTCGTCATCTTTACCTTCCACTTTTGGCGGGTTGTAAACGATGTGATAGACACGGCCAGATGCAGGATGCTGACGACGGCCAGAAAGACGTTGTACGATTTCTTCATCTGGTACATCAATTTCAATCACGTGATCAATTGCAATGCCTTCTTTTTCCAAGGCTTCTGCTTGAGGAATGGTACGCGGGAAACCATCAAAAATGCAGCCGTTTACACAGTCAGGTTGCGCAATGCGCTCTTTCACCAGACCAATGATCAACTCATCAGAAACCAAACCGCCATTGTCCATGACACTTTTAGCTTGTAGACCTAATTCAGTTCCTTCACGAATTGCAGCACGGAGCATATCACCGGTTGAAATTTGTGGGATATTGTAGCGCTTACAGATCAACTGAGCTTGTGTACCTTTACCTGCTCCAGGTGGTCCGAGTAAGATAATGCGCATATATAAACATCCTCATTTAAACAATATGTATGACGCCACGACCACAATCACCCGATTGTGTCCCCCGACATCTCATTATAAGAAAGCCACAAACAAATGGATTAAACCCGCGACAAAACCGGTTACCCCACCCAATAAAATCAGAATCCATTCATCTTCCTGAAATGCAGGACGTAAAAGATTCTGAAACTCCTTCGGAGTCAACTCACGTATGCGGTCTCTAAACATTTGATAGATTTTCTGTGCACGGCTCGCATTAAATGCTGGGTCGCATACAGGTACCATCGTAATTTCAATCGAGCGATCGATCAAGTCCGTCTTGAGTTTTGCATACTCTTTTGGTCCTAAAGACAGCTGTAAAGAGGTCCGAACCAGGGGTGTTTCCATAATTTCATTAATATGACGTTTGATAATGCGGCGGGTTTTGTCTTTTCTGCCGCCATACATCATCTCGGTCATGATCGATTTTAACGTAATCAGGTCTTCTGTGACTACACTTGCGAAGACGTCAGAGACTTCATCCTGACGTTTCATAAATGCGCCTTGTATGTTATAGGTGCCGATACGAGGAATCACCGGCTTAATCCACGGAAACTTGCGATTTGTGGTACGGGCAAAGAATTGCGGGTACTTTACTGGGTGTGGATAGAGTGGGTTGAATACCATCCAGATCGCGATCCAGTTGGTCAAAAAGCCCCAGATCGCAGCCCAGAACGGTACAGTCCAGTGCCACGGCACTACAAACCAGACAATCATCTGAAAAATACCAAAGAACATCCCGATGAGGGCACTGATATGCCAGATAAAATTGATCTCTTTTTGACCCACCTTCAGGAACATACGCACCATCAAGCGACGGTCGCCTTCCATCTGGCTCACTACCATTTCACGCATATCTACAAGTGACTCGACGTTCATGGTCAGCTCAGTCACTAATTCACGCAAAATTGCCGGCATTTGTTTTTGTGCTTGTGCATAAATTCTGCGCTTAATAGCAAAAGGTAGGTTTTCCCAGAGCACCGCATTGCGATCCATCATCACTTCATCAATCAGGTGTTCCAGTTCGAAACCGACCTGCTCGCCAATGATGCGTGCCATATCATCCGGATCCATCGCCTGTAAAAATTCGCGGATAGAGCCTAATTTTGACAGTGTGTTATCGGTAATAATGCCTGAAATACGTCCAGCTTTGCGTGGCACAATCCCTTGCCAGCCCACAGGTAAAGGCCCGAGATGGAAACCCCAAAAATTGATCGGATAAAAGACCATTTTCAGCGCCATCCAGACGTGAGCCCAGGTTACAAATGCAGTCACTGGAATAATGCTGAGCACGGCCCAAAAATCCGGGCGGTTTACAAAGGTTTGCCACAACTCGTTGACGTACTCAAGCATGCATAACTTCCATATTTAATTTTTTGTTCACAGAATACACATATTAATAAGGTCGAATATTTTGTCTATAAACCGATACTTAAAGTATAGGAAAATTGTAGCCGGGGTTCTGTTTCAGCCACAGCACGACCATTTCGGTCTTCGAGTTTCTCTCCGGCACCGATCCCGATACTAAAACTGCTGATCCGTTCTGAACTAAGCAAAACATAGGCCAAATCAACGCCAGCACCTAAACGGCCTTCATACTCGCCATCAACCTGTTTGCTGTCGATATGACCGGCATAAACCCCGACATAATAACCATTTTTGTCTTTGCCGGTGAGATGTGCAGGATAACGAAAGCCTGCCTGACCGCCAATCGTACGATCATCATCCAGAAAAACACCACCTTTCACATAAGCAATCCCATAAGGGTTCACCCATTCGGTATTTAAATGCAGTAATTTCTGGGTAAAACCAACACCCACATTAAAGGCTTTTGCCTGAGCAGGCTCTATTTTGGTTGCAGTATTATTAATCTGATCATGTGCATAAGCCCCGTTCGCCCACAATGCAAACGCTAACAAAGGGTAAACCTTGTTCATTCCTTCACCATCTTCCTTAATTATAGTTTTTGGTATAGTCCTATTTTTATTAGATTTTACTCTAGCAGAATTATCACAACTCTTATATACAGCACTTTACAATTTTAATGTCTGCAAAGTCAAAGCTTAAAGGAACTGATTGTAAGGGCAGTTTTTCATTATCAAATCAAGTGCAGTTGCGTTAGAATACTCCACTTTGATTCTTTTCTACCACTCTCAGGTCTTAAGTCGATCGCGTATGAAGCAGCACTTTCCTTTAAAAAACGCACAACAAGAAAAGCGCATCTATCGCAGTCGAGTCTTGATTTCCATGGGGATTGTCATTTTCTTTATGCTGCTGCTGGTCAGCCGCTATGCCTATTTGCAACTGTTCAACTTTGAAAGCTTTACTACAGCTTCTGATGAGAACCGGATTCGTCTACAACCTTTGCCGCCAGCGCGTGGTTATATTTATGACCGTAACGGCGTGTTGCTGGCCGATAACTATCCAGTATTTACTGCCACTTTAAGTCGTGCTGACGTACAGGATATCGATCAAACGCTCGAACGCCTGAAACCGATTCTGGAATTGACCGAAGAAGATCTTGAACGCTTTCAAACCCGGATTAAAACAGCACGTAAAACCGAACGGGTTTCAATCAAGCTCAACCTGAATGAAAATGATATTGCCCGTTTCAGTGAAGTGAAATATCAATTTCCGGGCGTGAATATTGAAACCCAGATGACCCGCTACTATCCGCATGGTGACCTGTTCGCACATGTGATTGGTTATGTCGGTCGGATTAATGACAAAGAACTGAAATCAATTGATAAGGATCTCTATGCTGGAACCAACCTGATCGGAAAAATCGGTGTGGAAAAATCCTATGAAGAACTTTTACATGGTGTGCCGGGAAATGAATCGGTAGAAGCAGATGCCTTTGGTAATGTGCTGCGTCATTTGGGCCGTAAAGATCCGGTACGTGGTAATGATCTGTTCCTGTCACTGGATTACGGCTTGCAGGTAGTCGCTTCGGAGCAACTGGCCGGGCGTCGTGGCGCGATTGTGGCGATGAATCCCAAAACCGGGGAAATTCTGGCGCTGGTCTCCAGTCCAAGTTTTAACCCTAACCTGTTTGTGACCGGGATCAGCACCAAAGATTATTCGTTCCTGCGTGATAACCTTGATCAACCTTTATATAACCGTGCCGTGCAAGGGGTTTATCCGCCTGGCTCTACTATTAAACCAATGTTTGCACTCGGTGGTCTGCATCATGGTTTGGTGGACTGGGATACCACTATTTCTGATCCGGGTTATTTCAGCCTGCCGGGAGACAGTCACCGTTTCCGTGACCATAAAAAATCCGGGCATGGCGCAGTGAATATGCATAAGGCCCAAGTCGTCTCCTGTGATACTTATTTCTATGTCATGTCCTACCGCATGGGTATTGAAAAAATGAATACCTGGATGCGTCAGTTTGGCTTTGGGGAAAAAACCGGCGTGGACTTACCAAGTGAAAGCTCAGGACTGTATCCAAACCCGGAATGGAAAATGCGTACCCGCAAGGCCAAATGGTCACGTGGTGAAACCATTTCTGTCAGTATTGGTCAGGGTGCTTTTACTTCAACGCCATTGCAGCTGGCTATGGCCACAGCCATTACCGCCAACCATGGCAATAAAGTCATTCCCCATGTTCTGCGCGAAAGTCGCGGTGCCAAACCGTTCAAGGTGCATAATGGCACGCATGGCAAGATCGATTTTAATGGTCAGGAAGAAGACTGGATCAAAATGCGTGATGCGATGGTGGACGTAATTCAATCCGGTACAGGCCGAGGCATCAAAAGCGGCTTACAATATTCTATTGCCGGAAAAACCGGTACGGCACAGGTAAAAAGTATTGCTCAGGGCAAGCGCTATAATGAATCCTTATTGACTGACCGTCAGCTGGATCATGGCCTGTTTGTCGGTTTTGCACCTGCTGAAAATCCTGAAATCGCGATTGCAGTTATTCTGGAAAATGGTCGCGGTGGTAGTGCCGCAACGGCTCTGGCCCGTCCAATTTTTGATTACTGGTTACTGCATAAAGATAAAAATCCGGTACGCCCACAAGGCCACCAATTAAGTGGTGGTCTGATGACGGCCGGAATCAAGCCAGCTGAATTGCCAAGTGGTGCAGGCATGTTGAGTCAGGATGCAGCATCTAGTGCCGTTCCAGCCAGTGACCAGCCCGACAATGCTGCTCCGACTTCTGCAAATACGGCTGCATCTCCCGCAGCAACACCTGCTCCGACACCGGTAGAGCGAGATTAAAGATGAAAAACCAGCTTCGAATTATTGGTGGTGACTGGAAACGCCGCCAACTGCCTTTTGCCAGCATTGAGGGTTTGCGCCCGACGCCTGACCGTGTTCGGGAAACACTGTTTAATTGGCTGATGTGGGATGTACAAAATGCCCAGGTGTTGGATATTTGTGCCGGTTCTGGGGCATTGGCGTTTGAGGCATTATCGCGTGGTGCTGCATCAGTGGTGATGATTGAGCCGGATCGTACTCAGGCACAATTTCTGACCCAAAATCTGGAACTTTTAAAAGTCACCAAAGCACGTGCACAATTAAAAGTGGCTACGGCGCAGCAAGCTTTGTCTACCCTTCAGGCACAGTTTGATCTGGTTTTTCTAGATCCGCCATATAGCCTGGATTTATGGGAAGAACTAGCGCTAAAGGCAGATCCTCTGATCAAGGACAATGCCTATATTTATGTAGAAGCAGATCGTGATTTACAATTACTTAAATTACCGTCCTCATGGCGTTTAATTAAAAATACCAAAGCCGGTACAGTTCGTGCGGGGCTTTATCAAAAAAGTATTTCTTGATTTAAATTGTTTTGAAGAGCCATTAAAAAAGGATTCCTCAGTGGAATCCTTTTTGTCATTGTAGTCAGTCAAATTTAAAGACTGTGATTAACGATCACGGCGCCAGTCGCGGTTATCTCGGTCACGTTTCCAATCCCGATGATCTTTATGGTCCTTATTTTTCCAGTCATGATTTCTGTGGTCTCGATCATAATGTCCATTACGATCTCTGTTGCCACGATAATCATCATCCCAAGGATCAACCACACAACCGGTTAATGACACAGCCAATACAGAAAGTAATATCACTTTTTTCATCATGTCCATCACCTCTTACTGCACTCTGTCAGTATCAGGCGAGTTCATGGAGAGTGAACGGAGCCATTGTTGCACTCTTGTAGAGATTTATGCATGTTTTATGCATGGCCGTAAACCTCTTTTTTCTTAATTAGCATTCATGCTTTTATGAGAATTTGAACTTTCATTTGCATAAATCCAGCTAAATGGAAGCT
>ERZ1292642.1203-Hain-H14-01um-R1-1203-length-12617-cov-4_pt1 | contig 12617 bp, 10 predicted proteins | sample MGYA00564403_ERZ1292642 | MGnify/ENA primary metagenome ERZ1292642 (study PRJEB36523, sample SAMEA6512643) | groundwater metagenome | collected 2019-01-09 | study: AquaDiva: Metagenomics assemblies of 32 groundwater samples | reverse complement strand
GCTGTGCAGCGTCGAAAGAAGGCTTGGAAGGCGAGATCCACGCGCAGGAGGGCACCGCGGATCGGCACGACGCCGAAGCGCACAACATCAGGTCGTGTGTCCTTGAGGCTCGGTACCTGTGCGGTCTGGTCGTACCGCCTGACCCGGTGCCTGCCCATGCGCCACGCGTCGCGTCGTTCTTGGAGCGCCGCGTTGTAGACCTCACAGGAAATGGCGAGCAGGTCGGTGAGGTCGCGCCGCTGGCGCACCGTCGGGTCAAGGCGGTACTTGAACGCCCGACACCGCCTAACCTCTCCCACGTTCACGAACCTCCATTCGTGGGCCACGCCCCGGGTGTCTGAACCGCACGCCGGGGCACCCTTCATTGTAGGCTACTGAGCCGATGGCCAAACTTCACCATGCACGTAAGACGACGGCACACACGAAGCGCCCCAAGGCCCATCACCACGCTCACGGGGTGGCCAGCGCCCGCCATCACCGCACGGCAGGCAGCCGTCACGCTTCCGCTCGACGCATCTCGACGAAAAAGCACTGATGACAGCCGACGAGGCCACCGCGCTCGCCGACCGGCAGCGGGCCGTGGGTGCCAGCCACCTGTGCGGCAACTTCTGCCAATCAAGGGAGGCCGTGTGATCTTCACCCGCATCGACGACGCCGTAGCCGTGGGTCTCGGCGGCACCCTGTATTTCGGCAAGTACCAGACGGTCGACACCGACGACCCCGGCTTCGCATCGCAGGTGGCCGCGGCCGGGCTCGACATGCTCAACCTCATCACCCTGTTCGACGCCGACCCAGGCTGGATCGAAGGCACCCTCGAGGTCGACGGCGACGTCGAAGGCGGGACGGGCGACGGTGTACCGCCATCGGGCGACCCGGCGGGGGTAGCCTTACCGCAGACCGAATAGCCGGAGGCACGCTCTCTGCCCTTGAACCAACCGCCCGTGTTCCTGTTCACAGAGTCAGTCGGCACCTTCTCGGCCACGGGTCTCGGCAAAGAGGCGACATTCGGTCTTGCCGTTCCCCGCATCAACTGGGCGCCCATGGTCGACAACACCATGGAAGTCGACCCGGGCTTGTTCTTCCCGCCGGTCATCGTCGGTCAAGCCGACGAGTCGATCTTCGGGCTGTACGGCCAGGAGAAGGACTTGGGCGCGATCAACATGCCCTTGTTCCCCACCAACGGGATTCCGCTGTTGGCCTATGCCCTCGGCGGCACGGATACGGTCACCGGGAGCTCGCCTGGGCCCTACACGCACAGCATCGTGGAGAGGGGAGCCGGTCAGCCGCCGAGCCTGACGATCGAGAAGATCATCGGCGGCAAGCAGAGCCTGATCATGGCCGGCTGCAAGGTGGCCAAGTACAGCCTCAAAGGCCAAGCGACTGACACTGAGGCGTCCGCTGCGGTGGACATCGTCGCCCAGTCATTCCAGGTCGGCACCGCCGCAGGCGTGGCCTCGACGATCGCGTCAGGGTCGAACACTCAAGTGTTGCCGCAGGCGACGATCAACCTCACGTCCGATGTGACGGCGACGGCACCCGACAGTGGCATCGCCTATGTGGTCACCTCGGCCGGTACGGAGATCGTCACCTACACGGGTATCACGGCAAGCACGATCACCGGCTGCACGGGTGGCACGGGGACCATGTCGACGGGTGGCGCGGTCACGTTCTCGGCGACGATGGGCACGCCGTCCTACGTCAACGAGGAGCCGTTCGTTTTCGCCGAGTTCATCCTGACGTGGGCTGGCGGGCAACTCTCCCAGGCCGGGAACTTCGCGCTCGACATCGAAACGGGCGTGAAGCCGACCTACACCTTCAACGGCTCCCACGAGGCGCAGTTCATTACCGCCACGAAGATCCTCGCCAAAGGCAGTTTCGATGTGGTGTGGGACGACCTCGTCGACTCCGACGACTTGGGTTACGACTTCTTCACACAGATCCAGCAGATGGCCAACGGCGGCATGCCCGCAGCGCTCACGTTCGCGCTCACCCACCCGTCGACCGGCTACGGAATAACTCTCAGCATGCCCAACGTGTTCCTCTCGAAGTCGCAGCACCCGGTCAAGCTCGGAGACGTGGTCATGGAGACATTGGACTTCACCGCCGCTCGCCCGCCCGGGGCTTCCTCGACGATCAGCGCCACCATCGTCAACGGCGTCTCAACCAGCTACAGCCCTTGACCCACTGATCGCACCTCGATCGTCTTATGGCGGGTGGCAGGCTTCACGGCTTTCAGCCCGTGGTTGGCCAGTACCGAGCAGATCAGGTGCTTGTCGCCTCCCCATTGGAGGAACAGCGGGTTCAGAAGCGTCCCGTGAGCAAGTCGGTCGACCATGAACAAGGCGTTGACTTGCTCGGCATGAGCCTCCATCCACGCGTCGATCGCTTCATCATCGTCCTCGGGCACACCATCGCTGCGTAAGGCATCCCGCATCGGCTCAGGGAGCGGCACGGCATGGTCGCCGTAGAATGAGGCGTCGTCCATCTGGACGTTCCAGAACACGTAGCGGTCGTCACAGCCACGTCGGTCCAGTTCGGCGCACCCGCAGGATGAGCAGCACATCTCCCACGCGAATTCGATGGGTGCTGCGTAGCCCCGGCTGCGGAGTTCATCAAACGCCGCTGCGAGTCGCTCGCGGTCTGACAGTTGGTCGGTACGCTCAGCCATGTCGGTTCCTTTCACGCTCAAGCAGTCCGAGCCGTCGAGCTCTGACCACCCACTTGGAGGCGGTCGAGCGTGACACCCCGAACCGTTCGGCCACTCCCGCCGTTGGGGCTCGACCGCCGACTTGGCGGTACACGTCGGCCACGGCCGCGTAATGCTCGGGCGGGTAGAGCGGTGGGCGTCCAGTACGCCGGCGGGTTTTGGCCACCGTCTCGAGCAGGTCGGCTTCGTTGCGGTGTTGGGCTCGGGCTGCTGGCAGGTAGCGGGCAGCGCTGGCCGCGAGTTCGTCGGCGAGACGGCCGAGTGGGATCCGCAGTCCTGCTGGCGTGAGTGGCACTAGCGGCCGGTCAGCGGCCACCAAGTCTGGTCTCCAAGCCGTCCAGCGGCTCGATGGCCCGGGCGGGGACACCGCCCATATTTCGATGCCTACGGGCACCAGAGCGCCGTCGGTGGCGGCGAAGGAGGCCCGGAGGAGCCACGGGCCGGTCTGCTGGTCGGGCCAGAGCGTCTCGGTTTGGATGTCGATGTCCACGGCTTGTGAGCGTACCCCTAAGCCCGGCAGGCATTATCGGGGCACCTGCGGCACGACAGTGGTCGAACGGTGGGCGCATGATGGCCACTAGATCAAAGGAGGATCCCCGTGGGTTTCTTGAGCCGCTATGACGAACCGCGAAAGTTGGATTTGGGTGACGGGTTCTACGTGCAGTACCGGGCGTGCCTGACCGGCAAGGAGCGGGACTGGCTGCGGGCCAAGTTTTTCAAGCCGGAGGCGGTGCCGGGCACGACGACGACCCGGCTGGTGACCGAGGACCCGTTCGGCAACCAGACTGAGGCGACCTTGCTGGCCATCGTGGAATGGAACCTCACCGACGACAAGGACGTGCTCTTACCGTTCGAGCATGACGTGGATGCCGAGGCGAAGTCCGGTCAGCCGTCGCCGTTGCGCCAGTCGTGGGATCGGCTACCTGACGTTGTGCAGGATCTCATCGAGGTTGAGGTGGCGAACGCCAGCGTGGAGCCCAGCCAGGAGGACAACGCCAGGTTTCCTGAGAGAGATGGCGTCGGCGGTGAGGGCGGGCAAGTCGAGCCATCCGACGATAGCGAAAGCGTTCTCTGAGCAGACCTACTGGCAGCGTTACGGCATCCACGTTGATCCTCGCCCGTTGCGCGACCGTCCGTGGCGTGAGATCGAGGAGTACCGGGTGCTGACGGAGTATCTGATCGCCCATGAGCAGGCCGAAGCAGCCAAGGCCGCTCGAGCCGCTCGAGGCAGGTGAGGTAGGTGGACGAAAAGATCCTCATAACGATCGCGGCGTCCGACGCTGGCGCCGAGGCGAAACTGGCTGCGACGGCGGCGTCGATCGACAAGGTGAGCGGCTCGGCGGGCAGGGTCGGAAAGTCGACCGATGAAGCCGGCCAGAAGATGGACTCGCTGGCCGGCAAGTCGGAGAAGATGGGCGGCCGGATCGGCGGGGTGTTCTCCAAGTTGGGCCAGGAGGCCAACAATTGGGGGATCCCGTTCGGCGGCGTGCTGGACACCATGGGCAAAAAAATGGAGGCGACATCCTCCAAAGGCTCGTCGAACTTCGACAAGCTGGCCGGCGCCGGCAAGATCGCCACCGTCGGGATCGTGGCCGGGTTCGTCGGTGCCAGCGCCGAGGCCGTCCATTGGGCTGACGCCCAAGACAAGGCGGCTGGGTCGGTTGCCGCGTCAGCGAATATCAGCACCGAGGCGGCACGCCAGATCGGCGATTCGTTTGCCAAGGTCGGCGCTGACCTCAGGTTCAACTCGACTGAGATCACCAACGCCTACGCCGGTGTCGCCGGCCAGCTCGGCTCGGTCGCTGGTCAAGCATTGTCGACGGCCGACGCCGATAAGGTCATGGCTGCCTCGGCCGACCTGGCCGCGGCGAAGCACATATCTCTTGCCGAGGCGACCGGTGCGGACGCCAAGGTCATGCAGGAGTTTCACCTCGGTGCGGACAAGGCGAACTCGGTCACGACCGACTTGTTGAACACCTCCAATAGCATGGGTATCAGCGTCAGCGCGGCGGCCGGCCAGATCCAACGCATGGGCTCCAGCATGGGTTACGCCAAAGGCACTGCCGGTGACCTGTCGGCCTTCATGATCGACTTGGCCAACCATGGCGAAGCGGGTCGTGGGGCCATGTCGGCGGCGCAGGCGGCTATCAACAAGTTGCTGACCACGGCCGGCGGCCCAGACTCCAAGGCGGCGACGGCAGCCACGAAGAACCTCGCGTCGGCGACGGCTGGCGTGGACAAAGCCAAGCAGGAACTGGCGAACAAGGAAGCCGAGTACGCCTCTAAAGGTGCCCTGTCGGTCGCACAGACCCAGGCGTTAGCCAACGCTCAAGACAAAGTCAACGTGGCTACCGCCAAATATGGGGCGTCCTCGACGCAGGCGGTCGCGGCACGCAAACACCTGTCGGACCTCCAAGCGGTCGACGCGTCCAAAGCGGGCCTGTCGGTCTCGAACCAGATCGCCTTGCAGCACGCCCATGACGCTGTCGCTGCCGCCCAGGCCAAGCAGGCGGTCGCACAGCAGGCTGTCACCTCGGCGGGGGTGCCGGCCAACGCGGCTGCCAAGGCTATGGGGATCACCCTCACCGACCAGAAAGGCGACTTCGTCGGGATGGGCTCGGTCATCGACCAGTTGTCCCCGAAGATCAAAGGGATGGGCAAGCAGCAGGCCGACGCCTACCTCCAGACGCTGCTCGGTGCTGCCGCGTCCCGCAAACTGCTCGACACGATCGAGGCCGGGCCGGCGGCGTGGAACGCGGCGGAGGCGGCGGTCACGTCAGGCCAGACAGCCCACGAGGCTGCCACCAAGGCGACGGCCAACCTGGACGATCAGGTCGGCGTCCTCGGCAAGGACATCCACAATCTGGGCACCTCGTACGGCGAGTGGCTGACACCGAAGTTGACCGAGGCGGGCAAGGTCGCCGGTGGTGTCCTCTCGTTCTTCGAGAAGAACAAGACGGCGGCCGAGGCGCTGGCCGTGGTCGTCGGTGGGGCGCTCACTTTGGCCGTATCGGCCTTCGCTTACAAGACGGTCGCCGGGGTCGTGAAAAACATCGGGGACATGTTCGGCGGGGTCCAGAAGATGGCCTCCAAGATCCCCGGCCTCGGCGGGGACACGACTCTCGCCGCGGAAGGCGAGACGGCGGCAACATCGCTGGACACGGCCGCGACGAACATCAAAGAGGCCGCCTCGGCGCTCAACCAGGCGGCGGCGAAACTCAGCGAGGCCGGTGCCCAGACGGCCGGCGAACTGGACACGGCCGGAGCGACCGTCGGCGGTGAGATCACGACCGGTGCCTCTGAGGCCGCGGTGACGCTGGATGCCGCCGGGGCCGAGGTCGCCACCGAAATCGACGCCGGAGCCACTACCGCGGCAGCCGAGCTCGACGCGGCCGGCGCTACCGTTGCTTCCGAGGAGGCGGCTGGTGGCCTTGGCGCAGGTGCTGGCATCAGTGGTGTCGGCGGCGCAACAATCCCACTCGTCGGGGCGGCCATTGTCGGCCATCAGATGAGCGAGAACAAAGCCAAGCACGACCCGGCTTATGCCAAGAAGGTCAACGATCTCAAGAAGAACTACCCGAGCATGCCCGACACGGTCGTCAGCATCGCTCACACCGTGGCTGGCTGGTTCGGCGGCGGTAGCAGCAAGCCCAAGTCGGCCCCGTCCAGCCAGTTCCTTCCGAGTTACAACGCCGGTGGTGGTGTGCGGCTCATGGACGAGGGCGGCATTGTCACCGGGCCCACCCTCGCTGGCCTGGCGTTGAACAGCCGTCCCGAGGTGGTCATGCCGCTATCCGATTTGGCCACCTACCTCGCCCGACAGCCGACGCCCGCAGGGTCGGCCTCCGACCAGCGTGGCGTCGTGTTCCAACCTGGCAGTGTCCAGCTCCTCGCCGTGCCGATGACCGCCCAAGAAGCGGCCAGCGAGTTGGCCTGGCAACTCCGGAAGGTCTGAAATGCCGATCGCCCCATTCCAACGCCAGTTCCGGTCCCTCGTGTTTGGGGCTTCCACGAGTTGGGGTCTGGAGAAGGTCGATGAGGAGTCTTTGCCGCCTCTTGATACGTCTGACATGAAACGGGACCGGTTGGACGGGTCGTTCACGAAACTCGACTTGGCTCGCACTCGGGCTCTCACCTACGACTTCGCCATCCCGAACATCGACGCCTCCTACTACGCGAACCGCGAAACGTGGAGAGTCACCTTCGCACCCGTGATCGGCCAAGCGTTGCCTCTGATCGCTAACAGCCCTGACTGGGCGCAGATCAGACGCATCTACGCTCGCCCACGGCGCCGCAGCCAGCCGGACAACAACGTGTCGTCCACGTCGCTGACGAACTGGTCGGTGGTGTTGGAGGCTCCTGACCCGCTCTGGTACGCCGACACGGCCACGTCGGTCGCTGCGGCCTCGAGTATCACCATCCCCAACCTTGGGAACTGGCCGGGCCCGGGCCCGACACCGAGCATCACCACCTTGACGATCAGCACCGCCAGCACGCTGACCACATCCAACGGTGGGAGCATCGTGTTCGCTGGGACGGGACCGTGGACGATCGACTTGGCCACCCACATCGTGACCGGCGGGAACGGCTACACCGACATCGTCCAGCCCAGTAATTGGTTTCTCGTTGACCCAGGAGGAATCACAGCTAGCGTCACCGCGGGTACTGTGGCTTGTACGACGCGGGATTCATGGTTGTGAAAGCCACCACCTATCTGAAACCACGGTGGACGGTGGACGAGAATGATGAGCCTTGGTACTGGCAGAGTCCCTCTCACCGCCAGCGAGGACAATGGCGCAACTGTCAGCAATGTGGACGACGGTTCCCCAGTCCATTCGCCAATCTCGGTAAGTTTTGCAACCAGAGTTGCAGCGCTAAAGCCAACGCTCGGCCTGGTCAGTGGTACCCCGACTTATTCCAATTGTGGACTCCACAGGAGTCGTGGCTTGCCGGGTTGATCTGGGCTGATGGGTGCCTCTACGAACATCGCGGTCGATGGTTGGTGGGCCTGGCGCTCACCGACGACGATCTGCTGGCGCAAGCTGCTGACATCCTCCGGGTACCGACATGCAGTTACCAACCGAGACCAGGGCTAACGCGAGCGCGAAAGCGTATGTACCGACTTGAGTACGGGGACCAAGCGGGGATCGCACGTCTGATGTCCTACGGGCTGACACCACGCAAATCTCTGACGGCGACCTGGCCCTCCGGCCCTCTCGTTGAGGCCGCCTTCATCCGCGGGTACTTCGATGGGGACGGGTGTGTTTGCCGACCTACAGACGTTGGCGTCAGCCCCAACCGGTATGGGCGCGTCATTTCGACAATGATCGGCTCCTACGGGTTCTTGGACGCGATGCAAGGTCACTTGGAACGCTTGGGAGGGATACAGCCGAAAAGACTGCGGGCTCACGCCTCTGTGTGGTCTGTGTACTACGGCCATGTAGACAGTCTGCGGTTAGCATCCGTCATGTACGCCGATGGTGGCCCGCACCTTGAACGGAAGCGGATGCTGTTTGATGAGGCGGCGCGATCCTCTCCGACCCGCGCCTTCCCCGGGTTCATGTCCGATGACGCTAGGGCTGAGCGTGAGGCGATGGTCCGAGACATCCGAGCGGCCTATCGGCCCGGCACCGGGTCAGCCAACCGGGGTACCTGCGCTGAACTGGCTACCAAGTACGGGTTGCAGCAGCGCCACGTTCGCGACATAGCCAGCGGCGGCGTCTGGGCTTCCATAGCGGGCTAACCGATGGCCTCCCAGCAGCTCTATCGGCTGGCCGTAGCTGACGCCGCCTCGCGCTACTATGCCGAGTATCCCGACGCGGAAGTGTCGCAGCCGTCGGACACGCTCAACGGTGAGGGTTCGATGTCGTTCGATCTGCCGATCGAGGACCCGAACATCGGCGCCGTCCAGGTAGTCACGCGTGAGGCTGTCCTGTTCCGAGATGGGCTGAGCGCGCCGTTCTGGCGTGGGCCGATCGTGCGGCCGTCGGCGTCGACCACGAGCCCCGGCAAGGTCGGCTTCCAAGCGCAGACGCCACTGTGGTATTTCAAGCACCGGTTCTTCGGGTCGCCGGTCTTTCCGACCAACTATCTGATCAACGGCAGTTTCGAGTTGTGGTCGGCCGGGTTGCCCGTTGTCTGGTCGAACTCCGACGCCGCTCACATGACGGTCACGCAGGTCACGACGCAAGCCAATCCTGGTCTCGTCGTGCTCGGCCATTCGGCGGCCGAGTTGACGTGTTCGACGTTGAACGCCGACACCTTCTTGGGCCAGGACGTGACCGTCTACCCGGCCAACAGTGAAGGCATCGACTTCACCTTGTCAGGATGGTTCTACATCGTGCCGACGATGACCGCCGGCCCGTTCGGCGGGCGTGGCCTGTTCATGCAGTTCGTGGACGGCTCATCGGTGAAACAGGCCGGCGCTCAGTTCACGTTGGACCCGTCATTTCCGTCGGGGTTGTGGTTGCCCGCGTCGGTGTCGTTGGAGATGCCCGCGGCCGGCACGACGGCCATGCCCCAGTGGGCGATAGATGTGCGCGCTTATTGCGGGGTGGGCGGGTCGCTCATCTGGGATGGTCTGATGTTGACGGGCCCAGAGTCGCTGTCGCCGGCCATGCCGGGAGGGTCGGACCAGTCGCTGGTCCTCGCCAACATTGTCCGCATGGCCCAAGGGCAGGCGGCGACCGGTGGCGTCGGGTTCCCCTTGGACCCAACCAAATCGAATCTGCATATCGGGACTGTGACGCCGGCGACGGGTGTCCTGCGGACCGATCTCGTCTACCAGTACGCCGACCGGCGGGGCGTTCTCGACGCTCTCAACGACGCGCCGATGTGGGCACCCGAGAACGATTTTGCTGTGGTCGACGCCGACCCCACGCACCGCAATTTCACGACGTTCGGCCGGGCCGTCACCGACGGGGTGACCACGGCCGGTTCCAACACGTTCTCCTCGGCGACGGGCGCTTTCACGACGGCCGACTGTTACCAGCCGCTATGGCATCAGAACATCCCGGCTGGCGCTCTGATCGTCCCGCCGATCACGTCCGGTACGTCCGTGACCTTCTCTGGTGCGGGCGCGTCGGCCAGCGGGTCGTCGCTCAAAGTGTTCATCGGCGGCCGCAGAGGCTCCTACCGTCCGGCGACACCGCTGTTCATGGACGCCACCGGGACGAACTTGGCCAGCGTCAAACCGTGGGACCAGGACGGCGACCAGATCGCCAACTCGGTTGTCGAGACGACAGCATCATCGTCGAACACCGGGTTCGTCGGCGCCGCCCTCAAAGGCGTCGTGCTCGGCACGCTCACCTCGACGGTCACGTCCGGTGCGGCCTACACGACGATCGCTGTGACCGCACTCACCGTCGCGGTAGCGGCGGGCGACATGCTCCGGGTGGGTGTCACCCAATGGCAGCCGGGCGTCGGCAGCGAAGGCGAAATCGTGATCGCCTCGGCAGCAGCGGCGATCGGGGCCACGTCCATCTCGATCGTCGGATACCAGGGCCGCACCACATGGGGTTCGACGTGGACGTCCGGCCAGCCGGTCACCGACTTCACTGCGCCCGTCACGATGGAGAACGTCAACTCGTCGATCCTGCCGGCCCCGATCGGGCAACTCACCGGGCTTGCTTTTGCCGAGATGCAAGCCTTGTCGGGCCAAGCGGAGATCCTGAGCGTCACGACGCTACCCGGCTTTATCGACGACTGGTGCGGTGGTGTGCCGTTGATCTGCGGTGACGTCCTGCCGACCACCGTCCAGTGGGGTTACCTGAACATCATCTTCCAGCCGTACAGAATCACGTCGTGGACGATGGACACGGTGACCGACGCCTACTCGCTCCAACTGAACGCTGTGGCCCTGTGACCAGACCGGTTTGGCGCCCTCATGTTGTTAGACAAGAGGAGGACCACGTTGCCGCTGCCGTGCAGTTGCAGCGCATGGTCGCACAGTTGCCGGCGCCGTTGCCGTCCGGGCCGGGGCAAGGATTCCCGACGTTCGCCGAACTGGTCTTTCACTGGCCGAGCTCGGCTGGGGCTCTGGCGTCCGGCGTGTCCGACCCGCATTCGGCGCGCTGGGCGTGCAACCTGTTCGGCGCTTACGTCGATGTGAGCACCTATTCCTCGCCCTTCACGATCATCGTCTACAAGAATGGGTCGCCGGTGGTTACCTGCGCGGTGACCGGAGCCGGCCAAGAGTTTCTCACTAACCCTGTCCCGCTGATCCCTCGGGTCGACAAGGTCACGGTGAACGCGACGGTGCCGGGCACTGGCAACTTGGGTGTCGTCTGTCGTGCCCTGACCGGTTGAGTCGATGGCCACCAAAAGCACCATCATCACCTCGCCTGATGGGGCGGCGTGGACGGTCAGGGCTAACCCGTGGGATACGCCTTCGGCTCCTGTTGGTCAGGGTGTAGCAACAGACGGCTCAACCGTCGTGGCCGTCGCCGAGCACAGCACCGCCGTCCCAGTCATCGAATCATCTCCGGACGGCATCGCTTGGACGAGCCGAACTAGTGGACTGGATACCTTCGGTGGTGGCAAATGTGTCTGCTGGGGCTCAGCATCGAGCCTATTCGTGGCCGGCGGTGCTGCATCAAGCTCAGCTTCGACTGTCCCCCTGATCGTCACCAGCCCGACCGGGACCACCTGGACAACCCGACTGAATGCACCCGGCGGTGGCGGCACGTTCTGTCAAGTCAACGCCGTGGTTGCCATGGGCTCGATCGTTGTGGCTGGCGGGGCCGCTGTGATGCTGGACGCGTCAACGCCTTTCGGCTTCTCACCACTCGCATACTCAACCGACGGTGGCGTCACCTGGACGGTCGTGCCTGCCGCCAATCACCCGTTCGTTGAGGCGGGTCCCGCGTTTGCCAGCGTGCTCGGCTTGGCTACCGACGGGACCACCATCGTCGCCGTAGGCTTCGGGGGGCTTCACTTCGCGCCGGTCATCGCCACTTCAACCGACGGGTTCAACTGGGCGGCCGGATCTCTACCTGCTGGCTGTAACCCGTCGTCGGTTGCGTGGGACGGCACCCACTGGGTGCTCGGTGACAACGGCAGCGATCCGCTCAGCATCGCCGTCTCAACGTCGCCTGGCTCTGGCTATTCGCTCGTCTCGTCGCCATATGACAACAACAGCGTTGACGGGATCGGCTACTCGTCGGACCTGTCGCAGTGGGCGGCGGTCGGCTATCAGGGCGGCACACAAGTCGTGGCGACGGCCGGCGCCAATCCGAGCGGCACATGGACGGCGCAAACAACACCCGCTGATAGCTCGGGCTCGGAGTTCTTCGGGGTCGTCTGGGTTCACTCGCTCGGCCTGTGGGTCGCAGTCGGCGAAGGCATAGCCCCACAAACCGGCGGCTGGCTTCTCGGCGGCATCTCAGCGTCACCGACGTTCCCGACCGGCTGGGGCGACGGCACCCACAAGTGGCTTCGCTTCTTCGATACCGCCGCGAACAAGGAAGGCCTGATCCCGGTCTTCCTCTCGACCTAACCAACACCGAGCCGGGGCGGGCCTCCCCCGGCAACACCGCAACCGCAAGGACCACCGTGAAACTCACCGCACAGCAAGTCTTCGACGCTACCCCGGTCATCGCGACCATCATCCGCGAACAGCGCAAGCTGCCGCAGAAGGGCCTGTACCGCCTCGCCCGCGCCTACAAGGCGTTGGCCCCGGAATACATGACCATTTCGCATGTGCGTTTATCGGGTGTGATGGTTGCGGGAATAATCGCGGCCGCCAAACATTCGAGCCTCGATTCCACGACTGAGGCATCGAGCCTGAGCCCATGCGGCGAAGTGGCAAGCGCCGCGCTATGCTGCGGCTGCGTTTTGGTTTTGCGCATTCACGTCTCCTTTGGCCTTGCCGGACGCATCCGTTTTGCGCGGGTCGATATCGAGCACCACG
>ERZ1292642.1201-Hain-H14-01um-R1-1201-length-12620-cov-4_pt1 | contig 12620 bp, 23 predicted proteins | sample MGYA00564403_ERZ1292642 | MGnify/ENA primary metagenome ERZ1292642 (study PRJEB36523, sample SAMEA6512643) | groundwater metagenome | collected 2019-01-09 | study: AquaDiva: Metagenomics assemblies of 32 groundwater samples | reverse complement strand
TTCTATTGCTGCTGTGCTTACAAGGTTGAACGAGACTAACGAGAAGTTTGTATTTACAGACCACCAAGGATTGGAGTTTCAGAACTGGTATTGTCGTATCTTCAACAATAGCAATTTCCTAGAGGGTGGGCGATTCTACAAGGCAAGTGTGCTGAATATCCGTAATAAGGCCGATGAACGTCTACACATCAAAATTGATGGTGAGGCAGTTGTCGAAGTGGATTATACAGCATTGCACATTTTTATGGCAGCAGAGAAGCTAGGATGTGCACACGAGTATGGTGATGACCCTTACAAGCGTGTGCAAGGTATTGACAGACAGATTGTAAAGCTTGCTGTAAATACAATGTTCAATTGCACTAGTAGGGCGCAAGCTGTAAAGAGTTTGCAAAGCAACATGAATAAGAGCGGATACAAAGCGCACAGCGGCAGCGAGGTTGTTACAGCTATCTTTACAGCCTTTCCACAATTGAAGGATGAATTCTGTTATAAGCAATGTTCAGGACTTAGGCTACAGAATCAAGATAGCTGGATGACACACTATGTTGCTAACGTCATGAGTACACTAGGAAAACCATTCTTGCCAGTGCATGACAGCGGGATTGTTCGCCAGCAAGACGAGGGATTGCTAATCGAATTGATGTGTGATGCTTACAAAAGTGTGCTAGGTGTGGACAGTATTGTTCATATGAAGCGGAATAAGATTGTTGATGGCAAACCTAAAGAGGATGATGTGTCATGCTAAGCCCTGAAGCCAAACAAGCCCTAGAACGCGCTAAAACAGCCTGTGAGGACGCCTACGACGTTGTGCAAGGGGTAGACAGCACAGACGAGGATAAACAGCTTAAATGGCTTGCTATGATGAAGCTTAGCAGGGCTATTGCGCTTATTGAGGGATTGTGCAAATAGGGCTTGACAAGCACAAGGAAGCTGCTATTCTAGAGCCATATGAACAGGGGCCAATGCCATGACAACCATCAACATTCAGTTTGACGATAATAAATTCTGGCAATTCGGCGCTACGCTTGCCCTTCGCAACCGCTCAGGGTATGCCGAAGATGAAGCATCACAAGCGCCAGCAGATTGGAACGCTATACAAGCCCTAGCAGGGCCTTACAAATGGTCTATGGCTGTCAAGGGCAGCGGACAGCGTAAGTTTCATTCACGTAGTACAATGACCAATTCTGTGTGGGCAATGCTTGAGAATGTCAAGGCAGAGTTGCACAATGACAGCAACGCAATTATCAAGTTGCTTACACCTGACGTAGAAGTGTTGATAGGTTGCTGAGATGAAACATTACTATGTGTTAAAAGCTTACGATATGCCCGGTGAAAGCCATGATATCATCCTAGACGAAAATGGTAATATCACTTGCACAACTAGGGATTTGACACAGGTGGACATTGCGGCTGTATTGTTCATGTATAATACGGGTGTCTCTGTGTTGGAGTATGACTGTAACAAACTAGTTGTGAAGGATTAATCATGGATAACAAAACAATCGTTCTCGACATCAATTGGCTAGACGCTATTGACGGAATGACCGTGCAGAAGGCTATCGAATACCTGTCAAAGCTCAATCCTGAGCACAAGCTAAACTATTACATGGAAGGCGACACACACGGCTGTTCAGTAGTGGCTAATGTGTACTATGATGTGCCTATGACCAATGCTGAGCAGTTGGCAAAGCTTGAGAAGCACTATTTGAGGCAGATTGCAGACAGGGAGAAGGGCAAGCAGTATTACATTGACAGGGGCCAGCTTGACAGGTTGCCTGTAGTGGATAAACTGATTGCAGAGCTGCAACTAAAGTTGACGGAAGCTAGGCATAAATATAAGGATTGATATGACGTTACATAGAGTGTACTTAAGAGAAGCATCTAACGATGTCGTGTTGGAGCTAGACGACGAGGAACACTGCACATTCCACTTGTGTGATGCTGTTGTACAGAGGACTGGCAGACACGGCTATGCGTACATCTCGTTGAGTGTCGTGCAGCAGATGGTGAATACAGCTTACGAAGCTGGTGCGAACAAGGCAGCTAAACAGCTTCAGCAGATTAGGAACATCTTAGAAGTTGTGAGCAAATAACAACACTGCAAATAAGTCTTAATTTATGTTGAAAAGCTCTTGACAGGGACTTGTGGGCGTGAGAGTAGTCGCTTCGCTCCTGCCTTCCTCGCCTTTGGCTCGGAAGGTGATTGTTGCAATTTAGTGCTTGCGTTATCCTTGGTATGTGGTATTCTACATACATGGGCAGCGCATTGTGTGCTGTCAAACAGGGAGAGCAAAAATGTCAGTATCTTACGAATGGGATGTAGAGCTTGTCGAAACCTACGAAGATGGCGATAATGATGTTCATGACCACATGCACCAAGCCAGCTATGCAGACTGCCTTAAGCAAGCTGCGCAGCCGTTGGAAGCCCGCCACCAGTGGGAGATTGTGTTAGTGTGTGACGACGATAATGGACGCTCATGGGCTTATGTCAAGGAGGGTAAGCTGCCCGAGTACTTCGAGGACGCCTATGGCGGCGAAACTCGTAAGGTTCCTCAGAGGTTCCATAAGGAAGTGCAGGAGGCGCGGTAAGACTTTGTTGCAGGAATGGCACAAGAGAAAATAAGCTCAAAATAAGTAAGAAAGTGCTTGCACTGTTGGCTGAAGGGTGTAGAATGAAGTTATTGGATCAACGAACACAACAGGAGAACAAAATGGATGCACGTATCGGACAGGTAGTACGCGAAGGCAAAACGATTTTCTACGCTTTCATTGGTGGACGGGAACTGAGCAACCTTGTAGAATCGGCTGATGCAGCAGACATTGAGACAGCATTGCAGGGCAAGGCACCAGCAGCCAAGGCTGTTGCAAAGAAGCCTAGCACATACCACAATTACGCTGTAACGGTAACTCCAAAGTATGAGTTCAGCGTAGGCATGTTTCGCAGTGGTAGTTACCAGGTGGAAATAGCCGCAAAGACTCGTGAAGAGGCCGTCAAGGAAGCACGCAGGCGATACAACGAGAATAGTAGCTTTCCCGGTGACACGGCAACGTACACAGCTAAGATGGCGTAAGCCCTTTGTTACAATTTACTTCTTGTTTTCTCTTATAATCGGTGTAGAATGAACTCATCGGATCACTAACAAGGGGCTTACCATGAAACGCTTTCAACCTTTCCCAGCAGAAATCCTCGACTGCCAGCGCGTAGAGTTCTCCGATGATGGGCACTCTGACGACCTCCGCAGCATGGGTGTTCCCGAAGAAATCGTACAGCGTGAGTTCTCCCGCATGAAAGCTGCCCATGATGCACAAGAGGACATCCGCATTGCTAGTGCTGTGGCTAAGGTGGAGCGTATTCGCACAGTAGGGGTTGACCATAAGCGGATTGGTGCTACTTGGTACACTACTAATCGCGGATAACATCTGACGATGCAAGCCCTTCGGGGCTTTTCCTTTGTCTGTAAATAAAGCTTGACAGGCTGTGTGTTATCTGAGAGGATGGCTTATCAGGCGGGGTATCAGCAGCCTATCAATCACCCTATCTAGTACGCTATGCATACCACATAGCAACCCTTATTGCTACCTCCTAGCAATGGTATGTGCTATCACATGGCACTCTATGTGCTACTATGTAGATGCCTATTAATTAAGCATTTATATTGGCCTTCTTCTTATTACTGACTCGCCGGTCATTAACAGTCAGCTACCAACAATCTTCCTCCCCAGCAACACATCTGCCAGATAGCGTTTCTTTACAGCAATGTGACAGAAATTGTCACTGTGGGGCGGTGAAAGGGGCTTGCATGGGAGTACAGCGCCTATCAGGGCCGCTATCAGGACACCAATCAATAAACCCTTGCAGCCGCACGCCTAGAGCCTGTAAGGCTACTTCCTCGCAGCCCTGTATGGCAGATGATCGTATCTCATACCACTAACGAAGGTTTGCTGTACGAGATATGGGACAATACCAATTCTCTAGACGCGATTAGAGGCGCTGTGAGGCGTCGTAAGGCTGTGCATGTAGGGTGACGAGGGGAGGTTGCTGTTCGTGCCTTGTAGGCCATATTTGGTGTACTATAGGGCCATACTGACCCCGTGGTGCATGGTGTTAAGCCTCGGTTTCGTGTGTGTAATGAATCAGAAATCACCGATTTAGCCCACTTTAACGCAGCTTTTTGTTCCTAGTTGGCCCTCAGAATTGGCTACAGAAGATTTCCCTTGACATCTCCTACAAGTATTGTAGAATGAGCCTTGTCAGAAAAATTTTATAACCAATTTTGAGGTATGAAAATGACCCTTAAAGTACAGCTTGTAACCTCTGTTGGCGACGTGCCTGCCAGTGCTCCGTGAGGATTTCAGCAGCCCATTCGTCAGGGTGCTTGGCACCTTTACTATTATTGCAAAATTGACACAACCATTGTAGGTTATCTAACCAGTTGCTACCACCTAAATCAAGAGGCATGATATGATCTAAGTGTTTCTCAGCAGTGTGAAGACAGATACCACAAGAGTTGCACTTGTGATCTTGGAGTTCCAACAAAGCTGTCGTCTGAGCTTCAGTGTGGGTGCCCTCGGCGTTAATGCGCTTAGCACGCCTGTTACGATTACGGACACGGCTCTTTTCGGGGTTGGCCTTCTGCCAGTCTTTAGCTTGTTGTAGCCTAACCTCACGGTTCTCTAAGTAACTAGTAGCATTCTTTTCTCGGTAAACCGCCTTTTCGCCCTCTTTAGAGAATTGTGAGTAGTCGCGGACACGGCCTCGCTTAGCGACCAAAAGCATACAGGAGTGTATGTAACCCGTCAGCAAGAATTTTACAGTACAAGAGCCATCTTTGGATATAGAGTCTATCCGGTAATCGCCATACTTAGGGTGTGTAAAGACTTGAGAGAACGTATTGAATATCTTGTCAACTTCCCGTTGGCGAGCGCTCCAAAGTTTATGTGCCTGTTTGTGTGCTACAGATATTTTCTTATTGATGCGTTTTAGCAGGGAAGGATATTCTTCTGATCTACGTTGAAAATCTTTGACGGCACGCTCAGCATCATTAGCAGCCTTATATTGTGCCGTGCACAACTCAGTATCTTTGATAAGCCCACTTTTCAAGTTAGTCTTCTGGACAGTGCATACGTTGCCAGAATCAACAAACCGGACAACTACTTCCTTATTCGATTTGTATTCCAGCACTTCCACGTCACCCAAAAAGTTAGAAGGAAATCTTACTCCCACATTTATAGGTGGGGTGGCCTCACTCTGCCGGTTGGGGAAGCTTTTGTTGACACCCAGTACATCGTGAGCTTCCCTATCCCGTAAATTACCTTTCTTAACCTCCGTCTTGCGACACCTTTTCTCGTTGCCAGACTTGAGGAACCTAACTAGGCAGTCACACCCATATCCCACTGTCTCTAAAACCTCTACATTGCCCCAGTATTTTGTTGGATATACGTCACCTACCTTCATCCGATACTCCGCAGCTTAGCCAGTGCTTCCTCAAGAATCTCGATTGCCTGATTCTTCACCTTCAACTGCTCGTCGCCCATAGAATATTCCTGCTTGATTCCCTTGAGGTTCTGCTTACACCATGACTCTGAGCACCCTGCGGCAATCGAGATGTCTTTGTAACTCATACCCATCTTACGCATATTTTCTGCTTTAGTCTTATCTACCATATCTATCCTCTGTGATTTATAAATTACCCTTTACCTAACCATTATAGCACACAGTGTATCGTACGTCAAGTCTTATTTGCACTATCTAGACAAATAAATGTACCACAAATCGCTTGACGTTTGTGGGAAACAGAGTAGAATGAACTCATCGACACAAGGAGAACATCATGGCTACATATGGATACGGCAGGGTAAGTCGGATGCAGCAATGCACGGAAAATCAGAAGCTGGTTTTGGAGCTTCAACAGAAGATCAAGATTGACCAGTGGTTTGAGGAGCAGGGCGTCAGTGGTAGAATGAAGGCTAAGAAGCGCCCGATGTTCGCCAAGATGATCGCACTAGCGCAGAAGGGCGATACTGTCGTATTTACACGTGTGGATCGTATTTCCAGACGGGCTTCTGATACACTGAATACTGTGGAAGAACTGCTGGAGCGCGGTGTGGAGGTGTTCATCCTCCAATTGGGTGACGTGCCTCTGAGCAGTCAAGCAGGTAAGATGATGATGGGCATCTACGCCATCTTCGCTGAGGGGGAACGAGATTTTATTGTGGAACGCACAAATGAGGGTCTTGCTCGTACTAAGAAACAGGGCACTGTGCTGGGGCCACCACTCCTGATTGATCCGTGCACACTCAGGGCAATGTGCCAAGACCGTAGTAATGGCATGTCGCTTGACGCACTGGCAAAACACTACAACTTTCCTCGCCAAACGATCTACCGCAACACTAACAAGTACGCCAACAACCTTGACGCTTACGAGGCCGAATTCATCAAGCGTGAGCAACAATACGCGAAGGAACTCTAGATACAACAAAGCCCGCACAAGCGGGCCTCTTTCAGTCTTTGACATGTTTCAGGATAAACTCCCGCATCTCCTCCCGACTCAGCCCATTAGGAATCAAGATAGAAGGGCTGTCCAAAATCTCCTGAACAGCCTCCTCCGTCTTATTTCCCCAAATCCCCTCCCAGCCACTTGCAAACTTGTCCGTTATAGGCTTTGTGCGGATAGGGTCGCCTGTAATGTCATTTACGCTCATTCAGTCCTCCTCATATAAACCAGACATACCACCATTGGCCCAAAACTCTTCCCAGCGTTTCTGCTCAGCTTGCCTCTCAGGATTGGCATCCATTTCAGCTTGCAAGCCCTTCTGCTTCATCTGGCACGGGCAATAAGGCTCTCCGTACATTGGCCCCATACAGCCGCAGAAGCTGAGTTCACCGCTGTCCAGCTTCTCCATAAGCCCTTTGAGGGCTGCATGCGCATCGTGAGACTCGTCCGCTAGGACATCTTTTACTAGGTATGTTTCGTTCATAATAGAATCTTTCTGTTAGGCCCAACAACAATCCACTCACTAGTAATCTCTTCCTGCTCGAAAGGATCAGGCTGCACAGCCCAAGCGTAGAGGCGCTGCCAGAGGGCTTTAAGCTTGTTCATTACTTGCCTTAGCCTTGATACGCTGCTGATTAGCTGCCTTAAGTTTCTTACCAAACTCCTTAAGTTCCGCTGCCAGAGTGTCCAACTTGAACATTGCACCCTCATAATCATTATCGTTATAGCAGTAAAAATCCAAACTCACCTGACGGTTGCAGTCGCTAATCTTGAAATTAGCATCAATACTTGCCCCAGCGTATTCGGTGTCGTATTCTACATTAGACTCGAACGCTGCCATACCCTCACCAGAGTTCAGGAAACCACGCTTATAGTATTTCATTCACCTTCTCCAATAAAGTTGAGCCATTCCTGCATCTTTTCATTTGAAAGATAGCATGGCACCTGATGCCTACTACTAAAATAATGTCGAAGCTGCTCAAAGAGCTTCTGACGTTCCTGTTCGGCTTCTGTTTTAACAAGGCTTGGCATTTTTAATTCCAATATTAACAAAAAGAAAATACACAGAAATCCCTACAATTAACGCCAAGCCCGCTGGGCCAAGGAACATGTAGAAGAACACAAGAATCCAGATGAGGTAGTGCAGGGCGTACATTAGAGTTCCCAGTTAAAAAGCCCACAGCCTTGTGAGCTAGTGGGCTAATAGTATTACTCTTCTGTAGGCTTGTCAACAGGTTTCTTAACTGTCTTACGAGGTTTCCTAGCAGGCTTCTGCAACTGTGCCATCTTCTCTGCAATCCACTCGTTACGTTTGTTGTACCTATCGCCCCATTGCTCAGCATTCAACCAGATGTCTTGACCCTTGATAAGCCCCTCAATCTCGTCATCGCTAAGGAAGCCCATATACGTCTTACGCATCCAGTTGGGCATGAACTCTTGGTGGAACTTAGTAGACGCATTGAACTCGTTGAAGGCACCACCAGCTCCAAGCGAGCCACAGTGAATGAGGCTAGAGAAGCCATCAGACAACTCGAAGCTATGACTCTCAAGCAGAATTGCACTTGCAGCGCTAGAGCAATTGCCAGTAGCTACAGTGTGGATAGGGGCTTTGCAGCCGTGCATAGCGTGAATAAAAGCATCCGTAGCATCAAGGCTACCACCGGGGCATTGCAGACGAATCTCAATCTGGTCGTCCTCGTTAGCCATATTCATGGCCTGAATAGCGTAATCGAATTGTGCCACTTCCTCAATAGCACGATTGATGTTCAGGATGTACGTACCAGCGCGTACAGGGATGTAGGAGACATCGAAGGCTTCGGCAGACTCTCCTCCGAAAGATGCTCGTGCGAAGGGCATTGGGTTAGGGTTGTTCATAGGGTTCCTTACTGGTAGTAATACATTTTAACAAGGCTCTTAGTGACGCCATCCCTAACACAGTCCTCTGGCATGAACGTAACACTGCCGATAAGAGCAAGGTTATCCAAGTCTTCGTCAGACATGTACTCAGGTTGTTCTTGGAGAGTCTTTTCAATCAAGGCCAACGTGGTTTGCAGTCCGCTTTGTCCGCGAAGGTCATTTTGCTTGGCATCACCAGTCATCAAATACGTGGTACCCTTACCAAGACGTGTAAGCAGCATCTCCAAGTCATCTGCTGTGAAGTTTTGGCACTCTTCTGCGATAATAGCAACGTTCTCGAAAGACCTGCCTCGCATGTATTCTGCACTCTTAAGCTCTATAAGCTCTTTCTCAAGGCAGTAGGTGAGATAACCATGCCCCATGAATTTGGCTAGGTGTTCCAGCGTTTGTGCAAAGAATGGCTCAAGCTTCTCAAACTCTGTGCCGGGGAGCATACCTGCGGACTTCCCTGTGGCTACGTTGGCACGCACAAGGTAAATCTTCTCAATCTTCTTTTCCTTCATCAAAGTGGCAGCCCAAGAAGCAGCCAACATACTCTTACCAGTTCCGGCAGAACCTTGCATGATTAGGATTCTTACACCATCCCGAAGCATTGCCAGAGCTTTCTTAAGGTTTTGTGTAGCAGGGACATATTTTACAGCAGGGCTATTACGGAGCGATTCACCTTCAGCGATGTCTGCGAAGAACTTCTCTTTAGGGCATGGCTTAGGCACATCATCGGCAATCTTTTTCTTACGTGTTACAGGAGTGCGCTTCATAGGTTTCCTATACAACTGTTAGCTTACGACTTGAAGGGACGACCCGGTTTCTTTGGAGCTTCTACAACCAGTTCCATAATAACTTCATACTGCCAGCCATACGTTGTAGGGTAGCCTTCCACTAGCCTGTAGCCATTGAGCACGTTATCTTGGATGTAAACACCTGCCGTGTAGAGATTGGGAGTGATTGTGGAGATTTGTTCTGTCATTGAGGGGAGTCCTCTAGGGGTTGATACTGCGGTGGAATGTAATAGGTGCTCCAATACATCTCATGTTCTTGCTCGACTCGCTCCAAGTCGTCTACGAATTCTTCTAGGAAGCTCACTGCTTACCTCCCCGGATAAGAGTCAGAACAGGCTCAACGAAGCTCTTATCTTCGATATCAAGGTGGATGTAAACTTGGTGTTGCAGACGTTGTACGTCTTCCTCTGTGATGCCCTCTGGATCAATGGCGATTGTGGTAGCCAGATGTCGCAGCTTGTTATCAGCATCTTTGTAGTAGGCTGACAGGGTGGCTTCTGGGTAGAGTTGGGAGGACAAGATGGGCATTGTAGTTCCTTATGATTGTGGTCGTAGGAACGATAGTAGAGGAACTGGGAAGTGCTGTCAAGAACTGTTTTGGATCGTTAGCTGCACAGCTAAAGTAGGCTTTAAAGCTAAAGTAACACAGCAAGACATAACAGAATTATAGCACGAGGTGTGTTCAAAGTCAAGATAAATATAGTTGTCATTGTATTCACAATGCTATTCATGTTGTGAGAAATTCGTTTAGAATCAAGGTGATAGCTCGTAAAAATTGTATTCATAAGATTACGTATGCAAATTTAGCTTGACAAAATCGACACTATGCTATATAATGGCTGTATTAGAGAAATTATCGGCACAAACTACAAACTCATGACAACATACCACGAAGACAGAAAAGACCTCGCAGGCAACTGGATTAAGACTTACCAAAAAGATGGTAGGCAGGTTGTCAGCCGATCTGCTCAAGCGTGGTATGACATGCGCAAGAGAACCAACCCCGGAAGCCCTAGCCAACACAAACGTCCTCGTTACAGAGGCTGCACTATGTCTGAATGTTTCAAGGATTTTCAGGCATTTGCAACTTGGCACTCTCAACAAGTAGGGTACGGCATTCCGGGATATCAGTTGGATAAGGATATTCTTGTAAATCATAACAAAATCTATGGAGAAGATACCTGTGTTCTCGTGCCCCCAAGCCTGAATTGCTTTTTCACCGATAGGGCGGCGGATAGAGGGAACCTCCCACAAGGCGTCCATTTCAGCAAAGAAAAAGGGCACTACACAGCATCTATCACAGACATGGGAAAGCTTGTCTATCTGGGCTACCACAGGACTGTCGAAGAAGCTAGTGCAGCTTATAAGCAGGCCAAGGAGGCAGCAGCATACCGCTGGTACGAGAAGCTGTCCGGTGGTGAGTTTGTCGTTGACCCTCGTGTTATCGAACGCATGAAGAACTATAAATTCGTTGAGGGGCTTACGAATGGGGGCTAATCTTAAAGTGGCCCATGAGGTCGGATTTGCAAGACGACAGAACCATCCTCTGTCGAAGCTACTCAAGACACTAACCGCAGAAAGTCAGGACGCTGTAGACGAGCTTGTCAAGATCATGAAGACTTCTGAGAGTGAGAAGATGCGCAAAGAATGTGCAGACATCATCCTCAGTCACTTGGAAAGCGTGGCTAAGACTATTGAGAATGATTCCCTTATGCGTACTATGGCTAACGCCAAGTACGGTGGCCCGAAGGAGTTGGAAGTGGATGATGATACTCCTGATGTAGATTTCACGCAGGTTTTACCTGCTAACTAGAAAATAGCTCCTTTCCCATAGAGGTTGATTGGACTAGCCTTGTAAGCTAGATGCGTAAGCACATCGTAGGTTCGACTCCTACAGGGAGCACCAAACACAGCGGGATTAGCTCAGCGGGTAGAGCAACATCTTTCCAAGTTGAAGGTCGTCAGTTCGAGCCTGACATTCCGCTCCAGACTCTGAGTAAGCTACCTTAGAGAACGAAATCCAGCTTGCACTGGTTGACAGGCGGGAAAGACCGCTACCTAACATAAAGATTTTCCGTAAGGAAGATTGTGGAGAGGGTGGTGATATTGCACCATCATTGTATGTCCGCATGGCACAGCGTGGCGGCTACAACTTATTTGGCGGGACACTCGAAAGGGTGCTCCTGCTAAAGCCGTTCATAAAGGAATTACATGGCTAAAAAAGAAAAGAAAACATACGGGCCGTGTTCCGAAAAGCAGCGGCTTATCCTCCAAGACAACACCACAGATGTTATCCTCATGGGTGGCGGAGCTGGCGGAGGAAAGTCGCGCATCTGCCTCACTAAAAATCTAGACGGAATACGCGATAAGGAATTTCGCTGTGTAATCTTACGCCGCTACGAACCTGAACTCAAGCGTCCGGGCGGCTTAATAGACGAATCCAAACAAGTGTATGCAGACTTTACCAAGATTCCCTATAAAACACAAGCCAAAGTTTGGCAGTTTCCAAGCGGTGCTGAAATCTCCTTTAGTGCCATCTCTTGTGATGACGATCTAGGTTCTTGGCAAGGCTCTCAGCTTACTCGTATAATGGTCGATGAGGCTGGCGACAAGTGGACTGAGAAGCAAGTGCTGTTCTTGCAGTCTAGGATGCGTACAGCAGGCTCTAAGATTCACCCACAGTTGATCCTCACTTGCAATCCTGACATCAATTCTTTCCTCAAAGAATGGGTTGACTTCTGCCTTGATCCAGACACGGGAGTCCCTGTAGAGGGTACTGAGCACCGTATCCGCTGGTTCTGCGTGGATGATAATAAAGCCCGTTGGGCAGACTCTCCAGAAGAGTGTTACGAGTTGTATGGTCGCCCAAAGGGCATGATCTATGCTCACAAGATGAGTGAAGAGATGGTCAACGGGCTTACTAAGGACGAGCAGCGATTGCTGTTTATGCCAAAGAGCTTTAGGTTTGTCCCTACCAACGTGTTTGACAATCCTTACCTGCTACCTCCTAAGAACAATAGCTATCTCTCCAGTCTCACGTCGCAGCCTTACGTCAACCAGCTTAAATTTCTTCATGGCTCTTGGACTGCCCGCGAGCAAGGTTCCATGTTTTTCAACCGGGAGTGGACTCCAATTGTGGATGATATCCCCCCTAATGTAACCTCCCGCTGTCGTGCATGGGATTTTGCCTCCGAGGAAAAGACTAAGACAAATAACCCGGACTGGACCGTCGGAATCAAGATGAGCCGTGATAAGTTTGGTACTTATTATATTGAAGATGTTGTTCGTTTTCAAGCGACTACTGATAAAGTGCTCAAGATGGTCGCGCAGACCGCACATGCGGATGGCGTAGAGGATTGCACAGTTTGCATACCGCTTGATCCAGCAAGTGCGGGAAAAACGGCTGCTTACTTCTACCGGACAACCTTGG
>ERZ1292642.1199-Hain-H14-01um-R1-1199-length-12624-cov-4_pt1 | contig 12624 bp, 26 predicted proteins | sample MGYA00564403_ERZ1292642 | MGnify/ENA primary metagenome ERZ1292642 (study PRJEB36523, sample SAMEA6512643) | groundwater metagenome | collected 2019-01-09 | study: AquaDiva: Metagenomics assemblies of 32 groundwater samples | reverse complement strand
GCGCATCGCGGCCGGGATTCGCTGGCACGAGGAGCAGGAAGTCGACGACGAGCAGCTCCTCGTCCTTCACGTCTACGTCGTGACCGTGACGCTCGACGCGGTCCTCGCCGCGGCAGCTCGCGCTGGAGACGCCCAGCGAGCGGTGCTCGAGCGCTGGGCCCTGTGGATGCTGACTGGCGGCGTCACGTCCGCGTCCCACGTCATCGCCGCGCCGAACGTCGGCCTCGTGCGCCAGTCCATCATGGCGCGATTCGCCGCCGATCAGCCGAGCGAGGTTCCCGACTGCCAAGTTCGCGAGATACCCGCTCAGCACCTCGACGGTACCCCATGTGGCATCCGAAGCGGTCGATGATTCGGATCATGTCCGCCAACACCGAGCCCTTGGTATTCGACTACCCCGGCGCCGTCCTCGCCGCCTCTCGCCCGCGCTCGCCGGCCGAGGAGTACGACGACGCGCCGACCACCGCGGTGCGCGGCGTCGCAGTGACGGCGCACGACGTGCATGCGGCCATCATGCGCGCGGCGCGCTATCAGCTGATGACCTGCGCCGAGGCGCGCGCCATCGTGGACGCGGGCTTCGGTGCCCAGCTGGCGTCGCTCGTCGAGGCGATCTCGGGCAACGCGGCGAATCCCATCGTCGACATGTTCGAGCGGGTTGATTGACGCGGAGACGTCGGGCGCGCTATCGTCGCTCGATGACAACTATGAGTAGCCTCGACGACGTCGTGACGCAGTTCCTCGCCGGCCGGTCGCTTTGGGCGGAGCTGCACAGCTCGGTGCCGCTCACGACCGTCAAGGACCCCCACGTGACGCTGTACCACTACGGCAAGTACCAAGGCAATCAACCCGACCTCCTGGATAGGCGCTTCGCCGACGAGATCGTTCAGACCCTCGACGGCAACCTGTTGAAGGCCGCGCAGCGCGTATCCACTCTCCAGCTTCGCACGTCGGGCGTTGCCCTGTTCCACGGACGGGAGGAGAACCACGCGGTGGTTTTAGTCAAGCACCCAGTGCTGGTCGACCTCGCCGAGCTCGTGGGAAGGGATCTGCCCAAGCGTCGCTTCGACGGCCCGTGGATCCCGCACGTCACGATCGACAAGCTCGCGCTGGACGTGTCGTACACCCTCCACGGCGCGCCGACGCTGCCCCAGTTCGACTACCTGGCGATGACTTGCGGCGACGCGAGGGTCATCTACCAGCTTCGCGCGGTGGACTCGTGAAGGTCTTCCTCACGGCGGAGATCGTCGACGCCGCCGGCACTAAGAAGCCACAGATGAGCCTGCATTGCCGCTCCTGTGGGGATATAGTCACCCTGAATGAGCTCGCCGACGCGGAGGGTGACCAGCCGATCGACAGCATCAACGTGTTCAAGCTTCAGCAGGTGATGGCTGACTTCTGTCTGTTCCACGCCACGTGCGAGAAAGGAGTGGCGGACGATGAGTAAGTACGACCGACTGGAGGCTATCCTCGCGCGTGCGAAGGCGGCGTACGACTCGCTGACGCCTGACCAGCAGATGCACCACCGCCATCTGCAGCGCATCTCCCTCGCCGCCGGCAACGTCGCCCTGTCGTGGCGCACTCCTCCGCTCGGCACGCTCCCAGGCGAGACGCTCATCGACACCGCGATTCGCCTCGTCACCGCCGCGGCGGGAGCGTGCCCATGCGAGTCCTGTCGCCGAGAGTGGGCGACCGCGCGCGAGATCGTCGCGGCCACGGGCGTCGAGCCCTCAACCAACCTGCCCCACGCGTGCCCCGTCGACGGCACAGCGCCGGGATGCGTCTATCCAACTGAGAAAGAGAAGGACCCCGTGAAATACCAGCTACTATCCGACCAACGCATCGAGGAGCTCGCCGGCACGGAGGCTCTATCCACCCCCTTCGTGCGCTCGATGGCGCTCGAGCTGCGCGAGCACCGCAGGATACACGGCTCGCTCGGCTGCTCGTGGCTGAGCTACGAGGGGCCAGAGCAGCCTCAAGCGCCGCGCGACCGGGGCATCTACCGGTACGACGAGGACTTCGGACGTATGGGCCGGCTGTCCGGCACGTTCGCAGCGAGCGCGTCCGCGGTGGAGAAGGCACGAGGCAAGACCGTCTACTTGGGCGATTGCCTCGGCAAGCACAGCGACGTGAGCTTGGATATCAAGGTCGACACGCTGAGACTGGTGTCGGACGACCCCGACGACGTCGCCACGTTCGACCGTCTCAGGCTCACGTGCGGCCTCGACATCCTCGGCCGCATCGAGGAGGACGAGTCGTGAGGCGGGTGATGTTCAGGGACCCACAGGGATCTGTGGGAACCGACCAAGGCGACGGCGTCGTGCACTGGTCGTACGGCAAGGATCGCGAGGGCAAGGACATAACCCACGTCAGTCGCGCGGTCGATCCGAAGGAGCTACTGACCATCAGCGAGGAACACTTCGAGAAGTTCATCGCGATGCCGGCGTGGTCGATGGAGTCGCGTCAGCTGGCGCAGCGCCTGTTCGCCGACGCGATGGCGGTGGAGGAGCGGGCTCATGAGTTCCCCCTGCCGTGCGACAAGTGCGGCGAGGCGAACGTGCTGCGCGACGCCTCCGGCCGCATGCGTCGCACTCACACCTGCATCGTGGTCAAAGTTACCGCGTCGACGCCGACTGCTGGGGCTACCGACGCTCAACTCGCCGACGAGTGGCTCAACCTCGCCCGCGCCGCGGCGAAGAGCGCCCTTCGTGAGGCTGAGTCCCCAGACGGGGGCAAGACGGAATTCGTGGCTGACCAGTCCCGGGTGTCGAGGCACGACTTCGAAGAGGTTGACCAGCGACGTGCCCAGGCAGTCGACGAGGGCGACGCCGCCCGAGTTGAAGTGAGACGTCTTCAGCAGGCCTTCGACACGCTCCAGCGAGACTTCGAGAGGGTCAGTAAGCAGTTGACGGAGGAGCGTGAGGTGCGGACGTCGGCAATCATCGGGGGCTCACTCATCGGTCGACGGGCCTCCACGCCAGCTGGGGACTCGGGCGTGGTCGTCGCGGTAGCGCTGACCGGCGGCCACACCTTCCTCGCGTTGATTCTTCTCGACGGTGGCCATCTGACCTCGCAGCAGGCCATTACCCTCATCGTCGATTGACGAGGCTCGCGCCGGTGTGACAGCGTCGCGTCGTGACGGTGGTCGCGTACCTGGCGCATCCGCTCGGGGACGTCGACGCCAACTGGGGCATCGACCGAGGGGACAACGTGGCCAACTCAATTGACTGGGTCAAGTTCCTTCGCTACGTGACCACCTGGGCCATCTGCTACCCGTCGTTCTTGCACGTGGCAGCTGTGGACGACGTCTTCCACCACGCGAAGTCGTTCACTGACCAGCTCGAGATTCTCTCGCGATGCGATCTCGTCGTCGCGGTCGGCGGGTTGATGAGTCCGCACATGCGCTACGAGGTCGAGCACGCGCGCTCGCGACAGGCGCTGCCCGTCATCGACCTGCTGCATCTCGGGCGGCGTCCGCCCTGGCAGGATCAGGGACGCACGATCTCGGACATCGCTCGCCGGTGCGCCGCCGCGGGTATTCAGTGCTGACGGTTTGGTTGACGCGAGGCAGTCGAGAGTTCTATCGTCGACTGATGCACACCACGTCTCAAGGTTCATCGCCGACTCCACTCCCGCGGGGAATCCACTGGGAGCACGTCGGCCACTCCATCGACTTCCGCCACCGCGTCGTGATCCGCGGCGCCAACGGCAAGGGCCCGACGGCCGTCGGCGGAAACTGGGCCGAGTACGGCGCCGTCGCTCGCCTGATCGTCGACGGCGTGACGTACTACGCCTGCACCAAGGCGTACGACGGCGTGCTGCCGACGGAGCAGATCTTCACGGTGGAGATCGTCGCGTGAGGGACTGGCTCAAGGAATGGTGGATGGCGCTCGTCGTCGTGCCCCTCTGCACTCTTACCCTCGTCCTCGCCCTCGTCGCCGCCGGGATCCACGCTCGCCGCTGCACGGACAACGGCGGTACGTGGGTGCACGTCAACTGCCACACCGTCGAGGATCAGAGCTGCATGACCTTGGACTACGGCAACGACATGCCGATCATGATCTGCCAGCCGACGACCAGCAGAGTGTGCGACACCATCTGTGTCGGTGCGAGTGCGGAGGCGCGATGAGGATCAACGTTTACAGCCAGGAGCTGACGAGCGAAGTCAAGCTGATCGCCAAGGAGAGCGACGGCGTCGACAACCGCGGAGAGGCGATCGTCTACCACGCCGCACAGCTGATGCTGCACTCGTCGCCGATGCTGCATCACCCGCCACGGGACGACGACCGAAGCGCGGTCACCTTCTGGCTGCCCAAGTCCCGCGAGCGACGTGAGGAGATGGCCAAGGCGTTCGAGCGCATGGCCGAGATCTTTCGCACGGCGCCGTCCGAGACGGGACTCGACTAATGACCACAGAACCGCCTCTGCCCTCCGATCTTGCCGGGTGGCTTCGTGAGGAGGCGCTCAACTGGAAGAAGATGCTCTCAGGTGCGCCGCGCCTGAACTACATCGAGTGGAAGCGCCAGCGCGACGAGCGAGCGCGGACGATGAAGGGAGGATCGTCGTGACCGACGTCGTGATGCGCTTCCCGCAGGCCAGCGACATCGGCTACGGGTGTCCGCACGCCGTGCTCGTCATGCTCGACGGGGACTGTGGGGCCATTCAGTGTGAGGTATGCTGCAAGAGGTGGTGCGGCAACGGCCCTCAAGAGGTCGCGTCAATGAAGACCAAGGATTGCAACCCGCAGTGGTTTCGAGCTCTCAAGGCGGCGCTCTCAAGGCGGCGCTCGCCGACGAGGAGAAAAAAATGACCGACGCAGAGAGAGCTGTTTGGGCGGCGACGTTCGGCGCCTCGTGGGTGGCGCTCGTTCACCACGAACAGGCGGGTACCACCGCCGACTACGACCGCGCGCTGCTGTGCACGATCGCCGCCGATCGCGCCGTCGAGGCGCTGAGGGAGGTGGCCAAGCTGTCCTCCGGGCTGCTCGCCGCCGCGCTCGCCGCTACCCGCAACCGCCTGCGCGGCTAGCGCGCGGCGGCGACCGACAGCAGCACGGCGACGACCATCAACAGCGCGGACAACGCGGCCCACATCGCGCGAGGTTCGCTCAGCTCCGGGCCGTCGTACGTGGCGGGCGGCGCCCGGTGCGCGGCGTTGACGCGATCCGCGACCTCGACGACGCGCCGGCAGCGCTCGAGTTGAGCCCTGGGCAGCAGGCGCCGCGCGTTGGGCCTGTGGGTCAGGAACATGCGCTGGTTCACGCGGCGAGCCTACGCGAGAGGGCTGCGACCTGAGCGACGACGGTGCCTTCCTCGGCGCGGGGGTCGGTGTGAAGGTCGACGGTCGGGCACACCGAGTAGGGCGCGTTGCGGCGCGCGCGGTTCAGGTTGGTCACGCCGGCGCGGCGGAGGCGAGCGCGTGCGACCTTCAGCTGGTTGCGGGTGAGGTCGGCGCCGTGGTACGCGCGGACGAGGTTGGCGAGGGTCATCAGTTCGTTGAGGTCGTTCATGTAGATGGATATAAGCAACGGCTGATCCATCGACCACACCCACGCAACCACCTGATCTCTCGACCCGCGCGACTCCCTCTGCAACTACCTCGCCGCAGACCGCCGTCCGCACCCGAGCGTAACTTCTCGAGATCGCTGTCCGACTTCTTTTCTCACCTGCGCAGTCGATTCCGCAGCAGGCAAGGCGTTGACGTTCGGCGTCGCGCGAGGTACACTTGTCTCATGTCAATGACTCCGCAGCAAGCTGCCGACGCTCATCTTCTCGACCTCCGCACCAAGCGCCGCGACATCCTCGACGACTACGTGCGCACCGACGGCGTGACCGACTGGTGCTACACCGAGGAGGAACTCACGGCGGCCCTCGAAGAGGACGCCAGCGATGACTACAGCGCCGCGTACCTCGAGGCGCTGAAGATCGTGTTCGAGTCGCTGCGCGCGCTCGACGGCGTCAAGAACCCGCCGCCCGCGCTGACGTAGGTTTGAGGTTGACGCGGTCCGCAACCCACCTTACATTCATCTCATGAACAACGCCGCCGTCCTCGCGAACCTCGACGTCGCCATCGAAGGCCTCAAGGCCGCGATCGCCTGCCTCAAGGCGGATGCGGCGGCAGCCTACGCCTCCTTCGACGATGGCACCGACGCCAAGGGCAATGCCAAGGGCAACTATCGCGAGGATTTCCACAATAACCTCGCTCACCAGCTTCGCATGCTGGAGCCCACGCGTGCCCACCTCGCGTCGGGCTTCGGCCACGGCCGATAGGGAAGGAATCAGATGATCACCGCCTACAACATCACTCGCGAGGACGTCTACGAAGCTCGCGACGCGCGCCTCGTCGACGTGCGCACTATCTCCGACGCTCTGGCCACGCTCGCCGGCGCGTGCGTCGCCGCCGACGGCGCCACGGGCGACGCCGCCCTCGCGGCCGTCGCCGCGGCCCTCCACGCCATTCACGAGGGAGGATGCCCATGGAGCTCCGGTGGCTGTTCATCACCTTCTTCGGGTACTTCGCTGGTCGGTACGACGAGCGACGATACCTGAATGCCAGCGGCCGCATCATCGACGAAGCCCCCACCGCGGCCGTGATGCGCGGGCTACAGCTGATGCGCAGCCACCTCGACGACGACGGCCACGATTGGACGAGGGGCACGGATATGGCCGACGTCGAGGCGGCGCGCGCGTGGCTCGATTCCCGATCGACCCGTTGACATCGACTCAAACCCGCCTTACGTTGAGTACATGGAAACCGACCTCGACATCCTGAACGCCGCCCGAACCCGAGCGGGCTACGTCGAGTCGCCCCGTCACTCACTCATCGAATGGACGATGCGTCATGAGTGGACCGACACCTCGCCGTTCGCCGACGCCGTCGATCGAGGCAGCGCGTGGGTTACCCGGATCGGCTCGAGCCTTAGTCTCAAGTATGTAGAAGTCAAGGACGGCGTCATCTTCACCGGTGAAATCGGAGGTTAACGTGTACCATCTTACTCTCAGGTGGCTGGCCATCACCGTCTTCGCGTACGTCGCGGGTCGGTACCACGAGCGCCGACGCTCTCGCCTCCCCGACGGGAGTTCGTCGTGAACGTCGCCGTCGTCGCGTACGTCGAGCGCCAGTTTCTCGACCGGTTCCCAGACTGCGTCGTCGAGGTGTCGTACGACGTCGACGACGGGGTATGGCGCGTCGAGGTGACGCCGTCGTGCGACATTACGCGACACTGGACGACGAAGGTTGGGACTGACGATCCCTTCTTCTTCGTGAGCGGCAACGAGGCGTGGTGCTTCGCCCTGCCGATTGAGCTGCTCAAGTGACGCGCTCGTTCGATCTGACCTACACCGACGTGGTTAACTGGCCTTACAGGAGCACTCTCATGATGACCTTCCTCCCCGCTTACTACTACGACCACACTCTGACAGGCCGCCTCATCCCGCACTCGCAGAGCGCCGGGCCTCAGGTCGAGTGCCGCCAGTGCAGGACCGTTCGATTCGGCGTTGACTTCGTGCGCGTCGGCGTCAAGGTTGTCTGTGTAACCTGCGCACCCAAGGAGATCCATGTCTCGTAACCCGCGTTGGCACCGTCGAATCGGACCCCGAACCGCCCTGTGGCTCTCGCTCGTCGCGCTGCCGCTGCTCGCGATGACCGCGTGGCGCGTCGTCGCCTCGGAGGCGTCCGTCATCGAGGACCTCACGATTCAGAAGGGGAGGATCGCGGCGCTCGCGGGGGCACAGGCGTACGCCTCCATCCTGGAGCAGGGCGTCGACCGAGGCGAGCTCAAGCTCGAGGACCTCCTTCACCCCGTGTACGAGGAGATCCAGTTCCCCGTCACCGTCGAGGAGACGCGCTACCACACCCAGTACGACCACTTCACCGACACGCACGGCATCCAGGCCATCGAGGACGCGATCCTGCTGTCGTCGCCAGACCTGATATACGGCGTCGGCAGCGACGTCGGCACCTATGTTCCCACCACCCACGCGGCGTACTCGGTAGCGCCCAACGGCGACGTCGCGCACGACCGCAAGGTGTCCCGCTCGAAGAGGAAGTTCGTCAAGTACCCCGTGCAGCTCACGGCGGCGGCGTACTTGGGAACCGAGCCCTTGGTACAGGCGTATGACCGCGACACGGGCGACAGGGCGTGGGACGTCTCTGCGCCCATCTGGGTCAAGGGCCAGCACTTCGGCGCGTTCCGCGTCGGCGTGCGCCGGGATCGGATCGAGGCCCACAAGGTGGCGTTCGCCATCGAGCTGGGCGCGCTGTTTCTCGTGCTCACGGCAAGTCTCATCACCGTCGTGTTCGCGACCCTGTCGCGCGCCATGCGCCCGCTGCGTCAGCTGGCCGCGTCCGCCGATCGCCTCAGCGAGGGCGACGACTTGGACGTGGAGCTCAGGTCGCGTCGAGGGGATGAGGTCGGGCAGATGACGTCGTCCCTGAACCACGTGCGACTGGGGCTGCGTGCCGCCGTTCGCCGCGTCGAGCGCGAGTCCTTCACCGCCTCCCACACGGCGGTACGTCCGTGAGCAACGGCGTCACTCTCACCGAGACGCTGACTCCAAGCGGCAGCGTCCTCGTTCACGGGGTCAATCGCGCGGGGCGCGTGTCCGAGTGCCTGTCCCCCTCGACCCACAGAGGCTCGATCGACGCCGCCCGGCGCATCGTCATGTCCGACCTCACGTCGAGCGTCGCCCTCACCGTCTCGCAGCTCATCTCCCAGCTCTCGGCGCTCGTCGAGGCCGATCCCGACGTCGCCTGCATGGCCATATCCTTCAGCGATCCCTCCGGCCGGCGTCAGCTGGTCGTGGCCACACCCGTCGTCGTGGCGCCAAAGGTCGCACTGTCAATCTTCGACGACGACTACGAGGTGCTCCTGTGGGGATGAGACAACTCATCATGCTCCTCGCCCTTGCGTCCTGCGACGTCGCCATGACTGCGCCCGACGTCGTCGCGTGGCCCAATCCGTCGTGCGATCTGTCTCTGCACTTCGGCGACGGCGTAGTCGTCGCGCGGGTCGTGACTCGGTGCGAGGTTCGCCCGCCGCTTTCGTGGGTTTGGGTGTGGGACACCGAGTCACTGCAGGCCGGCGCACGACGTCTCGTCACTCCATGCGGCGTCGCCACGACGATCGAGTTTCCGTTCGACCTGGCAGCCGCTGGCGACGTACACGGCCTTGCGCTGCTCACCGACTCTAACGCCACGTGCTCGGGCGAGGTGACACCGTGACAGATCGACAAGTTCACAGGGAGCGCCTGCGTGTAGCCCGAGTTCTTCGAGAGGCGGCTGGTCCCGGTCCGACGTGGAGTGAGATTCAGCGCATGGCGACAGCTGTCCTCGAGGATCGTCGATCGCGCGACGCGACGAACTACGACCGCCGAGCGCTGCGAGCCGAGGTCACTCGTTTGACCATCGAGAGAGACAGGTCATTGTGGGAATAATTCTCATCTTGCTTGCAGTGCTGTTCGACGTCGCCATCTTCCTTTGGGCGCCGACGCCCTTCGGCGCTTGGCTTCTCCTCGGCGCGTGCCTAGTCGGCGGGGGATCTCTGGCGTACGGGTTGTATCTGCTTCACACGTGGAGTTGGGCGCGTGGCGCGGGTCGACGACGGTAACCGCCTCGGAGAGCGACGGATCGTGTGCTACTGGTGTCTGACTCGCGCCGCGATGACGGTCACCCGAGCGAAGCATCTCGGTTGGCGTCTGTGGGTAGGAGGGAGCCGATGCCCTTCTTGCGTGTCGTCGCGACTTCGTGCGACGATGCGGCGATGACCCCCGCGCGCAACGACTTACCCAGCGCCGTCGCCGTGTACCGGATCGCCGTGCTCGACGGGACGTGGACGAGGGGCCAGGCTGAGGTCCTAGCCGGACTTCAGGACGACCCTGGCCCCTTGCTCAAGGCCATGGATCGGGCGAACCAAGACCCTGTGTTCGCCCGACTTCTTCGATCGGCGTTGACACGCGAGTAACCTCGATGCAACAGTGAAAATCGAGATGAATCGATCAGAAGCTCTGAAGACCATCCGAGAGTCAGGCGTGAATGACGAGGCGTTCGCGGCAAAGTCCGATGTCTACGTCCTAGCCTACGCTCAGGCCCGCCTTGACGGCAAGTTTGTCGAGATCGAGCGCGAGGAACCTCGAGACCCCGTCGCCGCCGCTCGCGAGTTCGAGCTGTGGAGCGAACGCCTCGACGGCTGGCCTTCTGTGGCTCGTCTCGACTTCGATCCCGATCAACCCCGAGACGAGCACGGCCAGTTCGGCGAGGGCGGGGGTGGCGGCGGTGGGGATAGGGCCGTCGCCGCTGAGGGGCGTGGTCAACAGTCGTCGCGCGCGAGCGAGAACCACGGCGCTACCGCTCGCAGCTCGGCAAAGCAGGCGGGTGAACATGCGAAGGTTGCTCGAGACCTCGCCAAGGCCAATCCCACCTCCGCCGCCCATCAGGAGGCCTCGGCGAAGGCCGATCGCGCAGCTTCGAATGCTCGCGGCGCCGCTCGCAAGGCCGAGGCCGCCAAGACCCCGGGCGAGGCTGCCAAGCACGTCACGGCAGCTCAGGCCCACGCTTCGACGGCGGCTTCACACGTCGCCGCCGTTCAAGGCTCGGGCTTCAAGGCTGGAACACATATGCCTAACGCCTCCGCTAAGCAGAGGGCTCAAGAGGCTCTTGATTCCTCTAAGGCGGCAGCTAAAGCCGGAGAAATTGCCACCGCAAGCGATCGGCCCCTCGATCACGCGGAGGCGGCCACAGCCCATCGGCAGGCTGCTCAGGCAGCAGAAAAGGCCGGCTTAACCGATCTCGCCAATACTCACAAGGCCAGCGAGGCCCTCCATGGCGGTAGGATGATTGAGAAGTTTGGAGAAAATAAACGCGAGACGCCAGGAGCTCTGAGGCCCGATCGTCAAGCGGGTGCGCGGGCTCTAACGGAGAAGGCGAACGCCGCCTCCAACAAGGCGACTGACTCTGGTACGGCAGAGCATCACATGGCGGCGGCCGAGGCTCACGGCAATGCCCTCGTCGAGCATCGAGCGCTTGGTAACTCTACTCAGATGCGTGAGCATGGTCGGGCCATGGACAGGCACGAGAATGCGGCCAGGGGCCATGAGTCTGGATCGCGTTCTTACGCTGGATCCACCATGGGGTTTGGTCAGGGAGGCAATAAGCCCAACTTTGCCGACCCCATTTCCGCTGCCGCAGGTGATCGTAGAGCGGCAGCTGGGGGTCTAACCGACAAGGCGAACGCCGCCAGCCGAACGGCAATGACCTCGGGTAAGGCTGCTGACCACGCGGCGGCAATTGAGGCCCACGGTGATGCTCTAGTCGAGCATCGAGCGCTTGGTAACTCAGCCCAGATGCGCGACCATGGCCATGCCATGGATAGACATGAGGTTCAGCTTCTCGGCGCGGAGAAGGCAGCCAAGGCGGCGGAAAACCCCTTGGCCGCCGATGCTGAGCATGGTCGGTTCGGTCAGTGGCATGCCGATCCCCTCATCCCTCTTCGAGCAAATGCCGCTACTGAGAAAGCCCGGCGCAGTGGCAACGCTGCTGACCACAGGGCCGCCCACGAAGCTCACTCGACGGCGGCCGAAGCAGCCAAAGGCCGAGGAGATAAGGTGGCTAATCTGGATCATGCCGCCCTGTCTTCCTTCCACCGCAACGAGGCTCGGGTGATCAGCTCCGCCGAGCATCGGGCGAAGCGCGGCGAAGACAAGCCGGCCTCGTTCTCTCGACTGAGGAAGTAACTGTTGACGGCGGGTCTCGAGTGTTGATAGGTTAGAGCATGAGTCGCACTGCTCACCTGATCCTGTTACTCCTCGCCCTGTTCTTCGTCGCCGCCGTCGTCTCGCTGGGGCGCTCGTGAGCATCGCCCGAGACGACGTCGTGCGCCGGCTCACGATGCGTCTCGACCGTCTCAATCGCCTCGTCGACGCTCAGGCTCCAGACACCCTGATCGCCGCCGAGGCGATGTTGGTGGGAGAGGCCGGTATACTCCTTGACCCGCAATCCTGGGCGAACACGCAAGCCGAGCGCATCGTTTTCGCTCACCGGGACTCGCTCGGCCTGTGCCTCGATTGCGACTCCCCTCGGGTAGCCGAGACTGCGCTGTGTCAGTCTCACCTCGACGAGCTTACGAGCGAGATCGACGACGCACCCGTCGAGCGCACTCTGAAGCTCGTCTGAGATCGGTTGACGAGAGACGCTCGACGCCTTATCGTCGTCTGCATGAGCATCGGTCGAGCGATCGGATCACCCCCTGGAAAGCCGGGCAAGTACGCCCTGTACTGCTCTCGAGTCGACGACGACGACACCCAGTGCATGGTGCAGGTGTTCGCGTCGGCGTACGCCGCGCGCAAGTTCTTGGACGTCATCTTCGAGGACGACGACGTGGTGTGGGATGACGCCGCCACGTCGACGGCTCGAGGTGCCATCGGCGAGGCCGGCTGCACCGTGTCGTCGTCTAGCGGCGTCGTCGTGAGCACCATGTGGTACCCTGAGCAGATGCGTCGGGCCGTCGAGCACCAGTACACGCCGGAGGAGCTCGAGTGGCAGCTCACTGAGCCTCATCTCGGCGACGCGCGCCGGTTCCGCGCCGGCCCCAACAACCCGCGCGAGCACGTGCACGTTCCTCGAGAGCAGCGC
>ERZ1292642.279-Hain-H14-01um-R1-279-length-33710-cov-5_pt1 | contig 12640 bp, 16 predicted proteins | sample MGYA00564403_ERZ1292642 | MGnify/ENA primary metagenome ERZ1292642 (study PRJEB36523, sample SAMEA6512643) | groundwater metagenome | collected 2019-01-09 | study: AquaDiva: Metagenomics assemblies of 32 groundwater samples | reverse complement strand
CGAGGTCTCGGAGGAAGCGAAGATCGGCCTGATGCGCAGCGCCCTGGCGCTGGTCTATCTCCCCCAGTACGACGAGGGGCACTCAATGAAGCTGGTAGAGCCGATGCTGTGCGGTACCCCCTCTATAGCACTGGACCGTGGTGCAATGCGGGAGGTCATCGACCACGAGGTTACGGGGTACCTGATCCACTCGATGGCGGAGCTGCCGGCGGCGGTAAACTGGTGCGCCACGGTGGACCGCCAGAAGGTAAGGGCTGCGGCCTTCGAGCGGTGGAGCACGGTGGCAGCTGCTGAACGTGTGCTGGCAGCCTCCACCGACGTTATGGAGGGAGCACGATGGTAAGCCGAGAGGACGTTGCACCGGTGCTTGCTCGGCGTACCTGGACGCCACCACTCCTCAATATTATTTCGACTAAGTAGGTTTAAGCTATGCGCAAGAGCCGTGTACAGTGGCTTGGACGGTGGTTGATTCCATCCCTCTGTGGGTATGGGATTATCCTAATGCCAGGAACGGTGTTCCCCCTGAGCGCATTTTGGAGTGGGATTCTCACGATGATAGTGGTACATGGTCTGTTCTGGGGTGGATATGTTGTACACCGCTGAGGATCTTCGGGCATTTGAGGAGCAGGTGCGGGACATCTACCTTCAGGGCAAGATCAGGGCACCGGTCCACCTTTCGCGGGGCAACGAAAAGCCCCTCATCGAGATTTTCCGGAGCATTGGCCCTGAGGACTGGGTTTTCAGCACTTATCGAAGCCACTACCACGCGTTGCTCAAGAATGTCCCCCAGTACCAGGTGATGGCTGAGATCCTGGCGGGCCATTCTATTCATCTCACCTTCCCGCAGTATCGGTTTTACACATCAGCTATCGTGGCGGGTATCCTACCAATTGCCCTGGGGGCGGCCCTTGGTATCAAGCGTCGCGGTGGCACCGAGAAGGTCTGGTGCTTCGTTGGGGACATGGCGGCACTGACTGGCGCGTTTCAAGAGTGTCTGATGTACGCTCAGAGCTTCGACCTGCCGATAACGTTTATGGTGGAGTGCAACGGCTGGAGTACGAATAGTCCAACACACCAGGTATGGGGTATCTCTCATACCCACGTCCCCTTCTTCGTCGGGAGAGAGTCCAAGTTTTGGAAATACTGCTACGACCGGGAAGGCTGGCCGCACTACGGAGTCGGTGTGCGTGTGCCTTTCGACGAGACTCGGCCTGGCTTCATCAGCAGAGAGGAGCGGTCAGATGTCATGGGGTAGCGAACTAACCCGGGCCATGAACATGATGGCTGAGCGCCCCAACTCCATTTTCATTGGCCAATCGGTGGCTTATCCGGGCCACCTGATGTACAGCACGCTCGAGGGAGTACCGATGTCGAAGCTGCTGGAATTGCCGGTCTTCGAGAACAGCCAGATGGGTCTCGGCCTTGGCCTATGGCTCGCTGGCTTCTCTCCCGTGGTATCCATATTTCCCCGGCTGGACTTCCTCATCATCGCAGCTGACCAGCTGGTAAACCACCTGGACAAGTGGGCAGCCATGGGAGGCGGCAACCCCAAGGTGATCATCCGAACTATGCCCGGCTCGATAGCACCAATCTATTCGGGCCCCCAGCACAGCCAAGATAACACCGACGCGCTCCGACTGCTCTGCCCCCATATCACCGTCCTGAAGATCACCGAGCCGGAGCACGTCTATCCCTTTTACAAGCGAGCACTCGAAGAGCCGGGGCCGTTCATCATGATCGAGGCGCCGCCCAGGAGAATGGGGTATGACTAACGAGGAGGAGAAATGGTGCAAGAGGAGCGTGAACGTGTGCCCATCCAAGAAGCCCTGAGGCCCTCTAATAAGTGGCAGTGGCCAGACCAAACTGTACTGGCCCTTGATTGGTGTGAGCCTCAAGACACTCAGATAAGGTGGCGCTGGACCAAAGGCAGCGACCGCATCCCCATTCCGGAGGATAACTACCTGTGGGTAAACACTATCGAGCTGATTCTCTACACCCTGACTGGCTACCTGACAAGAGGACCTGATTGGTGTGCATACCAGGGGAAGCTCACAAGATTCCTGTATCCCCAACATACACTTGCATCACGCCTCATGGATGCTCGGGAGAGCGGCCTAGGGCAACCACTACCAGATGGCCTTGAGGTGATCGGCCTGGAGGATATTCCCTTCTGGTGTCTCATAGACGCTGCCCTGAAGGCCATTGCGGAGGGCCAGGAGCGATACGAGCAATTGAGGAGCAAAATACGTGAGCTCGCCCAAGTGTAACACCTGCCACGATCGGACCTACCTGGACTGTCCAGACTGCCAGGGCTTCGGCACCGTACCGCACCGGTGCAGCTGTGGCGACCTGCACGCCACCACCTGCGCCACCTGCCACGGCGGGCGGTACCTCCATTGTACGGAGTGCGCCCCTGTCGCTATGAGGGGAGTGTTTTTTGGCAGAAAGGTCTTCGCATGAAGAACGAAGAGGCGCTAGCATACATACAGCACGAGTTTATTGAGCGCTTTGGAGAGTCGGCAGAGGACTGCACGGATCCGGAGCAGACACGCGAGGCCCTGGGTGTGCTTACTGGACTAACGGTGGGCCTCGCCACCAAACTAGTCCACCAGGATGCTCGCGGCGAGATCTACAGCCTCCTGCTGCCCACCAACCAGGAGCTGATGGTTTTCCACTGCAAGGCCGGGTACCTCCGCGGTGGCCACTCCCATGACGTCCCTGAGGTGGTGCTCGTGCTGGCTGGGCACTTCCACTACCATAAATGGCTCAATGGGCAAGAGGTGGTGACCGAGATGTACCCGGGCAACTGCGAGCTCAACCGACCTGGGGAAGCCCACATGGGAGAGTTCCTCGAGGATACCTGGTTAGCAGAAATCAAGCTGGGGGAACATGCCGGCGTTGGCCAGTGGTCTACTACCGATTTTGAACCCTTCAGACAGCGCGTTCGGGAGAGCATGAAGTGAGGCTACTCGTTACTGGCTCATCTGGATTTATCGGTTCATCTCTTGTGCCCAAGCTCCAACAGCAGGGCCATGAGGTGTACGAGCTCAACCGCTATTATTCAGGGCACCGGCTCCAGGATGACCACCACCTGCTGGCCGATGTGAGCGACTACCAGACGGTCCGTAACGCCCTGCAGCGAACTCAGCCCGACGTGGTCATCCACCTGGCGGCGGTGAGCCCCGTGTCGTACTCATTTGCAAGCCAGGAGGAGGTCCTGAGGGTCAACATTAACGGTCCGAGGAATGTAGCGACGGCCTTGGTCGAGCTGCAGCATGGTCACCTGATTTACGCTTCTAGTAGCGAGGTCTACGGCCAAGCCCGTAGGTTCCCTACCCCGGAAGACGAGCCTCTCCACGCTACGAGCCCGTACGCTGTATCAAAGATCGCGTCAGAGGAAATGCTGCGCGTCCTACACCAGACGAGTGACCTGGCCCTCACGATACTGAGGCCCTTCAACACCTTCGGGAGAGCTAAGGTGGGTTCAAGACATTTCATAGTCGAGCGGGCCATCACGCAGGCGCTTCAGAGCCATCACATCCACCTGTTCAACCCCCGCCCTGAGCGTGACTTCATGTTCCGAGATGACCACGTGGCGGGCTACCTCAGGGTGCTGGACCACCTGGCCGAGGTAAACGGCGAGACGTTTAACCTCACAACCGGTGGCTGCTGGAGCATTGCCGAGGTGGCCCAGATGATCGCCCGCTTAACAGAACAGCAGCAGGGTCACGCGGTAGACCTCACCTGGGAGGGCATAGTGGACCGCCCGCTGGATATGGACCGACTGCAGGGAGATGGCACCAGGGCAAAGCAGCTCCTCGGATGGGAAGCCCAGTGGAGTCTCGAGCGAGGCCTGGACCAAGCGATCCTGGAGTGGGCCAAGGTACTGAAGACATGACACAAGGCCCCTTCTATCGCAACCACTTGGTCCGAGATGCCATCGGGCATGCTCTGTACGATCAGATGAAGCTCGACCCCTCGATCCATCTGTTCGGCGAGGGCGCCGAGATCAAGATGCACTACGATGCTCCCCAGATTGAGCGCGAGATGCCAAACCGGGTCCACACGCTTCCGATTTCTGAAGAGGGAAACGTTAACTTTGTCGTAGGTGCCTCCCTCGTGGGCATTAAGCCCGTCTATGACGTCATTACGGCCGACTTCCTCTACCGAGCTTTCGATGCGATCGCCAACACCGCGGCCAAGCTGAAGCTCTTCACTCAAGGTGAGTCGGTCACAAGGGTTCTCCCCCTGGGGGATGTCATCTTGGAGGAAGGGAACTGCATCGTCATCCGGGCAGAGTTTCTCGTAGGTGGTCCCACCACAGGTCAGCGCCCGGAGGCCCTCTTTACCCACATTCCAGGAATATCGGTGGCCATCCCCTCTACACCACGGGATGCCTACGGGCTCATGAAAACAGCCCTATCGTGGCCTGGCGTGACCCTCTTCTTTGAGGACAGGATGATCATCGACTCCGAGATCAAGCCACAAGACGAGGAGCTACCACTCAACCAAGACCGCCTACCCTTTGGAGTAGCGAATATCCGGCGTGCCGACCCCAACCCTCGCCTCACGATTATCACGTATGGCCTCATGAGGCAGCGAGTTGAGGCCATCCTGGAGCAGGACATGGCTGTGGAGCTGATTGACCTCCGGACTCTCTACCCCATCGACTGGGGTAATATTGCGGACTCCCTGAACCATACCAACAGGCTTCTCATAATCGAGCCTGACATTACTTATGCTGGTGTAGGCGCTGAAATAGTTGCCACCATTGCCGAACAAATGCCTGATGTACGGGTGAAGCGGCTAGGGGCCAAACGCAGCACCATTCCCGCCGCCACCAGCATGCACAGACATTTATGGCCTACGGACGAGGAGATTTTTGGGGCGATTACGAAGTGGTGAGACTGTGAGGACAAATACCGCCATGCCCTATAGCGAAATTACAGTTCAAGCACAACACACGATAACCAAGAGGATATCCTTGTTGTTTAAGCCAAGAATAGAAGCCGGAACCCTTCCATTTAATTGTTCGCCGATGTGCTAGACCCCCGCCATTTATGTGGTCAATGGAAAGGAACTCAATATGTCTCTCGCCACAACAAACACAAATAGCACCTCCATACACATTGAAAGTCTCTATTTTTATGCTGTGACGCTGTTGCTTTTTATAGAGACGGTCCTTTTCTTTATAAGCTGCGGTCGCCTTTCGAGCCTTAACCCGTTCAGGGTATTTCCTTCTCCATTCTTTCGAGTATTGCGTGTTATATTCTCGCAACCCTTGCTGATGAGCCTCTTTGTATTTTCTTCTAGATGCTATAACTCTATCTGGGTGCTTCTTTTCATAAATGCTCCGATATTCTCTAGCCTTCTCTTTGTCTCTTGCCATAAAAACACTGCCTCCAACCAACGTACTGCTCTCACACAGCACGCTGGTGAGAGGCAGCTTGGAGTCATCATAGCATGCGCCACCAAATTGCACGAGCAGATGCTTCCCATCCGCCTGGTGGAGGACGCCCTGCAAGAGCTATGCCTCCAGGGGAAGGCGGGCGACCAGGGGTGGTGCCAGTAATGCGAAGTATTATGACCGTAGCTCTTTATCGTCAGATGCTGCTCATTCGTATACTGGAAGAAGAAATCCAGCTTTTATGTGATAAAGGTCAAGGATTCGACGCCCATTTCAACACAGGGCAGGAGGCAATAGCCGTGGGGGCCTGTGCCGCCCTGGAGCCAACCGACTATATCGTGGCGCATCACAGAACGATCGCGCACGCGGTGGCCAAGGGAGTGCCACTCTATCCCCTGGTGGCGGAGCTCCTGGGTAAGTCAACGGGGATAGCGGGAGGCCTAGCAGGGGAGATGCACCTCAGTTACCCGGCTAAAAGATTCATGTTCAGCTTTCAGCTCGTCGGGACCTCAATTCCAGTGGCGGCCGGCCTCGCCTGGGCTGTGAAGAATTACCTCAAGACCCAGGATGTCGTGGCGGTCTTTTTCGGTGACGCGGCAACCTCTAATGGCCAGTGGCACGAGGGGGTGACCCTGGCGGCCCTCCACAACCTGCCCCTCCTGCTGCTCTGCGAGAACAACCACCTGGCGGGGAACGTCCGCCCTGACAAGTATCTTCCCACCAAGACGGTAGTCGAGCGTGCCAGCGCATATGGCATTACCGGGATGCTGGTAGATGGAAACAGGGTCGAGCAGGTGGTGGATGCGGTCAAAGCGGCCCGCAATTTCGCCCTGACGAAGTCGAGACCCGTCCTGATCGAGTTCGACACAACTCGTTTGGGTCGCCACAAACAAGGGCAGGGCGACATCAGGACCCCGGAGGAGCTGGCCGAGCTGTGGAAGCGCGACCCCCTGGCATACGAGGAGAAGCGCCTCGGGATAGTGCCGGATGACGTGGCCAAGATGAAGGCCGAGACCCGCGCACTCGTCCTCTCCACCATCGAGAGGGCCCTGGCGGACGGGGTGAACCTCGAGGAGTTCAAGGGGGTGCTCCAATGGCAAGATGAGCTGGACGGGTTCGGGCAAGGGAGGACGACCGATGGTCTCTAGGCTCAACATCACCCCCCAGGACATCTGCCTCTTCCACGTGGGGGGCTCTGGCCAGTATGGCCCGATAGACGCCATCCTGAACCAGTGGCCTCGACGGTGCGTCATGGTGGCGATTGAGGCCCGCCAGGATCCTGGAGACGTGGAGGTGCTGAAGGCCCTGGGGGTGCGCAGCATGCTGGTTAACGCCTGCATCGCCGAGACGACCGGCAGGGCCACCTTCTATGTGGCGCGACATCCGGAGAGCAGCTCCCTGTTGATGCCAGGGGGCCTGGGAGAGCACATGGGGGCCAACCTGGGAGACAACATAGACCGCTGGGATGAGCAGGCCGCGACAGACCACACAACGGAGGTCGACACCCTGAGCCTTATGGACCTGGTGGGGCAGCTGGGCGTTACGCCGGAGGTGTTGAGCCTGGATGTCCAGGGCATGGAACTGCCCATCATGAGAGGCCTGGGCCCATTCATGAGACTGGTCAACGTGGTCGTGTCGGAAGTGGAGTTCCACGAGGTGTACCAGGGCCAGGCCCTGTTCCATGACCACATGGCCTTCCTCCACCCAAATGGGTTCCGCCTGGCCGCGTTGCTCAACCCCCAGATGTGGCACCCCGGCCCTTCAGCCGGGCAGGGGTTTCTCACGGTTGCGGAGGCCCTCTGGTTCCGCACCATTGAGAGCTTCCTCAGCATCCACCTGCATAACCACGACCCCCACCTGGGTGAGCAGGGGGTCAACCTGGCGGCAGTGGCGGTTGCCTTTGACCGGTTCAGTTACAGCTACACTCTGCTGAAGCGCCTGGGGGAGATCGTCACACCCCAGAGAGTTATGGAGCTCTGCGAGAGCGCTGGGTATGGTTTCTTGGTCCAGTTGGTTAAGGCAATCGAAGAGCATATGGAGGACTATCAACGGGACAAGAAGCTCTTTTTGCAGCACCTCCAGGTGGAGTGGAAAGGGGCATAGTGGACCTGGGCATTAGGGGTAAGAAGGCACTAGTCACGGGGGGGACCCGTGGCATTGGCAGGGCCGCGGCTCTAATGCTGGCCCAGGAAGGATGCGATGTGGCAGTGGCGGCACGTGGGGTTGATCTGCCTCTGCAAGAGGCGCTCCGCGCCCATGGTGTCGAGGCCTATTCACTGTCATGGGATGCGCTGGAATTGCAGGGGGCCGCACTGATGATAGGATGGATCCGGGAAAGATGGGCGCAAATCGATATCTTGGTAAATAATGTGGGGGGCGGTGGACGCGGGGGGCAGAACTTCGACAACACACCCGACAGGGTCTGGGAGGAGGTCATGACCAAGAACTTCTGGGCGGCCCGGGATTGCACCAGGCTGGTCTTACCCATGATGAAGGAGCAGTGCTGGGGCCGCATCGTGACCGTCTCGTCCATGCACGGCCGTGAGGGCGCGCCTAACGTGAAGCCCTGGTTCATGGCGGCCAAGGCGGCGGAGATCGCCCTGATGAAGGCCATGGCACAAGATGAGACTCTGCACACCTTCGGCATCACCTTCAATACTGTGGCACCTGGCTACATCCTGGCCGGGGCAAACTATCCGCCGCTCTCGCAAAGTCCCCACCGGGTAGGGACGCCAGAGGACGTCGCCTCCCTCGTGACATTCCTATGCTCGAAGCAGGCCAGGTTCATCAACGGAGCTTGCATGGCCATCGATGGAGGAGAGGGGAGGGCCCTATGATGGTCTACTCTGAGATCACGCGCTGCCGCGTCTGCGGCTCACCTGGACTGGAACCCCTCCTTGACCTGGGGGTACAGACCATACCGGGCTATCTGGATGGAGTAGCACCCGAGGAGGCCATGGGGGCCCCCCTCGAGATGATGTGGTGCCCTGGATGCCTGGTGGCCCAGCTGGGGCATACGGTGGACCGGGACATCCTCTATGGCCACTACTACTATCGGAGCGGCCTGAACCTCCGGATGGTGGAAGAGCTTCGAGACATAGCGCAGAAGGCAGTTTCAATCGCCAGGCCACAACCTGGGGATATCGTGCTCGACATTGGGGCAAATGATGGTACTCTGCTCGATGCCTATCCAGCCACCTTACGGAGAGTGGGGGTTGAGCCGTCTCGAAACATGGTAGATGTCCTTGTGGAGAAGGGGATAGAAACAATACCGGGATTCTTCAGGCGGGCAGCCTTTGATACGGCTACATGGGGCCGAAAGGCCAAGATCGTCACGGCAGTCGCCATGTTTTACGATTTGAATCATCCCTCTATTTTCTGTGCCGACCTGGCGCCAGTCCTTGACCAGCAGGGTGTGGCCGTGATACAGATGAATGACCTCTGGTCTCTCTTCACCCAGAACACATGGGACATGATTGTACACGAGCATCTCTGTCTCTACCCTCTCTCGGCTCTCAACGCCCTACTGGGCAAAGCAGGGTTGGAGGTCTTCAACTATGAGTGGCGGACCATCAACGGTGGTAGCGGGCGCTACTGGGTTGGGCACAGGGGGGAGCATCCTGTAGAGGCATGTATAAATATCCGACTCGCCCAGGAAGCACAGCTCTTCACACCAGAGCACTTCCGGGAGTACAGCGCTCAGGTAAAATTCACAACCGAGAGGATCAAGCGGCTGGTGCAGGACGAGGTAGACCGGGGAGGGCGAGTCTATACCCTGGCGGCCTCCACCCGTGGTGCCACCATCCTGCATGCATGCGGCCTAGATAAAACCCTCATCAAGGGGGCGTCGGAGATCCACCCGGAGAAGATAGGCAAGAGGATGGCGGGGCTTGATATCCCGATAGTGAGCGAAGAGGAGGCGAGAGCTGATGCCACCGCCTTCCTCGTGCTGCCCTACAGCTATCGGAATGAGATCATCTTCAGGGAAAGGGCCTTCCTCGAAAAGGGCGGATCGCTCATCTTCCCATTACCAGAGCCCGAGGTGGTCAAGTGGTAAAAGTGACGGTCATTACCCCCACGTATCGTGAGACCTCCCAGATTGTCGCTCAAGCCATGTGGTTAGAACATCAGACCATGGTGAAAGAGGACTTTGAGTGGATCATCCTGGATGACCTGTACGAACAGCGTCATGAGGAGGTGGCGAGGCTCGCCACTTCCTATCGCATCAAGCACCTCCCTTCCGGAGTGGATAGCCCGTACAAAAGACCCTCCGAAGCCATCAACCGCGGGCTGGTGCGGGCCGATGGAGAGCTGGTCCACTTCATGAACGACTACATAGAGCTCACCCCGCAGCTCCTCGAGCGCCATTGGGAGCTGTACCAGGCCTATGGGCCTCGGGTCGTGATAGGCGGACCGCTCATCTCGGCCAGGTGCCCCAGGTGTGTCGAGGCTAGTGGGGAGAGCTGGCAGGACGTTTTCCCGAATGAAAACACCCTCATGATCCTCTGCATAGAGTGCCGGCTTCCCATGTTCTACCACCGTGCCCGGGTATACGAGGTGGGCCTCAACGCCTTCGAGGGCGAGACATGGAACCCGCACCTGGCCAGGCTGGGCTTCTGGGCTGGTCGTAATGACTCAGCCCCGCTGGAGTGTCTCCTGGATGTAAACGGGCTGGATGAGAGCCTGGATAACCGTGGCGGGGACCATGACCTCATCACGAGGCTGCTCAACCTGGGGTGCCGAAAAGTGACGGACTTCTGTGTACCCGCTATCATACATGCGCACACCCGGACGAAGGGCAGGCCTCCGGAGCTGGAGGAGGCACTAGTGCCAGGCAACCCGCAGTGGGGGGCGGTGCTGAGTGGCGAGGTCTGGGCACCCAATGGATGGAGTATCCGGGAGGCGAGACAAACGTGAACATCACCGTCGTGACGCACACTTTCCGTCCCAACCAGTTCCTGGAGAACCAGGCGGCGTGGCTCGCCCTTGAGGATTTCCCCCCTGCCGAGATGGAGTGGATAATAGTGGACGACCTCTATGAAGAGCGCCATGAGTGGGTCATGAATCTCAAGGTGGCCTTCCCCGTCCTTCACGTTCCGCCCCGGATCCTCAGCCTCACCTTTGATGCCATCGGAGCCTGGAACACCGCCTTCATCTACGCCCAGGGCGCTCTGGTCCACATCATGTCGGACACCATACTGCCGACACCAAAGGTCCTGAGCCGCCACTGGGATCTGTACCAGCAGTACGGCCCCCGCGTGATGATCATGGGCCCCCTGGCAGACTATACCTGGACCGGGGCAGCAGTCCCGTGGCACCATCGGGAGAGCGACGTGGACCTGGACAAGACCGTGGGGGAGGTTCTAAGCGACAGCTTCATCAGTCGCTTTGCCTGGTTCGGGCGAAATGACTCGGTGGCCCGTGACCTGGTGCTGGAAGCGAACGGCATGGACGAGCGCATGTCGGGCATGCTGGGCGGTGGTGACGCCGAGCTGGGCATCAGGTTGAAGCACCTGGGGTGCCGGTTCCTCCTGGACAAGCTGGAGTATGGCTATATGGTGCCCAGGGGGGGCCAGCATAAACCCGGCATCTCTCCCAATCCGATCTGGGAAAGCCTCGTGAGGGATGCCCAGACGAAACGTACCCAGTGGGCGCCCAACATCTGGTCCATACGGGCCGAGCGAGAGCGAACTGGCGGAGTGTTCAATTTTGCTGAGTGGAAAGCGAACCAGGCCACCTGGCTTGCTGCACGATTGGAGAATAACGAGAGACTCAACACGGGCGACCAGAGCCCACCCCAATATAAAGGAGGTTTCAACATGGTAGAGAGTCGTTCACAACCGCCACCCGATGAAGAACCTGGGGCGACTATGGCGGAACTGCCACCCGAAGGGCCAGTGGAGAATCTGGCCCCAGAGGAAGCACCCGAGCCCCCAGTGGAACCTACACCACTACCCACCCTATCCTTTGAGGAAGCGGTGTTCCCTGATCAGCCTCGCGTCACCTCGCTCATCATACGTAGCTCCGATGGGCGTGACCGACACGCCCTGATTCTTTCTACCACGACGCTCCGAGAGGCATTGCGGCAGATGGGTCTGGACGGCGATGCCTACCTGAATAATCAGGGCAGGCCTCTTGGGCAGGATTCCTCTCTGGAGCAGTTGGGGTTACAGCCGGATAATGTGGTGGTGCTGCGTTGAATCTTCAGGCCGAGCAGCTCGAGCGCTATCTCGCCTGGGTGAAGCAGGATGGTGGCGTAGAACCGCCCGTCCAGATCGACACGGTCCTATTGCCACACCAGCAAGCCCGTATACGGTGGGTAAAGGAGCACGTCACGGGCACCATCCTGGAGTGTGGGTGCAATTGGGGTTATCTGCTGGCCTGGGTCGGAGGTCATGCGGGAGTAGATATCAACCCCCGGCTGATTGACCTGGCCAGGAGCCTCGCACGGAATAGAGAGTTCATCGTGGGTGATATCAGGGCGCTGCCCTACGGGAACAAGTCTTTCGATACGGTGGTGCTGTCGGAGTGCCTGGAGCATATACCGTGGGAGGACGTTCCAACCGCCCTGGGGGAGGCCGTGCGAGTAGCGAGAAGAAAGGTGCTCGTCACGATTCCCACCTGGGACACCAATCGGCAGGATAGCGAAAATTTCAAGCACCAGTGGGTCCTCACTCCCGATAGGGTCTCGGCAATACGAGCAATATTCGAAACCGCCGTTCCGCTTCTCAGTAATGTCAGCAAAGGGGGAGGCCCAGATTTGTTTCACTGTTTGGAGGTGCGGCTATGAAAATCCTCTTGATATCATCTAGCATCTTCCCCTTGCCTCCTCAGGGCTACTCAGGTCTCGAGATGCTGGTCTACTGGCTTGCCTGCGGTTTCCAGAAGGCGGGCCACCAGGTGGCGGTGGTGGCGCCCGAGCAGTCTCGGCTACCCGAGGGGATCGAGCTCATCCCAATAGGCCTCAGAGAGCAGGAGGAGGCCTATTTCCAGAAGTACCGGGAGCGCCTTGGGGAGTTTGACATCATATTTGATCACACGTTCCAGTCCTGGTGCTATACCGAGAGCGCCCGGAGAGAGCCGGACCTGCCCATCGTCAAGACGTTCCACACGGACCCCAGTATTTGGGGAAGCCCGCCGCCCGTGTTCCACCCCAACCTGGTCGGAATAAGCGATAGCCACACCAGACGCCTGGCGATGCACCTGGGTGTGGTGGTGGAGAGAGTGTATAAT
>ERZ1292642.1196-Hain-H14-01um-R1-1196-length-12641-cov-8_pt1 | contig 12641 bp, 6 predicted proteins | sample MGYA00564403_ERZ1292642 | MGnify/ENA primary metagenome ERZ1292642 (study PRJEB36523, sample SAMEA6512643) | groundwater metagenome | collected 2019-01-09 | study: AquaDiva: Metagenomics assemblies of 32 groundwater samples | reverse complement strand
CTTCAAAGCCACCGTAGTAATCCAATAATTCATCCAAAATGTCAGCAAGTTTTTTACCGTGTAAAATGATCATTGGAGGTATTCATAATAGATCAATCGTATTTTGGGTGACCATTATTATAACTTGGGCTAGTTAGAAAACTAGAGAGAGTTGGAATGTAGATAATGATGGACTGAATAGCTATCCAAATTCTAGGCAGACATAATCATATTTTGGACTGCCACTGCTGTCCCACAATTTTTATAAGAGGAAGCTTAAACGAGCTTCCTCCTGATTGATGGGGGCTTTATTGAGTGAAATAATGCTTTTAAGGTTTTATTTCAAATAAATTTACTTGAATTATTCTGAGTAAGAGCTGAACTGCATTAGTTCAGAGTTAATCTGATTTTTTTTATCGTAGGAAAGAAAATTATTTCACCTGATCTTAAAATAATGTTTTTCAGTAACCAGCTTAATTTTTATTTGTTTATAAAGACGCTCTTTAGGGTCTTCTTTTGATTTTGTGACTTTATCAGCAAATTTCTTATCTAACATCAAGGCTGCATATGTTTTGTAACCTATTTCCAATCGGTCTATCTTATTTCCTTCTTGTTCAAACTCTTCAATTAATTTATTGACTTTTTTTACGCTGATATCACTCATATCTTTCAACCATTTAACTTTGGGTTCTTTTAATCTAATCTTTAATTATTGAGATTAGATTAAAGTACAAAACGCATTTAAGGGCTAATAGCTTATGGAGTAATCAGCCCAGGTTAGTTAACCCGAATTGTGGATAAGAAAAACTTGAAAAATAAGAGGATTAGAGCCATCAGTTGAGTTACCACACCAAACTAAAGCTTTAGCCCCGATGTTCAATAGTACCGAATTATTCTGCGTAATTGATGATTTCTTTCTGAAATTTGAAGCAACTTATTGGAAATTTTCTAAATAAAGTCATCAGTCTATAAGAATTCGAATAGCCCAACTCAGCCTCTCAGAAATTAGTTTTATCGTCATTTGGTATATTTAGGACTTGGAAAAATCAGGCTTCATAAAAATGTCATAATTCAGAGATATTAATGTCATCGAACTGGATTAAAAAAGAACAAAAAACCCACAATAGAAAGCTGTTATGACTAAAAAAATATCCAGACGTGAACTGCTTAAGACCTCCATTGCAGGCTTCGGTGCTTTGTCTTTACCCATATCTTTGACCGCTTGTGGCAGTGATGATGATGCTTCAGATCAAGCTCTGGCACATCCTAAAGTCGCTTTTAAACATGGGGTGGCCAGTGGTGATCCCTTACAGGATCGGATAATTCTATGGACACGCTTAAGTCCGGAAGATGAAAACCTGCGTTATCAGGTGCAGTGGGAAATTGCTGCCGATCAGGATTTTCGCCAGATAATCAATACAGGACAAGTTGAAACCAGTCGGTCGCAAGATTTCACGGTTAAAGTCGATGCGGATCGTCTATCGGCAGGGCAAACTTATTTTTACCGTTTTAAGTGTGCATCGGTATATTCATCTGTCGGTCAAACCAAAACTTTAGCCACACAAAGCAAGCTGGTGCAATTTGCCGTTTGTTCATGTTCCAATTATCCAGCCGGATATTTTCATGTCTATCAGGAAATTGCCAAGCAAGACCTAGATGTGGTGATTCATTTAGGGGATTACATTTATGAATACGGGATGGGTGGTTATGCGACTGAACAGGCTGAAGCATTAGGCCGAGGTCTGGCTGCAGACAATGCTGAGGAAATCATTAAACTGGAAGACTACCGCAAGCGTTATGCCTTGTATCGAACTGATGCGGACTTACAAGCAGCACATCAGCGCCATCCATTTATTGTGGTCTGGGATGATCATGAGCTGACCAATGATACCTGGGAGCAGGGTGCGGAAAATCATGATGTTTCAGAAGGTGATTTTTTTGCACGTAAGCTGGCTGCTTTGCAGGCCTATTTTGAATGGATGCCGATTCGACCAGTGTCTGAAACAGATCATTTGAATATTTATCGCCAGTTTAATTTTGGTGATCTGGTTCAGCTGAATATGCTGGATACTCGTATTTTGGCGCGTAACAAGCAATTGCAATATGCTGACTATCTTACCGCGACAGGACTAGATGCCAATAAATTTCAGACAGATTTGCTCAATCCGACGCGTACCTTGTTAGGACATACACAACGTGAATGGATACTGAAACAACTCAGCCAATCGAATGCCGTCTGGAATGTGCTGGGTCAGCAGGTGCTGATGAGCAAGATGCTAATTCCGGCCGAAATTCTGGCTGTTTTGGGGCAGATCACCAGTGGTCAGGCCACTGCAGATGTGTTGCTACAAGTGCGTCAGATGCTGACAGAACTGGTAGGCCTAAAAATACGCTATCTGCAAAATGATCCAACTTTGACAAAGGCAGAATTAGCCAGAATACTGACTGTTGTGCCTTATAATCTTGATGCCTGGGATGGGTACGTCGTGGAGCGTGAGGTGATTTATACGGCTTGTAAACAGCTGAATAAAAAACTGATTGTATTTGCAGGAGATACCCATAATGCCTGGAACTCCACTTTGAGAGATCAAGCCGGCAGTACAGTCGGGGTAGAACTAGCGACCAGTTCAGTTTCATCACCGGGTATGGAGAAGTATTTGCAGATTCCCTTAGCCCAGTTACAGGAATTTGAAATGGCATTTACTACGCTAATTGATGAGCTGAATTATTGTAATTTGAATCAACGCGGATACTTGAGTGTTGCATTTACCCCGGATCAGGTACAGGCGAACTGGATTTTTATCGATAGCATCCAGAATCGTAGTTATCAGGTTGATCAAAGCCGTGCGTATCAGCTTCAATTAGATCATGAATTAAATGAAATCAAACCGTTAAAGCAAACTGCCTAAGCTGCTTAGAGTTTAAATATCCGGGCCAATGCCCGGATATTTTTTTATAACATTTCATCCCTATAGCTATCAATATCCAGATGTTTGATCGTATTTGCAATACTGATGCTCATATTTTAGTAGCCGCGTATATAATCCGGCAAAGTGAATTAATTGCTGTTTTAGTTCGGCATACCGAGGATCATGGCTTGAATAAAAACGTAATTTTAGTCGTAGCAGGCAGGTTTTTTATAAGCCTAAAAAAAAGATTTTATGTAATGGGAACAAAAATCATGGCAGCCAAGGCCCAAGGAATTAAGAGCTTGGCTTTGTCCCTGATTCCGCGGATTTTAATCTGGGGATTTACGCATCGTTATGTGCATATCAACTCACTCATCAAAATAAGCCAAAAATTCAAATTATAGAATCAGTGGCTTAAACAGGATTCGGGTTAATTAAGATGTATGGTTTAATAAGTGCTGTTGTGCGATATACATGGGCTTATCCAAACTTGGTGTACATTGAATCCACGTTCCATCTGCTTGAAGTTCCCATGCACGGCGGTTATCTTGAAGATAATTCATTAAGCCATCTTGCAGAATTTGTTTACGAAGTTTTTTATCTTCGATTGGGAAACAGGTCTCGATGCGAGAGAATAAATTACGCCCCATCCAATCTGCACTGGCGCAATAAAGCTTGTTTTCGCCCTGATGGTAAAAATAATAAACCCGGGTATGTTCTAAAAAACGTCCCACAATTGAGCGGACTCGAATATTTTCAGAAAGCCCTTTCACTTGTGGGCGTAAGCAGCAAATTGAACGGACAATCAAATCGATTTGAACGCCCGCTTTAGATGCCCTATATAGGGCATCAATTAGTTGAGGTTCAGTTAAGGCATTTACTTTAATAATAATCTGCGCTTTTTTGCCTGCTTTGCTATTTTCAGTTTCAATTTCGATGAGTTCAATCAATTGAGAATGCAGAGTAAATGGTGCATGAAAAAGTTTTTTCAATTTGACCATTTTCCCCATGCCTGTGAGCTCCTGAAAGACTTTATGGACATCTTCACAAATATCAGCATCACTGGTCAGTAGTCCATAATCAGTATAGATTTTGGCATTCATTGCATGATAGTTACCTGTGCCTAAATGAACATAACGTTTAATTTTGTCTATTTCACGACGCACGATCAGAATCATTTTGGCGTGGGTTTTATAGCCAACGATCCCATATACAACAACCGCCCCAGCTTCTTGTAATAGATTGGCAACTTCGATATTTGACTCTTCATCAAAGCGAGCACGTAATTCAATCACTGCTGTGACTTCCTTACCATTTCGTGCCGCTTCAGCAAGAACTTGCACAATTTCAGAATGTACACCACTCCGATAAAGGGTTTGTTTTATGGCTAACACATGTGGATCATGGGCTGCCTCTTTCAGTAGCTTAATGACCGGAGCGAAAGAGTGAAAAGGGTGATGTAATAAAACATCTCCGGTTTTTAATACCTCAAATATGGATTTTTTCCCATACAACACTTTCGGTAATTTTTGTACATGGGGAGGAAAACGTAACTCTGGCAAATTGAAGTTCGATATAAAGCGCGCCAGATTAAGCGGGCCGTCAATACGATAGAGTTGCTCTTGCTTAAGATCAAATTGTCCAAGTAAATAATCAATAATATTTTCAGGGCAATTTTTAGTCACCTCAAGTCTTACAGCCCGACCAAAGCGCCGTGAGGATAGTTCATCTTTTAAGGCAATTGCTAAGTCTTCAACATCTTCTGAGATAGTTAAATCTGCATTACGTGTGACCCGAAATTGATAACATCCAGTGGTGGTTACCCCTGGAAATAACTCATGAAGATGTTGCTGAATAATGGCTGAAAGTAGAATGTAGTGTTCATCCTCGCCAGAAATACTTTTAGGTAACTTTACTAATCTAGGTAATGATCGTGGTGCGGGAACAATCGCCAAATCAATTTTTCGTCCAAATGCATCTTTACCTTCTAGGGTTACAATGAAATTTAGACTTTTATTCACTAGCCGAGGAAAGGGGTGGGCTGGATCTAAACTGATAGGTGTGACCACAGGTCGAACTTCATTATGGAAATAGTCCTTAATCCATTCTTTATGTTTTTCGAGGATGTCACCATACTGAATGAAATGAACACCATGTCCTTGCAGTTGTGGTAAGAGATTATAATTAAGTATTTTATACTGTTCTTCGACAGCTTCGTGTGCAAGTTTGGAAATGGTGGTGACTATATCTGAGAGGAGTGAGTTATCTGGACGAGCTCTAGCATGATCTGAAAGTTCAATTTGTTGCATTAAACTGGCAACTCGTATTTCAAAAAACTCATCCAGATTACTTGAAAAAATAATTAAAAAATTTAATCGTTCAAGTAAAGGGTATTCAGTATCTTTCGCCTGTGCCAACACCCGCTTATGAAACTCAAATAGTGAGAGCTCTCTATTTATATACTTTTTTAACGGATGTGATGAAGAGTTTGAAGACACATTTAAGGTAGTCATTTATGGCTCTTATAAAGTCAGATTGCAGCGCTGAAGGAAGCTAATAGAAAATTCTTTAAAGCCTTTGAAAGAGGTTAATTGACTCTTCGTAAATAAAAAAATGACTAATTCTGTAGAAAGGCTAAGAATTAAACTTTATTCAACTAAGCATTCTGTGACTGTTTCATGACATATTTATGACATCGTACTGTATAGTTATTTCATCTGGGTAATATTCAGCCTTTTATCTGAATTTAGAAGAAAAGGGGCAACGTTGATTTAAACCGGGACAACTTGGGGGCTTAATAAGAAAAATTCTAGAAAAGCGATTTCACTAAAACTGTCATCAGTTATTCATAGTGATGTCATGTATAAAAACTAAGCTATTTTGAATTTTAACAACTGTTCAAAATCATTATGAATATAAAACCAAAAATATTGAGTTTAAGTTTAATACTTATGGGGTGCTCGTTTTCTGCACATGCACAATTAATGTTTAGTCAGTATATAGATGGTACATCTAATAAAAAGGGTTTGGAAATCTATAACCCTGACAGTTTAACAGTGAACTTAGCTGACTATGAGATTCAACAATTTACTAATGGTTCAACCACGAAATCTGCGACTTTTCAATTAAAAGGCTCATTGGCAAGTAAAGCAAAATACATTATTGGTCGAACAGAGTTGCAGGCAGTAATTGGTAATAAAGTCAATCAAGTGGCAGGACTTGCATTTAATGGAGATGATACCTTGGTCCTGTTTTATAAAGGTACTCCAATAGACCGTTTTGGTCGTGTGGGAGAGGATCCAGGTACTGGTTGGGGAGTGGGTTTTAGTAGTTATCAAAATAGTTTGTCACGTACTAAAACTTCAAATAATGTAACTTCAATTGATCCTGCAACAGCATTTGAGTTAGAAAGCGAATGGTCTAAATGGTCTGATCGAAATGAGTTTTCCCAGTATTTAGATACAAGCGCGCCTATAACCTCCCCCGTTACTCCTATCAGTTGTAATACAGCAGATACGGCGATTGCGGACCTACAATCTGCCGCACAAAATCAACCATATGTTGTTCGTGGTGTTATTACCGCAGACTACCGTTATGACAATGGTTTTTCTGGTTTTTATATACAAACTCCCGATAGTAAAGCCAAATCCAATTTAAGTAATGCTATTTTTGTCTATCTTCCTGCAAGTAGTAAAATCACTGGAGGAAAAGTGGGTGAAGAGGTTATTTTAAAAGGTCGTTTAACCTCATATCAAAACCAACTCCAAATAGATCAACTTGATCAAAATATTCAAACCTGTAATACACAAGCATCCAATACAGTCACGGCACAGGCACTTAATTTACCGTTTACCAGTTTGACGGAGATAGCAGGAAATGTACCTAAACGCTATCAAGGGATGCTAGTTAAAATCCCACAAACTTTAACGATAAGTGAAAATTACAATTACGGTCGTTATGGTGAGCTATCTTTAAGTTTAGGTCGCTTGTATATTCCAACGAATCTATATCCTGCAAAATCTGCTGAAGCAGTTGCATTAGCCCAGCAAAATCTGCTTTCTAAAATTATCTTGGATGATGGCTATAATAATCAAAATAGAACACCATTACTTCCGCAAAACTTCAATGCCATAAATACATTAAGAACAGGTTCTGAACTGAAAAATGTTGAGGGGATTTTAGAGTATCGTTTTAATGCATGGCGAATTCAACCGATACAGGGGAAGGCACAACCTGAAATTATCAAGGATACTAATTTACGTCCTTCAACGGTGATTCCAAAAGATGTTAAACAAATTCGCGCTGCGGCTTTTAATGTCTTAAATTATGATAATGGTTCAGAAAAAGGTTTCCCAACAGAACGTGGTGCAAGCTCAGAAACTGAGTTTAAGAAGCAACATCAAAAAATTGTCAGTGCTTTAAAAACAATTGATGCCGATGTGTATGGGTTAATGGAAATCGCAAATAATGGTTTTGATGATAAAAGTGCAGTGGCATACTTATCGCAAGCCTTAGGTGCAGACTGGAAATATGTCATTCCAACCCAAATGACAAAATTAGGTACAGATGCAATTGCAGTTGCGATTATCTATAACAGTAAGCGCGTAAAACCTGTAGGTGAGCCTGCAGTTTATGATGATCAGACTGAAAAGAACCGTGTCACCATGGCGCAAAGTTTCCAATCTGTAAATGGTGGAAAAATATTTACGATAGTACCGAATCACTTAAAGTCGAAAGGCAGTTGTCCTACCGATAAAACTCTGGCCGATGCTGATCAGGGTGATGGTCAAGGTTGCTGGAATGCAACACGTTTAACTGCAGTACAAAAACTTATGCAGTGGATTGCAAAAAATCCAACACAAGTGGCTAAACCAAATTATTTGCTGGTCGGTGATATGAATAGTTATGCTAAAGAAGATCCGATTTTAGCATTAGAAAAAGCCAATTATAAAGTCTTGCTCAATGACGAAAAAATTGGACAAGGTAAAACAGCCTATAGTTATGTATTTGGTGTTGCAAGTGATGCCAATGGCAATGGGGGCGCAGGAAACCTAGACCATGCAATTGCTGATGCAGACTTATATCCAATGGTGAAACGCGCTTTTGCTTGGCACATCAATGCTGATGAGCCGACGGCCTTAGACTATAACGAAGAATATAAAACAGATGAGCAAATTGCAGCATTCTATAGCGATGATGCATTCCGTTCTTCCGATCATGATCCTGTAATTGTTGATATGGATTTAAACGAAAATATATCGAGTAATCCTGATACAGGAAAAATAAGCGGTGGCAGCATGGGGATCTGGTCAATGTTAACCTTAACGGGCCTCGTTTTAGTTTCCATGATACGTAGACGTAAATTTTGATATGAGTTCATCGACTGTAAATTAAGAAAACTGACGAAATAAATTTAATCTATAAGGGGAAATTTCATATTTCTCCTTATTTTATTGAGTGCTTAAAAAATTAGCCAAGCAGTAATCAAACATATGCTTATTCAAAATTTATAATTTAAGCCTAGGGCATGAAATGATAAGTTCCCTAATGGGATAACTTAACCATTTGTTAAAAAACAATTAGAAAAAATAGTGAATGTCATGAATTTTAAACAGCAGACCTACATGATGTTTGTTTAAATTATAATCAGGTGGGGTGGTCATGTCTTTTAATAATAAACTAACTAGGTATTCGGGTTTTACATGCAGTTTATTAGTTTCTAGTATGTTTTTAACTGGGTGTAATAATGATAGTAAAGAAAATACGAATATAACGCCTGTTATTCCTCCTAAACCGCTGGAAGTCAATTTAGTACATATTAATGACAGTCATTCACATTTGGATGAGGAAAGTACTAAATTAATGCTTGAAACTTCGATGGGTAAACGTGAAGAAATACAAGTCTCTAATGGTGGTTTTGCACGCGTTGCTGCGTTGATGAATACCTTGGCAAGCACTGAGAAAAATCCAATAAAAATTCACTCAGGTGATGCCATTACTGGGGATCTCTATTTTACTTTAAAAGAAGGTGAAGCAGAGGCAGATCTCATGAATAGTGTTTGTTTCGATACGTTAACGCTAGGTAATCATGAATTCGATAATACGGATGATGGCTTAAAAAAATTTATTGGATTCCTAAATGATAAAGGTAATTGTGAAAATAAAACCCAAGTCTTGAGTGCAAATGTCGAGTTTGGAAAAACTTCAGCACTATACCAAACTAACCTTGTTAAACCTTATACAGTTATGGAAAAAGAAGGGCAGAAAATTGCTTTAATTGGTTTAACGATTGCCAATAAAACTAAAAATGCTTCTCGACCAAATCAAGATACTGTATTTAATGATGAAGTAGTTACTGCACAAAAATATATTGATGAGCTAAAACAGCAAGGCATCAATAAAATTATTGTTCAATCTCATTTAGGGTACGGGTTAGAAAAAGATTTAGCCACTAAATTGTCAGGCGTTGATGTCATTGTTGGCGGAGATTCTCATACCTTGCTGGCAGATGCGAAACTTAAAAGTTACGGTATAAGCCCAGAGGGTGACTATCCCACTGTATTAAAAAATAAAGATGGTGATCAGGTCTGTGTTGTACAGGCATGGCAATATAGTTATGTCGTCGGACAACTCAAAGTCAACTTTGATGCCGATGGTAAAATTGAAGCATGTGCAGGAAAAGCCAATGTATTGATTGGCGATGATTTTAAACGTACAGCTAAAGATGCTCCAGCATTGATGAGTACGGAACTAGATTCTATTAAGCGAGATATTGAAAATAGTAACTCCTTACGTATTGTACAGCCTGATGCTATAGCTTTAAGTATTTTAGAACCGTATAAAGTCGCTAAAAACTTATTAGGCAAAGAAAAAGTTGCCATTGCTAATGATAATTTATGCTTACGTCGTGTTCCAGGAATGACCAAAGATACATCACGTTCTAGTTTAGGTGATGTCTGCAATAAAGCAGATTTTATTAATCAGCATGGGGGTGATGTACAGCAGCTGGTTGCCGAAGCATTTCTACAGCAAGGTAAAAAATATTTTAATGCAGACATTTCAATCCAAAATGGAGGAGGGGTAAGGGTAGATCTGCCTCAAGGTGATATTACGGTAGAGAAAATTTATACAGTGCTGCCATTCAAAAATACCTTAGTACAATTAAATGCAACTGGCCAAGAAATTAAAGCAGTGCTGGAAGATGCCATGGATGCTGTTACGAGTAATAACACAGGCAGTTATCCATATGCGGGTGGACTACAATGGGATGTAGATTTAACTAAGGCAAAGGGTCAGCGTTTATCCAATTTAAAGGTTCGAAATGCACAAGGTCAATATCAGCCATTAAATATGAATCAGACCTATCAAGTAATTACCATCAACTTTCTGGCTGATGGTCAGGACTTTTACACAAGCTTTAAAGACATTACTGGTGAGCGTCGTATAGATGTGGGATTAGATTATGCAGAAGCATTTTTGCAGTATGTAGAAGGGTTACCTGGTGAAAAAGGGCAAAAGGCCTTGTCCCGATTGCCAGTTGAGCAATACAGCACGCAAAATTATAAAGAATAAAAAGGATTTATTGATAAAAGATAAAAATTTTGGCTCAGACCGATCCATAGTTTTAAAAAAAAGAAGCTCCATGGAGCTTCTTTTTTTTAAAACTATGGATTAGAGAAATATTACTTTTTAAATTTTCATTCAAATTAATTTAAAAGGGGAAATAACTATTCCGATTCGTAAAGCGTATATTTGGTCTATATAGTACAATGGAAGTTGATTACATAGTTTTTGCTGGAAAATCTAAGGTTTGTCGTAATTTTTTGAAAGACGTTAAGTGATATTTAAGAATCAAATAAACTATTTTCATCATAGTGAAATAATTTGATTTTATATTTAGTGCAAATAAATAATACTGAATAATTAGTGATACAGCGCAAATTGATCTGTTTAATTTGGGAGAGTTAAACAGATTTTTTTCTTGAAAAAAATATCTAATCCCTAGCCGAAATTGTTACGGCACTAACAGCCCCGTCAAGTTATTGAGCGGGGTTTTTCTTTTCTTATTGGTGGTACACATGGATGCAGTCAATGCAAAGAGAACCTTAAATAAATTACACAATGAGTGAAAGAGATATGAAAACTTTGAACCGACATTTATAAACAGCTAACAGGTGATCACTATTGATGATAATGATGCCTAGTATTTACATGCCTATGAAGAATATTTAATCCAATATTAACCAGGAATATCTATTTAAATACAAATAGAACAGTGGGTTAATTTTTTAAAAAAGTCGCTCTTGGTGTAATACAGTCATAGGCTTATGTAGGGTAGCAGGTGATATGTCATCTAACTCATTAAGCTGAACAGATCGTGGGCGGCCAATACACGCTAAGCAAAACTAAAATTGCAGAGCATGACCATCTTTTACTGAATAGAGCTGCAGACGAGGAAAATCCTCTAGAGTCGATGGATATTTATCTATTGATGATTTTACTAATTTGAAAAGTTGAGGCTGTTGTTTAACATCTAACTTTTTTGCAAATCTTGTCCAAGTAAGTGCCAAAATTTGGCAGGAAATAAATCATTCAAATTATTTCACATTCAATAATTGATCCCACTTGAAGTAGTTTTGAGTTAGCCGATCTCTTGACATGTTCCAGGTTCTATTCGGTAACGTACTTGCTCCTAAAGCCAGCTTGGTTTTGCCAAACTTATGATGGATTTCCTCAAGTGAATCCATCAGGTTATTGTCTAAGCTTATTTGCTTCATGTCAGTGAACAGGTCATAAATATGGGAAGCTTTAGGCTCCAGGCACGTCAAGATCACGCCACATTTCTTAAAGGCAATATCTTTGGTATACAAGTCATCAATCATCGTGGTAGCAATTTTAGAGAACACTAACAGGTTGTCAGTAGGTTCTTGTAAAGTCACTGCAGCTGACTTGCTGTAATAAGGTCTATACGTGTCAAACGGGTTAGATTGTACGAAGCCAATTATATAACCACACAATAAATTTTCACCTCTTAAACGAGTAACTGCATCTTGCACATAGAGGCTCATAGCTTCTTTTAAGTCGTCAATATGGTAAATCCTTTGTCCAAAAGAACGGCTTGCAACAATCTGCTTTTTTGGTGCCCGCGTATGCTCTAGCTCTATACATGAAACACCCTGCAATTCCAGTAATGTCCTATGCATGACGATAGAAAACTGATCTCTGATCATCAGAGGCGAAGCCATAATGAAATCCATGACTGAGTGTATCCCCATGCTGTTGAGCTTTTGGCTGTGCTTCCTGCCAACTCCCCAGATTTCACTCACTTCTATAGCTTGGTACAGATCTTCAGCAGAGCAAGGATCCATTGAAACTAGGTTGCATACACCGTTCAGATAAACATTCTTTTTCGCAATGTGGTTTGCTAGTTTTGCTTCTGTCTTAGATCTGCCAATGCCAATACATACTGGTAAACCAAGCCAAGAAAAAATACGCTGACGAATGTGCTGGGTATAGTCAGTTAAGTCGTAATTTCCCGCATGGGCTGTCAGATCGAGAAAACATTCATCAATAGAGTAAATCTCCTGTTCTTTAGGAGAAACAAAGTCGGACAGGACTTTCATGAATCTGCGTGACATCTCTGCATACAGGGCATAATTGCTAGAAAGCACTTGGACCTGATGCTGTTCAACGATGTCCTTGATCTGAAATAGAGGAACACCCATCTTAATGCCTAGGTCCTTGGCCTCTTGA
>ERZ1292642.1194-Hain-H14-01um-R1-1194-length-12651-cov-8_pt1 | contig 12651 bp, 8 predicted proteins | sample MGYA00564403_ERZ1292642 | MGnify/ENA primary metagenome ERZ1292642 (study PRJEB36523, sample SAMEA6512643) | groundwater metagenome | collected 2019-01-09 | study: AquaDiva: Metagenomics assemblies of 32 groundwater samples | reverse complement strand
TCGGCAAAATCCTCCTGCCCTATATCCGGACCCCCGTCAACATTGCCCGGTACGCGCTGGAACGGTCCCCCCTCGGGTTGGCGATGACGTCGATCCAGGAGGATGTCAAAGCCGGGGGGGTACGGGCGGACCTGGCACAGGCGAAGGTCGCGCTGGGCACCATTGCCATGACCATCGCCGCCGGGTTGGCGATATCCGGGCGCCTCGTCGGGCGTGGGCCGGAAGACCCGGAGTTGCGCGCCATCTGGCTCCAGGATCACCCGGAGTATAGTGGGAAGGTTGGCCAGACATGGGTGTCCCTCAATCGCTTTGAGCCCTTTGGTATGTGGCTCGGGATGGTCGCCGATATCGTGCAAATCAGCGGGGAAGTCCAGGTGCCCGCCCTGGAACGGGCCGCCGTGGGGGTCGTGTATGGGGTGGTCAAGAATATTGGCAGTAAGACGTGGATGCGGGGGCTGAGCGACTTCTTTGAGGCCATGTCGCCCCGGGCCTATGCGCGGCCTGAATTGATTGGTGGGAATATCGGGCGGTATCTCAAGCAGCAGACGGTGGGCATGCTGCAACCCTCCTCCCTGCTGGCGGCTACAGCCCGGGCGATAGACCCGGTGGAAAAAGATACGCGGGAGTGGCTCGATACGCTGTATGCTCGGGTGCCCGGGTGGGGCGGATTTGGGCGCAGTGGCGTGCCCAGTCGGCGCACGCTCGGTGGGGAGAAAATCCTCTACGGGTATGGGTTTGAAGAAGGCGTCCTCACCAACACCTTGCGGGCCTTCTGGCCCATGCGCATCCAGGGGAGTCGCGTGCATCCAGGGGATCAAGAGATCCTCGACAACCGCATGGCCCTGGGGATGCCCCCACGCCATCTGGCGCCGCGTGCGTTGCCGGCGGAGTTCCCGCCTGAGCAGGAGATGGATCCCCGCAACTATCCGGCGGTCCCGCTCTCTGCCCGGCAATATGAACGGTATGTCGTCCTGGCCTCGGGGAATCAGCCGGAGGCGGCGGCCCTGGGCGTGCCTATCCCGGAAGCCGCGATGACCCAGGCCACCAGCGCGGCCACCGCGCCGTTTCGGGAGTCACCTCCTGTGGCCGCCATGAGCCTCGGGGAAGTCCTGGACTGGATTGTGGACCAGCCCGAATATCAGGCCAAGTCGCGGTACACGGGTGGGGAACGCGAGCAGGTCTTTCAGGATACCATCCGCATCTATCGCGCCATGGGCAAAGACCTCTTGTTAGAGTATGATGCGGGGGTGCGCCAGCAGTACGAAGGCACCCAACTGGCGCAGACCCTCCAGCAACTGCCGGTCTCCCGCCGGTTGCAGGCGACAGGCCAACTCCAGCGCGTGCAGCCACGGATCCGGGACCAGCGGCGCCGGAGCCTGGGATTGCCGGCGTTGGAAGGATTAGGGGTGGAATAGCATGGCCGATACCTTTTACACGCTCCCGGATCAGGTCCCGCCGTACAAGCGCTATGTCGTGACGGACATCACGCAGACGGGGTATGCCTACAATTGGCTGCTGCTGGAGGCGGCGGACATTGCGGTCTATGTCAACGATGTCCTGACCACCGACTATACCCTCACGGGCTTGGGCGTCGTGACGGGGGGTACGGTGATCTTGTTTGCGGGCCTGCCCCTCGGGACGATCCTCGTGCTCGTGCGTACCATGCCTCGCACGCAAAATGCCCTCCTCAGCACGGGGGGGATTCTGCCTGCGCTGACGTTCCAGCAGGCCTTTAACCGGGCGGTCATGCTTGTGCAAGACATCCATGAGGTGCTGCAACGGATCCCTCAGCTCGCCCGGACCGTGCGGGATGGCCTGCGGAATCTGGCCTTCCCGCAGCCGGGCTCGGCAGGGGCCGGTGTGCTCCTGGGGTGGAATGCCAGCGGGACGGCCTTGACGCTCTATGCCAACGTCATCACCGTCCAGACAATCAGTCCCGCCGTGGGGCATGTCTATGGCCGTGCCGTCTATACCCTGAACGCCAGCGGTTTTACGGGCACGGGAGAAATGCGTGTGGTCGGGGGGCAACTGGCGAACACGAAAACCCTGGGCGTGACTGCCGTGGTGGACACGACGTTTGATACGGCGCAGGGCCTCGCATCGCTCCTGATTGGTGATGATGTGCTGGCGGACCGCTGGAGTCGCGTACCGATTGCCCGCACGGCGGGGACGGTGACCGGCGAGGGGAACTTTGGCCCGTCGCCGGAAGGCCAGGTGGATAGTGCGGCTGATATTGTCGTCCGCAGTGTGGATGGGTTGTTCGGCTCGACAGGGACGATTACGCTGGTCGTGCATTTCCGGCGACTGAGTAACAGTTAGAAGAGGAGGAAGCTATGCGCTGGCGTCGAATGGTGTCTCTGCTGCTGCTTGTGGGTGCCGTCCTGCTCCCCTCAGGAGAGAGTGCCGCACAGACCTGCACACCACGCCAATGGCGGACCAACACCCAGGGGGTAGCGAAAGCTGATATTACGGTCAGCTCGACCGCCGTGACAGTCCTCGGGGCAAATGGTAGTTGCTGCCAGGCGCTCCTTTATAACAATTCGGCCAATGCCATGCGCTGCGCCTCAAGTGTGGACGGCGACCCCACAGCGACGACCGGGACCGTCGTGGCTGGCACCACGGCTTTGCTCCTCGGGCCAGAATGCCGCTTGGCTGTCAAATGTATCCGCTCTGGCGGCAGTGATGCCATTGCCAACGTCACGGAGGCGGCGCCATGATCCTCTCACGCTCGATACTCGTGTTCGTCCTGATGGTCTTGGCGCTTCCCCTGGGCGCGTGGGGAGCGAATACGCATGGAACGCAGTCCGAAGCGCAGGAGCGCCAGGCGTGGGGTGGGGATGCGCTCCCGTCGTATGCGGCGGCGGGCTGTCTCCCCACCGTGCCGGGGGCCAGCCTCACGGTCCCGGCCTTCGCGTGTGCGGGCTATGTGCGGGAGACCAACAACCAGTTGACCTATACCAGCCAGGGGGCCATCACCGTCGGCCCTCTCAACGCGGGGAACGGGACGTACTGGCTGGCCCTGCACGCCGACACGAGTACGACGGTGGCGAGTTGGACGCGCCAGCCCGGAACGCACTATCTCTGGCGCCTCAATGCCACCAAGCCGGCCACGCCGGCCAGGAGCATGATTGTCTCAGAGGTGACCGTTGCAGCCGGGGCAATTAGCGCCGTCACGGAGCATGGACATCGGGTCATTACGGGCACGCTGACGCTCGGGGCCAGCGCCTATGCGGTGTCCTCGACGGCGACCTGGGTTGTGGCCCCCGGTGGACAGATCGCCGTGGGGGCTGGAGTGGTGACGATCAACGGTTGTCTCCAGGCGGCCGACACCGAGCAGATTTTTACGGGGACGCTGACGAATCTCCGGCTCCAGGGATGTGCGGCGACCCGGGTTGTGCCGCAGTGGTTTGGGGCCAATGGCGGGGATACGACGGATGACCTCGCGGCGTTACAGGCGTGGGCCGCGTCTGTGATCACCACGGGGGGGCACCTCTACCTTCCTGGGGGGACCTATCTCTATAGTAGTACCGTCAGCGTGTATGATAACACGCATCTGGAGTGTGCGGGCAATGGGCTTGCGGTCTTTAAGAATAACGGAACCACGCAGAATTTTCTCACGCTAGGCGATACCGCCAATAGTCACAATATCACCATCGAAAACTGTAGCTTTGACGCCAACGGCTATAACGTGGTTGATTTTCTCGACTTTATCAGCTTTAACTCAGGCACCAATGTTTCCTCAGATATCCGTGTGCGGAATAATCACTTCTACGACTCCGCCTATGTGGGCGATGCCACGGTGAAGCAGCGGCAATATATCGTGATGATTGGCTGCTTTGACTGCTGGATACAAGGGAATCACCTCGAACAGGGTGGCCGGATCAAAGTAGGGCGGCCAGGGGGGCGTTTTTGGATTGTCAATAATGAAATCAATTTTGTCAATGATAATGGCATCACGATTGTAGATACCCAATTAGCTGCTATTACGGAAGAGGTCATCATCACCGGGAACCTTATCAGGAACATGGTGAGCAGTGGTATCTACCTCGGCGCCGATGGCCAAGCAGAGCCAGATACGATGACCCTTCGCAAGATCACGATTCAGAATAATATCATCGTCGGGGACTGGGGTGGGTCCTGCATGCAGCTCACCGGCTCCACCACCACCCAGGATATCCAGATTCTCGATAATCAATGTATCCTGGAAGGCATGACGCGGGTGCCACAGGTCGGCATCTCCCTCACCCGCCAGGATATCTCTGTCACCGCGGCTGAGAATGTCACCGTCGCCAGGAATACCCTCGTGCGGAGAAATGGCGCGACCTACGCCATTGCGGATATGAATATCAGCAGTGCCGGCGCGGGTTTCACCGACCTCCACATTCTTGATAACGTGATGCCTGAAGGTGTGATGCGCTTCTCCGGCGCCAGCAATATTCTCCTGCGCCCTCGGATCATCAATAACCGCCTTGCCCGTCTCACCCTCGCAAATAACCCCACGATGACAGATGTGCGTATTGTGGATAATATGCTTATCGCCAACTCCGCCTCCCCGATGATGGAGTTCACGACCACGAATGTCGTGTCCGGCCTCATTAGCGGCAACCAGATTCTCCGCTCGGGGGCTGGTGAAGCGATCGCCTTTGCGGGTGTTGCGACACACACGGTCGATGTGATTTACAACACTTTCACGCCCGCAGCCATGGACTCGCTCAAATTCCTGGGGGGTGCCGTGCATGCCACGACGGCGCTGAATCTCTGGAATAAAGGCAACACCGTGGTGAATGCCATACCCGTACGTCATCTGATCGCCACGGCCACGTGGGACCCGGGCAACCTGGCGGCTGACGGGGATGCGACCAGCGTGTCGGTGACGTTGGCAGAAGCGGTGGTCGGTTCGCCCTGTAGTGCATCGCATACGCAATTAACGGACCAACGATTCCTCCTCTCGGCGCATGTCCCCACGGGAGGGGGCACCGTGCGCGTGTCGCTGATGAACAAGACCGGAGGGGCGCTGGACATTGCGAGCGGCACCCTGACCGTGACCTGTTGGCAATATTAATGGCGAGGAGGGGACGAATGATGGTGTGCATACGAGGGATACTGGGCGCCCTGCTTCTGTGTCTGCTCCTGTTCTGGGATGCGGCAGAGGTTAGCGCCCTGGATTTGCGGTTTGGGGCGCTGACGAATCCGGTGACGGGCACCGGCGCGGCGAACAAGGTTGCCTACTGGTCAAGTGCCACCGGCCTCACCTCCACGACACTGTTCCACTTTGATGGCGCCAATCTTGGCATTGGAACCGCAAGTCCTGCAAATACTCTCGATGTATACAATACGACAACCCCTGTACGATTTCTGAACGATCGCTCGACAGATACGGTAGGGAACATCCTCAATTTAGACATTGCGAATAGTGTTGGTGCTGGTGGAGTTGGTCTTGGTGGAGGCCTAGTTTTTCGTGGAGAGACTTCGACAACTTTAGCTCAAAATATGGGGCGTCTCCATGCGATCTGGACAGATGCGACGGATGCGACTCGCAGTGCGGCACTGGTCTTTTCAACAGTATTAAATGGTACTCTGACAGAACGCATGCGGCTTGATAGTGGCGGCCTTCTTGGGATAGGAACAACTACCCCTGTTGATCTTGTGACTGTGAACAATGCATCAGGCTTTGCTGGGCTTGGCGGAACAGGCACGGGTGATGGTACCAACTATGCCGGTGTACGGCTCCGTGCAAACATTGCCACTGATCGTGACTGGTTTCTGACACACCACCAAGACCTTGGAGCCAATGAGTTCTTGATTCAGACCGCGCTCTCGCCCTTCTCTACCTATACCACTGTGGCCACATTCCAAACTGATGGTGATGTTGGTATAGGCACAACAGCACCAGATGAACGATTACATATTGCGAAGACGAGTGCAAATGTCGGGTTTGTTATTGAAGCTGTGACAACAGGCAACACTCCCTTCATCCAGTTCCAAGAGGCGGGGACTGTTCGAGCCGATGTCTTTTATGAACCTACTGCCAACAATTTTACTGTCCGTGCCGTGGAAGCAGGATCACTCATGACTTTTCATACTGCAAATACAGAGCGTATGCGCATTGATGCAGCAGGCGATGTAGGTATCAATGTGGTTGATCCAACCTTTAAGTTGGATGTCAGCGGGACAATACGCCATGCAGCACTGACGGCAGCGTCAGGCACCCCAAATAGCCTCTGTATGGTTGCAGCGACCAAAGAAGTCACAGAGAATGCCGCACTGACGTGCACGGTGTCAACACGTACAGTAAAGAGTGACATTATCTCACTACCACAAAAAGATGCACTGTCTATTATTCAAAAGATAAGACCAGTTGAGTTTACCTATAACGACTACCCAAACAGAAGTAGATGGGGATTCATTGCTGAGGAACTTCAAGCAGTAAATCACAAATTAGGCGATGCTTATACAGACAAAGATGAAGCACATTCTATTGACATACCAGCCATGCTCGCTCTCATCGTCAAGGCTATTCAAGAACAGGAAAGAATCGTAGATTCGCTTGCTCGGTGGTCACTAGGAAGAGGGAGATAGTATGCTATGGATAGTGATGACTCTTCTTCTTTCTATGGCCACAACCACGAATGTGTGGCAGCAGGGTGATGTGGCCGAACGTGCTATAGTTGTTATTGGATCACCACACGTTGAGTTATGCGGTGTAAATAGTGATTTAGTTTTTGCTCGTGGAAAACAGTTTCATAGTCTCACATGCCATGCCTGGGCGTGTACTATTAAGGCAATAATGCAGAAAGTTCCACTCGCACACATTTGCTGGTTTTATGACGCTTGCCAGAGAGAATCTCTCCTAAAATTTCAGGATTATGTCTGTGATCCTTCATGAAGGATGAGAAACTGATGCATCACGGATCGTGCGTCGCCCTGCTCGTGCTCGCGGTGCTCTGCGGCCTGGTCTCGGCGAGTGGTGCGCAACAACCACCCGCCGCCGTGGAAGACCAACTCGTCCAATGCCAGGCGGCGGTGCTCATTCAACGTGATCGGGCAGAACATGCAGAAAACGTGGCGACGGACCTCCTCCAGCGGCGGATGCAGACCCAGAAAGACCGGGAGCGGGCGGGGAAAGAGCCGCCACCGGAGCCCGACATCAACGACGACACGTCCAGAAAGGGCAAATAGTCATGCTATCGTGGATCTCGACCCTGTGCGTGCTGCTCCTCTGCCTGCTCCTCCCCTGGCTTCCCGCGGGCGTTGACGCGCTGGATTTGCGTGGCGGGGGCAGTGGCGGGGGAGGTGCCGGGACGTGGGGCAGTATTGGCGGCACGCTGGCGGATCAGACGGACCTGCAAACGGCGCTGAACGGGAAACAGTCCTCCCTGGGGTATACCCCGCTCAATCCGGCGAATAACCTGAGCGACGTGAACAATACCGCCACGGCCTTAGGCACTCTCGGGGGCCAAGTCAATCTTGCCGCAACAGCCAAGAGTGGGTCGGGGACGACAGTGCTTGGCAATACACTCTCTGGCCTCACACATGGGGACATTGAGTGCTATGACGGTGCGGCTGGGACCTGGAAGAATTGCGAACCGGGGCCAGCCACCAACGCCCAGACAGGAACGTCCTATACTATCGTTGGTACTAGCGCGACGGCGAGCGGTGACAAGGGGAAACTCGTCACGACAAGCAATGCTTCGCCCGTGGCGGTCTCCATTGCGGCGGCGGGTGGAGCCGGCTTCGATGCGCTCTATTCTTTTAAGCTCTGCTCTATTGGCGTCGGTGCGACCACGCTGACGCCTACCACCTCAACGATCAATGGTCAGGCTACCCTTGTACTGTATAAAGGTGACTGTGCTGACATCAACAGCGATGGAGCCAATTACCATGCGCTGGTTGCCCGAGACAGTATTGAGGTGCAGCTCCCAGTCTTTGACTTTACCACGGATACCGCGACTGGAGATGGGAAATACTACTTCGTCGCCGGTGCTACGGGCAGTAAACTCGTTGGCAAAGTACTTGCTGCTGTCCAGGGCCAGGTCATTACCGCAGGCACGACCAACACGACTGATGTCCAACTGGCGCGCTGTGCGCAAGCGGCGACAGGCAATGCCTGCTCCGGCACCGTTGCGGACATGCTCTCCACGAAGTTGACGATTGACAGCGGGGAAAACACCTCAGCGACCGCTGCTGCTGCCGCCGTGATTAATACGAGCAATGATGACATTTCGGCAGGCGACGTGCTCCGGGTCGACGTTGATGCCGTGAGTACGACCGCCGCCAAAGGCTTAATAGTCCATCTGATCTTTCGGAGGCCCTAGGTGAGACGCCTTGCTGTTCTTCTGCTTCTTCTGATGCTTCCTATACAGGCATGGTCGGCCATTGCCAACGTGCAATGTATCACTGGCACATGGAGCAGTGGCACCTCCTGGACGGCCTCCATTACCGCGACAACCGGCAATCTCATAGTAGGGTCTCTCCATTTTTGGGCGGGCAATCTTGATAATGACGTGACCACCTACGGGGATGGTGGCACCAATACCTACACAGAAGTGGATACTGAGTTTCGTGCGGTCCCCGCTGTCGGCAACCACCGGCTCACGACATTCTACGCCAAAAGTATCACGGGTGGGGCCCTTACTTTTACGGTGAATACCTCCACGTCCGTGACAGATCGGGCACTCACCGTGCTCTGTGAGGTCAGTGGTGCTGATGCGACTGCCCCCCTTGACCAGCATGCCGAACAGTATCAGGTGATTCCTGGCACAGGAACAGATGCAGTAAGTTCTGGATCTGTGACAACAACGACGAACGGGCAGTATGTCTATGGCGCAACCATTGCCCATATTGCACTGACCACGTATACCCAGGGAACAGGGTTTACCTCGGCGGGGACAGGGACAGGTTTTGCTGGCGCAGAATATCTCATCCAATCCAGCGCAGGAAGTATCGCGGCAACCTTCACGCAAAGCGTCAATACTGATGTTACTACGATGATTGCCACATTTAAGGCAGCCTCTGTAGGGGCAGTACGGCGTAGGAGTATTATCCTACAATGAAGCATCGTTATTTCATCACCATAGTGCTGTGCAGCTTCATATTGTGTCTTGCCATGCTGCCTGCGTCGGCAGCCACAATCAATGCGGCGTCCTGTAACGCGAGTGATGTGCAGACGGCGATGAACGCGGCTTCCGCAAGTGATATCGTCGCGATCCCCGCTGGGACCTGTAGCTGGACGACGAGTGTAATCTGGACGGCTCCTGCGAATATGACTGTGCTGGGGGCAGGCACTGCTGCCACAGGGGGGGGAGACCAGACGGTCATTACGGACAACTATGCGGTGAATAGTCCCCTCCTCAATATTTCTGTTGCCGCAACTGGCACGTTTCGTATGTCAGGGATCACATTTCAAGGTGGCTCAGGGGCACTCAAGGACAATGGTGTCGTAAAAATTAATGGGCCTGGCATAGTCCGCTTAGACCATTTACACTTTTCTACCACCACAACCAATACTGCCAAACTCCTGAATATTGTCGATCGCGTGTATGGCGTCCTCGATCATTCTATTCTTGACCTCTATAGCGTCAATGCGATTTACCTTTATAACTTTGGTGTCGATGGCCAGGGGAATACCCCCTTTGCAGAAGATACCAACTTCGGCGCAAGTACCTTTTTCTTTGTTGAAGATAATATTATCAATGGTACGCCGGCCACACATGATACCAGAGTCTTTGATTGTCTAGTTGCTGGACGGGTTGTAGTGCGGTTCAACACGGTTACTGCCACGGTGCTTGGTGAGGACCATGCCACAGGCAGTTCCTCCGATGTGCGGGGGTGTCGTGCAGTAGAAATTTATGGGAACTCGTCAGCGCCTGGGGTAGGACAGACACAACCAAACTTTGTGCACGTTGACATCAGCAATGGCGCTGCACTCTTTTGGGGGAATGTTGCCGCCACAGATAGCTATGTCCACATTGTGCATTTCAATGTCACCCGTAAAAACAATGATACGTATAATCAACAAGCCACGCCCACTGGCTGGGGTTATTGTGGCACAGCCTTTAACGGCACAGGCTCGAACTGGGATCAGAACACCAGTGCCAGCACGGGCTATGCCTGCGTCGATCAGCCTGGCCGAGGCAGAAGTGATCTGATTACAGGCTCATTCCCGAACAAGGTCAATAGCACTACAGGCACCATCGCCTGGCCCAATCAGGCCCTTGAGCCTATCTATATTTGGGCGAATGTTGCCACCCCGGCTGCTGGCTGGGGTGGGAGTTGGTATAACAACAATACAGGCGGGAGAGTTGTAACAGACCAGGATTATTATGCCCAGGCCAGTGGTATCCAGACTTCATCATCAAGTCCATTTAACGGCACAACAGGCACTGGCTGGGGCACACTTGCCAATCGGCCAACAACGTGTACAGCAGGCGTCGGCTACTTTGCCACCGATCAGGGCTCGTGGAATACCAGCTCCACCAATCCCTATGGCGTGCAGCAGAACGGTGCCGATGGGGTGCTCTATAAGTGCACGGCGACGAACACCTGGACCTTGTACTACACGCCCTACACATATCCCCACCCATTAACGCAAGTGGTTGGCGGCACACCCACCGTCGAGACGTTTACCACGGCTGGCACGTTCACCAATGGCTGGACAGCCCACGCCGGTGTCACCAGCGTCACGGCGGAATCTTGGGGTGCCGGGGGCGCTGGTGGGCAGCGCACGACCAATGGCGGCGGCGGTGGCGGGGCTGGGGGCGACTACACAAAGAAGGTAATTACAGTCACGCCTGGCAATGCGTACACCTATATTGTTGGCGCGGCTGGCGTGACAGGCAATCCTGGCACGCATGGTGGGTTCTCACGCTTCACCGGTGACAGTGCCGTCAAGGTCGAGGCGCGGGGTGGTAGCACTGTTGCACTGAATGTCACGACTGGTGGGACTCCTGGAGCAACTGGCACCAACGATGGGACAACAACATTTGTCGGTGGCTCTGGTGCCAACTCAGCAGGCGGTAATGGGGGCGGAGGAGGCGCGTCTGCTGGCACAGCCTCGACAGGCACGACGGCAACAACGGCTACTGGCGCCACAGCCGTCACCGGTGGTGGGCCTGGTGGGAATGGCGCGACGGCCAACAATACGAACGGATTTGCCCCTACGAGTGGCCCAGGTGGCGCTGGCGGCGGTGCGAAAAAATCGAGTGGCGGAGCTACCCGTAATGGTGGGGTAGGCCGTGCAGGGCAAGTGCGTGTGAGTTACCTCGCGGCCCCAAGTATCCCTACGGGGCTGGGTGCGGTGGCCGGGAACGATGTCGTCACGCTGGACTGGTCTGATGTTAGTGGCATTACGAGCTACAGTGTCTACAGAGGGACCGCCTCTGGAGGGGAAACCCTCTATGCGACGGGGGTGGCAAGTAGTGCGTACACTGACAACGCTGTTGACAATAACATCACATACTACTACAAGGTCACAGCACTCAATGGTGCGGCAGAGAGTGGCTTGTCGAGCGAAGTCAGTGCCACGCCGTCGGCTCCGGTCGTGTCGCTCTCCGTGTCCAGTCTGACGTTCCCCTCGCAGGATGTGGATTCGACCAGCGCCGCGCAGACCGTGACGCTGACCAATACGGGCGGGCTCATCCTCAACATTACCAGTATCACCAAGACCGGCACGCATCCGACCAACTATGCCTTTACCGGCTGCGGAAACGGTGGCGCCACAACCGTCGCGCCAAGCGCAAACTGTATCCTCTCCGTGACATTTACCCCGAGTGCTACTGGCACCCGCACGGCGAATATCAGCATTGCGGACGATGCGGCGGGCTCACCGCATATTATTACGCTCAGTGGCACGGGTGGGGGCCCTCCCCCGGTGACGGCCTCCCTCAGCGCGAGTTTTCGGAGTATTCTCCCTGGGCAAAATACCACGCTCTCGTATACGACGACCGAAGCGAACACGAGTTGCACCATAGATCAGGGTATAGGTGCCTTAACTCCCTGCTCCAGTGGGACGCAGGTGGTGAGTCCAACGGTAACGACCACGTACACGTTGACGGCGGTCGGCACGACCGGCTCAGCGCAGGCGAGCGTCACCATTGTGCCCACGCGACCAGCCTTTGGCAATGCGGGCGGGCAGGCGACGGCCCGCCCCTAATCTAAGGGAAACGACATGGTTGCGACGACACTGAGTCTTCAAGAAGCGGCGCAATTGTCCTATGAGTTGATGCGCCAGATCCCACGCGATGCGGCGGGGAATCCACTGACGCTCGAAGGGTGTGTGCGGTCAATCCTGCTCAAGAGTCCGAACCTCTGCGCCTACCGGGATGACGCACTGGGGATCCTGTATTGCGTCCTGGGGGCGGGGATTGGCTGGCACGAGGGGCGCTTAGTCGATTGCACTCCGAATAACTACATGAATATGCCTCCGCAGGTCGGGGGGCAGGGGATCTGGGCCAGTGACTTTGGCCTGGAGGAGTCCTGTGAAATAATGGGGGTCTCGGCAGTCGTGCGCCAACTCTTATGCCGTGGCGAAGAGAGTAGGCAGGCGCGGGCCATACAGGTGGTGATGGACATTGACCGCCGCTGCCAGGTCTATGGCCCCGAGCCGTCCTGGTATCCTATCTCCTGGTATGCGTGCAACCTCTGTGTCCCGCG
>ERZ1292642.1189-Hain-H14-01um-R1-1189-length-12698-cov-5_pt1 | contig 12698 bp, 19 predicted proteins | sample MGYA00564403_ERZ1292642 | MGnify/ENA primary metagenome ERZ1292642 (study PRJEB36523, sample SAMEA6512643) | groundwater metagenome | collected 2019-01-09 | study: AquaDiva: Metagenomics assemblies of 32 groundwater samples | reverse complement strand
CGGATGATTGTCCACCGTGTCGGTGCCAAGACACGGAGTATCTTTTCACGGTGCCGTACGTTACAACGGTCTTCGTCTTTGACCTTGCGAGTCTTCATGGCCTACCCTGCACAGCCTGCACAGCACATGCCACCTTGCGACGCCAACAATATCGCCACCTTGCGGGGGCCGTCTGTGTCTCGGGGGAGACGTTCCGTGGTAGAAGTGAGACAAACGTGTCTCGCTTTCGCCACAGCTCGCCCCAGCTCTGCCGAGTGCTAACCCCTGAATCTTCCGTACATTTGGTGCTGTGCATGTTTCGGGGGGTTGGCTGTGGCTTGCTTTCGCTAACCTATTGATTCTTTGCACGTCCCGTGCTGTGCAAGCTCGCTTGTGAAATTAATCCCGTATGCCTTATTTTGCCCTAACCCCTCAACATCACTCACCCTTTGTGCTGTGCATCTGACAATTCCGCTTACCCCTGCCGTGTGTGCCTGCTGGCCTGCCCCTGCCCTACCTGTAGTATAAAAAAAAAAAAAAAAAAAAAAAAAAAAATAACTGCTGTGCAGGCAGAGCACGGAAGGCAGAACGCTGTGCAAGCGGAGGCTGGCGTTGGGTACATGGTACGCCTCGACGATTTCGGCCCCTGCACAGCAGAAGACGTGAGCGTTGACGGCTACTTAGCACTCCTGATAGGCTATCGTGACTAATTTCACAAGCTCCCTTGCACAGCACAATACGCCAATGATCCCGGTAACTTGCGTCAGGGGCCAGCGACCGACCGGCGCTAGGTTGCACAGCTCCAGACGCAAGCGATTGCAAGGGGTTGCGATTCTCCCCCGAGTCAGGGGCCAGCTCAAGGGCCGGAATGCTGTGCTCTGTGCTGTGCAGGGGCGGCCAGCTCCTGACTCAGGGGCGAGCTGGCCCGTGCGAGCTGGCGCACGCTGGCCCCCAACCTGTCTACACAAGTGCGCGCCCGTGCAGCCGGCCGGACGAGGGGGTACCGGGAGCCCCCCAGCGAACCCGCGCGCGGAGCGGAGCGTGGTCCTCCACGCGCGCAATATTTTTTCAGGGATGAATGATGTGCAAGCACAGCACCTTGACGGCGACGGAGGATGGGAGGAGGATGCAGAGTCATGGGGGTCTACGTCGATACACCCGTGGCGTACAACGAAGAGCCGAAGGGGTACGTGGGTCGAGCGCGAAGACAGCACCGCTGGGGCCACATGATTGCGGACACGGAGGCTGAGCTGCACGCGATGGCACAAGCGATCGGGCTTCGGCGGGCATGGTTCCAGGGGAATCACTACGATCTGGTACCGAGCAAGCGGATGCTCGCAATTCGACGAGGGGCACGGCCGGTGGATCGGCGAGAGTTCATCGCGGTGCTGCGGCGGGTGCGGGCCACGTGAGCATCGAGGCGGCACGCTGCCCCGTGTGCGGGTCACTCATCAAGCAAGTGCGGCGTCACACGAGCGGCATCGTCATCAAGCGGTACACCTGGGTCTTCGCGCGTCATACGATCCATCCGGGCGAGCGGTGCCCAGGATCGCTGACGAGGTTCCCGACCCCACAATCTAGTTGACGCCACCCCCGGAGGGCGCTATAGGAAGTAGGTGAGGCTCCGGGCCGGAATGCCTGGGGGAGCGTTTGTGGGCCTCCCTGACGGCATGGCGGTGCCGTCACCACGTCGGCTCGGGGCCTCGTATGAGGGGAGGCAGCGAATGGCGGCGTTCTTCTTCTTTCTGGCGATCCTGATAGAGTGCGGACCCTTCCCGATGTCGTTCAGTGATTGCGGGCCACGGAAGAGCCCTACGATATCCCCGATTGCAGTCACGGTGGAGGCTCCGTAAATGCCGAAAGTGGTGCTGACGCAGCCGGCCCCGAATACGTCGAACGTGAACCAGGCATCGGTCCTGTTGAGCCTCGACCGTCTGAAGGCGCTGCTCGTGCTGCCAGCCGACGCCAAGATCATTACAGTGGACATTGTGCCGGGCCGCACGGGGATCATCGTGACGGTGGAGCACGCCTCGTTGCCGATGACGCCTCCGGGGTCCGTGTACCTCCCGAGAGCTGACATCGAGGTAGACGTGGACGCCAACGGCAAGGCGACGTTCAGTCGATTCATCGTATGATCCGATTCTGGCTCGTGCTCGCGGGCGTGGGCGCGTTGGTGGTGCTCATCGGGGCCGGCTCCGCGTGGCCGGGCAACGTACTGACGTGGGTAGATAACTCCGGCAACGAGGCGAACTTCCATATCGAGCGCAAGCCTGAGGCGTGTGGGCTCAGTGGGCTCCTGTTCGCCGAGATCGCGACGACGGGCTCCAACATCAGGACGTTCAACGATCAGCAAGTGATGGAGGGCGACACCTACTGCTACCGCGTCGCGGCCTCCAACCCGGCCGGGAAGTCCGGCTACACGAATGAGGCGGGCCGCACGGTCCCTTTTTCTGTGCCCGCTGCGCCCTCGGGCCTTGGAGTCAGTGGTGGTCCCTAGGCCAGTGGCGAACGTGTCTGCGGAAATGCTGGCTCGTGCCATGACCCCGAATATCGCGTTCAATGTGCGCTGCCTCTGCCCCGCTGGCCTTTACATGAAGTGGTGGACGGTGCTCAAGCGATTCGGGGCGAAAGCTCCGCGATGACGGCGCTCAACGGGATCGTCTCGACCGCTGCGATTCTCATTGTGGTGCTGGCGATCTTGAAGCTCGCCGGGATCTTGCAATGAGCGCCGTCGTCCCCCTCAAGCTCTCAGAGCGCCACCGTTACATCGCATGGCTCGAACTCGGCGGGGCGACCAACAACGAGATCGCGGCAGCGTTGAGCCTTACGCCGTCGTGGGTCAGCACCGTCCGCAGCTCGCCGCTCTACAAAGCGTTGCTCGCGGACATGCGCGACCGGGTGACGGACGAGAATATCGAACAGGTCAAAGCGGTCATCATGGGCGAAGCGATGAACAGCGTGCGAACGCTCATCGGCCTGCGCGACAACGGGGCCGTCGAGTCGGCAACTCGTCGCGGTGCAGCGAACGATCTGCTGGATCGCACACCGGGACTCAGCAAGGTGCAGCGCACGGAGACGGATGAGACGCTGCACGTCACGTTCGCCGGGGCCGAACTGCGTGCCTTGATGCAGGCCGTGGATGAGAATGAGGGTCGCCCCCTGCGAGCGATCGAAGGGGTGGCAACGGTGCTCCCGAACGGAGCTGAGAGGATTGCGCCCCGGACGATCGACGAGTTCATCGCCGACTACGCAGACGAAAGGTAGGAATGGCCGTCAACGGCGTGACGTGGAAATGGATGACGGGCAGCCTGCTGAGCCTCTTACTCATCAGCGGCGGGGCATGGGTACGCACGGTGCAGAACGATGTCGAGACGGTGAAGAAAGAGCAGAAGGCTGATCGAGATTCCTCTGCGACGAGTCGCGAGAAGGTCGGCGTCATCGAGGAACGGACCAAGCGCACGGAAGAAGACATCAAAGAGATGAAGACTGATCTGAAAGAACTGTTGCGGCGCACGCCCCGATAGTGATGGCAAGCTACAATCTGTCGCTCTGCGAGTCCCGGTTGCAAGAGGCGTGGGAAGAGATGGATCGTCGCTACACGTTCGGGCAGGTGTCGCGACGGTTGCTGGTGACGTGTACGCATCGACTCCCCGCCGAGCAGTTCAAGCTCTACCAAGTGGGACGGCGGCAGATCGCGGATGGCTCGTGGGTCGTGGACGACGACGCGAGCACGTCGATCCTGACGCAGCTCGACGGGTTCGTGAAGATCAGCAATCACAACATGCTCCCGGCACGGGCGATCGACTTCGCGGTGATCGTGAACGGGAAAGTGACGTGGGATTATCGGGAGTACGTCCCGGTGGGGGCTCTGGCGGTCGAAGAGGGTTTGGTATGGGGCGGGAATTGGAAGATGAAGGATTATCCGCACTGTGAACTGCCTCCATGACGTTCTTGGAGATCCTTGCGGGCGTCGTCGCGGTGATTGTGCTCGTTGCGGTCCTGCTTGGATTGCTCATCAAAGTGAGACGTGGCGGGATGAGATACTAGAGAGCGACGAATGAGCCTGCGCCAAATCCTCCGCGACGCTCACGAGCAAGAAGAGCAGGCCGCGCCGAGCGCCCACGAGATCATTGTCGATCGCAAGACGGGGCAGGCGCGGCAAGCGGGCGCGGCGACCCCCGAAGGCCAGTTCATCAAGGATCTGAAACTCAAGGCCGAGAAATCGCTGTACGTCTTCACGAAGGGGATCATCGGCCGGCCATTCGTCATTAAGTCGCTGCACAAGCCGCTGTGCGATTACTTCCAGATGTGCCCTCCGTATCGCAAAGGGGCGTTGCTCCCGCGCGAGCACGTCAAGACCGTGATCGTGGGTCAGTGCTTGCCGGTCCACATTCTGATCCAGCCGAAAGACGGGCTCTACTTCCCCGGCGACGAAGGTAGCGAAGCCAAGATCATGCTCGGGGCCGAGACGATGCCGCTGGCGCAGGGCAACCTTCGGGTCGTCACGCACGCCTTCACAAGCAACCCCCGTGTACGCGCCTTCTGGCCGCATCGGTGCTGGGGGGATCAGAAGCAGGCCCGTGCAGCGGCAAAGAAATGGAACGAGATCGAGATTATCATTCCCCGTGACGACGAAACGCGCGATGCCAGCGTGGTTGCAATCGGTGTCGGCGGGGCTGCGACAGGCTTACACCCCAACGTCTTCATCAAAGACGACATCATCGCGCTCGAAGCGGCGAACTCCCCGACCGTCATGGACAGCGCGTACCGTTGGCATCTGGCGACACGGGGCATGATGAATCGCGACGACGCCTTGGAGTTTATTATCGGCACCCGCTGGGCCGTGGGCGACGTGTACCAGCAGATTCAAGAGGATGACGCGACGGTGGAGTGGGTCACACGGAGCGTCGTCGAGAACGGGGCGTGTATCTATCCCAAAGACGAACTCCCGCCGAAGTTCAAGCACCTGGGATGGGATCTCGATAAGGTCGCGCGGACGAAGAAGGCGCTGCGGACGCTGTTCCCGCTGCTGTACATGAACTCCGATTCCGACCCCGAACTGACGGACTTCAACGATGCTGACATTCGGACCTACGGCTACGACGAACGGAACGTCGTCTTCGAGGAAGACGAGCGGGACGCGATGCTCATGGAGCGGTTTGGGGCGAGCGTCCCCGTGGCTGACGACACTCGCGGACGGGTGCTCACACGCGACGGCTACCAGGAGATGTTCTCGCGGGGTGAGTACATCAAATTAAAATATGCCTAGTGCGGCGCTTGCACTCAAGGATGCTCGTCGGATCACGGGCACTCGCATCTGCGAACGATGCTGGAAGCCGCGTCGGCTGTCGTCGTTCAGATTGAATGAGACGGTGTGCCGGAATTGCGAACCCTCGACGGGGAGTCTTGTGCTTCACGTCGTCGATGGCATCAATCGAAAGCTCGAACGGTGCCCCCGGTGTGGTCAGCTTCTTGTCGATGAGGGCTACGCTTACTATTGCAAGTACGGCTGCACGAGGATGTTCCCGAAGTTAGGGGCGCTCATCAGCGACCGCTTCGAGTTCGAGCGGAAAGGTGGGTTGGTGACGGCGCAGCATGAGTTGAACGGTCGGCTGAGCCTGACACCATCGAAGCAGACCCGGCGTGTTGAACGCGATCGTCAGCGGTACGCGGAGACGTTTGGTGAAGATCCCGTTTGAGCAGCTTGAGTTCTTCGCGTTCTGTGATCCGGCCGGGTCCAAGAAGGCTCAGGAGATCAAGCGGACCCGTGCAAACGCGGCGATCGTCTGTGTCGGGGCCGACGCCTTGATGCGGGTCTTCGTCGTCGAATGGTGGGAGAAGCGGGCCAGCACGGAAGAGATGACGGAGAAAATCTTTGACGTGAATCGTGTGTGGAAGCCGAAGATGTTTGGGTGCGAGGCCAACGCGATGCAAGAGCTGTACGGGAACATGGTGCAGCTCGAAGCCAAGCACCGGAATGTGCGGCTCCCGCTGACCCCGGTGTACCAAACCAGCAAAGTCGAGAAGACATATCGGATCAGGACAGGACTTCAGCCGGTGATCCGGGCCGGGCGGTTGTTCATGCACGAGCGCATGATCGGGGAGCGCACGAAGCTTGCCGGGTTCCCGATGAATGTCAAGCAGATCGATGGGATTGATGCTTTGGAGAATGCCATCCGGTTGATCCCGAAGCGGGCGACCCCCAAGCAGCGGAACGAAGAAGTCGAGAATGTCGCCGCGTACTTACGGGCGCAAGGTGTCTCGCCGCAAGCCATCGAGATGCGCGTCAGGGAGATGATCGAGGCGTCGCTGAAAAGTTAGGGTTTGATGGGGCGCGGGTGATAAGTTAGGGGACAGATCAAGGTCGGGGGACTCACAACCAGAAGGAGGCATGTATGCCGCACGGATCGACACAGCAGGACGTGAACAAGGAAGTCAACAACCACAAGCAGGGGCGCTCGGGCTCCGGCACGCCGACGAAGACGGGTCCGGCGATCAGCGGGATCAAGTCGAACGGCAAGCCCCCGAAGCGGTAACGGGGGCTTTCGTGCCCAAGAAGAAGACGGCGGCGAAGAAGCAGGCCGGGGGCATGGCGCAGCCGTCTGCTTATAAGCCGCCGTCGCCGTCACAGCAGCTCGAATACAGCGCCGAGAACATGGCGGATACCGCCGTGCGGAACCATCCGATGTTCAAGAAGCTGCACGCAAAGGCGAAGAAGCAGATCCACGCGGCCGGCATGAAGGCCATGCGTCAGGGGCCGGGCGGGCTCCGCAACGTCAGGAGTGCATGATGGGCGATTACACGGAAGCGTGGCGATCGGTCCATAACCTGCTCGCGCAGTTCGCGGCGTTCGCGGTGTTGGAGCCGATGCTGAAGAAGGCGGCGGATGCTGAGCAGTTCATCGAGCAGCACGCGGGCGCGGAAGCTGAAGTCGCGAAGCTGAGGCAGGACATCAAAGCGTTGCAGGCGAAGGCCCGCGCGATCGTGTCGGACGCCGAACGTGAGGGTGCGAAGAACGTATCGGACACCGTGCAGCGGATCACCGCCATGCAAAAGAGCTTCGACGAGGAACAGGAGCGAGCGGCAGGTCACGCAACGCAAGAAGTGCAGCAGCGGCAGCAGCGCCTTGCGGCACTCGATGGCCGGATCGCCGAGCAGGAAGGTCTGCTAAACGAGACGATCGCCAAGGTCAACACCGCGCGCTCGGAGTTCGCCGATCTCGAAGCGCAAGCTGAAGAGCTGCGCCAGCGAGTCAGGAGGCTCTAGTGCCGAACGACTTGACGAAAAATCCTTGGGTGGTCGATACGGCAGCGGCGGGTTCGCTCACGGCGGATCGGATGCGCGTGCGGTCGTTTCGGTGGGCCGGTGCAACGACGGCGGGGCATAAGGTCATCGTGAAGGATGACGCCGGGAAGGTCATGTGGGAGTCGTTCGCGACCGGAGCCAACTTCATCGAGTCGGAAAGCTTCGGCGGCGGGCGCGGGATCGAGAGCGGGGGCGGAAAGGATTGCGACGGCATCGCGGTCACGACGCTCGACAGCGGGAAACTCTACATCACCTACGTTTAGGCCGATGACACGTCGGCTTCTTCTCGTTCTCCTCGTGCTTGTATGGCCCGCGCTCGCGTGGGCACAGCCTGAGCTGCGGTCGGGCACGAAGGGGACGAAGGTTCCCGCTGGCGTCACTTCGACGGCTGTAGACGCGAACACGCAAGCCCTCGATGTTTCGATCGAGAAAAGCGTCGCGATCTCGATTACCGGGACTGTCACGATCACGGGCGCGCTCACCGACGCGCAGCTTCGAGCGACGCCCGTACCGATCTCGGGGACCGTCAGCGTGAGCGGGACGGTCCCTGTGAGTGGCACGTTTTGGCAGACTACTCAGCCAGTCAGCCTTGCTGTAGCTCCGACGACCCCTGTGACTGGAACCTTCTGGCAGCTCACTCAACCGATCTCGGCAGCGAGCCTTCCCTTGCCTGGGGGAGCAGCGACGGAGGCCACGCTTGCCACGCTGCTCAAGCCCGCCGATACCCTCGCGGCGGTGACGAGTATTACCAACCCTGTAGCAGTCACGGGAACCTTCTGGCAAGCTACGCAGCCTGTAAGCTTGGCTACCGCACCGACAACTCCTGTGACGGGCACTTTTTGGCAAGCGACCCAGCCGGTCAGTGGAACCTTTTGGCAGGCAACACAACCCGTGTCCGGCACCTTCTGGCAGGCGACTCAACCAGTGAGCATCGCAACGATGCCCTCTACCCCGGTGACAGGTACGTTCTGGCAAGCCACTCAGCCGGTGTCCGGTACGTTCTGGCAGACGACGCAGCCGATTAGCGGAACGGTGACGGCGAACTCGGCGACCTACGCGGGCAAGACGCTTACCTACGTCTCGGTGAACCAAGGGGCGGCGGGGACGACGGCGCTAGCCGGGGCTTCGGTGGGCAACAAGCACAAACTCTTGAGTGCAACGCTCACGATGAGCCTGCTCGGGACGCTCAAGTTCACGGACGGCGTTGGAGACATCAGCGGCCCGATGGACATTGCAGCGACGGGCGGGCTCGTGGAGCCGCCCAGCATGATCCCGTATCGAGAAACCGCCGCGACGAATCGGGCCTTGAATCTTGTGACCACGCTTGGTGCGGCTCGGGGTAGCGTCATCATCCTGACGGAGCCATGACCATGCACACACAACGCCTCGAACGCTGGCTCGGTGCCGAACGCCTGAAGCAGCTATCGGACTCGGCGCGCGGGTGGTATGGCCCACCGATTCTGCTTCTCGACTGCCCTGGAAGCGTGCGCGTCCACGGAGACGGCAACTTCTCGGGGCCATTCGAGCGGGGAGTGTTCTTCTCGGCGATGGATTCGCTCGAATATGCCGTCAAGCAAGCGTTGAAACGTGCGGGGAAGATGGACCCGAACGTTCTTCCCGCTGGGTTCACGAGCATCAGCGATGCCCTGTCGCGGGCCTCGGGTGGCTTTGGTCAGATTGCTTCGTTCAACAAGGTTGGAACCGCGGGCGTCGTCGGCGTCACGTCGAGCCTCTGGCGGGCGGGGCTCACACCGCCGTCGGGGGCGGCTCCCGGCAATGCGCCGGGTGGAACTGCGTATGACCGCACATCCGTCGGGGCGCTCCCGATGGTCAACCCGCCCGTGGCGAACACGCTCCACCTCGTCGGCGCGGACATCTCGGCCCTGATCGTCAACAACTCCCTGCTGCTCTACGACCTGCTATTCGGCTGCAACAAGCTGATGAACAGCACGGCGACTCAAGCCGTCACGGGCGTCCCGACGCGCTACCAGAACCAAGTCGCGGGGAATCCTGACTACATCGGCGGGAACTTCCTGTTCGTGCAGGTCGGCGGCACGGCGCTCGCCGCGACCGCGCACAACTGGACCGTCTGCCTCTACACGGATCAAGATGGAGCTTCTAGCACCCTCCCCTCGCTCACCGGCAACGCGAGCGCCATCGTGGATCGCTTTGACCATCCGGTGCAGCAGTGGTTCGCGCCTCTCGCTGCGGGTGACGTGGGGATCAAGGCGCTCACGCAGATGCAATGCTCGGCGCTCGTGGCGACCGGCGTGATCTGGTTCATGATCGGCCACCCGCTCGGCATCATGTCGTTCCCGGTCATCAACTCGATGTTCCCCTTCGATTGGCTCACGAACCGGAATCAAGCTCCATACATCTACGACAGTGCCTGCCTCGCCTTTCTAGAGATGATGAAGCCCGCCACGACGGCCACGACGTACACCGGGGCGATCCACATGACGGCGGCGGCTTCATGAGCTTGCATCGTGCGCCCCGCGTCAACGGTCGCTGGGTCCAGACGGACCAGCAGGACTTCTGGCAAATCAGCCTGACGGTCCAAGACCCTTCCGTCCCTAACTACCCGCTGGAAACGCCAGCAGGGGAACCACCAGAGCCCCCGAGTGTCCCGCCACTCCGCACGATGATGGGGATGGGACGATGAAAAGACTGATCGGACTCTTGCTTGCGGTGCTGCTTGTCGGGGTTGCGTTCGCGCAGAATCAGACGGTCAACACGGTCCCGTCGTCAAACACGACCTTCCTGACGGATCTTCAGAACTTCCTCAAGCAAGAGGATGCCTCGCGGTACGCGCACCACTTCTACGGCATGGTGGTCAGCGGCGGGACACATGCGACGGGCGCGGGCCTGACGTGGGCTCCCGCGTCGTTGACGGCCTACGTGGATGCTGGCAACTACGTCACCGAGACGGGCTCGATCACGTATCCCAACAACGACACCGGATGGGTGATCGCGAGTAACGCGATCACGGGCAACCTTGGGACGTTCACCCGCGTCAGTGGGACGCACTATCTCACCGACTTCACGAGCGGAACGAAGCCGACGTTGCCGAGCGGAACGCTGTGGCTGATGGAAGTCGTGACGGCGGCGGGCAGCGTGACGACGGTGACGGACCTTCGCACGCGCGTCGTCTACGCCGGGACGTATCTCGAAGCTGCGTTGCCGGCCGCAGGCGTGCGCGGCCGGATCGCGTTCGTGCGCGACTCCGGTACGGGTGCGATGTTCTTCGACAACGGAACGGCGTGGGCGTCCGTCGGGATCTCGAACCCGATGACGACGGCCGGCGACCTGATCTATGGTGGCGTCGCAGGAGCGCCGGCTCGTCTCGCGCCCGGTACATCGAGTCAGGTGCTCGTGAGTGGGACGACGCCGGCCTGGACTGGAACACCGACGATCACGACGTTGACGACGACGGGGCAGAACGCGCATTCGGCAGGCCCGTACGGTGCAGCGGCAGGGAACACAGGCGAGTATCGTTTTCTTGAGCTGGCAGCGAACGGAACGAACTATGGCGGCTTTAAGGCCCCTGACGCGCTCGCGGCAAACGTCGTGTGGGTGCTGCCGACTGCCGATGGTACAGCGAATCAAGTGCTCGCCACAGACGGCTCTGGAACGCTCAGCTTTGCAGCGACGACGCTTCCGCGATCGTATCTTGCCGGATTGACGCTTTCGAACGACGGCACAGACGCGACGAACGACATCGACATTGCGGTTGGGCAAGCCGTTGATGGCGGCAATGCCACCGCGATGTCGCTGGCGGCGGCAACGGTAAAGAAGACGGACGCCGTGTGGGTTGTTGGAACGAATCAAGGATGTTTGGACACGGGCACGGTCGCCAACGATACGTACCACTTCTTCGTGATTCGTAGAACGGATACCGGCGTGGTGGACGTGCTGTGCTCGTTGAGTGCGTCGGCTCCAACGATGCCGACAGGCTATTCTCAGAAGCGTCGAATTGGCAGCATCGTGCGGGCAGGTGGTACTATTCGGGCATTTGTTCAGATGGGGGATTATTTTCAGTGGACGGCGACACCAGTTAATAGTTGGACTGCTGCCAATCCCGGTACTGCGGCCGTCAATCGCACGTTGTCGGTGCCGACCGGATTGAACGTGACCGCGCAGGTGATGGTGTCGTTAGAAACGGCGACCGGGGATAATAGCTATGGATTGCTCAGTGATCTCAATACAACCGACGTGGCACCGACAGTCACGAACTCGAACCACGGCGGGACCGGCGCGGCAAATGCTGTTGCTTTCAGTACGGAATTGTTGGTACGAACGGATACGACAGCGCAGATTCGATCGAGGATATCGGCCTCGGACGCAAGCGTTCAATACAGTGGGAGTACCCGTGGATGGTTCGATCGACGCGGAAGGGATGATTAGTGAACATCCTAATCCCGCTTGCGGTGCTTGCGATCGAACTCGTGATCGTCTTCAAGCTCGTGCAGATCGCGTTCACGGTCATCGTGCAGTAGGATCGAGCGAAAGGAGGAACGAGATGAATTGGAGTGCGCTGTTCAACGCGGTGGCGTCGGCTCTAGGGGCTGGGGTGCTCACCGGCCTGACGGTGTGGCAGGATCAAGGGTTCACGTCCGCGAGCTGGAAGGCGGCGCTCATGGCAACGATCGCGGGCGTGGTGCAGCACTTCCGGGGAGCGCCGGGAGCGCCGAAGTGACGGCGCTGCTCCAACTGCTCCCCATGCTGGCTCCGCTGTTTGCGAAGCTGGCCGCAGCGATCGAGGCGTACCTGCCGATGATCTCGGCCTACATCAAGGGGCGGTTGGAGCAGAAGAAGTCGGACGACAACAAGCGGCTGCGGCGTGAGGGCAAGGAAGTCAGCAAGGCGCAGGAGCGTCTTCAGGAGGTAGACCGTGAGGCGATGGACCGGCGCGCTGATCCTAGCGACGATCCTAACCGTCACCTTCGGCTGCGGTAGCGTTCTCGGGCCGGGGGGACGGACGGCGAAGCTTCCGCTGCCGGTGTGCCCGCCCGAGCGCGTGACCGTGGGCGGCGGGGTAGTGAGTGTCGGGGACGGAAAGCTGCAAGTCACCGAGCGTGATTGGGCGGCGATCGGGGCGTGGATCGACGACTGGAAAGACTGCGCGAAGAAACGGGGCATCGTCATCGAAGAGGCAAACAGATAATGCCGATCGTCAGAGCGGTCGTGGTGCTTGAAGTCGATGGCGTCCCCGTGCCGGGGTTCCCGCTGGCCCGTCGAATCACCGTGAACGAGGTACAGGGGTTCGACTACATCAAGGCTGTCGAAGGGGCCACAGCGTTGCCCTTGAATCAGATCGGCGCGGCGATCAACGCGCTCGCGGTGCGGCCGGACGCTCAGGTGACGATCGTGCTTGGGCAGATCAAGGTGAACGCTGGTGGGCTGATCCTTGTGAT
>ERZ1292642.160-Hain-H14-01um-R1-160-length-43774-cov-6_pt2 | contig 12702 bp, 28 predicted proteins | sample MGYA00564403_ERZ1292642 | MGnify/ENA primary metagenome ERZ1292642 (study PRJEB36523, sample SAMEA6512643) | groundwater metagenome | collected 2019-01-09 | study: AquaDiva: Metagenomics assemblies of 32 groundwater samples | reverse complement strand
CACCTCCGGCGCCAGAGCCGACGTTCGCGCAACGCTGCGGGGGCAGACTGCGCGCATCCTACATGGCCCTGGTGCCGGAGGTCAACCTGAGAGGAGAAACGCATGCTTGACATGCTTGACCAGTGGAAAGCTGAACATCGCGCCCACAAGGGTGGCGGCCCGGGCCCGCTGCGCGTCGAGTCCTCCGACTTGGCCTCCGCGATCAACGCCGCAGAGCGCGCTGAGCAGGCATACCACTGCGTGCTGGACGATCATTTCCGTGTCCGGGCCAGCGCGTGGGAGGTCGGTGTCGCGCGCGTGCACATGATGGCCGCCTGGTCGCGCGTGGTGGCCCTGCACACCGTGGCACGCGCGAAAGTCATGCCAGACCCACAATCGCACCCGAAGTACGCCTAGCAGCGGTGCCCAACTCACGCATGCCGTACCGACAGGGCCAGCGGCTACCCTGTTTCCAAAGAAGGAAAGACTGATGCCATTTGCCCTGATAGAGCCTGTAGAGCCCGTCATCCAAACCCTGGCCGAGGCCGTTGAGGAGGCCACCCGTTACACGATTGTCCGCGCACTCAATCAGACGCACGGCTGCATCAGCGCAGCCGCGCTCTTACTGGGTGTCAGTCACGCCACGATTCATCGGCTGCTCCGCAAGCATCGCATCGTCGCCGCGCAGGTAGTGGCCGACTACCGCCCCAATGACGCCCGGCTGGCCCGGCAGCGCGCCAAGGGCCTAAGAGGTCTATGAGCGTCAAAGCTACCGCCCGTGTCTGGGAACTCGACCTCCCCCATAGCCAGCGGCTTGTGCTCCTGGCCATGGCGGATCATGCTGATCACGAGGGTGCACACATCTACCCAAGCCTGCGATTGCTGGCATGGAAAACCAGCTATTCCGTTCGACAAATCCAACGGATTATCGATCAACTCCTTGACGCAAAAATTCTTGATTCTGATAGTCTTCGCTCAGGGTGGCGCGGGGTCAAGTCCTATCGTCTGGATTTACAAGCTGGAAAAGTCAAACCACCCTTCCAAAAAGCCAGACTGGACAAAATGTCCACCCACGACAAAATGTCTATAGACAAAATGTCCACTGTAGACACCACGACTATAGACAAAATGTCCACCCACGACATTTCGGCATCTCACCCACGACAAAATGTCATGGGTACCCATGACATTTCAGGCATCTCACATAATAAGGACCCGCGCGCGGAACCGTCAGTTGAACCGTCAGCAGAGACTGAACCAAAGACAAAGACTACTACCCCCCCTCCCCCCTCCGTGGGTCGGGAGAGTCGGATGAACGGCTTCGACGCTTTTTGGCGTGCCTATCCCCGGAAGATCAAAAAAGGCGATGCGGAAAAAGCCTGGAAGACTGTGGCACCGGATGCCGAGCTTCAAACACGAATCCTCTTAGCCATCGAAAGCGCGCGGGCCAGCCGGGATTGGCTGAAGGAAGAAGGGAACTTTATCCCGTACCCAGCCACCTGGCTACGCGCGAAGGGTTGGGAGGACATCCACACGATCGAGATGCCCGATACACACCAGGGCAAGGCACTGTTAAGCGACACCGCCCGGTATAATCTCGCAACGGCCCAAGAGGCGGAACACATCATACGAGAGCGATTTGCCAAGAAAGGAGCCATAGATGCATGAGCAAGACACCACAAGATTCTTCGAGGCTATTACGATCCTCGGGGAAGTCTTCGACGCGAAGCTATCTACCGCACGATGCACGGCCTATTTCGAGATCCTGGCTGACTATGCTTGGCCCATCGTGGAAATCGCGCTCAAACGCGCCATGCGTGAGCAGACATTCTTCCCAAAGCCAGCCGAGTTGATCGAGTTGATCGAAGGCCCCCGGAAGGATGAAGCCGAACAAGCCTGGACGCAGCTCCAGGAGATCGTCCGGGATTACGGCCCAGAATTCCCCCTCGCCTGCTACGAACCGGCGTTCGCCGAAGCTATCTCAATCTTTGCCGGCGATTGGGTTGACGCCTGCCGCCGGATTGAGGCCATTTCGGAACGCTATCACGAGGCAGCAGCCCGTGCGAAACAAGAGAGCATACGCGCAGAACGGGAGGTGCGGCAGCAGTGGCTGAAGGAGGAGGAAGCCCTGCACTGGGCCTTTATCCACGCCTACCACCTCGCCCAAGGACGGCAATCGTGCGTCTCAGCCCGAATATTTCCCGCCCTGGATAATTATGGAGCTATTGCTGCCGCACCGCCCCCGCTGGGCATTCAGCGAGGACGCCCCCCGTGGTTCTTATCCAAAGACGAGGTCGGCGAGATGATCGAGGTGCAGGGGGTGATCGATGGCCAGCAGAGACTCCAGGCGTAAAGATTTGGATAGCGACTATCCCTACCAGCCCAGAACTCCCCGTGAGGAGTCACATCCCCAGCGGTGCCACTGGGCCAAGGACACACCCCGCCGCTGTCAGATGCTGGGGACGATGGGCTATGGCGACGGGAAGGGCGGCATGTGGTTCTGCACGCTGCATTACTTTGAGAGCCATGGCCAGCACCGGCTAGAGCTGCAATCGTTCGAGGCCCTCTTACCCTGGCTGCTCCAGGTGGGGCGGCAATACCCAGGTTGCCAGTGGAACGAGGACCCCCAGCTCATATGGGAGCGGCTGCATGGGCGAGCGGACGGGCCGAAACCCTACCAGCAGCCGCGTCCGGCCCCAGGCGATGGGGAGATCCCCACACGGGAGGAGCTGGACAAGATCCTCAGCCGGCTGAAGCCAGGGCTGTGGGCAAAGACGATCCGGAATGCCTTACCGCGCCACATGGTCTCCGAGGAACCCCAGGCTGACGAAGTGTCGCCGACCGATGACGCGCTCGCCGTGGCGCGAAGCCAGCGCGAAGCGCAGCTCGCCCAGGCCCGGGCCCGCGGGCTGATCCCGTAGCGAGAGGAGGATCTGGCATGGCTAACGACGATACCACGATCGAGGACAGTCTAGATGATCTCTGCGCCGCGATTGAGCAGGGGCAGGCCCTGCGGGTCTGGGATGAGCGCGTGGTGGCCGCACAGGCGTATTTGGCAGCACATGGCGCGACCGCACCGCCGCCGGAGCCACCGCTCTTCGGCGAGTGGGACTGGCTCCCACCGCTCGAACCCGAGGACCCTGAGCCTGGCAGCGGCAAGGCGCGTCTCGAGGCAGCCGTGAGTGCTGCACTGGAGTCAAGCAACTACCCCTTTTGAAAGGGACGACACGATGCAAGGGTTCCAGTTGACGCAGCTTGACGAGGTCTTGATGGAACGCCTCCAGCAACCTGGGGGGATGTCTGGGCAGTTGATGATCACATCCGCAGGGATCGTGTTTCTCGGACGCGGCGGCGTGTCCACCCACGTGCTCGCCAAGCGGGTCGAACGAAAGCCCAAGGCCACGGTGAAGGCCGACGCGAAGACGATGGAGGCACTTCGGCAGTTGCGAGATGAGAAGGATTCAAACCTGTTCATCTCCACGCGGGATGTGCCGCAGATCACGCTGACGCCGGATGGCGCGCCGCAGGTCGGCTATGCGGGCCGGGCGCTGACGACGGAGCAGGCCGTTGGCATGGCCGAGGACACGCTGCATGCCGCCGAGGATGGTGGTGGCGCCAGGCTGGTGTGAGCAGGGGGAGGGAGCCTCGTGAGCCGAATCGTGCAGCCGGACGAATTCTACGACCGCTTGGTCGCGGTCCTCCGCCACGCCGTGGGGCAATTCGGATCCGTCATGGGGCCCGGGCGCTCGGGCGCCCTCGCATCCGTGTACGCGAGCCACCTGCTAGGCATCCCCTGGTTGCCCTACAAGCGCCAGCGTGTGCCCCTAGTGCTCTGGCCGACCCTGATCATCGACACGGCGACGATGAGTGGCCGGACACTGCGCAAGGCGGCGCGAAAAATCCTGGGTCCGTCTGAGACGCTGGCGCTCTTTCAAGAGCCGCCTCGGCTCAGGTTTTGGTTTGAGTCGCCGGTATGTCAGCGGCCCATGGCATCGTCAGACGTGCTCGTCATCCAGCAGCCGAAGACGACGTGGGTGCTGGCCACGGTCACACCGCTGGGGCCACAGTGGTGGCAGGGGCTGACTGGCACCCAGGACCCGAATCAACAACCACTTCCGATCGAGGCAGCAGAGAGGAGATCAGCATGCTGACCAAAAAGCTACCCGTGCAGTTGTCCAATGATGAGATCCGCCTGAAGGGCCAGGATCTCTCCCGGAAACTCCAGGAGCTGGAAGACGTGGACGAAGCCCGCAAGGAGGCGATGCGGGACTACAAGGATCGGATTGACGCCCTCAAGGGCGAGAGTCGGCGCCTGGCGCACATCGTCACCGAGGGCAAGGAACCCCGCGAGGTGCCGTGCGAAACGGTTCGCAATGACGACAATGGGACCATAGAGCTGGTCCGCCTCGATACCGTCGAGGTGATCGATTCCAGGCCAATGACTCCGGAAGAGCGCCAGCGGCCGTTGCCGTTTCCGATGGTCGCTCATGAGGGAGAGCCATGACCCGCAGCACGACGCCGCCGAGCGTGGGGTTCAGGAGGAGGCACCATGCAGATCATTGGCATCATTGGCCCATTCCGGGCACCGACCTCGTGGCAGATCGAGCAGCATATCCGGCGGGCTGAAGCGCTGGCGCTGGAGGTGTGGAAGTTGGGGGCCGCGTGTATTTGTCCGCACACCAATACCCGCTTTTTCCAGGGAGAAGCGCCTGATGCGGTATGGCTCGCGGGCTACTTGGCGATTCTGGCGCGGGTGGACGCCGTGCTCCTTGTGCCCGGGTGGGAAGCGTCGTCGGGCAGCCGGGCAGAGGTCGCCTTTGCACGGCAACGGATGCTTCCGGTCTTCACCACGCTCGCGGCGCTCCAGGCATGGCTGGAACGACCCGTCATCCTGCCGGAGATGCCCTCCGTGCCCCCAGGCCAGGCAAGCGCGGCCATTGCCGATGCCGCCCGGTGGCAGCGGGAACGCCGCTTCATCGAAGACCTGGGAGGGGGATACCCAGATCCGAAGCGTCCACGTGCAACCAATGTGGCGCTGGAGCAGATCGCCGCCGCGGAAGCCGCGCGTAGCCAGTTCGCTGAGCACGAGGCGCGACGGGGGATCCCGGGGCCCACGGACGAGGAGCCGTAGCATGCCCCCCACCCACGCCCGCGTCGTCGCTTCCTCAGACCCCGCCGCGCGGCACTACGTCGGCCATATGGGCACCGTCGTGCGCGTGAGCGTGGGGAATGCCGCACGGGGCCAAAGGACGCTGCTGCTCCTGGAATTTGCCAACGGTGAGCGGGAGGTCTTTTGCGCCGAGGAGCTCGCCCCCATGGATGAGGGGGATGCCCCCACTCCGGCTCCGGAGGCCAAGGCGTTGAAGTTGCCCAAACCCGGGCCCACGCTACGTCCGAAACGCCCCCGGGTGCCTGCCGCCCCGCCGGGGTACTGCGTACATGGCCACGTGCGGGCCAAGCCGAACGCGAAATGCGGGGCCTGCGACCGGGCCGCGAAGGCGCGTCGGCGGGACGCGCGGCGGCAACAAGCCGCACAGGGGGAGAATCTATGATGCCAAAAGGCGTTGAGCACCGTAAAGGCCCCAAGCCCGTTACACCCCCCGAGGGCTATCTGAGTGCGGCGCAGGCCGCCGAGCGCCTCGGGTGTACGCCGTGGACGGTGATCAAGCTCCTCCGCGATGGGCGCCTGCAGGGATATCGCGCGCCGAAAGTCGGGCAGTACGAACGGTGGTGGGTGGAGGAGCCCAGCGTCGCGTTGCTCAAACGGCAGAAGACCTGGCGGACACCGCGAGGGCGCCACAAGCGCACGCCGGCCCCAGAAGCGCCTCAACCTGCACCAGACCTAGAAGCCCGCCGCTGGGACGGCATCTATGGCTACTCGCCGACCCCAAACACGCCTCAACCTGCACCAGCCCCTGTCGCGACGAATGGGCCGAGGCCCCAGGCCCAGGCGAAGGCACGCCCCCGGGCGACGCCTGCGGCAACGGACAGACTCTGGACGTTACTCATGCGCCTGCATACCCAGGCGGGTGAGGCCCTGACGGAGTTGCGGGCGGGGATCGATGAGGCCATCGGCGATGAAGTGTATGTGCTCGCCCGGCGCACGCTGATCGCCGAGTTGGTGCTGCTGGGGCGCCTGTGTGGCGAGCCAGAGCACGTGGACCCGCCAGACACGGTGGACTGGCTGGGGGAGGGGGAGGATGCCTAGCGCGGCGTGGTGGCGGCATCACGCGCCGGAGCTGTACGCCGATGGCGGGCTCTGGGAGCGAGACCTATGGGCGGCACGGCCGATCGTGACGCTCTCGCTCAGTCGTTGGGTCCGCCGGCACTGTGAGCCGGAGTCGCCCCAGGTAGAACGCACGGGCGTTCGCGTGACTCCCGGTAAGGGGTCTCGGGAGAACCGAGCACCTGGAGGCGAGCGGGGCAGGTGCGCGCCACGGTGCGCCGGGAAGGGAGGCATGGCTGAGGCACGGCATCCGGATCAGGAGCACGTCGGAGTGGCCCATCACTGTCGGTGCGACAAGGTGTCCCGATGCCGCATCTTCACGCATCCATCGTCAATCGTGCAAGCCGCGTTGAATCAGCTCATGGACGCGATGGCAACCTTTGACGAGGACACAGAGGCTTGCAGCACGCTTGTGTTTTGCTCGACCCACCCGGCCGGCGTGTTCACGAGCGTGACGAGACAGGCGGAGAAAACATGACCTTTCGGCAACTCATCGCACACGTTACCGCCGAGGCCTCGATCCATGACGGCCACCAATCACCGTTCCCGGACCGCCGCCAAACGGCCGCGATTCTGCGGGGGATGACCGAGATCGTCGGAGCGGCGCTGGCCGAGGGCGAGGCGGTGGAGCTGGGTGAGCTAGGGATGCTGCACATCGGTGGGCCGGATGATCAGATCTGGTTCGTGCCCAGTAGCACGCTGCTGGGGTGGATTCGGTGGTATTCGGACGGTGTGAATACCGCCCGTCGCCATGTTCAAGCCGGGCGGCCTCTGGGCGAGTGATGCCCGCTGGCTCTCTTGAGGCGAGTGTTATGCCAGTCTGCCGACCCATCTATCAGGGCGTGCATCGCTGGGGACCGATGCGTCTGCTTGAGCCGTGTCCCAATGCCGTGGCCTATGACGTGGTCTACCCCGATTTTGGCGAAGGGGAAACACGCTATCCCCTATGCGCCCAGCATGCCGAGGAGATCAGGCGGCGCTGGCAGCTAAGGGTCGAGCCATGACCGACGAGGAGTTTCTCGCACACGTGCGGGCGATCCAGTGGAAGGAACCCATGCGCAAGCTGTGGTGCCTGGTCGCTCACCGGCGGCACTGGCGCTACGTGTACGATTGGGCGACGGGGCACATGGTCATTGCGGTGAGGTGTGAACGCTGCCGGCAGGGGCATGTCTGATTGTGGAGGAGAGCAGGTTATGAGCGAGACATTCGATTGTTGGGCAATTGTTGAGTTATTCGGGCATATCCGCGTCGCAGGGCATGTCACGGAAGAAGAGCACCTTGGCACGAAAATGGGCCGGATCGATATCCCAAATGTATCTGGGGGCTTCACGACGCAATGGTTTTCCGGCAGCAGCGTCTATCGATTGACTCCTACAACCGAAGAGGTCGCGCGCGCCGTGGCTGCGAAAAGCCAGCCGGAGCCGGTGCACCGGTGGGAACTCCCCCCGGCACGCACGCGCGATCCCGAGGAGGAGCTGTCGCAGGCGGCGGAATATTCGGTGGACGATGATGAGGATCTATGATGAGCGGATTCGACCGTGTCACCCTGGAGCAATTTTACGCCTCGGGCGGCATCCTAACCGTCGGCTGGGACCCATGGGCGATCGAGGAGTTTGGCAGTACGCAGGCCGTCGAGATCAGCCTCACGGCCTGGGTGGCGCGGCACATGCGGTGTTGGCCCTGCGCGTTCGGCGTGGGGTTCGTGGGGTTGGGCGAGGCCGCGGGGATGCCGGTGGGCGCATGCGTGGCGATGGGTGCTAGGCCGACGGGGTCGCCCCACGTGGCACGCAACGGGTCCCGGGCGACACGACGTAGCCACGCGCCTGAGCAGATCAGCCTGGGGCTGTAGAGGATAGGAGACAACGGCAATGCAAGATAGATTTCAGACACTCATTCAGTGCCTCAAAAAGATTGAGCGGTCATGGCCCCCAGACCTCATGCTCTTCAGCAACAATGGCGCATTGGAGCTCTGCTTCCACAAGAGGGGGGATCCGACCTTCAACCTCGCCAGTTTCCCCGGCATCAAGAATGACGGAGGGGATTTCGGGATGATTCCGCCGTATGAGACCTGAAGCGGCTGGCCCGGCTAGCCAGGCAACGGGAGGCGGCGCAACAGGGCGAGCTATGGGTGAGGAGGTCCCCGATGTGCCATGAGTGCCCCCACTGTGGGGAACTCGACTGCCAGTGCGATGAGGACGCGCCAGAGCCTCGATGCCGCTGTAGCCTGTGCTTGTGCGATGAGGTGGTGGACGGGGGCGAATGCCGGGTGTGCAACAACTGCCTGGCGGGGGTGCATCAGGGCTAAGCCTCCGGCGCGGGGGGTCGCTGGCGGCGGGGGCGTCCTCGCGGTTGGCTAGTCATGGGCGCGTTCCAGAGGGAAGAGCGGCACTCATGGTTCGTGCATCGCCTGGGCAGGCGACGGGCCTTCGTGATCCAGTGATGCCCGCACAGGTTACACACGCATTCCCAGACTCGCACGCTCTTTGCTGCCATGAAAAAACCTCTTGACATCATCCATGAATGGTGTATATTCATACTTCCATGGACGGAAGTATACAACCTGGAAACCTGACGCGCAAGGGGGTGAGGGGATGGCGCGCATGGTTGAAAAAAAGAAGAGTGGTGAGCGCTTCATCGAAACAGATATCCGCGGCTGGGCACGCCGACTTGATGCGTGGCGGGCGGATCGCCGCCAGCCCTGCCCCATGCCCAAGGGGCACCTGATGTTTGTGCATCCGCAGGACTACGGATGTGTGCGCGTGGAAGAGGAAACGGTGCAGCGGCCGTTGCTCTAGGCGATAGCAAGGGGGTGAGGGGGTGACCACGAGGAAGGAGGGATCTATGCCAGTTGAGCTGCTCAATGAGATCGTCACGCCCGCGCCACCCACCTACGCGGTGGGAATCTGCGGCTGGTGTCGGCGGGACGCGAGCACATTGCGCTTTGTCACGGTGCCATTTGATGCGTGGGTCTGTGCGCCTTGCAGAGGCGTGCGGGCCGGCGAGCGGGAGGGCTAACCAATGCTGGTGATCTGCGCCTGGTGCAGGGCAGAGGGACAGGAAGGAGGCATGGGCGAGGAGGCTCCGTTGGCAGATAGGCGAGTGACTCATGGCATATGCGCCACCCATGTGCGGTCGCTTGTGCGCTCGCTGCGGGATGAGATCGGCGGGAGGGGTGAGGATGATAAGGGACGAAATCATTATCACATTTAAACCCGCATGGCAGACTCGATGCACAGAGAGTGGAGCAACGGCAGAAATCGCCATCCCCCGCGCCCTGGCCCCCCAGGTCGCAGCAGCGCTGTGGCCAGAGGTGGTAGAAGTGCTGCAGAAGCTCCTGCCGATCGCCGAGCGTATGCAGCATGCCTGCGATAGCGGAGAAACATACTCTTATGACAACGACTGGGATATGGCAGACTCGATGCACTACCAGCAAATCATTGCCCAGTGCCAAGCCCTCTTGGCAGCCCTGACGCCGGGGGAGGGCTAAGGATGGTCTACGCCATGCGGATCGAGCGGATGAGTGAGGCCAGCCGGTATCTGGCGATCGTCTCGCCAGCCGTCAGGCCGAATGGCTACCGGTACGGGGAAGAGCGGGCCTACACGGTGGTCACGTGGCGCCTCTCACGCCGGCAGGTCTGGGCGGATGTGGTCGCGTATGTCCGGCGATGCTGGCCGGAGGATCCCAGGCCCATCGCGGGCCGGAGTTGTTTGGGGCAATGTCTGGTGCCGGTGGGCCGCGTGCCAGGCGAGGAGGGGTAGCGTGGGAGGTAACCTGTACGTCTACCGCCATGTTCGCTGTCCGGCCTGCACCGGGACCGGCTTTGTCCGGCAGGCCCTGTGCGGGACGTGCGAGGGGAAGGGGCATACGACGCAAGATGTGCCGTTTCGGCAAGCTCTGGTGGAGGTGTTGGGGGATCGGGAGTTCCTGCATGCCCTACGGGTGAGCCTCGCGGCGTTAGAGCCGGTGGGAAAGGAGCACTCTATGCGGGATCGTGGACCTGCGAGACGCTCCGCCCTTGGGCCAATCAGCGAAGGGCAACTCAACGCGCTCGAAGGTAATGGACTATCGCTTGTGTGGCGCGCAGACCTGGAGACTCTCGAAGCTTGGCAGGCGCAGGCGCGTGCGGTCCTGCAAGAGCTGCTCGACTCGCATCACTACTGTGTGGTGCGCTTCGAGTTGGGAGAGATCCCATCGAAGGGCTTGCCGTGTGGGCTGTGCAAGCAGGCAAAGGCCCTTCTGGAGCAATCTCTGGCGGCGTTGGCGACGCCGTGAACGGGGAAGCGGGGAGGTTTAGAGTGACACCTGAAGCGTTGGAAGCACGTCGTTTAGGACTTGGCGGGACAGATATTGCCGCCATTCTTGGTCTGAATCCGTACCACTCGCCGATGGGGGTGTACCTCGAAAAGCTCAACCTGGTGGAGCCTCAGCCGGATCGCATGACCATGAAAATCGGGCGGTATCTCGAGCCAGTGCTCCATCGCCTCTACTGTGAGGAGGTGAACCTAGATGAGGGATGGTTACGGGAGATCCCACCGATCATTCATCCACTTGAGCCATGGCGTAGAGGTTCGCCTGATCGGATTTGTCCGGGTTTGAGCCGAGGCGTAGAGTTTAAGACGGCGGGTATCCGTCAGGCGAAGTTCTGGGGCGACGTGGAGAGTGACGAGGTCCCAGAGCCCTATCTGGTGCAATGCGCGTGGTATATGAGCCTGACTGGCTATGCACATTGGGATGTCGCGGCCCTGCTAGGGGGACAGGATTTCCGCGTGTACCACCTCCATCGTGATCTTGAGCTGGAAGCCATGATGCTGGAAGCAGGCCGAAAGTTCTGGTTCGAGCATATCATCGCCCAGGTGCCTCCTCCCCTGGACAGCACCAGGGCAACTGATGCCTATCTGCTCAGTCGCTTCCCGACGCACAGCGAGACCATGTTGGCCATGACCGATGCGCATGTTCATCTGGCATATGCCTATGTCCAGGCCAAACGGATGATGGAGACCTATGAAATCCAGAAGGACACACTGGCGGCACAGCTCAAAGAGGCAATCGGCGAGTTTGCAGGGATGCAGGGCGATGGCGTGAAGATCACCTGGAAAAAAACGCGCGATGGGTCATGTACTGACTGGAATGCGGTGGCAAAAGCGATGAACGCGCCGAACGACATCATCGTGGCGCATACAATCCAGAAACCTGGTGTGCGACGGTTCCTCGCCACCATCAAGGAGGAATAACGATGGCCACGACAGCCATAGCTAATCGTGAAAAGATGCAGACTATCCGGGCGTTTCTGAGCAAAGAGAACATCAGGGCAGCAATGTCTGCCGTCCTGCCAAAGCATCTGACCCCTGAGCGGATGCTGAAAGTAGCCCTGATTTCGATCTCCAGGCAACCACGGCTGCTACAATGTACCCGCGAGAGCCTCTTACGCTCGCTTATGGACGCTGCCCAGTTAGGGTTGGAGCCGAATAACCTCTTGGGAAGTTCGTATCTTGTCCCCTATAAAAATTCCAAAACCAATCAGTATGAGGCGCAACTTCAGGTTGGTTATCGCGGACTCATTGACTTGGCACGCCGGTCCGGTCAGATCATTTCGATCGAGGCGCATGTGGTGCATGAGCACGACGACTTTGAAGTCGCGTTTGGACTTGAACCTATCTTACGACATAAACCGAATTTGACCGAAGATCCTGGCATCCCGGTGTTTTTCTATGCCGTGGCCCACCTACGCGATGGAGGGGTCCAGGCCGACGTTATGACGATGGCCGACGTGAAACGGATTCAGCAACGGTCGAAGTCTGCCAACGATGGCCCTTGGGTGACCGATTTCGATGAGATGGGGAAGAAGACAGTAGTCCGCCGACTGGTTAAATACCTGCCGGTCAGCGTGGAACTCTCGCAGGCACTCGAAATCGAGGAGCGCTCCGAGAGTGATGAACCCTTCATTGATCTGGATGCGCTACCTGGGATGGACGGGGGCGATGGCAATGAGGAAAATGGAGAACAGAATAAGTCATCCGGCTCACGAACCGATGCGATCAAGGAGAGGTTGATCGCTGGCTCCTCAAAGCTGCAGGCGGGGCAGAGTGACCCTCTCCCTTCCGGAGAGGGTCAGGATCTCGTGTCCTCCGAGAGCGTCCGCGACGTGCGTGAGTTGGCCGCATACCTGGGCGCCTCACCCTTGCTGCTGAGCTGGGGCAACGAGGTGACGCTGGACCAGTACACGCACACGCTGGCCTATTTGGAGCGCGTCATGCAGCTCCGGACCACCGCGCAGCAGCAGGGGTATATGGCCGAGGTCGATGGCGTCCTGGCGCGCTCGCACGCGGCGGGGCAACGCGTGAGTGACGATGCGCTCGAAGATGTGGCGCGTAACCTGGCGGCACGCGCGAAGGGCGAGGTAGCGTAGAGGTAGCGTAACGGTGGACCTATAGCTTAGTGACAGAGCACTCCTGCTTGTGGGAGGGACGTCGGTTTGATTCCGGCTGGGTCCCCAAAA
>ERZ1292642.702-Hain-H14-01um-R1-702-length-17771-cov-17_pt1 | contig 12707 bp, 9 predicted proteins | sample MGYA00564403_ERZ1292642 | MGnify/ENA primary metagenome ERZ1292642 (study PRJEB36523, sample SAMEA6512643) | groundwater metagenome | collected 2019-01-09 | study: AquaDiva: Metagenomics assemblies of 32 groundwater samples | reverse complement strand
AGACCGCATGCCGCCGGTGAATGCGTCTTCGTTACTAGGCTTCCCGGGTTTTAGGTACGGCCTTCTGGCGTCCAACTCTCGGCCTGCGGTGGCGTTGTCTAGAACCTCTACAGCTCTATTACCTTCAGGTGACCGGACTATCCATTCCCGCTCACCCTTGAACCACTTACCAAACTCCGGAGATTCTCCGTGCCAAGCCCAGATGTCACTTACGGGAATCTTGGCTTTGGTAAAATCTCCGCCCCACGAGGCGGCCAGCATAGGGTTGTCGGTCCAGGAACTTAGAGCGTTTACTCCTAGCTTCCCGCCCTCGGCCTTATTGGTAGCTCCGCGGTACAACGTAACCGTACCGTCGGCATCAACTATTGGTGGCTTACTTGGTCCGGTCAGTGATTGTTGGGTCGATCGGTACTGGTCTCTTGCCCATTTAGGGCCTTTACCCGACATGGCTTCTTCGGCCGGTTTGTACAGAGCAGGATCGGCCTTTTCGGATGCCCAGCGACGTACCCAGTCTGCGGATTCTGGGTTGGCAGTTTCGGTCTTTAGGCCGCTACGCACGCGGCTTACTGCGTCTTGAGCTATAATATCCTCTGGGCCGTTGACGGCCTTCATGATGCGCTCAGAGCTCGCCTTGATTGCGTCTCGGATCGGGGCCAGCCGGCCGCCCATTTGGGCTTCGGTCATGCCGTAGTTCGCGGCGTCCTTGACCAAGCCGTCGACTGCGCGCCGCACGTCGCCCATGGTCTGACTTACGTCGGTTATGGCCAGGTCCCCTCGGCCGGCGGGAATACCAGCCAGCACGTTAGGGCGTAGCCGCGCTTCATCCAGGTTGAACTTGGCGCTGTTGGCGTCCAGATTGTCAATCAGATCGGCCGTGTACTTGACCGCGGCGTCGCGGGCTTTGGTGCCTTCGAGAATGGCCTTGCGACCTTGCGGCGACATGACCTTGAGCACATCTTCTTCGGCGGCGCCCGTGCTGCGGTTCGCGGCCTTCGCCATGAACGCGGGGAACCACTTGCTGAAACCCTTGGCGTCAATCTCTTGGCCCTGGGCTTCGAGAGCGGCGGACATCTGGCCGGCGGTCAGCATGCCGGCGTCTTCGGCCTCTCGGGCCAGCGCTGCGCCGCCTACCGCGCCTCGGCCATCGATCTTCCCCGCCCCGCGGGAAGTCAGAGCACCTATTCCCGCACCAAGACCAAGGCCTATGAAGCCTCCAGCCCCTATACCGGAAAGTATGGTTTCTGTAGAAGCTTCTACGTTGCCTAGAGCCGCTTCGTCCAGTGTGGCCAGAGCGCCGACGCCGGCACCGACGACTGAGTGGCCCGCGCCGGTGGCTATGGCTTGCCGCAGTGCGCGGTTCTGAATAGTATCGGCCAACGCTTTTTCTGCCACCGACGTGATGGCCCGCGCGCCCGTCTCGGCCAAAGCAGTCGGCAAAATCTTGGAGGCAAGTTTGCCGCCCGCGCCCATTCCCGCCAATACGTCAACGCCGGGAATAAGGAAGCTGGCACCCATGCCAACTACGCCGCTTACTTGGCCGGGCGTAGTCTCGCGCCGAGCTGCCACGTCCGTCATATCAGCCCCTGCCGCCTTGGCGGCTAGGTCGTAGGCTCCTGGGAACAAGACTTCGTTAGCAAAGCCCTCGACACTGGCGAGCACTGGTTGCTGCTCGGCACGGTCGCGACGCACCTCTTGGTCCGTGGCGAATCGCATGGTGCCGCCGGAAATGGCGTCACTCAACTCGTCCGACTTGGCCTGTAGTACGATCTTCCCGGTAGTCGCGTCGGCCAGCGGCACCGTGTCACCAACGGGAATATGGGCACGCCCTGCGCGGAACTGAGCCTCTGCATCCGCGGCCGGCAAGTCTCTTACTTCGCCGGTCTTCGGGTCTAGTGTGCGGACTCCCATGTTTACTTAGACTTCCTCTTATCAAGTATACGTTTGGCTTCGTCCGTGGCGGTGGCTTTACGCTTGGTTATTTGCGACTTCACGGCGTACACATCAGCCGCGTTCTGACCTTCCAGAACTGCGTCTCTCTTGGATGTGTACGTGTTCATGAGCGCATCAATACGCCTAACAGCGGAGCCGTCAGACCACGTCATTGGATTCATAAGAGCCGGAATAATATCCGCCGTGGCTTCTTCGATCTCCTGGTCAGACCTGGTGGTCGGACCGCCTCGCGACCTTGCGGCGTCGGAGATGATTTTTCGCACCGATTTTTCCATGTCCTCGCTGCTGGTCAGGTTGGGGAACCGGGCAGCCATGGCCATGCGGTCGCCGCTTATAAAGGTGCGCAGGTCTTCTAAGCCCTTTACAGCACTGTCAGCACCGGCGTACTGCGTGGCCAACTTAGCGCGGCGGTTGAGGGCCGATTGGTTTTCCTCACCGCCGGTGGCCTTGGATTGTTCCGCCTTCAACTCGGCCGCTTGGGTATTGACTTCTTGGCTGCGCACGCTGCCGCTGAGCTTCTGCAGTTCTAGGGCCTTCTTGACTCGGTCGGCCTCGGACATGCGGCTGCCGCTGGGTTTGGCGTTGATCTGGGCCGTCAGTAGTCGAGCCTTATCGCCTTCCATCCACATCGCGTCTTTGAGGTTGGCGCCGCTTACTCGGGCCTCGTCGCCTTGCACGGACTGCAGCCGGGTCTCGGTGTATTTGGACAATCCTTCCCACGCGTTGGCCTTAGCGGAAAGTCTCGCAGCTCGTTCGTCCATACCAGCTTGCCGGAAGTCGGCGTACTGCTGCTGCATGAGGGAGATGTTTTCCCGCTTACCAGCTATGCCTGTCTTCTGGGCATCTATGTCTCGGTCCAAGGCATCATTGATAATGTCAAGGGCGCTATTCCCGCTCTGCTTCAAGAAAGCGGCACCCAACGCGCCTAAGGCCGTAGCTATGGCGAATCCTATGCGCTTGCCTGAGTTGCCGAACATGCGGTTCGGGTTGAAGTTCTTGACGGCCGTGTCGTATTCTTTGCGGCCCGCTTCAATCTTCTCGCTGTACCTGGCTTGCCGGTCCGCGTTGGCTTTGTCTTGTTCAGCCTGTTCGCGGTTCATCTGGTCTACTTCGATGCCCGTCATTACGCCTTTGAACGCAATGTCGTCTCTGGCTTTTTCTTGCTCCAGGCCCAACTCGCCGTACCGGCCACCCATACCGCGCATAAGAGTGCGGTTGTTTTCGTTGATGTCCTTAGCCGTGCGGGCGGCCATCATATTCTTGGCCGTCATTACCGGCCCGCCGCCTTGGCCGGCTGCTTGATAGGCCGTGGCGTAGTCTAGGTAGGGCGCCTGCGGGCCTACGTCCGGGCCGGCTGCGGGCGAGACTTCGGGAACGGGAAGGTCGCTGGGCGGCTTATAAGCCTGGCCCGTCATGGTGGCCGGTGCTTTGGTGGTTCCTGTGGGCGTGTTTAGGTCGATGGCCGAGGGGTCGAAGTTGCCCGCCGCGTTCGTAGGAGCTAAGATCTGGGCCGCTGGTGGGGCGGCCACGTCCAGGTTGTTGGCCATGCCCGGCTGGTTAGCCAGGTCAACGCCCGCCGCCATCGCTTGACTGCGCATCTGCTCTTGGGCCACTTCTTGTGGCGTGAGATTCCCGTTGATGTCTGGCATGTTATTTATTGCCGCTCAGGTAGCCTGACAACACGTCACCACCGGCCTTGAGCGTCCCGCCAGTAACCATAGCAGGGGTTATACGCTCCGACGCAGCGATAGCGTCCGCCTGCATCTTCTCCCTGGTGGCTCGATCCCAGTTCTGGCCTGTAAAGGTTCCTGACATTGTGGCGGCGTTCAGAGCTCTTCTTTTTTGATCTTCCAGGTCAGTAGCTGCGTCCTTTGCGACATTCCCGCCTGCTACGTAACCGGCCACGGCGCCTCGAACGCCCTCGCCGTACTGTTGGCCAGCGTTGTTTATGGCTCCGAAAACGTTATTCCGGGCGGTTACGCCTGTGTCGGCTACGCCTGTAGCGGCGGTGGTAGCCTGAGAGGCTGCCACGGCGGCGGCGGCTTGTCGGGCCGTCTCGGCCTGGGCTGCTTGAGTAGTTCCCGTAAGCAGGTTCCCGCGAGCCGCGGTTATGCCTGTGTTGGCTGTAGTAAGCCCTTGCTGAGCAGCGATCATTTCCTGGGCACGAAGTGCGGCGATTTGTTGAGAGCCCTGAAGGCCTTGTGCCGCGCCCGCGTTGAGGGCCGTGCGAAGTCCAGACGCTATGTTGCCCCCTCGCGCGCCAGCAGCCGTGGCTACCATGTTACGGGCGTTGTTGTCCATGCCGAGCTTCATAAGCTCAGCCGCTTGAGACGGGCCCTTTCCCGCCGCTGCGTCTCTCAAGTAGTTAGTGTCCGTATCGAACTTACCAATCGAGTCCCCAAAAGCGGAAATGGCAGAGTCGGTACGGGGAACGTACGACCCAGGAGTGGCTAACGCACCGGCCACTTGACTGCCGTTCAAAGCGGCTAGTCTGGCCGCGTCTATGTCCTGCTGGTAAGGCTGAGGCCCAGTTGCAGCGGCCCCTAGCTGAGCCATGAACGGGTTGTTCATCGCCGCGGTCTGAATACCGGAGGTATCAGGGTTATAGCCGTAGGGAGTCAAAGGCGCTGTGGCGGCGTCCGCTACCACTTGGCCTACATCTCCGGCCTGCGTAGCCTGGTCTCCCTGCAGATCAGTTTTGGTGCCTGCCTGAATGGCCTTGGCTACCTCGGCGGCCGCAACCTGTGGGTTACCGCCTTGAGCAACAAAATGCAGCCCGTTCGTGAAGTTAGATAGGCCGCTCGCGAACCCAGGTTGATTTACGGCATTAGGGTCGTGCTGTAACTGCCCTATTAGCGCTTGGGCCTGCGCAGAAAGCGGGTCCGTTGGCCCTCGCTGCTTGATTATCGTAGCCAGATCATCTAGTGTTTTCTTAGCGTCGGCCATTTCGTTTTTTCTAGACTTTCTAGCTAGCAACCGTGGTGCCAGGGGACTTACCGTCCTCGGTCTCGGTGCCAAACACGTACTTGACGCTGATTACCCTCGGCGTACGGGCCGCGACCAGTGCATCGCCGGTGGTGATCTCGCATCGGAAAGCTGACCCACGCTGCTTTACCGGTCTCAGGCGTAGCTCTACAGGGCCTAAAGAGTTCGGCGGGACCGCTAAGACATACGTCGCGTCGGCGACGTCGGGGTCCTTGGACCGATTTCGGCCAGGGGACATAGTGAACGTCCGGGCCGTGATAGTGTCGCTGTCGGTGTCCTCGCGGGCGACGGTGATAATGACCCGCCACACCCTGAACGTGCCTCCCGGGCCGCCGCCCCGGAACCAAGGCAAGCCGATGGTGGTCTCGATGCCGGCCACTTCGTCTACTACAGCCGAGGGGTTGTAGCTCCAGATCTGGGCGTCCGTGTCCAGGACGTAAGCCACTCGGTTGAACTCGGCGATTCCCGACACGCTAAACGGCACGTCGAAGAACGACCACCGGTTGAAACGCACGTCATATACCAAGATTCCCGGCTCGGTTCCGGCGAACCACACCTGATGCAGGGCGGGAATGTAGGCCGCGCACTGGGTGGCACCCATGGTCCGCTCGTTGTCGAGTATGCCTTTGCCGACAAACTGCACGGCGCCGTCCATGCCGAGTGCGTAGAAGCCTTCGTCGCTTCGAAACAGGATGCCACCGGGCACAGTAACTACTGACTCATGGTCCTTGGCGCCCACTCCATGAGAGATGATCTCGGGCGTGCTGAAGTCGAGCGGGCTATTACCCAGGTTGTCCGGGCCTTGGCCGCTGAACACCAAGATCTGATTGCGCTGGAACAGCACGCACTTGTCGCCTAGTGAGGCGCCTGCGATGAGAGGGCCGCCGCTGTTCTCTACGTTCTTGATTAGCTCGCTGTTCCACTGCCCAGCAAAAGGTGCAGCGGTCTCTTTGGTGAACCAGATCTGTGTCGGCAGTTCTGAGTTGATACCGAAAAGTCGGTTACGGTGCGACCATACGTGCTTCAGAGGCGGGGGCGAGTCTGACGGCAAGGCGCCACCAGAAAGCGACGTATATAAGGGCTCGCCAGTTGAGAGATCTAGATCGGGAAGCTTGTCTACGAAGTCGTAAGAAGTTACTTCTGGATCCATTAGAGCAGTGTGGTGTAGGTGAAATACACTGCCGTTAGCCTCGGTTCGGTATACTCGGAGTTCCGCGTGGTCGTACAGCGTGAAGCTTGGAATGTTTAGGTCTATAGTGGCTATTGTTAGCCATTGGTTACCTGCGGTTGTTGTGCCTTGTGCAAGCAAGGTGGGCGGACCCAGAAAGATGTTACCTCGGGTGTCAGTCAGCTCAACCAGAGTCACGTAACTATAAACGCCGATACTAAGCTGTGGTGCTGAGGACGCGGCGGGTACGGCCGAGCTTATGACAGGGCCCGGACCTGCGGAACCTACCGCCATAGAAACCGAACCGTCGAACGTACGCGGCATGCTGGCCGCTATAAAGGCTATGCCGCCCACCGTCGTACTTGACACCGTAGTTGGCTCGTAGTCTATGCTCAGTAGTTTACCGCGATACCGGTGTTCAAACTCATTAGCTTCGCCATCTTCTTGTAGTATGGCTTGGAACGAATAGCTTTCTGTGCTGCCGTTTACTAGTACGTCGGCCACTTGGTTGACTAGGTCTGGGTATACTATTTCAGAAAACCCAGCCTGTACTGATGTGCGAAACTTCCCGTTAGGAGTAGCGGTGCCGTTCAGTATGAACCCACCAAACAAAGCATCAACAGCCGCGCGCGTTCTAGCCGCCAAAAACCCTCTGTTGGTTATCTTAGAAACAGCGATAACACCCAGGCTAACGTTTTGAACTGCCCCGGCAGTCAGGGTTGTACCAGAGACAAGCAACCCGAACGTAGTAACTTGAAAGTCTGAGCTGGCCGCTAGAGTTATATTTCCCGGCGACACCAGGACCATAGATATGTTGTACGGTGTGGCTACTGAACCAGCAGTAACTTCGTCAGCAACGGCGAATGGAGCTACCGTATACGACTGGACTCGCACGTTATCAGCAGAATCAAAGTAAGCAACAAGCAGACAGTTCCCGTCCGGTGATCCGTAGATAGTGGTGCTGGCCCTGGGCGTGTCGACCACGCTAAGCGTGGTGCCTTGAACTACATTCGTTACATTGATGTTAGTTTCAGCGGCGTTGACCCAGCTGACATACGGCCGTACCGCGGAGCCTTCGGTATAAGCAACTGCGTCTAGTGGGATCGGGCTCGCTTCGCCGGCCGCGGCTATGGTGGTTGCAGACACAGTACTAAAACCTGACGGTGTTGGTCCGTACCGGGTGTTTACTATTCTGGTGTCTATGCTGGTATCTGTTATCTGCTGGAAAACATGAAAACGCCCCGTAACGTCTTCAGCAACAACCTTCACTGCTATGTATTTCCCGTCGCCAGAACGCACCTCTTGGATTAGGCTGTCGCCTGCAAACAAGTACACAACCAAGTCACCGTCGATTCCCGAAGTATTAGCCTCTAGTGAGGCTACCAAAGTGTACTCGACGTCGTCCACCGTCATGCGGGCCGCCGTAGCAAACCTGATGTTGCGGCCGTTGTAGAAGTAGAGTTGACCCGTGACCTCAGCATCCAGCAGCGTGTTCTTGATTCCCGCTCCGACGCCGGGAATGAACGGCGTGATACCGTCGGCGGTAACTACGCCTAAGGCGCGGTCGGTAGTTACGAGTCCGCGCGGAGTACCGGGAAGGTCCTCCAGTACCTCGAACCCTCCGCGCGGCGAGACAGCCCCGTCCTTGTCGAACACGCCGTTGACTAGGCTGAGCAGCCCAGCCACGTCGTCGGCGACTTCGTCAGTGCCTTGGTCAAGCCCGAACTTCATGGGGAAGGTGACGGTTTTTTCTTCTAGGGCCATGTTAGGGCGGGAGCTCATCAAGGTTGGTAGATAGGCGCAAGAAGTCGGTCGAAAAGAAGTAGTTGACGGCTTTAGCTGCCGGCGAATAAAACATCCACCCTATGTAGGCGGGCGTAAAAGCTTGAGAGAACTCTACTATCTCTTTGGTCTGTGACCCGTCATTCCAGAAATAACCCGACCAGTTAGAGCTACCTCGTCGTCGAATGCCGTAATAGCTAAACGCTCCGATAGTCGCTACCGGAGTGCCTACCGGGTGAGCCACCTCAGCAGCGCCTGCTATGACCGTATGAAAGGTCGAGAAGGAGTTCCCGCCTTGGGCCGTCGGCTGCATAACGCCCACCAGGAACATGTTGTCTCGGTCTGGAGCTCCACCAGTATCAGCCATCAAAACCATGTAGAACTGGCAGCCTATTACCCCACTTCCTCCGGTGCGGTAGTCGCCGTGGACCATCATACGCGACCAGTAACACTCGTCAGCTGCAGGGGTAAGCGCTTTCAACAAGTAGATTTTGGCGGTGTTCCCGTTCTTCTGCGAAGTTGACGTGCCCGCCGCGGGAATCTGGCACTGGAGCCAGCTCCTTCGTCTGTCCGTGTCTATCTTGTAGCGGGTGTCAGTCGCTGGAGATGAGTCCCGAGTCAGCGTCACGTTGTTGACAGCCGTGTGCGCGGCGCAGCCCGCGCCGGCCGCGTCAATGTACCAGGAAAAGGCTCCGTTCAAAGTAGGTGACACGAACTCTTCGTTGCGCGAATCTGGAGAGGCGGGTGGCGCCCACTGCTCGGAGTGTATGCGAATGTCAACGGGGGGCTGCCAGTTAGCCGCAGTCGCACTAGTTGCCGTAAGCACTTGTCCTGTGGTAGGAGGGGCCGCTCCGCCTACGGTTACCGCCGTGCCTGTGGTACCGAGGGCTTCGACTGTAGGGTTAGGGTAGGTGCCGCCCAGGTCTCCGCCTGCCGCCCCGGTCGGAGTCCTGGCATCGGAAAGGCGGGAATCGTTACCCTGGGTAACCTTTCCTGCGCCGGTACCGAAATCGGCGGCCACCGTAGCCGCGGGGCCTGTGGGGTTGGTGACTACTATGCCCGTGCCCGCGACTATGCTGGTTAGGGTTCCGGTACCCGCCGCTTCAATGTCGGCCTGTAGCTCGGCCATCTGTTGCTGCAAGCGCTCCAACACCACGCGCAAGCGCCGGAAGTCCTCGCGGGTCTTCTCGTCTACGGTTTGCCAGGCGCTGGGTATGTCTTGCTTGCGGAAAGTCATGGGTTACGACCTAGGCAAGTACTCCGGTATGCCGGACTCCTGGTCATACAGGTCCTCTGGCACACACATAGTGTCGACCACTTGTTCCGAAGACCCGAGGTCCAACTCTTGGCACGCGCGGACGACCCGCATTCTGGCGCCTTTGAACTCCTCATCCAGCGCGGAGCTGGGGCGCTCTTCCTTGACCAAGATCTTCATGGCCACCCGCACGGAAAGGTAAGTGTCCCAACCGTTCCAAACGGGAACGTTGTCTGAGCTGATGAAAGTCGTGGCGTCGGCTATGAACCAAAGCCGCACGGTGGTCGGGTTGGCCGTCTCCGGGAAAAACTTCAGCACGTCGCCAAGGTGCCGCCACGCTGGGTACTGGGTGCTCGTGTAGCGGTTACGGTCGCGGAACATGAAGCGGGTAAGCGGCGTCCACAGGGTCCCGTTCGGCACTTCCAAGGCCACGGAGCGGTACACGTTGCTGGCGGCTATGCTGTAAGGGGACGTGAGCGTCACAGAGGTCAGCAGCAGGTCCATGCCGTTGGCGGCCAAAATCTCGTCGACCAGCTCGGTGTACGCTTCGTTCAAATAGACCAAAAGCTCGGCGTCGGTTTCAAGGTCGACCGTGCCGCTAGCGGTTTCCGTGTCACTCCACTGCCGAGCCCGGGTTAGTATCTGCGCGACCGTACGTGTTTTCATCAGGACCTTCTCAAAAATACGGGCGGCGCGGGAACTTACGCCCGGCCGCCCGCTCGTGACCCTCGGCGTCAAGCGCCTCGGGTCCTTGCCCGCCTCTCGACGGGCCTATATGGCCAGGATCACGGAGTAAGAGGTATCTAGCCCAGCTCCTGGTTAGCTTGAATCGGCGCTGCTGTTGCGGCACACGACTGTAATCATGATGGCGTCGCCGTCGCCGGGGTCGGCCGCGGTGTTGGGTGCCGACGCTGCTGCGCAGTTGATCGTGATGATTCCCGTACTGGCGACCGCGGACGTCACGGTGGCGGACTGCTTGGTGGCCGAAACCACGGCTGCGTTGACGTACAAGATAGCGCCAACGCCGTTTTGGCCTTGGATGGTGAACGTATAGACGCCGGCAGCGCCATGCGCGGCCGTAAGGCCACGACCGGTGGGGGTGCCAACCGCGCCTGCGGCGCCAATCGGCAACCGGACGTAGTAGTGAACCAGGTGGCGCGTGGCGGCGAAGCCAATGGGTGCGAGTCGTTTGGTGATCATGGGGACCTATGGTCGGTGTGAAAAAAGGCCGGGGGCGGCGAGAGGAAGTAGGCGCCGCCCCCGGCAAGCTTGGTTAGACGAAGCTGATGTGAGCGTTGTGATCGGGCGCGAAGCAACCGAGGTTGCCGTAGCCGCCAACGCGGACTTCGACCTTGTCAGCCGTCTGGCTGGTCAAGAACTTGAAGCCGTTACCTTCGAGGCCGCGTGGGAACTCGCCTACGGTACGGAGAATCCACGAGTCCGTCTGGAGCATGAAGATATGCTTTTCCGGGCAGTCTGGGTCCGAAACGAGCTTCAACACGCCGCCACCACCGGTCGACGGGAAGGCCAAGGCCTTGAACGTCACGCTGGTCATGTCGGGCGAGCTGATCATCTCGTACTCGAGCTGAGCGCCGAGCTGGGTCTTGATCTTGCGCAGGTCAAGCGGGTTGAGCAGAACCACGTTCGGGGCCGCGCCTTCGCGGGCCAACATGGCGTCCGTGAACTCGAGCGCTTCAACGTAATCGAAACCCTGCGCCGTCGCGTCGACGTACAGACCGCGCAGGCGGCTGTCCAATGAGCGGTTCACGCCGAGGAAGTTGTCGCCCGCGGCGACCGATGCGGGAATCCAATCCATGATGCCGTTGAACGAGAGGCCGAAGTCGCCCTCGCGGAACAAGAAGTTCCCGTTGTCGAAGCCCGTAAAGGCCGCCGACGTAATCGTGCCGGCTTGCCGGTCGACCTTCGTGATGAGCACGGCCGCGTCCGCTTCGAGCGCGCCGCTGGTACCGTCGGTCGTGGACTGCACAACCTTCATGTTCTTTTCGAAGTTCACGATATCACCCGGGTTCACCAAGGTAATCGTCGCACCGCCACCGCCACTGAGAATCTGGCCACGCGCACCGCCGCTGTTGCGGTAGAGCGAGAGCGCCAAGTTCCGCGAGACCTGCCGGTTCGTGTTGTCGACCACGTCCGTACCAGCCTTCAAGAAGGCGCCGTCATCATCCGCCGTGACCAGGAGTGTTTCCATTTCGATGTAGGAAACTGCGTAGTCCTTCTTACGTCGGAGCGAAAAGACTGCGGTCTCTTCGGCCGTCGCGTTGGCTTGCGCCGTTGCGAACGTGCGAGACTGGCCGCCGGTGCCGGCGTACCAGGGAACGATAGGGATATCGCGACCTGGGAAGCTCTTGGCCTTGTTGACCAAAGCCATGAACGGGTGATTCATGTACGCCGAGCGGACAAGTTTGCCGCCCTTGTAGTACGTCTTCATTGCGGCGTCTAGCGCCAATACGGTATTGTCGGACATGGTAAGTGGCTAGTCCAAGTCAGACGCGTCGGGGGCTTCTGCTTGCCTTTTGAGTCGGAGTGATTTGAGTGTGGCGAGAGCGTCTTGAAGATCCGAGTCCTCGGCTGTCGCCGCGGGAAGGGATACTCTGGGCTTCTGTGCCACCGGCTCTGGCTTCTTGGCTGGTGTCGCGGTGGGGGAAGTCGCCGCGTCGGCTGGTTTCGGGCTAGTCGCTGTTTTGCCCTGAAGTCGCTTGAGCTGACCTTCCCGAACTTTGTTCAACAGCTTGGCCGCGTCGGCCGTACTGATGTCTCGAGGGTTGCTCTTGTCAAAGTGGCACGCATGTTGCAGAGCGAAGATCGCGTCAGCGATACCTTGATGGTCTGTCACGCCCGTGTCGGGGTCCGTGTAGTCGTTCACGAGGTAAGGGGTATCGGATGAAAGCGCGGATACTTCCTTGACAATCGTCGATTTGTAGTCCCGAATATCCGCCTCGGCCTGCTTGACCGCCAACTGCTGTTCGAGCTGGGCGATGCGGGTTTCTACGGCGGACACCTTCTTGTCGGCGACCACGTCCTTGACGCCGTCTTTTCCGCTGTCAATGTACTTGAGAATAGCTTCGGGCGTCCAGCCAAGCTCAGTCGCTACGGTGCTGATGTCGCCTTCGGCGGCAGCCTTGGCCGCATTGTCCCACTTCTTCGCACGTGTATCCGCGTCCTTCAGGGATTTGTTCTCAGCGGCCGTCTGGCGGTGGGTCGCTTCCAGCTGATTGAGACGCTGGAGCAATACGGCGGCCTGGTCGGGCTCGGTCTTCGCCGGCTCCACGGCCTTGGGTGGCTCGGCCTTCGCAGAGTCGGGAATGAGCTCCGCGACGGGGGCCGCGGGTTCCGCTTCGGGCTCTTTGTCCGCGCGCGCCTTGGCCAGAATGGCAATGGCGGCGGCAGTGTTGTCGGCCTCGGTACTGACGGCGGGGGCTACTACTTCTGGTACGGTTTGCGCAACTTCTTCTGACATCTGGTGGTTTTTCCTCGGGTTCCGGTTACATCAACTGCATGGAGCCGGCAATCGGCATAGCCGGGGCGGTGGCTCCGACGCCTGGACCC
>ERZ1292642.989-Hain-H14-01um-R1-989-length-14172-cov-5_pt1 | contig 12730 bp, 16 predicted proteins | sample MGYA00564403_ERZ1292642 | MGnify/ENA primary metagenome ERZ1292642 (study PRJEB36523, sample SAMEA6512643) | groundwater metagenome | collected 2019-01-09 | study: AquaDiva: Metagenomics assemblies of 32 groundwater samples | reverse complement strand
TTAACATCTGAATAAAGGGTCTTTTAACTAAAGTCCTTACTTGGTCTATCCAGTAGCTTCTTTCAAAGTGAGCTTCTTTCTCTTTAGATACTAGCTTCTTAGGAAGGGTGAACTTACTTAGGTTGAGTGATATTTGGTTCATGTGGTATTTTCATAAAACACATCCATATCGTTTTTGCTTGCCGCCCCGTTGTGTGTCCAAATAACGGCTCGTCCTTTATAACATCCAAAAGCTCTTGGACTTTAATCTCGCTCTCATTCCATTTGAAGATAAGTACTCCGTGAATCTCCAGCACTCGCATACACTCGTCAAAACCTTTCTTAATATCCTCTTTCCAATTTTCACCAAGCACGCCATATTTTTTAGCCAACCAGCTTGTCTTTCCAAGTGTTTTAAGGTGCGGCGGGTCAAATACTACTAACTTAAAACTGTGGTCTGGGTATGGCATTTCCCTAAAGTCCACGATTTCGTCTGGCTCAACCTTCAACGAGCGTCCATCACAAAGGTGCGTATCCAGCTTACGATTATCCACATAAAGAGCGTTTGGATGTTTCCTATTAAACCAGAACATACGGCTACCGCAGCAAGCGTCAAGGATTAGTTTTTTCATTTTGTATAATTAATTCCCGTTTATTAGGTAGCCTTCCACTTTCCTCTTCGAGTAAGTACTTCCTTGCTCGACCAGGCTTACCGAATATGGAATCAGATAATGGAGTAACATTGATAACCTCTTGGGATGTTCTCTGTTGTGAGCAAGTACAATTCTTTCGTATTAACATCTTGCATTCTTATCAATTTATCTCTGAAACAATCCGACTCTAATTAGATAACAGGGCGGGAAAAGTGGTGAAAGCCGTTATTCCCTGTCTTCGCATTAGCACCCGATTGTTCCTTGTTTTTCGTTTAGCTGGGACTCAACCGCTAACTTATCAATAAGAGTCTGTTTTGCTTCTCGACTCTTACAAGAAGGTTCTATCTGAAAATAAAAGGCAAAAACCACACCGATTAAAGTGTGGTTTCTCCCCCTCTGCTCATAGAAGAAAATGATACACAAACTGCTTCTGCACCATTTCCTACTATGAATTTAGTATCATCTATGAGCATATACACATTATACAAAGCCTATTAAGTTGTCAAACACCTACCCTGTGTATAACTCACATCCTTAAAAGGTCTATATGGTCATCAATGAATTTGATTGTCTCTTTGGCCCTACAGCTACAACAGCGTCCATCATGGGTTATCCATTCACCAACATTTCCCTTTTTTATATCATTATCAAAATCATCTAAATCGCAGGTTTTACAATCCCCGCCATATCCTTTAACGAGGATGTGTCGAGCTAGTCTCCAAAAAATCACTTCAAGTCTGTCTAACATATTCACAATATTATGACTCCTTCTCACATTCTGCAATGGGTATATCTAACTGTAATAGAAAGTAATCTATCCATAAAATATCAGGGCTACGTTGAATTGTTTCCATAGTTTTAAGTTATTTATAAAGTAGACCCCCAGCGTAGCCAGAGGTCTATAGGTGGGAACTATTGCGGAGAGTACGGCGAGGAATGAGAGGATGGGCGATGTACAAATCCCCTCGGTGAGAGTGGGTAACCGTAGCCCACAACGGAGAGTCAATCACCCCCTTTCATTTGACTTCAAGTTCCCGTAATGCCCGTTTGGTTGCTTGAGCGTTCAATTCCCTCTGAATCATGAACGATTCAATCAGCTCGTCTACAGTGGGAACTCTGCCGTGGCGGGTTCTTGCTCTGTCGAAGTTTGACTGCGAGATTATCTCCTCCCTTTCTTGAGGAGTGAAATGATGGCTTTTCATCATCTGTACGCACCCCCATTAAAAAAGACCTGAACTTCTGGAGATTAGCAAACAATGCCAACCTCTCCCGCTCTCTATCCATTCGAAAGACCCTCCGAACCTTCTACTATTATCCCATATTTATAACGTTTGATAAAGGGGTTTGTGATGCAAAAAGAAAGACTGTCATCCAATCGGTTGACAGCCTCTCTTAAACCATCTGTTTAAGTTGCGTTTTTACATTACGAGAGCCGTTATACTCTTTGAGATTGCCTTCAGTTTCTAAACCGAGAGGGGCTTTCGCCCGCAATCTTGTAATGCTCCCTAGTAGCCCTTTAAGTGAAGAAGATGCTAGACCTATCTCGTCCACCGAGGCTAAATTATTATAACGAATAATGTAACCGAATGATTAAGTATACCATAGTATACATAGCTTTAGACCATTTCGTCCAAATGGACAATATGGTCAAAACTTAGTATATCGAGGTTTCCAGTTCATAAACTAAATTGCACTTTACTTTATTATAACAAAAAACCACCTCTAAGGGTGGGTACAAATTGTACATACCCTTGTATCTACAAAATTTTGTAATCTCGTATCCATGTGTTAGGGATTTTTATCAAATTACCTAATGTTATTATTTTCTGCCCTTCTGAGTAGGTGGTATTTAGATGCCCAGCAAGGAGAGTGTATTTTTTATTTTTCTTAATCAAAAATCCAATTTGTTCTACCCAGTAACTGTCATTTTCCGCCCATTCTGTAGCAGTTTCTTCGCTCCACCATATTTTTTCCACAGGTGATGTTGTATCCGCCCATTTGAAATACACCTTTTTATACATCGTTTAATTATAGCAAAAAGGCCGATAGTTCCAATACCGTTAGGTATGCTGTATCGGCCTTCTCACCTCACATGAAACTAATTAGATTCGATTCAATGTTTCTAATAAGTTTAAGCCTACGGATTATGTAGGCTAGGATATGGCTTAGAATATAGGTTTGAGTTAGAGATTGGCTTCATGGGAGAATTTTACCTCGGCAAACATCATTAGCAGGGATTACCCCTTAAAATTTCGCAGTTTTGCCCCAAATTCGGGTAAGGATACGGGGTCTTAGACCAAGCAAAATGCGATTCCTGCCAGTGGCCTGTTTTACCTTCCGCTATCATCCTCACCCCACATTTAATATTAGGTTCAATCTCTACCCTCTCATTGGGGTTGTCGCAGTGTTGTTTGTATGTAGTGCGGGTAAACTGAAAAATTCCGTAGGCGGTGTACTTTCCGTCCTCACCATCGTATTTGAAATTAGGGACATTCTTAAACCGAGATTCAGCATAAGCAATGTTTAAGGGGAGAATAGGGTCTATGCCGTATTCTTTACTGTATTTAATGATTAGATTCTCTACAAACGTTTCTTGTGTAACGACAGTAACTGGGGCAACAACCTCCACTGGAGTTGTGGAAGCTGTATAGATTATAGGGGCTGGAGATAGTGCTAATAAGATGCCCGAAATTATGTATTTAAGACTTAAAATAGTAAGAAACTAGAGGAGTTTCAGATGTTCTCATCAATCGTGCTTCAGAGGCTATGCCCTCAATCGAATTTATGGGATTGACATACTCCGACCAAGGAAAGTGAATCCGACAAATTCTATTAAGGGGTATGATTTGCCCTCAATCCGAAGATTGAGAACATAACCTCCAAGCTAATAGGCGACTAGCCTACACGTTGAATGCTATTTACCAGCAACAGATTTGACGCCTGAGAAAAGTCCTACAGAGGTGAGTCCGAAGATCACACCCTGTACGATTCCTGCTTGGTCAAATGCTGTATAAAATCCTGTAAGCACTACACCGAGAGCAATCGCAATGAGAGGGAGAAACCTCGATGATAATCCTACTCGTTTAACTACTTCAGTGAGACCTACGGTGATTGGAATGATTAATTCTTCCATGTGATTATGTTACTGCTATCGCCTAATTATATCATCAGGCTAAAGTGGAGGCTATGACTAACCAATCTTAAAAAGTCAATTTTAATAAAACATAGCCCCCGCTTCAACCAAATAATCTCTTAAACATGGCAACAAGCCTCGCCACGAGGGTAGTAGCCTCTGCTACCTTCAATCTTAACTCGTCCAGCTCTTTTGAGTTATCCACAGGGAAGATGATGTCATTGAGTGCATTCTCTACAAGTCCTCGATCATACCAATAATGGGTACTGTCTGGCCGTCCACATATAGTGAATAGAGCATGTAGGATTTCATGGGTAGCTTCAGCATGGAATGTAGACATGATTCTTCCATTTTGCCATGCCATAGTTTCATTCTCATCAGCACCGAGCATTGTTTCTATAAGTCCTCCGTCATCAATTCTCCAACCCCGTGCGGTGTTGGTGAGTAGCCATTGATTTGTATTACAGACAAAAAGGACAATATCGTAACCTTGCCCTAGAGGGTTTACATTTGCTTTGAACCAACCTTTTTCTATACCATCTCCATTGGAGAGATTGTCGGCACTGTATCTTACAAAAGGAATATAAGGGAATGAAGTATGCACGAGATCAACTTTCAAATCAATCTTCGAAGAAAAGAACTGTTTTAGATTAGCAATCTTTTCGGGCCAGCTTGCCCACATGCAATAGTTAGCACAAATTTTCAGTTTAACGGTTTTCATTTGAAAAATCCCTTAATGACTGCATACGCAGCTCCTAAAGCTATAGTGAAACCTAATAACCACATTATAGCAGTTTTGAAGAAGGTAATGTTACTAAACCACTCTATGACAGGTTGCATCTTTTTTTCATGTTCTTCGGAAGTAATGATGTGGTTGTTAAAAACCACAGTGAGATGCTCTACGGCTTCCGATAAACGGGCCAATTCTTTACCGTTATTCTGATAGATTTCGATATGTCTGTCTAACCTCTTATCTAGGTCTCGTATCATTTCATCATCTTGTCGTCTTAAGTTATTATTCATTGGGGCTTGACTTTTAATCTAGCTTGTGCTATCTTTATTGTTATGACTTTTGCATTAGGGTTTCTTACTGGGTACATATTCTATCGGATGATTCATTGCAACGACTGAGTTGCCTTTCGGAGTACATCTGATTGTGGGATTTTCAAATTGGCTTTTTTGCCAAAACTACGCTGAAAGGCTGTGCCTTTTAACTTTCCTGCTAATTCCCCCGCAGTAACAGCTCCCGCAGCGAAGCCTCCAGGCCCTCCTATTGCCCCACCAACCATACCCCCCGCCAGACCCCCTGTAATCTGTGCAAAATATTTGCCTAATTTACCTCCTTTCACTTTCTTGCCATCAAGTAATTCAAGTCTTTCTATATCATCAAGGTATTTAGCCAATTCAGCGTTTACCTCACCAATATTTGTTTTACTATTCTTCTCAATAATATTTCTCAACGCTTTGGCGATCGCTTTTCTGTAAGCCTTCACCTCTGGGGGTGTCTGGTAGTTAATTCCATTAGTCGTACTGATCTTTGCATCATGTACGATGTCCAGTCTTATTTTCCCACTCCTGCCAACACGGATTTTATAACCCGCAATTTCAGATTTGATCCTTCTAAGTGCCGATTGTAGGTCTGCCCCCTCAAGCCGAGCTTTTGAGACCTCCCGAATTAGCTCTCGCTCTACATCTTTTAGGGTAACAGAAGCCCCTTCTTTCTCCAGCATCCGCCGTCCCAGATTCTCCGTTCCCTGGAGTCTTACATTTTTATACTGCTCGACAGCCCCACCTTTTTGGGTTGTGCGTATAAGGCCATTTTCATCTACGGCACCCACAAGCACATCGGTTTCTGCAATCCTTCTTCGGCTTGAAGACCCTGCGTCTCTTGAGAACTTCATCTTTTTCCTGCCCGCACTGTAGTTAGTTTCTATATTAAAAATCTCTTGTTCACGCCCGCTAACAATATTTTCAGGCGCTTTCACAAAAGGTCTCTTTGCGAAGTCTCCTGCTACCTGAAAAGGTTTATTAGCAATGGTTTCAGCCCTCTGAGCACCTCTAGTCAAAGCTAAACTAGCCCCTTCAGGTAGGATTTTATGTGTGGCCGCAAATTGTTGGATAGACTGTGCGCCTTTTGAGGCAACGTCCTTGATGACCTTCGGTGTAATCTTTCCTACAACCTTGCCAGCAGTGTTTAATAGTGGTTTTCCTATCAAACCGAGCACTTTACCACCCGCACCTCCCAACACTGCTTGAAATGCAGTTTGTGCACTGAATAAATCCTCTCCTTGTTCCAAAGCACCTCCAACACCGAGTCCAATACCTGCGGACACAGGACCCGCAGCTCCGAAGGCAACAGTTTGTATGCCTCGTCCTATATCTTTCTTTACGTCTGCGAATGATTCAGGCACAGGAGCCACGAGATCACCTGCGATTCTTCGTGTTACACGATTAACCTGTTCAGCCGAAGCTCCTAAAAGCTCTGCACCAGCTTGAAATGGACGTGCAATAATGGTTGCGGGGGCACTTATCAGACTTTTAATAAATCCTCCGAACCCGCCGCCTGATTCTTCCACTTGTGCGGTTACAGGACTTAACTTACGGGCGTAACCAGGAACTGCTGGAGCGTTCATTTGCTGTGCCTGTGGCGAAACAGTCCCTACGGGTTGTAATTTATCTAAATATCCCATGTTTATAGATATATAATTTCATTTCCATCAATAACCGCTTCGTAAATATCTTGCCCGCTTAGTAAGCCTTGGCCCAACTGATTGCCCTCTGAATCAACTATAATAACCTCCGTGTCAAGGCCACTGTTAGTTCTCAATACACCTCTAACTTTCTTTAGGGCGGTAGAGAATTGATCCTCCTTCAGATTTCTTCCGAGTTCAGAACTTGCTTTTTGCAAAACACCAGCCTCGTAATCAGAAATCGCCCCCGAACCCTTCAAAAGGGCTCTTTTCCCAAGGGCAAGGAGAGCCTTTAGCTGTTCGTATTGGTTCACTGCTGGAGAACCCTTGGTAAATGGGATAGAACCTGTCTGTATCGGGCCAGAAATAGCCCCAGCGTTCGGTAAAATCGAATTTACTAGACCAATAGCCTCTCCTGCCTGTTGGGTAGCGGTGTCTTGTTGTTCAGCTTTCTCAATCAATTTCGCTTCAGCAGTTGCAGATAGAGGCTTTGCGCCGCCCGAAGCAACGGCTTCGTACTTACCTGTTTTTGCATTGTATTCATAACGAATTTGCCCCTCTGAAAGTTCAAAACCCTTCTTATCAAGACCCTTCTGTGCAGCTTGTGCCTTTTCTGCTTGCTCCATGAAGAACTCCAGTCTACTTTGATCGAAATTTCTATTCTTGTCGTACAAGTTTATAGCAGTAGTAGCAGCAAATTGTGCCTCCTGACGTGCATCTGCGTATGTATCCTGAAGAAGTTGAACACTTGCAGTACGATTTTTTATCTTTAATTCATATCTGTCAGAAAGTTGCCTGATTCTTTCGTTTTTTGTCCCCGCAGAAATGAACGGATTGTCATTTATCTTCTGTATCTCATCATCTCTTTCGTTTGAAAGTTCTTCTATCTGCTTCACAAGACCTTCTACTTTGCTGGTAATGTCAGGTAGTCCTGTGGATTCCATAACCTCCTTGACCAAATCCTTCACTGTCTTGACAGGATTGGTATTGAAGCCTGTTTGGAGAGATTGTGGATCAATACCGTACTTTTCCACTAATTGTGGTTGTGCCGAACTGGAATACCCAAGAGTATTCGCCACCATATCGGCCAATTCAGGATTCTGGGTAGCTAAATCCTGTATTACCTGATCTTGAGCCACCTGTGCGGTGTCTCCTTGAGGCACACCCAATGACGGGGCTTGAGAGGGTTGCTGAACAGGTTGAGCCCCTGATGTTACAGGTTGCCCGCCAATAGACAGGGTTTCCCCAGGAATAATCCTATTGGGATCACCTGATTGATAGCCTGAAATAGCTGTGATAGGAACCCCAAATTTCTGTGCTATAGCTCCTAGGGTATCTCCCGCCTGCACCGTGTAGGGTTTTATAGGGGCTTGAGGTGGTAGGACTCCTGATGGTTGTACTTGTAGACCCCCTGAAGCTAGTGCGGCATTTATGTCCACAGCTGGTTGTGTATTCGTCAGCGGTTGCGGAGCCTGTTGAGCCTGAGTGAATAATTGGCCCGTAGGTGGGAGCGTAGGGGCTTGTGGTACAGGAGGATTTATCATGCCAGAAACTGCGGGGACTTTGGACTGTTGAAGTCCTGCAACTGGAGCAGGTTGTGTTGGAGATAGCACAGGGGGTGTGACAGCAAGTTTGCCGAACATATTAGGTACTGGTTTTTGTTGTGCAAGATTTGGAGACAGGGCAGGCACAAAAGGGGCTTTAGGAATGAGAGATTGCCTTTGTGTACGGGGTTGAGGAATGGACGCAAATGTCCCTTTGGGTTTTGTTATCGCTAGTCCGCTAAAAGATTTAAGTAAATTTACCATATGTGTATTATGTTAAAGTCATGAGTTTTCTTAGTGTAACAACCCGCCCCGCATACGTTTCAGTTAGTGTGTGGCACGGGTTGCAGACTGTTCTGCCGTTATTCAAATTAAGTCTTTCCTCCGCAAAAAGGGCGAAGGGTTTGATGTGATCCACTTCCAAGTCATCTGTTGATCCGCATACAACACATTTGTATGCGTCCCTCTCGAGAATCTTCTTTCTCCATTCTTTCATTGCTGTTGACGCACGAACCCGTTTGTTCTCTGATGTAATACCACCTTGCCAATTCCAATGTTCACGCCCAGATTTGAAATGCGAAACCTTTTTTTTATGCTTATTTCTATATACAGACGACCTGAACATGCACGATGGCGAACAATATTTTTGATCTCTAGCTTGGCATGGAAGCATCATCTTTTTTTTGCCACAGGCAACGCAAATCATTTCCACACGGTCAATAGTCATTGCGTCAGACATCTTTTTTCTGGTCTCAAGAGAAACCACCCTACGTCTGTTTGACGCTATTATCTTAGCGATTGCCTCTGGAGAATGTTTGTAAGCTACTTTTTTCATAATTTTTTATTCAAACCTGTCACGTCGTATGAGTTCATCGTTTACTCCACCTCCCAATACATTTATCCGTTTGAACCATCCCCCTCGTGATCTATGCGTCTGATAATTAAATTGCTCATCCTCGACTCTTCCCCACAATCCTTCCAAAATATCCTTGGCTTTTGCTTCGTGAGCGTTTGCCAGTTCAAATTTCTTCTCTCTCTCATGGGCGTAGTAAAGAACCTTCTGTACCATAGCCTCATGACCTTCCTCTTCTCCATCCGTAAACACGGTCGTGGCTGTAAGATCGGTCACATCAATGTTGGCTGGAGTGTACTGGCCATAGGCGGTCATGGTTCCTGAACCTCCCGCACTAGAGTTTACAAATACTAACCCCCCAAAATCTGAAAATACCTTATCAGTTCCTGACACTTCTTCCTCCTTATATATTTGGTAGTCCTCAAAGTTCAGTTTTTGATATCTCTTACCTCCGACTTGTAAAATCCTGAAAGAGTCTGGCTTATAACCCTCAAAATCCCATTCTTCTGTCGTGGTGTAGGTAGTAGATATGCGCCCTTCAGTGAAAGGCCACTTCTTATACGCACACGCCCACTTGTACGAATCATTGATCCAAGTATTTAATATTGTCTCGGTGTAATAGGCCGCTGTGGTTGTAATTCCCAGCTTTACGATTACATCCGTTCTTATATCTCCAAAGGTTCTCATAAAAGTTTATGTTAATGTTACTCTTCGCCAAGTAGTACCTCTTGTGTCATATAAATATGCTGACGTACTTCCTCCTGCAGTGACCATTACAATCTGATCTGAAAACTTACGGGGTTTTAGTGATGGAGCCTCGGTTAAAGTCTGAATAAATCCCTCAATGTTAAACACATGTTGCTGTCCAGGAAATACCTCAGCAGACTGAACACCGTCAGTCTGGGCAAGATTCATATTAGATTGATTATGTAAGGGGTTCATAGAATATTCTTATATGCTTAAAACCTATATCGTCTGTCACTCCTGTGATGTGAAGCTGGAAAATGTCTGTCTTTACATCACATTCAATCCGAGTTTTTACGATGTCTTGGCTTACATACGAAATAGACTGGATGACAACATCACTTTCAATTAAATCCCTGTAATTCACGGTGAAAGCCGTCGTTCCTGCGGTATCGGTTCTGTCATGGATGATGTCTATGCGATTAATCCGCACCTCATCAGGGAATGCATATCTGTTGGAGAAAAATTCACCCGTTGCACCAGCATTATCATAATCAAGTTGTTTAAGTAAATCCCCGCTTGCATACGCAACCAACAAAACATTGTCGCCTTGATATTGAACATTATTTACACCTTGAGTATTTTGAAATATTTTGTAAAAAACATCTCCTGCGCCAAGGTCGCCATAGGCTATGACATTAGTCCCGTCACGAAAGATAATCGTGTCTTCGATATTTCCCATGCTGTGAGAATAAGTGGTTGCAGAAGTATCAAACCTTTTAAGAGGGACTAGGCCATTTCCATCAAAATATCCAAAGTTTTTGCCATAACAAACATGTACCACACCTCCCACAACACGAGTTCCTTCCACTTGGGATTCAATAGCGACCTCTCGTGTCCAATCACGAATTAAAGGGTCGCAATAATACACTCTGCCGTTTCCAGGTTCGGTGTGGGATGCGTTCTGGGCTACGTCACCACAAAATGCAAGTAAAGTCCTCCCATCAGGGTGTCTTCTAAGAGACGTGATACCTACGCCAGTAGGTAACGTAAACGCTGTGCCTGAAGATGTCCCATTCCAAAAGAAGATAGTATTGCTATTTCCGATGAATAATTCATCTTCTATCACTTCCATTGGGTGTCTATAGCCTGAGGTAAGCCCAGACCACCAGTTTTCGATTATTGATCCAAATTGGTCTCCTAATTGAGCCACAGCAGTAGTTGAGGTTGCATACACACTTCCCATGAAAGGAATCAGATCGGTAGTTCCCAGACTATAACTATTTCCTCCTGTTTGTTGTTTTGTAAATGTAACGCCATCCAAGGTATAGAATGCCGCCTCATCGTCCACGTAGTAAATATCTATAGTTGGAAGGACTGAGGGATCAAAACATGAGGCGACCATTGCACCCGTGAGCGTAACCCCACCCATATCTGTGGAGGTTGGGGCAAAATACATGACACCTCGTTTCTTTGTAAGGTTTAGATGCGAACTAGTAGGAGAAAAACCTCGATCAGAGACATAATCTGCTGAACTTTCGCCTGCTATGAAGTTTTTTGCTCCTATTTCTATTACTGGCATATTAGTATTCAAACTTATCTAGATCACATCGAAAATATTTTCCACGAAAAAAATATCTGTCTGCTTTGCTTAATCTAACCCTCTTCCAGTTTATCTCTTTACAAAGTGCGTAGAACTGATTTCTCATTGAATCGTCACTCAATACTGTAAGTAAAATCCTTCTCAAGAGCCTGATTCTCTCTTTCATATCACCGATTATCTCTGCATGCTCCATGATCATCAGAGCTTTTTCAAAGAGTTTCACTGAACAACCCCACCACCTTGGAAAATAACTGGCTAGCCACTGGACTCTGAACCGATAGGCGTCATCTTCTTGAAGGACGTGACACATGACATCTCGTAACTTGAGTGAATTTTCACCTTGGCCGACTTTAGTCCATGCTCGGTGTATCTCTCTCACAGGTTCCACCAGTCTATTCGAAGGTACGATGTCGTATTTCTGGGATTCTAGGAGTGTAAAAATATTCGGCAACACCTCTTTCTTGATTCTCTCATTGATTTCCTCCTTAGACTTGCCTTCTTCTAACATCTTCCATGAATCATTAAACATTTGATTCTTGATCTCATGTTTTAACTTGGAAAGACTGCCGAAGAGGATATGTCCCCTAGGAAATCCAGGAAAAGGGTATTTTTCACCTACCATCTGCATCACCAGTACACCTTTCTCGTTATGGTAGAGTTTCGCCTCCACCTTATCGTTGGTTTTCCAATAGGAAACCATTTCCATTGTTGCGGGGGTTTTACCTAAAATTGTAAAGAACTTTCTTTTAAGGTATGTGATCATTGTTTTTTGTGATAAATCTTTCTCCACCCATGTGTATCTGTTTTACAATGACACGGGATGCACAAAGTTCTCCCGTTTTTCTGTTCAAACCTTAATTCTGGAAAGAGAGCAAAGGGTTTAATGTGGTCTGCATGAAGTTTACCTCCTCTTTTCCCACAGATTCGGCATGTATAGTTATCTCTTTTCAAAACTGCTATTCTCCATATTTGATACTCACAAGATTTTCTGATTCTGTCATTCAGGGGCGTCAGTCCCCCTTTCCAATTATGGTTCTTCTCTCCCCTCATTGAATCTGCCCTCTTTAATCTCGTTTCGTCACTTACAGGTTTACCCAACATGGCTCTTGCGTTATTGACAGAGTGCCGAAGGCTGGTTTGTTCAGGATTCTTATTCCATCCATTTTTCCTACGAGTTTCAGTTCTTTTTGCAATGGCTTCTGCCGAAAGTTTTGCCCCTAATTTTGCGAGACCTATTCGTTTACATTGTTCTGGGGTTCTTTTTAACCCCCTTAATGACTTTGCTCTGTTTTCTAATGCTTGTTTTGACCACACAATTCCTTTATAAGACATATTTAATGGTTGGTAACTCACTCCCATTCATTCTCGGGTGTATTGTGAATGGTTTACACCCGAGGAACGAGTTACCTATTTAATTGATATGTCTCATTCTAATTTAGAACGTACCAATTAGCAAGGAAGCTATCAAAAACTTCCGTAAAGAATTGCTCCGTACTTACGTCGGTAACGGGGTACTTTTGCGCCAAACAAAAATAATCCTTGATATTTTTTGGCAAACTGATTCTCTGCATCAACAACTCGTGACTCACTC